>Ga0209470_1003100_pt1 | contig 11562 bp, 12 predicted proteins | sample GraSoiAngelo_125_FD_185882 | JGI IMG/M metagenome (GOLD analysis project Ga0209470, IMG submission 185882) | Grasslands soil microbial communities from the Angelo Coastal Reserve, California, USA - 14_0927_05_40cm (SPAdes) (version 2) | ecosystem: Environmental > Terrestrial > Soil > Grasslands ... | reverse complement strand
ACCTGCCGATCCTCCACGGCTGGCGTCGCAAGCTGGCCGGCGAGAGGCTGCTTCAGGTGTTGGACGGGAAAACGGTGGTCAGCCTGGATCGGCACACGGGAAAGCTCCGGTTGACCCCTCTCCCTTCACAGTAGTGGCTTCACCGTCTCCGCCGGTCGGGCGAGGATCACTTTCTCTCCTTTCTCCACCAGCGGACGCTGGATCAGATCGGGGTGCTTGACCATCAGATCAATCAGCTCCTCATCCGTGAGGTTCTTCTTCGCCAGTCCCAGCTTCTTGTAGATGTCTTCTTTCGTTCGGAGGATACGCTTTGCCGAAAGCCCCGCCTTGTTCAGCAGCCCTTTGAGCTGAGCCTTGGTGAAGGGCTTCTCGTAGTAGTTGACGGCGGTAAAGGCTTGTCCGCTGGCTTCGACCAGCTTGACTGTCTCCCGGCAGGTCGAGCAGGTTGGTTTCTGGTAAATGGTAATCATCGCCATCGTTGCCCTCCGAATGACCGAGGCTTGACGTTGTTTTTCTGCGCGTGGTAATGGAACAAGGCTAGGGGCTATTCGCGATAGGAAGAGGGATCAGCCCATAGCCGACCACCGATTGCCTGCGTGCGACGCACGAGTATGCCCACAGCCGGAACCAGTTCGAGCGGCGGTTTCACCGTTGCCGGCGCGACCCAGCGGACGCTGAAAGAGTTGCGGACGAAACGACGGGGACAGCCGGTCTTCGTGGTCGGCCATGTCGTGGAACGGAAAGGGCAGGAGGCGGCCTTTGAACTCTTCAACGTCCGTCTTGCCGTGGTCAAGTTCGCCGACGGGGCGTTGCTGGGCTACGATCCGGCGGAATTGCTGCTTCCGACCGAAATCGATGAGAAGGGGGTCGCCTATTTCGAAATCCGGCAATGTCAGCGATGCGACCAGCATTTTCCGCTGACCTCCGAAGAGTTCCACGCAGAGCACGAGCGGACGGAATGCCCGGCCTGCGCGCCGTCATCCACAGGCTAATCCACCAGCGGGGCGAATTCCAACGCCTTCTTCAGCAGGCACTCCCCGGCAATTCCTTGAAGGGTCATCGGCAGCATGCCCGCATCCAGTATTTTAACCGAGACCAGCCGGTAGCCCTCTGGGGCCATCCAGGCTTCGCCCTTGAGCGAATGGCAGATCTCCAGCTTCTTCCAGATCAGGTTATCGAGAATCGGCTCGGTTGCGATCAAGGTCGCCTCGGTCGCAGCTCCACCGGTGGACACCTGCGCCGTGACCTGCTTCCTGTCTTTCGGGATCTTGGTGACGACGGCAAAGATGACCAGAGGATCTTGTTGCGCGATCGCCAGGACCGCTGAGAGCAGGAGCGAGAGTCCTGCGCCGACTTTCAGCCATCTGGCTCGCCTCATAGCCTGCTCGTTCCTCTTCGTTGATCAGTTCGGTCGCTCGCGAGACGGGCGGGTCGACGCATCGGCGTCCCTCATCGCGCGGGACGGCCTGTCCCTGTCTGAAGCGCAGGGAGTGATCCGGGAGCCATCCGAACGCTCGACTGCAGCGCCGTGCATGGTCGTGACGGGGCAAGGCTCCGGTGTGGGTCTGGCGCTGTTGCGAACGGACGCAGGGTCCCCATGACTGAGAGCGCTCGTGCCGATGATGCTGGCGGGCAGGCTGACGGCGCTGCGTCCGCTGGTCACGGGCGGGGATGGGTCCGGACCTCCACGCCCCATGGTCAGGGCGGCGGCCAGCGCGACTCCACCCACTATCAGCAAGGTTGTGACCGCTCGTGGCATGTCTCCCGCCTTCTTCGGGCCGACCGGGAACGGTATGTTCTTCACGTAGTATGCCCAAGGGTGTGCGTCATTTCAAGGGAAGCTCGCCTGAAAAGGCCTCGTGACTTGACGAGGACTCGTTGAGCCATTATTGTTTGAGTGTTGCTCTAGATGGTCCGGTGATTCACCAGGACTGAGCGGGGGTGGAAGATGCCGCATGATTTCATGCCGGGATTGGCGGGGGTGCCCGCCGCCAGGTCCTCGGTGAGTGACGTGGATGGCGAGCGGGGCGTTCTGGAATACCGTGGCATCCGGGTTGAGGAGCTGTGCGCGAAATCGTCGTTTTTGGAGACGGCGTCTCTGTTGCTGTTCGGACCTCTCCCCTCACAGTCGGACCTGGATCAGTTCGTCGGGGACATTACCATCCACCGTCGCATCAAGTATCGGATCGTGGACCTGATCAAGTGCCTGCCCGAGCAGGGTCATCCAATGGATGCCCTGCAGGCGGCCGTGGCGGCCCTCGGGATGTTTTACCCGGGGCGAAACGTTCAGGACCGGGAGAATAACTATTGGTCCGCCGTCAGGCTCATCGCCAAGCTCCCGACGATCGTCGCGGCCTACGCGAGAATCCGCCGGGGGGATGACCACATCCCCCCGCGCGATGATCTGACCTTCAGCGAGAACTTTCTCTACATGCTCTCGGAGAAGGTGCCGGAACAGGTCTGGAGTCAAGTCCTGGACAGCTGTCTCATCCTTCACGCAGAGCACACGATGAACGCCTCCACCTTCGCGGGGATGGTCACGGCCTCCACCCTGGCCGATCCCTACACGGTGGTGTCCTCATCGATCGGAGCGCTGAAAGGGCCATTGCACGGCGGCGCCAACGAGGAAGTCGTGGAGATGCTCAGAGAAATCGGCACGCCGGCGCGGGTCCGGGCCTACCTCGAACGGAAGCTGAAAGACAAGCAGAAGATCATGGGATTAGGGCACCGGGTGTACAAGGTGAAGGACCCACGCGCCACAATTCTACAAACGCTCTGCGAACGGCTGTTCAAGGAGTGTGGGGCGTCACCCCTGTACGAGGTGGCGCTGGAAGTGGAACGAGTCGCGGTGGAGTTGCTGGCCGAGAAGGAAGTGCATCCCAACGTGGACTTCTATTCCGGGATCATTTACGACAAGTTGGGGATCCCGGTTGAGTTCTTTACGCCGATCTTCGCGATGGCGCGGGTGGCTGGCTGGCTCGCGCACTGGTTTGAGCAGCTCAAAGAGAATAAGCTGTATCGCCCGGACCAGATTTACGCCGGCGAACACAACCGCCCTTACGTGCCGATCGAGAAGCGCTGACTGTCTGGGGCCCTACCGGTCTGCTTCACGCATCACCAGTTCCCAGATCAGATCGTCCATGTCGTAGCGAAGGACGTAGCGGTGATCGTCGTCCGCGCGCAGCTTGAAATAACTGTGGCGGTCGGTATACCAGCGCCCTTCGATCTCTCGGACCTCACGCCGGGACCCTTCATGGACGAACGCCCGGGGAGTCTCCTCCCCCTTATGCCCGGCGTACGCGTCCACCACGACGTTGGCTGATCCCCCTGCTTGCGTCTCCCGCATCGCGGCCACGATAGCCCGCTGCCTTGAGCCTGTCAACCGGCCGTCGCAGGAAGGGGCTTGTGCAGGGTAGCTCGATGGATTAAGATTGCCCGACCAACGAGGGGACGATTTTCTCTGGGACTCATCGCGACAGTCGAAAGGAGGCACCCATGCCCGTCTACGTGAGCCTGGTCAAGTTTACCGAGCTCGGGATTTCCACCATGAAGCAGCAGGGGATCGCTCGCTCGGAGGCGGTTCAGCGGAACATCGAATCCTTGGGCGGAAAACTGCTGGATGCGTATTACTGCCTCGGGGCCTACGACGTGGTGGCCATTCTGGAGTTCCCGAACAACCGCGCAGCGATGAAAGCGGCGGTACTGAATGCGTCGCTGGGGCATATCCGGATCACGACGATGCCGGCTGTGGCCAGACGTGAATGGCGAGAATTGTTGCATGAAATCTGGGGTGAAAAGTTGAAGCGGAAATGAGCGGGGCATCGGGAACACGACAAGCGGTATGGCATACATGAGCAAAGGGAAGACAGTGGCCACGCGGACCAAGCCGCCGAAGAGGGGGCAGGCCCGGCAGCCACGGAGCGGGCAGGCGACTGATCCTCGACCCGGCGGGGCCGGGACGCGAACCGAACGGGACACGATGGGGGAGGTGGCGGTGCCCGCTGATGCCTACTACGGCGTGCAGACTGCGCGGGCGATTCGGAATTTTCCCATCAGCGGGCTTCGGTTTCCCAGGTCCTTCATAAGGGCTCTGGGATTGATCAAATGGGCTGCTGCGACGGTGAATGAGTCGCTCGGTTTGATCGAGAAGAAGGTGGCGGAGGCGATCCGGAAGGCGAGCTGGGAAGTGGTTGAGGGACGCTGGGATGCGGAATTCCCGGTCGACATTTTCCAGACCGGGTCCGGCACCTCCACCAATATGAATGCGAACGAGGTGATCGCCAATCGGGCGGCCGAGTTGCTCGGCGGCGCGCGCGGCAGCAAGCTGATCCACCCCAATGACCACGTCAACCTGGGGCAATCCAGCAACGACGTCATTCCGACCGCCATCCACGTCGCCGCGGTGGAGATGATCGAGCGGCAGCTCCTGCCGGCGTTGACCCGGTTGCACGTGGCCTTGGCTGCCAAGGCACGCGAATTCGACAGCGTGGTGAAGATCGGCCGGACCCACCTCCAGGACGCCACGCCGATCCGGCTCGGCCAGGAGTTCGGCGGGTATGCCCGCCAGATCGAGTTGGGTCTGGATCGGGTCCGGCGGGGACAGACGGCGCTGAGCGAAGTGGCGCTGGGCGGCACGGCGGTGGGGACCGGCCTCAATGCGCATCCGGACTTCGCGTCCCGCGTGATCCCGCTGCTGTCCAGGGAAATCGGGTGTCCCCTCACGGAGGCGGTGAACCACTTCGAGGCTCAGTCCACGCAGGACTCCGTCGTGGAGGCCAGCGGTGAGCTTCGCACCGTCGCGGTGAGCCTGATGAAGATCGCGAACGACATCCGCTGGTTGGGGTCGGGACCGCGATGCGGATTGGGCGAGATCCTCCTTCCTGAGACGCAGCCCGGGTCCTCCATCATGCCCGGCAAGGTGAACCCGGTGATCGCGGAGTCCGTGACCATGGTGGCGGCGCAGGTGATGGGGAACGATGTCACCATCATGGTGGGCGGACAGGCCGCGAATTTCGAGCTGATCGTCATGCTGCCGGTGATGGCCCACAATCTGCTCCAGTCCATCGAGCTGCTCGCCCGCGCGTCCGGAAATTTCGCGCTGCGGTGCATTGAGGGGATCACCGCCGATGAGGAGCGGTGCCGAAACTCGATCGAACAGAGCCTGGCCATGTGTACCGCGCTGGCGCCGGAGATCGGCTATGAAGCCGCTGCCAAGATTGCCAAGGAGGCGCACCGGACCGGAAAAACCGTGCGAGAGGTCGCCCGGAGTCAACAGGTCCTTCCGGAAGCCCGGCTCGATGCGTTGCTGGACCCGTGGCGGATGACGGAACCGGGAGAGGAGCCGCGCAAGCGGGAGCGGCGCTGACCGCGCCCCGGCCGGAAGAGGACCATGAAGCGGCATCTCCGAGCGTTTGCTCTTGTCGGTCTGTTGTGCGTCTCCGCGTCGCCGGCCGTCTGGACGGGCGGCGCCGGGGGGCAACAGCCGGGCCTGTCGAGCGACCTTCCGAATGTCACCCTTCCCCATCTCGCCGACCTCCATGACCAGCTCGACCGACACCCCATCGGTCCGACTGAGGAGTTGCGCATCACCCCCTTGATCGAAGACCAAGACTCGAGTGCGTTGCTGGTCCAAGTACGGACCGCTCTGCCCCCGCACTTTCATCGGCATACGCGGGAGATTCTCTATCTGCTTCAGGGAGAAGGGATCTTTCGCCTGGAATCGGAACGGATCCCGGTGCGGACGGGATCCGTGGTACATGTGCGACCCGGTCAGATCCACACGTTCGCGCCTCTCGGCCGGACCCCTGCCGTTTTTTTCGTGGTGACGATGCCCCGGTGGGATGAGGCTGACCGCATCGCCGCCGACGAGCACCAGATGGCTCGGTAACCGTGCAAGTGCCCGTTGCTTTTGACAATTCTTCTGCGTCTATGCTAAAGTCCGCGAACCTTTTTCGATCCCCGTGCCCGACGGTCGGCTGAGCGACGGAGAAGAGGGCCGGAATCACATCATGGCATCCTCGGGAATAGGCCACGCACACCTCATTATTATTGTAGGCGCCGGGCCGGCCGGCATGGCGGCCGCGAACCTCCTTTCCAAGGCGGGGCATGAGGTCGTGATTCTGAACCGAGACATCAAGTTTGGCGGCCTGGCGGAATACGGCATTTTCCCGAGCAAGCTCAAGCTACGGGGAGGGCTGCGGAAGTCGTACTGGGAGATCATCGAACGGCCGAACGTGCACTATTTGGGGAACGTGTCGGTCGGCAGGACCAAAGACCTCACCATCGAAGACCTCCGAAGCCTGGAGGCCAGCGCGCTGGTGTTTGCCACGGGTGCCCAGGGGACGAAGACGATCGGCGTCGAGGGCGACTCGGCGACCGGCGTCTATCATGCGAAGGACGTGGTCTACCATTTCAACAGGCTTCCCGGCTTCAGCGAGCGGCCCTTCGAGATGGGCCGGCGGATCGCCGTCATCGGGGTCGGCGATGTGATGGTCGACATCGCCCACTGGCTGATTCGCTACAAACAGGTGGAGCAGGTCACCGCGATCGCGAGGCGCGGCCCTGCAGAGCGCAAGTACAACCCCAAAGAGATTCGCGCCATCTGTTCGAACATTGATCGGGAGGCGCTGGCGCAGGAGTTCGCCCGTCTTCGCCCGCGGCTGGAAGCGGTGGGGCAGAACCCGGACGAGATCCTCAAGGGAATGACCGACGAATTCACCAAATGCGAGCCGCTGACCAGCCCGACGAAGATGGGGTTCCGTTTCCTGGCCTCTCCCCGTCGGGTGTTGACCGATGCGCAGAATCGTGTCCGGGGGGTGCAGATCGAGGAAACCAAGCTGGAGCCCAAGGGCCAGGATTTCGCGGCGGTCGGGCTGAAGGAATTCTCCGAGTTCCCCTGCGACAGCGTGGTGTTCGCCGTGGGAGACAGGGTGGACGAGACGGTCGGGCTGCCGTACAAGAACGGGGTCTTCGTCACGAACCCGACATCGACCGGCAACGATCCCGACGATGCGCTGTTTCAGGCCTACGATGAAGCGTCCGGGCAGGTGATCGAGGGGGTGTTCCTGACGGGCTGGGCGCGAAAGGCCAGCGAGGGCCTGGTCGGGATCGCGAAGCGGGACGGCGAATGGTGCACCGAGGTCCTCGTGCGATACCTGGAATCACGGCCCCCGCGGGAGCGCAGCACGAACGAACGGGTGCTTCGTCAACTTCGGACGATGCTGCAGGCGCGAGCGGTGCAGGCGATCGACGTGGAGAGCCTCAGAATCCTGGAGGCGATCGAGAAGGAACAGGGCATGGCGCGCGACTCTATCGGCGAATTCAAGTTTCCGTCCAACGAACTGATGCTGACGCTCATCCAAGAACGGCGTGAGCGCGAACGAGCCCCGGCCGCACGTTAGCTGTCCCCCCACTTCAGCTTTCTTCTCAAGAGGTCATAGTACGTCCGATCCGGGAGCCGGATGAGCTGTGTTCGGTGCTCGGAGACGGCGATGGCGACCGTGTCGCCCTGCACCAGGGCGACGCCGACCTGCCCGTCGAACGTCGCCATCGCGCCCTCAACCTGGCTGGTCAGCGTGACCTCCAAGGCGACGCCGCGGGGAACCAGCAGCGGGCGGTGGGTCAGCGTGTGCGGACAGATCGGGGTGAGGATCAGGGCTTGGACCGTCGGGTGGATGATCGGCCCGCCGGCGGAGAGCGAATAGGCGGTGGAGCCGGTCGGGGTCGAGACGATCAGTCCGTCCCCGCGTAGACGCGTCACGAACTGTCCGTCGATCAAAATCTGAATCTCGATCATGCGGGCGAGGGTGCCCTTGCTCACGACCACGTCGTTCAGGACCGTCGCCTTCGCCACGTGCTCACCGTGGCGATGAATGTCGGCACGCAGCATCAGTCGTTCCTCGACCATGAACTCCAGGGCGAAGACCTTCTCGAGAGCCGGGTAGAGTTGGTCGAGGGTGATCTCCGTGAGAAATCCCAGCCCTCCCATGTTCACCCCGAGGATGGGCACGGCGCGTTCCTCCAGGAGCCGCGCGGCGCTCAGCATGGTTCCGTCGCCGCCCAACACCAGGACCATATCGGACCGTGTCGCGAGCTGCGTTTTTGGGTGCGACGCGGATTCGCCGATGAGCGCGGCAGTCTTCGCGTCAAACACCACCTCTTTCTTGCGCTCTCGAAGCCAGGCGACGAGGTCTGTGAGGATGTGCTTGACGTCGGGGAACTTGGGCTTGGTGAGGATGCCGATCGTCTTCATGGGTCTCCGCTCCCCGTGGCGGTGACGCACCGGGGCGACGAATAGACGTGGGGTCGGATTGTATCGGGAGGTCCGTTTTCTTGTCAACGAATGATCGCTCGCCACGCACGCTGGCGGTGACTCGGCTGCGGTAGATTTCCGGAGCATGCGGCGAAGAACCGAACGAAGGGCTTGACAGGCAATAGCCCGACCGATAGAATTACGGCAACGATTTCGAAGAGTTCCTGCGATTCCGTCGCGTGGCGACGAACGAAGGAGGAAGGATGTTCGAACGATTCACGGATAAGGGTCGAAAGATCATCATCCTGGCGAGGGAGGAGGCTGAGCGTCACCAGAACGATTATCTGGGGACCGAACACTTGGTCTTGGCTATTCTCCGTGAGTCGGACGGGATCGCCCTCATGATCATCAAGAAGATGGGTCTCTCCTCGGAGCAGATTCGGCTTGAGATCGAACGGAACCTGCCCGGTGGCGGCACCACGATGACGTTCGGTGAGATTCCCTTCAGCCCGCGCGTCAAGAAAGTCATCGAATACGGCGTCGAGGAGGCCCGGTTGCTCGGCCACAACCACATCGGGAGCGAGCATCTCTTGCTCGGGCTGTTGAGGGAAGAAGAGGGCATCGGCGGAAAAATTCTCCGGAGCCTGGGCGCCAATCTGCTGACGGCGAGACAGTTGACCGTCACATTTCTTCGCAAGTCTGCGCCCCGTGAGCGGGACCGCAAGAGCAACACCCCGGCGCTCGATGAATTCGGGCGCGACCTGACTCAGCTGGCGCAAGAAGGCCAGTTGGACCCGGTCATCGGAAGGGCGGACGAGATCGAGCGGGTGTTGCAGATCCTCAGCCGCCGCACCAAGAACAACCCGGCCTTGATCGGTGAGTCCGGCGTCGGCAAGACCGCGATCGTGGAGGGGTTGGCCCAGCGCATCGTGCTGTCGGAAGTTCCCGATAATCTTCTTTCACGGCGGGTCATCGCCTTGGATCTGGGGTCGCTGGTCGCCGGTACCAAATACCGCGGTCAGTTCGAGGAACGCCTGAAAGTGGTCATGAAGGAGATCGTGCAGGCCGGGAACATCATCATCTTTATCGACGAGCTCCACACCCTTGTGGGTGCCGGCGCGGCCGAGGGCTCGATCGACGCCTCGAACATGCTCAAGCCGGCGCTGTCCCGGGGCGAAATCCAGTGTATCGGGGCCACGACGCTCGATGAGTACCGTAAACATATCGAGAAGGACGGCGCGCTGAAGCGGCGCTTTCAACCCATTTATGTCCAGCCTCCCAGCCTCGATGAGACGGTCCGGATCATCCAGGGGCTTCGGGACCGGTATGAAGAGCATCATGGGGTGGAGATCAGCGAAGAGGCCATTGTCGAGGCGGTCAAGCTGTCGGACCGCTACATCACGGATCGGTTCCTGCCCGACAAAGCGATTGATCTGATCGACGAAACGGGGTCTCGGGCGAAGTTGCAGACCTACTCCTTGCCCGGTGAACTCAAGGCGCTGGAGCAGGAGCTGAAGAAGATCTCTCGCGAGAAAGAGCTGGCCATCTCGCTGCAGAACTTCGAAGAAGCGGTGAAGTTCAGGGAAGAGGAGGAACGGTTACGGAAATTGTTGGATGAGTCCAAGCGGGAGTGGAAGAAGAACCAGGAGAAGCAGAAGCCGGTCATCACGAAGGAAGATGTGGCCTATGTGGTCTCGAAGATCACCGGGATCCCTCTGTTCAAACTGGAGGAGGAAGAATCCTCCAAGCTCCTTCACATGGAGAATTTTCTCCACAAGCGGATCGTGGGGCAGGAGGAAGCGATCTCGGCGGTCTGCCGGGCGATCCGCCGGTCACGCGCCGGTCTGAAGGAAGCCAAGAAGCCCATCGGATCGTTCATCTTCCTGGGACCCACGGGGGTGGGAAAGACGGAGCTGGCCCGGGCTCTGGCGGAGTTTCTCTTCAACACCGAAGACGCGTTGATTCGTATCGACATGTCGGAGTACCAGGAGAAGTTCACCAGCTCGCGTCTGTTCGGAGCCCCGCCGGGCTATGTCGGGTATGAGGAAGGCGGACAGCTGACCGAAAAGGTGCGTCGTCGTCCGTACTCGGTCGTGCTGTTTGATGAAATCGAGAAGGCCCATCCTGATATCTTCAACGTGCTCTTGCAAGTCCTGGACGACGGCGTGCTGACCGACAGCCTGGGTCGGAAGGTCGATTTCAAGAACAGCGTGGTCATCATGACCTCCAACCTGGGGACCAAGCTTATCCAGAAAGGCGTGTCGCTCGGATTCCACCGGACGGAGCAGAGTGACCACGATCAACGCATGAAGGAGGAGGTGTTGGCTGAATTGCGTCGGACGTTCAGCCCGGAGTTCCTCAACCGAATCGACGAAGTGGTGGTCTTCCATCAGCTTGTCAAAGAGCATCTCATGGGCATCCTGGATATCCTGATCAGAGAGCTCAACGTCCGGTTGGTGGAGCGTGGGGTGCAACTTGAGATCGGCGAGGATGTCAAGACTTGGTTGATCAAAGAAGGCTACCAGCCGCTCTATGGCGCGCGACCGATGCGTCGCACCATACAAAAGCGCATTGGCGATCCGCTCTCGGAAGAATTGATCAAGGGACGGTTCAAGGACTCGCGCAAGATCAAGGTCGTGCTCAAGGATGACCTGCCGGCGTTTGTCGAAGAGGAGGCCATGGCGGGGGTCTGACGTGGCCCTCCTCCGTGCCACACAGGATTCTGTCACGGACGGTGTGACGGCCCTCGTAGCGTTCATCGGTACGAGGGTCGTTCTGTCTCGGCAGGTCATCGGCGCCTTCTCGCTCCGTGTCCCAACACCCCACGGGCCCCTTCACTGAACGAAAGCGATCAGGTGCCGTCACCAGCCCCCACAATCCTCGGCCTTGAAACCTCCTGTGATGAAACCGCGGCAGCGGTCGTAACGGGCCAGGGCCATGTCGCTTCCAGCGTCTTGTCCTCCCAGGATGAGGTGCACGGACCGTATGGGGGAGTGGTGCCGGAGCTGGCGGCGCGCCGGCACATCGAGACCGTGGAAGCGGTGGTCTTAGAGGCGATGAGGCGGGCGACGATTGACTGGTCCGATCTGAACGCGATCGCCGTCACCCGCGGGCCCGGTCTCGCCGGCGCGCTCCTGGTGGGAGTGAGTTTTGGCAAGGCGCTGGCCTATGCGATGCAGATCCCGTTGATCGGGGTCAACCATCTGGAAGGCCATCTGGCGTCGGCATGGATCGATCAACCCGACTTTCCGACGCCGTGCGTGACGCTGGTGGTCTCGGGCGGGCATACCCATTTGTATCTGGTGAGCCGG
>Ga0209470_1003097_pt1 | contig 11563 bp, 4 predicted proteins | sample GraSoiAngelo_125_FD_185882 | JGI IMG/M metagenome (GOLD analysis project Ga0209470, IMG submission 185882) | Grasslands soil microbial communities from the Angelo Coastal Reserve, California, USA - 14_0927_05_40cm (SPAdes) (version 2) | ecosystem: Environmental > Terrestrial > Soil > Grasslands ... | reverse complement strand
CGTCTCCCCAACCTGCTCGTATGCGTCTGCCAGGAATGCGTGCGCCTCGGAGTTGCCCGGCTCCGACGTCACTGCTTGCTTCAAATATGGTAAGGCTTCATCGCCTCGCTGCTGTAACGTGTAAATCCGTCCCAAGAGCAGATTCGCGTGGAAGTGCTCGGGCTCCTGCTGGAGGACTTTCTGCAGCAGCTCGACGGCTTCCGGAACGCGCTGGATTCGCGCATAAACCGACGCCAGAGAATATTGCGCGTCGGGAAACTTCGGGCGCTTATTCGAAACAAATTCAAAGTACGGCGCCGACTCCTGCCAGGCGCCAGTCTCATACAGCGCCAGGCCAAGCTCGTACTGCGCCTGCGTCGATTCCGGAATCATCTGTACGGCTTTTTTCAGCGTGGCGATCGCCTCCGGATATCGCCGGACTCTGGCCAAGGCCACCCCAAGCTGCAACTGCGCCGCGCTGATCAGCGGGCTTTCCTGTAACACTTGCTGCAACATGGGAATTGCTTCGGCGTAACGGCCATCCTCCACTGCAATCATGCCTTCGTGAAGCACGTTTGAGACCTGGATTTTGTCCTTTGGGTCATCGCCCTTCAGGAGATCGGGCGAAACCGTGGCGGACGTGGAAGCAGCGTATCCAAGCGCACTGAGGTTTTCCGCCTGCTCCGAGTTCATCGCCGGTTTCTTCGCGTCATCGGGAGAACTGGCCGTCTTGTTGCGAAAGTCGTCGAGTTGAGTTTGCAGCGTGTCTGTGACGGCGGGCGAAGAAGAAGCGAGATTGTGCTCCGCACTTTGATCGCGGCTCTGGTCGTAGAGCTCACGCCTGGGGGCACGCACGAAGAGATACTTACCCGTGCGCAGCGAGCGCAGCGCGCTCCAGCCGAACGCGCGATGCGGATATTCGGTCTCAGCGTACGCGGGAAGGTCTGGGGCTTGCTTCGGGATCCCCTTCATCAGAGGAACCAAGGACTCGCCCTGAAATGTTGGCGGGAGGGGCAGACTCAACATGCTAAGCAAAGTAGGAGCCACGTCCACCAGCCGCACTCGGGCCGCAACGCGCCGTCCCGCAAGCAGTTCACTCGGAAGCTTGAAGAGCAGCGGCACGCGGATGGTCTCATCGTACAGAAATATCCCATGCATGCTCTCACCATGCGCGCCCAGCGATTCGCCGTGATCCGACATGACCGTGATCAGCGCTCGGTCATACAAGCCGCGCTGGCGGAGGTAGGTGAACAACTTGCCTAGCGAGGCATCAGCATAGGCGACCTCGCCGTCGTAGGGATCTCTGAATCGGGTTTTGTATGGCGCAGGCGGGTCGTAGGGTGCGTGGGGATCATACAGATGAATCCAGAGAAAGAAGGGCGACTGCCGATTTTTATTGAGCCACGCGATTGCGTGTGCGACGACATCACCGGCGCGGCGCTCGATACTGTGATAGCGGTCTTCGTCCGGCCCGTGCTTTTGGTGGAATCCGGCGTCGAAGTATCCAAAGCCGCGGTCGAAGCCCGGCGCCATGTTGGCCTTAGGATCGAGAATGAGCGATCCGATGAAGGCGGCAGTGTGATAGCCGGTTTTTTGCAGGATCTCTGGGACAGATGGTAGAAGGCTGGGCAGCGGGTGGCCGAAATCGGTCACCGTATGAAACTGGGGATAGGTGCCCGTAAAAATCGTCGCGTGCGAAACCGGCGTGAACGGCGCCTGGGAATAGGCGCGTTCAAAGACGATCCCCTGCCGAGCAAGAGTATCGAGGTTGGGCGTGATCCCGCGCTTCGAGCCGAGAAATCCCATGCGGTCGGCACGGGTGGTATCGACGGTCACCAGGATGATGTTCGGGGCCTCCGCCCAGGCAAAGCGGGCGACGAGAAGGAGAAAAAAGAGGAAGGCACGCCACATAAGAACAAAAAGGGAGTTTACCAGAGGTAAACTCCCAGCGGTGAGGATGCAAAGCTTAGAACGAAACCTGCAATCCAAACTGCATGTTGCGTTGGGCGCCGGTACCGAGAACTGGATTCAGACCAGTGCCGACATCAGGAGTGGCGAATAGGGTCCCGAAAGAAGTGCTCCTGAAGTTGCCTGTCTCGTAGGCAAACATCGCGTGGTTCAGTACGTTGAACACCTCCCATTTGAACTTCACAGAGTATCGCTCGCCAAACTTAAAACTCTTGAACAGTCCCATGTCCAGTTGCGAGATACCCGGCTGGCGGACGCTGTTTCGACCGGCGTTGCCGATGTGGCCAAGCAACGGCAACGAGAAAGCGCCAGTATTGAAAAACTGATTCACGTTGTGGAAGTCGTAGTGTAACGGACTCCCATCATAGTTAGCGTACGTGGTTTTGAGGCCCTGGCCAGAAGGATCGGAAATTGTGTCACAGGTGCTTAGGTCGGCTGGATCTGTGCAACTATTCGTGTCAATACCTCTGCTCGTGTAAACAGAAAAAGGCCGCCCCTCTTGAGCCCGGAAGATCGAATTGATGCTCCACCCTTCTCCGATCAACTTCGGCAAGCCATGCATCTTAGGCAGGTCATAGACCAACGTAAAGTTCACGTTCCATGGCGTATCAAAATTGGACGGGGCATAGTTCTTGCCTACATTGTAAGGATTTTGATAATTCGAAAGAAAATCTCCACCGCGGTTCGCAGAGCCGGTATCAAAGGCTCTCGACCAAGTGTAATTCAATTGTCCAGTTAACCCATGCATCTCCCGCACCTTGTAGGCGAGTTGCAGGCTGTTGTAATCGGAGTAGCCATCGTTGTTCAGTTGCAAAATGTGGTTGTAGTTCGGGAACCGAGTTCCAAAAGGCTGCCGGCTGGTGTCACAAGCACTGGTGCTGACTGGACAAGCATTGAGATCGCGCCAGTTGACCAAATCGCGCCCGGCTGTGCCTACATAAGCGATGCTGAATGCCATCTTGTTGGTCAATTCCTGCTCAATCGTCAGGTTATAGGCGTGATTCATGGGTGTCTGAAAATTGCGCAACACCTGCACCACACTCGGCGGCTCAGTAGGAGTGGCGTTCGGTCCAAAGATGTTGACTCCCGGCGCTACGCATATAAAGGACTGACATAGGGCGTTATTTGCAAAAATGCCCCCCGTATCTGTGTAATCGGTGGGTGACGTAGTAATCGACACGGCAAATATGCCTTCCTCTACCTGAGTAAAGAAACCGGACCGTGTCCCCGACCACATATTGAAAAAAGTTTGTGGCGCATGGATCGTGCCGAAGTTGGGCAGATCGTAATTTAGAGAATAGCCGGCCCGCAGCACCGTCTTTCCGTTCTTGAACACGTCCCATGCAAAACCAACTCGCGGGCCGAAATTGTTCTTGTCCACACCATAGAGCGGCTGTTTTGCAAGAGTGACGAACCCACCGGCATCCGCTTTGGGGCTATCCGGGAGAAAGTTTGCGCCTAAATTGTCTCTTTCGCCCAGCGCTCCGGCGACGTCCCAGCGAACGCCAGCCTCAAGAGTAAAATTCGGTTTCACTTTCCAACTATCCTCAACGTAGAGCCCGAGCGACTTCTGGAAAATGTGCCGATTCGTAACCCCGAACGATCTGCTGCTCTCGTTTGCCAACCCGAGCAACAACATATTAAGTCCGGCAACGCGTCCGCTCTCACCGTTGAAATTCGCCTGCGTCCCGGTCAGGTCATAATCAAGGCCGCTACCGTAATAGTAAAACGACATTTCAGTGCGCGCGCGATCGCGCCGGCTCTTCGTGTACGCGTCCTGGTATTGCCCGCCGATCTTGATCGTGTGGTTGCCCTTGAGCCAGGTGAAATGCTCCTGCCAGTCGTAGCTGGCATCCGGCCGGGTCACGATGGGATAACCCTGAACACCGCCAACCACCGGATAGGCTGTTGCGCCGAAATACCCGAGATAATAAATGGCAGGTACTCCGAAGTTTTCTTTGTCACTTGGTCCAGCACCCAACGGCCCAGTGTTTATTCCCAGAGAATTGGGATCGATGTTGTTGTTGATCCCGATACGCTGGGAAAACCGCTGGTAACCAAACCGGCTTTCCAAAACCTTAGTCGGGCTGATCGTCCAAGTGTAGTTAAGGCCCGCAAGCTGAGCGCGACTGGGGGCCACAGAGTTCCACATATTTGCATTTGTGGCCAGAGGTCCAACTGACTGTGGTACTCCGGTCGACGCTGGCTGGTTCTGCAGGCTGTCGCCGAACAGGTACTTAAACGAAAGGCGATGACTTTGATTGAAGATGTAGTCGAACTTCACGTGGAAGTTATTTAGGTCCAAAGCATTGTTGGCTGCGATATTGACCTTAGCACCGGGACTTGGGGCTAGCGGGATGAAAGAAAGTAGTTTCTGCCCTATGGTGCTGGGGGTGCCGTCATCAGTCGTGCCGACGATCTGATCCGGGCCCGGCCCGGGCTGCCCATCATTAATACAAGTATCAGCTGGATGAGGGTCGTGTACGTGGTCGTTTAGGTTCACGCCCGTTGCCACACACTCCAGCGCATCGTCGATTTCTGCCTGTGCTGGCAAGTTTACCGCGGATGAAAACACGTCCTTGAGATGAAATCCTTGATACGAAAGGAATACAAATGCCTTGTCTTTTTTGATCGGGAAACCGCCATAGGCACCGAATTGGTTCAGTCGAAACGGAGTGACTTGGGATGCAAACCAGTTCCGCGCATCGAAGGCATCAGTGTGACGGTCCCAAAAGGCGCCCCCGTGCAGGTCATTGGTACCGCTCTTTAAGCCAATATTGATGACCGAGCCGCCCTTGACCCCAAACTCAACACCTGGGTTGGATTGCACATTGAATTCGGATATGCCCTCCAGCGGAATCAGAGCCGCAGCCGTTCCTGAAATGGCCGCCTGGCCTAATGAAGACTCACCGTAATAGCGATCGTTGTTCGGAATTCCGTCCACCGCGAAGTTGTTCGATGTGGCCCGCTGACCGTTGACGTTGAGGCTCTGGAAACCGCCGCCGGGGCTGCGCTGCACGCCCGGTACACCGTCAAGAAGGTTATTAAAGTCACGCCCATTATTCGGCAGATCGGCGACTTGCCGGTCAATAAATAAAGTACTGAGCCGTTCCTCGGACGTTTCCACGAGAGGCGTTGCATCCGAGACTTCCACCGTCTCGGTAACCTGCCCGGGTTGCAGTTTGAAATCAGATTGCGTCACCAGGGATATCGCAACTTCCGCTGCGCGTGTGGCCGTCTTGAAGCCTTTAACGCTCACTGTAACGGTGTACTTTCCTGGAGGCAATTCCACAATGCGGTAGAAACCGGCATCCGAGCTTTTGGCAGAGCGTGTTTCGCCAGTGCCGATATTCTTCGCAGTTATCGTGGCGTCTTTGACTACGGCGCCGGTGCTGTCCTGCACGGTGCCGCTGATGTCGCCCGTGATCTTCTGGGCGAATAGTGGAAGGCTGGTCAACAAGACCGCGAGAAACAAAGCAAATGCGCAGCACAAAAGCCTGTCCCGTATCATCGGTTTCCCCCTGTTGCGTGCTCGACGTCACATCGAACCTTTGCTTGGCCGGGAAGTGTAGTGGGGTTCATAGTGAACTATCAAGAAAAAAAATGACCCCACCAGAGCTGGCTCCAGGCCACTTGCGGCCCGGGAAACATCTACAACCCTCTTTTATTCAGGCGGGTAGGATTGCGTAAGGCACAGTCGGTTCGAAGGGGCAATCAGCGCGAAGCCTTGCCCGATTCAGGAGCTGAGGCGTAGTAAGATGATGTAATCACCAGCGTCTCGGAGGTGCTTATGCGCTGGACTGCATCTCTCCGCGTCTTGTTATGCCTTCTGCTTCTTGTTCTGCCGGTCCGTCCCCAAATTCCAACACCGCTGGCGCGATGTGGACCTCGGACCACCCAAGGGGAGTGGCCGCAAAATCAGCCACCATCGGAGCAGAGCCTATCCGAAATTTCCGTGAGACCCACGGTGGACACGACTCAGCTTCAACATGATGCTAAGGAGCTGGCCGATCTCTCTGCCTCCGTCCCTGCAGACATTAACCGGGTGAACCGCGGCCTGCTCCCGAAGGACGTGATCGAAAAGCTCAGGCGCATCGAAAAGCTTTCCAAGCGGCTGCGCACCGGGTTGACGCAATAGCAATCCGCGAACTCAGCGGCGGAAGCCCGACGGTGCTGGGGGCGCTGAAGCGGTTCGGTCGTACGAATCAATACGCGCCTTCTCCGAGGTGAGGCGATTGCAATGCCCGGATTGTATGTTTAGCCGAGAGAGCCGGACGAGATATTAGCGCCCTCGCGAAAGCGCTTTCCTGTAGTCATCTGCGGTCGTGCGATAGCAGGGCAACATGCCATTTCGATCATTGGGGTTCAATCCCGGGGAATCGGTTGAATACTGCGATCCCGGATGGGGGTCGGTTTCAGGCCATGTCATTTGCAGGAGGCTTTCGTCGCAAGTCCGGTCTCTGCTGACGCGGAGCTTGTACACTTTCGAGTTGTTCAGACCATACTCGGACAGTCGCCGTTGATAAGGAAGGGACACGTAGACCAGTTTTATGAGCTGTGACGCGACTTTGCTGATCCGTCTTTCCGCAATGAAAACCTCATAGTTCGAGAAATAAGAGGAACTCGGCAGGGCCAACGCTAAACCGATCAAACGAATGGCCATCTCTTCAGTAACTTGTCCGCGCGGGTTTTCAACTGGTCCGCGCGAATTGTCGATCACAGGTCGCGATGGCGACGTAACAACTGGAGGGATGCTCATCGCCATTGCACTTCCACCTGTGCCGGAGTTACCTGCGCCCTGAACTGATGGAGCAGGTGGTACAACTTGCAGACCAGTATTGGACAGCGAGTTGGCGCGCCCACCTCCAGTGGAGTTAATCGCGTCCTGGACTGAAGGAGCAGGTGGTACAACTTGCAGACCAGTACTTGGCAGCGAACTCACGCGTCCCTCTCCAGCAGAGTTACCTGTGCCCTGAACCGATGGAGCAGGCGGTACAACTTGCGGACCAGTACTGGACAGCGAACTCACGCGGCGACCGGCGAGGGTTCCGGGGCTTTGAACTGATGCCGGCGGAGGGACGACCGAAGTGGCTAGGCTTCCAAGGGTCGCCTGCGGCATGCCAGAAAATGTATGCTGCTCGTGCATGGGTAACTGCGGCGAGGGCTCGACGATTCCGGACTGGCCGATGTTGATGTCCCCAACTTTGCGTATCGAGCCATTCACGGTAGGGGGCGGCCCGACGACTCCCGCGTTGGGCGTGATTATTCCACGTCGTAAGGAAACGGCCTTAACCTCGGGTGGAGGGGCAACGACTGAACCTTGAGGCAGACCACGCCGGCGAGCCGTGGCGTAGCTCAAATCCGACAGCGACGCGACGACCGAATTCGGGACCGCAGGTAAGGTTAATTTGTTGGACGAGAGTGGCATCGCTAAAGGGATTGAGTTCGAGGCCAGGACATTTGGCGCAGACTCAGTCCGCTTAACGTCGGGTGGCCGGATGATCTTCCGGGTGCGTTCTGGCGCCACTCGGGTCACGGCCTGATGTGCGGACTCGGGCTTCCTCTTCGGAAGTGCACGAACCCGCGATGCACTGCTTCTCAGCGCGGGGAAGGACTGGGAGGGCGTGTAGTAGCTGACGTACGATTTGTAGAAGCCCCTCCGATACTGGAGCGGTTCTCGCTGCGCCCACCACTGGGACAGGATCAACATGAACGCAATCACGATCATGTGGCTGAGCGTTGATCCCAGCAGCCACCTCCAGGGCACACCGGAACATACAAAGACGTCGTGCCAGAAGGGTCCGGGCCTAGACATTGTTGCGACGGGCGGCGTCGACCGGAACAAGATCACGTCAGCCAAGTTACGGAAGAAGACGCGGTGCGCTGGTTCTAATTCAAGCAGCAGCCTGAGGCGAGGAACGGCCTTGAGGTGAGCGCTCAGGTTAGGACTGCCCGACGCAGAATTCGTCCCAACATCACTATCCGTGCGTTCCATGCGCTGCATGCTCTTCCAGTCGTATTTGTACTTGGCGCCACAAAGAAGACAAACCTGATAGTAGTGGCCGTCAGCGGCTCGCCGCGGCCAGAGAAACTCGTGGGAGCAGGGCCGAGCATAAGAACTCTCCGGTAACATCTGGGGCACGGTTTTCACTCTCAGGGACGGGCTATCCAAACGGACATAATGTAACGGCATCGGGCATATGGGTAGTTACTTTCGTACTGAAGGCCCATCGCCCCGATATACAAAAGCCTTGGATAAGAGCTTCTGCTGTGGAACGACCCGCCGCATTGATGGGCGCGTGCTTATGTGACAGTCTAAACCGGTTTCGGACCAATCTACTATTCCTACCAGCGCGAGTTGCTGGAAAATGGCCGTCTCACTCGCTAGAAGACGTGGCAGGATGCCATACCTCGGGATCACCAGCGATCCACATTTCGGTAGCTCCCTGGCTTCCTTTTTCGACGCGTTCGAGGCACCATACACAATCTGATGACTGAAACCAATTCTCCCAGCGGAATTCGTGCCCCTCTTAAAAGCCCACTGATTCCCGCGACGACTGGCCCCGGCGCCGAATTGGCGCAGCCGAAACGCGCAATGGGATTTTTGGACCTGGTACTATTTTACGTCGTCACCGGCATCAGCTTGCGCTGGATCGCGACCGCAGCCAGCGCCGGCCCCAGCGCCGTGATCATCTGGTTCGGCGCGTGGCTCACCTTCTACACTCCGCTGGCGCTTTCGGTGATCGAGCTATCTTCCCGTTATCCGCAGGAAGGCGGGCTTTACGTCTGGACCAAGCGTGCATTCGGCGACTTCGGCGGCTTCATTTGTGCCTGGATTTACTGGACCAGTAATTTGCCGTATTTCCCCGCTGTGCTCTATTTCGCCGCAAGTAACGTCTTGTACATGCGCGGGGATCGTTGGAATTATCTGTCGAACGACGCCAATTTCTACATCGTTTTTTCGATCGTCACCTTGACCATAGTCACCATTCTGAACGTGGTAGGCCTCGATGTTGGCAAGTGGCTGCACAACGCTGGTGCGGTCGCGATGTGGTTGCCGGTTGTGATCATCATCGGCATGGGCGTCATCGCGTGGCACCGCTTCGGATCGGCAACTTCCTTCAATGCCACGAGCATGATCCCGAGCACCCGTTTTAAGGACATGATCTTTTGGTCATCATTGACTTTTGCCTTTGGCGGTTGCGAGACCGCCTCTTTCATGGGCGAGGAGATCAAGAACACGCGCCGTACTCTTCCCTGGGCTCTCTTCACCGCCGGTCTGGTTGTGACCTTCTGCTACTTGGTGGGGACAGTTGGCGTGCTGCTGGCGCTGCCGCCAGACCAGGTCAGCAATTTGCAGGGACTCATGCAGGCAATCGCGCGGACTGCCGGCCGGATCGGATTTTTCTGGATCATTCCCGTGACCGCCGGTTTTATCGCGCTCAGCAATTTGGGGGCAGCCAGTGCTTTCCTCGCTGCCGTCGCGCGCCTGCCCTTTGTGGCCGGGATTGATCGGTTTCTGCCGCCGGTCTTCGGCAAACTACATCCCCGCTGGCGAACGCCTTATGTCGCTCTTATCCTGCAGGCGGTCTGCGCCGCGGTTTTTGTATTTTTGGGACAGGCGGGCACTAGTGTCAAAGGCGCGTACGACGTGCTGGTGAGCATGGGCATCATCACCTATTTCCTTCCTTATCTATTCTTGTTCGCAGCTATGTTCCGCTTGCAGAGAGAACCGGCTGGGCCGGAAGTGATCCGCGTCCCCGGTGGCAAACCCATAGCATTGTTGCTTTCCTGTGTGGGATTCAGTACCGCATCTCTCACCATTGCTCTTTCGTTCGTTCCAAGCCCAGGGGAAGCTCATCCAGTGCTCGCTATTGCAAAAGTTGTGGGAGGAACTGGAGCGTTGGTCGCAGTGGGCGCGTTCCTGTATTGGCTGGGGCAAAAAAGAGCGCGACAGGCCAGCGCTTGATCTTTCGATCCCGCAACCCACGAGGCCTGCAGATGTCTGTGGACGCGCTGCCGCGCTGACACCGATTTGCTCCTCGGAGTTCTTTTCGCCGAGGAAATGCAAGAAAATACTACAAATCCGAAATAACTGACAGTACTATGCGGGCTGGCATTTACTTGCACCCGGCATTCATCGTCTTATGTCGAGCTTGTCTAAGTACGACGTGATTGTCATTGGAGCCGGCCACAACGGCCTCACCGCCGCTGCCTACCTGGGCGGCGCAGGCCTGTCCACGCTGGTGCTCGAGCGGCGCGACATTGTGGGCGGCTGTTGTGTGACGGAAGAAATCGCGCCTGGCTGCCGCGCCTCGACCACCTCTTACATCGCCAGCATGCTGCGGCCGGAAGTGATCCGCGATCTCGAGTTGGCGTCGCATGGATTGCGCATGGTTCCTTGTGATCCGATGCTGCAGGTGCCTTTCCTCGACGGCCAGATGGTGCCGTGGTGGGCTGATCGCGATCGCACGGTCGCGGAGCTGCGCAAGATTTCGGTCAAAGATGCCGAAACTTTCGTGCGCGTTGACGACAAATTGAAGAAGTTGGCCCGCTATCTCCAGCCCTTTTTTCTTGAGCCGCCGCCGGAGTTTGAACTCGACGGGCTCCGGAGTTGGTGGAAACTCTTGCGCGTGGGGAGGCGCTTCCGGGGAATCACAAGCTCTGAGATCGCTCAGCTAACCTCGTTCATGACCGGCAGCCTGGGCGATTTTTTGGATCGCAATTACGAGTCAGATAAAGTCAAGACACTTTTCCTCGCCAACAACGTTTACGGAAAACATGGAGGCCCGTATGATCCCGGCACCGCCCTCGGATTGTTGTTTCATTTACTGAGTGGCGGCGAGCACGAGTCACAAGGCTTCTATGGACACGTGATTGGCGGCATGGGCGCGATCACCCAAGCGGTCGCCGCGGCTGCTCGCAAGCGCGGCGTTGAGATCCGCACTTCCGCTCCGGTGGCGCGCATTGATGTCCGCGACGGCCGGTTGCGCGGTGTAGTGCTTGAAGACGGAACTGAGATTTCGGCACGTACCGTGCTTTCCAATGCCGATCCGAAGCGGACGTTCCTCGGCCTCATTGATGCCAGTGAGCTGCCTGAGGATTTTCGTCGCGCGGTGCAAGGGATCAAGATGAACGGGCCTTGCGCCAAAGTGAATCTTGTTTTGGCAGAGGAACCGAAGGTGCGTGGCATGCCGCCTGACACCAGCCCCGCACAGCGATCACTTTTCACCCTGGTGCCTTCGCTGGAATTCGCGGAGCGCTGCTACGACATTGCCAAGCTCGGTGAAATTCCCGAGCAATTATGGATTGATTGCGTTGTCGCCTCGAACGTGGACGAAACCCTCGCTCCCAAGGGCCGGCACATCATGACCTGCTTCGTGCAGTATGTGCCATACTTCCTACGTTGTGGCTCCTGGGATGAGAACCGTGAACTGCTCGGCAGCCGAGTGATAAAGAAGATCGCCGAATATGCTCCCAATGTGCCGGGAGCGATTGTGGCGCGGCAGGTACTCACACCGCTCGATCTGGAGCGCGTTTATGGGCTTACCGAGGGAAATATTTTCCACGGAGACCTCACGCTCGAGCAGCTTTTCTTCATGCGCCCTGTACCAGG
>Ga0209470_1003096_pt1 | contig 11565 bp, 11 predicted proteins | sample GraSoiAngelo_125_FD_185882 | JGI IMG/M metagenome (GOLD analysis project Ga0209470, IMG submission 185882) | Grasslands soil microbial communities from the Angelo Coastal Reserve, California, USA - 14_0927_05_40cm (SPAdes) (version 2) | ecosystem: Environmental > Terrestrial > Soil > Grasslands ... | reverse complement strand
TGACCCGTCATAACCGAAAAAAAAGTGGGCAGAGCCCACTTTCGATACCGCACCCTACCACAGCTATCCTTGCGAAAGCAAGGGGAAACTAGGCGAGGATGCGCTTGAAACGGTCCATCACCAGACTGGTCACAGGGCCAGGAGCGCGAGCCCCGATCTGGCGACCATTAACGCGGGCGACCGGGAGCACTTCGATCGTCGTGCCGGTCAGCAGGACTTCATCGGACGTACAGAGGTCGGCCTCGGTGACGGGCTCCTCTTTGACCGCTACCCCGCCTTGCTGGGCCACCGTCAGCACGACCTTGCGCGTCACCCCGGAGAGAAGCAGGGGCCCATCGGGCGGCGTGATCAAGACTCGGTCCCGCACTACCGCGACATTGCTAGTCGTGCCTTCCACCACATAGCCGTCTCGCACGAAAAGCGCTTCAAAGGCCCCCCTGTCCCGCGCCTGCTGCTTGGCGAGCACGTTCGCCAGGAGGCTGACCGACTTGACGTTGCATCGAGCCCACCGGATGTCAGGGACGGTGACGACGTCCACGCCGCTGGCATAGAGAGCTGGATCGGGCGGAACCAGGGTACGCACCGTGATGACCACGGTTGGCGGCACATGGCTCGTGAGCACGTGGTCCCGCGGGGCCACGCCCCGGGTGATCTGGATGTAGACCTTGGATTCGGAATACCCGCTGCGCGAGACGGCTTCGGAGACCAGCGCCGTCCAGCGCTCTCGGGTATAGGGAACGGGAATCGCCACGGACCGGGCGCTCTGTTCAAGGCGGTCGAGATGCTCCGACAAACGGAACGGGCGACCGGCGTAGACCCGAATAAGCTCGTAGACGCCGTCTCCGAACTGAAAGCCTCGGTCTTCGACCGAGACACGTGCCTCGGAGAGCGGCAGAAAGGCGTCATTGACAAAAGCAATATCAGGCACGCCCGGGTCTCAGGCAGACACGGGGTTCTCACCCGCCACCGTGACGGTGTAGACCCGCCGGTCCTCAGGGGTGAACTTCCAGCCCATCCGCTTCTCGAACACGAGCCGGTGCACGCCGGGCTTCAGCGCGCGGAACTCGAAGGCCCGTTTGCCCGAGTCGATGGCCTTGTTGCTGTCACCAAAGCTGCGTTCGTACTCGTCGTTGAGCAACGCCAGTGCTTCGGGATCATACGACGGAACGTAGATCTCGCCCCGGGTTCGGTCTTCCCACAACCGGATGGTCAAGGTGTCGCCGACGCTCGTCTCCAGGACTTTCTCTTCCTTCACGCCTTCTCCAATCCCGACCGCCTGCATACGGTGCTCTCCCGCGTTCGGGCGCTATCTTACGTGAACTGGCAGAGTGAGTCAAAGCTTCAAGATGAACCGCAAGTCCGCTCCCGGAGCCAGGCCTTCCCGGCGTGCGAAGCCGGCACGGGTCTCGATTACGTAGCGGGCCCTTTCTGGTGGCGGGCCGTACTCTGGGCACTTCTCGGAGAGGCACGGGTTGACGATTTCCGTGATCAGCAGCACCCGTTTGCCCTCGTCAAGCCAGATGATGTCCACGGGGAAACGGTACTGGCGCGTGTTGCGGCGGTGAAAATCTGCCCGGTCGTAGATGAACAGCATCCCCCCGTTGGGAGGGAGAGTGTCTCGGAACGCAAGTCCGACATACAAGAGCAACGGGCTGTCGGCGACCTCGACAGTCATCTGGGTGCCCGACGGGAAGCTGACCACCATGGATTCGGGCCCCTGGCCCGTCGACATGAAGTAGCTGCCCACCATCAACAAGGCCAACGCCAGGGCGGCGAGGACGCCTAACCGCGTCGCTTGGGACTTCTCCATAGGTTACACTATCACGGATGAGGCCCGGCGCTAGGGCTTTTGTTCGGTCCCCACCAGGTCTTCCGGCCTATGCTGGGCAACAAAATCACATTGACAAGAGCCCGTGCGCCCTTCTAGAATTTCGTGTTACCATATCACGACTGCTGTGACATGGGCCATCCGTCGCGTATGATGGCCTCTTCTTACGCAGCGATAAATTTTCTCGAGTGCTTCAGGGAAGGAGGCGTGGGTTATGGCATTACTGATCACGGAAGAGTGTATCTCCTGTGGGGCCTGCCTCCCCGAGTGTCCGAACGAGGCCATCTTCGAAACCCGTAGCGACGCCGAGGGGAAAGGCTACCATGTCGGTGACGGTCAGGGCGTCGGCGACAATATCTACGTCATCACTCACGATCGCTGCACCGAGTGCGTCGGACACTTCGACGAGCCCCAGTGTGCGGCGGTCTGTCCAGTGGATAATTGCTGCATCTCCGATCCAGCCTATCCCGAATCAACGGAGGTCCTCTTGGAACGGGCCCGCAGGCTGAACCCGGACAAGGAGATCGATCCCAATAAGGTGTGGAGCGGCGTGCGCAACGCCTGACACCCCGCGCCTTCTCCCTCTGAAAACACAAGCCCCCTCTTCTCAGTTCGGAGAAGAGGGGGCTTCTTATTGCGATGTCAACCGGGTGACCACGTCACCAAGGGGCTATTCCCTATATCTGCTCGGCCTATAGCGTCCCCCAGTTCTTGAAGTACCGGAGCAAATCCCGGACGGAAAGAATGCCGACGATCTTGCCATCCTCCGTGACGGCCAAGTGGCGTATGCCCCGCTCGGCCATCACATCACTGGCCTCATGCGCGGAACGGTCGATCTCGATAGTGATGAGCGGGGCGTGCATCACCTGCGAGACCCGCACCTGGTTGGCGTCTCCACCCACCGCCAACACGTTGCGGACGAGATCGGACTCGCTGACGATCCCAACAAACCGCGCACCTTCCGCCACCAAGAGGGCTCCGACCTTCGCCTCGCGCATGGTCCGAGCGGCCTCGATGACCGGCGCAGAGGGGGAGATGCTCAGGATCTGGCGGCTCATCATCACCGCCAGCGGTCTTTGAATGGCCGATCCCCCAATCGCCATGGCGGGCGCGATTGTAGAGAAGCGGCCTGGGACAGTCAATAGCGAGAGGGCTCTGTGATATACTCCGCCGACACACCGGCAGGCGGAGGGGTATGAATATCAGTGTCATTGGCACCGGCTACGTGGGATTAGTGACAGGAGCCTGTTTCGCCGAGTTCGGGGTCCATGTGACCTGCATGGACACGGACGAGCGTCGGATCGCCCAGTTGGATAAGGGCGAGATCCCCATTTACGAACCGGGACTGGCCGAACTGGTCCGCAAAGGGCTGTCGGAAGGGCGGCTGATCTTCACCACCGATCTCGGACAGGCTGTGGAAACCGGCCTGGCGATTTTCATTGCGGTCGGGACTCCCTCCCGCGAGGATGGGTCCGCGGATCTCTCGTTCGTGGAAGAGGTGGGGCGGGGCATCGCGGCCCATCTCAACGGCTATAAAGTGATCGTCACGAAATCGACGGTCCCAGTGGGAACCGGCCAGCGGTTACGCGAATTGCTCGAGCAGCACGGCCCCCGGCCCGCCCACTTCGACATCGTCTCGAACCCGGAATTCCTCCGCGAAGGCGCGGCCATCGAAGACTTCATGCGCCCCAACCGCGTGGTCATCGGCGCGGACAGCCCGCAAGCCGAGGCGATCATGCGCGACCTGTACCGTCCCCTGTACTTGATCGAGACCCCGTTCGTCCTCACGGACATCGCCACCGCCGAGATGATCAAGTACGCCTCCAACGCGTTCCTTGCTACCAAGGTGTCCTTTATCAACGAGGTGGCGAATCTCTGCGAGCGGGTGGGAGCGGACGTGCAGGTGGTGGCCAAAGCCATGGGGCTCGACCACCGCATCGGATCCAAGTTCCTTCACGCGGGGCCCGGCTACGGCGGGTCGTGTTTCCCCAAAGACATCGCGGCGATGATCCAGACCGGCCGCCGTGCGGGCTGCCTCATGGAGATCGCCGAGGCGACCACCCGCGCCAACGTCAAGCAGCGGGCGCGTATGGTGGAGAAGATCAAGGCCGCGATGGGGGGCTCCGTAGCGGGCAAGTGCATCGCGGTGCTCGGGCTTACCTTCAAGCCCAACACCAACGATCTGCGGGACGCCCCGTCGCTGGAGATCATCCCGAAGCTCCAGGACGAAGGCGCGACGATCCGCGCCTATGACCCCGCCGGGATGGACGAGGCGCGGAAACTCCTCCCGCGCATTACGCTCTGCGCGAACGCCTACGACGCGGCGACGGGCGCCGACGCGCTGGTGCTCATGACCGAGTGGAACCAGTTGCGCAACCTGGAGCTCGAGCAGATCAAGCGGAATCTCAAAGCGCCCGTCTTTGTGGACCTCCGCAACGTGTACGAGCCGGCTCGCATGGCATCACTCGGCTTCCACTACACGTCGGTCGGCCGACCAGCCTCCCGCGCCAAGGAAGGCAAGTAATTACATCACTTCGGTCTTCGGCTTCGGCTTGTACCCCATCCGGTCGAGCAGCTTGCGGATGCGCGCTTGGAGGGTCTCGTCCGCCGTGAGCATGACTTCCGTCAAGGGCTCGACAGCCGGTTTGCCGATCTTGCGGATGATCTCGGAGGCAACCTGCCGGAGGTCGTCGTCCTCATGCGTCAGCAGGCTGGCCACCGCCGGCACGCTCGAGGCGCCGATCTTGATGAGGGACTCGTAGGCCCGCTGCCGAATGTCGTTCACCTCATCGGTCAAGGCTTCAATGAGTGGTCCCACCGCGCGGGGATCCGCTAAGTTGCCAAGGACCTCCACCGCGTACTTCCGGGTGAGCCAGTGACTCTCATTGAGCGCGGCCAGCATCTCTTCCGCGCGGGTCTTCTGGGCGTCCCGAGAGCGGACCGTGATGCCCTTGACAATGCGTCGCTTGGTCGGCGCGCCGTGCAGAGTGCCGCCCGGCTCTTCCTCGACCACGCGGACCGTCACCCCGTCGCCCGGCTTGATCTTCTTGAGCTCTTCGACGAGATCCTCCCCGACTTCCAGCATGACGGTCTTCCCTTCATAGGCTAGGAGCTCGATCTCCAGCGTCTGGTTCTCGACATCGACCTTGACCACCTTTTCGGAAATGAGATTGAACCCGTCCTTCTTGATCCCCGGACCGCCCTTGCCGATCTGGATCAATTTGGGTGTTTCGTCAGCCATTCGAACTCTCCTTCGCCTTACGCGTTCGGCGGGGTCCAGCCCAGACTCGACAGCGCCCCCTCCGCCGTTTCCCGAACCATGTCATTCTCATCCTCGAGCAGTGGGAGGAGATCCTCGACCGCCCGACGGTCGCCGAGACGAGCCAGCGATTCCGCCGCGTTCCGCCGCACCAACCAGTCCTCGTCCCGCAGCGCCTCCCGCAAGCCGTCCAGCGCCCGCGTGTCTCCGATCAGCCCGAGAGCCTCAGCCGCGTGGCGTTTCACGATCCAGTTGCCGCTGGCCAGGCCCCGTAACAGTCCATCCACGGCGCGGGGATCCGGGATCTTCTTGAGCGCGCGCGCGGCCTCTTCCCGCACCGTCTGATCGAGCAAGGCCTCGATCAGCCCGTCCACCGCACGGGGATCGCGGAGTTTCTCCAAGGCCAAGACCGCCGCCTGCCGCACCGCCCCATCCCGATCCTTGAGGGCGGCGATCACCGGCTCGATGGCCCGTTCATCCTGGAGCGAGCCCAGCGCCACCGCCGCCTGCTCGCGCACGGCCCAGTCGTCGTCTCGCAGGGCTTCGAGGAGCGCAGGGACCGCATCGGCTCCCACCTGCACCACCGCCTGCCGAGCCGCTTCCCGGATCACGCGGTCCTCGTCAGCGAACAGATTGATGAGACGTTCAATGGCCGCCGCCCCAAGCTGCCCGAGACTGGCCACCGCGTGATCCCGTAGAGCCTCGTTGTCGTCGCGCAAGGCCGCGAGCAGCTGCTCGATGCGGCGGTCCGTCTCACCGCTCATATGATGATGCCCCCCTTCGGCGCACCTGGGCCCGCCGCTGGGCGGGGCGCAGGAGCCGGCACCTCTTCGTCCCACTCATCGCGCTCCACCGTTTCTTCTTTCTTCTGTATCCCCTGCTCACTCATGAGCTTGTCCAACTTGTCGAGGATCAACCCGCCGTGATAGCTCACCAGCCCATCCCGATCCGACTTCATCCGCTTGATGAGCTCGATATGGGGTAGGAGCACACTCACGTCCTTGATCTTGGACAGCCCCTCGGACGCGGCCAGGCGCGTCGTCGGGACATTGACGGCTTCAACCAGCACTTCGACCGCACGCGCATCGCCAAACTCGCCCAACGCCTTGATGCAACTCTCGCGTACGCCCATATCGCGGTCGGCCTTGGCTTTGCGGAGCAAGGGCTCGACAGCCCGCATGTCCCCGATAAGTCCCAAAGCCTGCGCCGCCACTTCACGGACCATCCAATGCCCGTCCTCCAAGGCCTCCCGGAGATCTGAGACCGCTGGACGCCCCAGAGCCATCAAGTTCATCACGACTCCGACCCGCGCTTCCTCCAAGGCGACCGTGTCCTCGAGGTCGCGCAAGCCGTTCAGGATGCCCTCGATCCTCTCTCGGAGCTCGCCGATGTGCTTGAGCGACCGCGAGGCAATGATGCGGAGGTCGGGATCGCCCATGGTTTCGATCCAGGCGTCGGCGCTCCGAGGATCCGCCAGTTGTTCCAGGGCCTCGGCGGCCATCCGGCGTGCGGTCGGATCCTGGCTCTTGAGCATCGCGACCAGCGGCTCTAGCGCACCGGGGTCCTTCAAGCGGCCCAGAACCGCCGCGGCGGTATCGCGCGGTTCCGGCTCTTCCAGCAACCTGACCAACGCGGCCAGTGCCGCATCATCGGCGACGTGCTGCAAGGCTTCTGCGGCCGCCGTTCGGACAATCGGTTCAGGATCCGTGAGGAGCTTGACAATAGGGACGCCGGCGGTTCGGTCCTTGATCCGCCCCAGCATGAGCGCCGCCTCGGCGCGCACACGGGGGTTCTCATCGGCCAGCACCACGAGCAGGTGCCGCACGGCCTCCGGTCCGCGCTTCAGGAGCTCGGCGGTCGCGTTCATCCGCTTCCAGTCTTCCTCGTGGATGAGCTCCTTGACCAGGTCCTCTGTCTTATCTCGCTTGGCCATGCCTGCCGGTCAGCCTTTGGCTCCCTCCGCGGTGGTCTTGTCGGGCTCGCCTTCCTGGCCCTCTTCGGGCGGCGTCCAGCCAAGCTGCATCAGAATATCCATCACCAGGGCCCGCAAGGAGGCCGCGGCATCCAGGCGATTGGAGGCGAACGACATGACGTTCTCGCTGAGTTGCTCGACTTTGGACGCCTCGGGATCGTTGATGAAGTCCACCAGCCTGTCGATGATCTGCGGACCCAGCTCGATCAGCGCCTGGGACGCCTTCTCGCGCAGCCGCGTGTCTTTCAGGGCCTGGCACAGAGCCGGCACGCTGCGGAGATCGTTGATATGCCCCAAGGCCAGCGCCGCCTGCTCCCGGATGAACCATTCCTCGCTGACGATGCAGCCCGGCATCGGCGTCCCCTTGAGATTGATCCCGACGCCTTCCAAGACCCGGATCAGGGGTTCGACCGAGCGGGGATCGGCGATCATGCCCAAAGCCATGATCGCCCGCACCCGGACGGCACCGTCCTGCATCGCCTCGATGAGCGCTGGCACGGCGCTGGGATCGCCGATCATGCCCAGCGCGATGGCCGCGTCTTCCCGTACCGCGCGGTCCTTATCCTTCAAGAGCGCGATGAGAGGAGGCACGGGGCGGGAATCCCGCAACCATGATCGGCCTGTGGGATAGTCGCTGGTGATGCCGCCCAACGCCTGTACGGAATGCAGCCGGACCTGGAAGTTTTCATCCTTGAGGCCTTCGATCAAAGGCGCGACCGTCGGCTCTCCGATCTGCGTGAGGGCAATGGTCGCAGCGACGCGCACTAGCTTCGAGGTATCCTTGAACAGGGCCATCAGGCCCTTGGTGGCCTTCGGATCGCCGATCCGCCCCAGCGCCTCAGCCGCGATAGTGCGAACAGACCCATCCCGGTCCCGTAAGGCAGCGATCAGCGGGTCCACGGCACGCTTGTCTTTGAGCAGTCCCAGCGCTTTGGCCGCGCCTTCTCGGACCCGCCAACGTTCGTCGCGCAGGGCAGCGATCAGGCGCTCGACGGCCGGCGTGCAGATCGTCACGAAGTCTTCCACGGCCCCGTCCCGGCATTCCTTAATGGTGTCGCCCAGCATCGGGATCAGGGCCTCGATCACGCGCGGCCCGCCGATCTTCGCCAGCGCGTGGCCCGCGTGCATGCGGACAGACCAGTAATCGTCCTGCAAAGCCTCGATCAAGGCAACCGTCGCGGCGGGGTCGGCCAGCTTGATCAGGGCTTGCGCGGCCTCTTCCCGCGTCGCATCATCCGGGTCCGCCAACGCTTCCAGCCAGTCCGCCAGTTTGTTCGCCATGGTTAGACGCTTTCTTTCATCGTGGGCGCGGGCCGCCAGCCGACCGCAGACAGGATCCCCCGCGCGTGAAACAGGATATTGGAATCGGTTTCGGTCTTCATCGCCGCCAGCAGCGGCGCCGCGATCCGAAGACCCATCTTGCTCAGGGCGGCCGAAGCGGCGGCGCGGAGCCGTGTGTCCTTGAGCGCGTGGATGAGGGGCTCGATCGCACGCTCGTCCCCGATCTCGGCAAGCCCACCGATGGCAAAGGTCTGCACTTCCATCTCCTCCACATCCAGTTCGCCGGACTCGTCTCCGCAGACGGGCACCTTGCGGGCGTTGGCCGGGCGGTTCTTCCCAGAGACCACATCAATCAAGATCGGGACGGCCCGACGGTCCTTGAGCTTGCCCAGCGCGTCCACCGCATAAGGCCTGACCGAGAGATCCGTGACGGCCTTTGCCAGTGACTCGAACGCCGCGGGGGAACCGATGCTCCCCAGCGCCTTCGCCGCGTCCTGCCGGACTGCCGTGTCCCGGTCGTGGAGCATCACCTCGCAAAGCGGCGCGCCGGCTTCCTCGGCGCCGATTTTTCCCAACGCCTCGCAAGCATGGAGGCGCAAGATCCATTCCTCATGCCGCAAGGCCGCCAGCAGGGTCGCCACCGCCGGCCGGCCGATCCCGGCCAGGGCGTCCGTCGCATCCACTCGTACCGCCTTGACCGAGTCCATGAGCAGCGGGATCAGGTGGCGGACGGCCCGCTCGTCACCCAGATTGCCCAGCGCCTTGGCAGCATGCATCCGCACGATCCAGTTCTTGCTCGTCAGGCAGCCGATCAACGGCTCCACCGCCTCAGGCGCCGCCACATCCTTGAGGATCGCCACGGCCGCTTCCTGCACGTTGCTATTGGGATCCTGCAAAGCCGCGAGCAGCGCCGGCGCAGCCGCCGGCCCGATCTTCCGCAAGGCCGTTGTCGCCGCCTCCCGGACGGCGCGATCTTCGTCGTGAAGCGCCTCCACGAGCGGGCCGACCGCCCGCGAGTCGCGGAAATCCCCCAGCAGCGTCGCCGCCTCTTCCCGCAGCGCCCAGTCCTCATCCTTCAGCGCCGCGATTTCCTCCAGCACCCGATCACTCATACGCCAAATTGCCCACGTTAGCACACGGTTTTAAGACCGGTCAACAGCGTGAAAACGTCACGGATGGGCTTCCCGCCAGTTGCGGCCGACGCCCACATCCACCTTGAGCGGCACCGCCAGCGTCACCACTCGCTCCATCTCTTCGACCACGCCCTTGCGCACCGCTTCGATTGCGCCCCCCGTCACCTCGAAGATCAGTTCGTCATGGACTTGGAGGATCATCTTCGCCGCGGCCCCTTCTGCTTGCAGCCGGCCCCGGACGGCCAGCATCGCGAGCTTGATCACGTCCGCCGCCGTGCCCTGGATCGGCGTGTTCATCGCCATCCGTTCACCCATGCCCCGCTGGGTCGGATCGCCGCTCAGCAGCTCCACAATCGGGCGGCGGCGCCCCAGCAGGGTTGTGACATAGCCTTTCTCTTTCGCCTCGGCGATGGTCCTGTCCAGGAAAGCCTTCACGCCCTGAAACTTTGTGAAGTACGCGTCGATATATTTTCTGGCTTCTTGCTGGGAAATCCCCAACTGGGAAGAGAGCCCGTACGGACTGATGCCGTAGATAATGCCGAAGTTCACCGTCTTGGCCACCCGGCGCATGTCCTTGGTGATCTGCGCGGCCGGCAGATTGAAGATCTCCACCGCGGTCGCCGTATGGATGTCGTCCCCACGGGCAAAGGCCCCGATGAGAACGGGATCTTGCGAGAGATGCGCGAGGATGCGCGGCTCGATCTGGTTGTAGTCGGCCGACAGGAGGAGCGAACCGGGCTCCGCCACGAAGGCCTCGCGGATGCGCATCCCCCATTCCCCCTTGACCGGGATGTTCTGGAGGTTCGGCTCGGAGGAGGAGAGACGTCCCGTCGCCGTGATCGTCTGGTTCAGGGACGTATGCAGACGTCCGGTCTCGGGACGCACGAGCAGCGGCAAGGCGTCCACATAGGTGGACTTCAACTTGCTGAGGCTGCGGTAGTTCAGGATCTCGGCCGGCAGGTCGTGCTGGAGGGCCAGTTGCGTGAGGACCTCCTCGTCCGTGGAATAGCCGGTCTTGGTTTTTTTGACCGGCGGGAGCTTGAGCTTCTCGAACAGGACCTCGCTGAGCTGTTTGGGCGAATTGACGTTGAACTCGGTGCCGGCCTTCCGGTAGATCTCGTCGAGGAGCCGGTCAAGCTGGCTTTCCAGCTCCTTCGACAATCGGGCCAAGACGTCGGTGTCCACCCGGAACCCCGTCGCCTCCATCTCGCCCAGCACCACGGTGAGGGGGAGCTCCACCCGCTCGAACAGATCACGCATGCCCGCGGCCTCTAGCTTCTCGGCCAGGATCGCCCGCAGGCGCGCGATGGCCGAGGCCGCGCTGGCGGCTCTCGTCGCGGTCTCTCCGGGATCGGGCTGCTCGAAGAGATCCCCTTTCTTCGGTTTCTTCTCAAGCGGCGCGTGGCCCAACGACTCGGCGAGGTACTCCTGGGCGAGTGTTTCCAGGGCGGGGCTCCGTCGGTTGGGGTTCAGCAGATAGCCGGCCAGCATCGTATCGAAGCGCGGAGTCAATCGGACGCCGATCCGTCGCAGCGCCAGCCAGGCGGCCTTGGCGTCGTGGACATAGACCTGCACGGCCGGATCCTCCAGCACCGGGCGAAGATCCGCCAGGCCATCCTCTCCTGGAAAATACGAGGCCTGGCCCGGGCCTGCGCACACGCCGATGCCGCGCACGGCGGCCCTGAATGGATCGTCCCCAACAAGGTCGCAGTGGATGGACACTTCCGCTGCATCCCTGATGGCTTGCACCAGGCGCGAGCGGTCGGCAGGATCGTCGAGCACGGCCACCCGTTCTTCGTGACGGGGCTCTCCGCCCGTCGGCTTGTGCAGCATGTTAAGCAGGCCCCAGAACTCCAGCTCGCGATAGAGCGCGATGAGCTCGTCGGTCCGGACATCGCCGAGGTGAAACCGCTCGCGCTCGAAAGTCACCGGACAATCCGTGACGATGGTCGCCAGCTTCCGGCTCTGGCGCGCCAGATCCGCATGCGCTTCCAGGAGGCCCCGGAGCTTGTCCCCCTTCACCTCGGGCAGGTGTGCGAGGAGGTTCTCGATGGTGCCGAACTCGGCAATGAGCTTCTTCGCTGTCTTCTCT
>Ga0209470_1003095_pt1 | contig 11569 bp, 8 predicted proteins | sample GraSoiAngelo_125_FD_185882 | JGI IMG/M metagenome (GOLD analysis project Ga0209470, IMG submission 185882) | Grasslands soil microbial communities from the Angelo Coastal Reserve, California, USA - 14_0927_05_40cm (SPAdes) (version 2) | ecosystem: Environmental > Terrestrial > Soil > Grasslands ... | reverse complement strand
GGAAGGATCCGCGCGCGACGCGCTCCTCGACGACGCCGTTCTCGTCCTTTACGCGCACGACCGCCGAGCGTCGCGGCCACATCTCGGCAAGGATCGCGATCGCGTCGATGGTCGGCAGCGTGGCCACTCGACCGCGTGCGGCGAGTGCGCCGGCGGCGACGAGCGCGTCACTCGGCGCGCGCGAGATCAGCGTCGGCCCGGTCGCGCCGAACACATCGATCGCGACGAGCAGGGACTGCGCGGCGCGCGGAAGCTGCGCGAGCCGGCCGGTCAGGACGATCAGCGGTGCGGCCCACGCGGGTTCGAGCGACGCGCCGGCGCGCTCCGCGTCCGCCAGCGCATGCGCGATCGCTTCGCGCGCGAGCGCCATCTCGAGCGAGAGCGCGAGCACCGACGCGGGGATCGCGTCCGGCCAGCGCGCGCGGTTGAACACGCGCTCGAGCAGCGCGGGTGCTTCGACCGCACGCGGGATCCAGCGGCGCACGCGATCGAGTCCCGCGCGCGCGACCACGCGGTCCGCCGCCGCCCCGACGCCGAGCCGCTCGTGGATGCCGAGCACCACGCCGTCCGGCCGCGCGTGGATGACCGACGTCGCGCCGCCCGTCACGTCGAGAACGACGACGTCGGCCTTCGCCTCCACCGCCATCGCGCGCGCCGCGGCCTCGAGGGCCTCATCGCGCAAGACGACGTCGCCCTGGGCGCGCCGGCGCACCGCGCGGAGTCTCGCCACCAGCGCCTCGCGGCCCGCGGGCATGCGCACGTCCGGCAGCGCCTCGATCGTGTTCGCCGGACACGCGGCGGCGATGCGATCGCGAACGCGCTCATCGGCGGCGACGAGGATGTGCGGGAGCGGATGCTGATCCGCGCAGCCGAACCGCAGCGCCTCGGCGAGGTCGACGATCCCGTCGACGTCGCGGCGATCCGAGGCGAGCGCGACGATGAGATCGGGGTGCGCTTCGCGCAGGAGCTCCGCGCGCTCGACGAACGACCGCCCGTCGTGCGTGCCGAGGAGACCGACGAGCGACGCGCCGCCGGCCAGGGCGCCGAAGGCCATCGCGCGGGCCAGCTGCGGATCGCGCCCGAGGAGCGCCGCGACGCGGACGGCGTCGCCAGGGATCACGCGAAGGACCGGACCATCGGCAGCGCCGGAGGAGACCCTCTCTGTCCGCGCCTCGTGCGCGATCTCGACCGAAGCGACGAGCTCGGTCGAGGTGGTCACGCGGCGGTGACCGGTGTGCGTTTCACCTCGGCGACGAACGCGTCGAAGATCCGCGTGGCGGCAGCCGCGACCTGCGCGGTGCGCTCGGGATGCCACTGCACCGCGACGACCCAGCGGTGCGCGGGCGACTCGAGCGCCTCGATGAGCTCATCGACGCGCCCGGTGGCGCGCAGCTCGGACGCGAGACGATCGGGCGTCACCACCTGGTGGTGGCTCGAGTTCACGGCGAACGTTTCATTCCCACACGCCGCGGCGAGCTTCGAACCCGGGTCGGGCGCGATGACATGGCGCACGGCATCCGCACCCGCGGGATCATCGGAGACCGGCGCACCCTCGGGCGGGTACTTCGGCGAGTGCCCGAGATGGTGCTGCTCCAGCGATCCGCCGAAGCGGACATTGATCAGCTGGAGGCCGCGGCAGATCCCGAGCACCGGGATGTCGCGCGCGAGCGCTCGCTCGAGAAGCGCCAGCTCGATCGTGTCGCGCGCGTCGTCGATGTCGAGAGAGGCGGTGTTGACCTCGTCGTACCGCGCCGGGTCGATGTCGCCGCCGCCGGTCAGGCATAGGCCATCGAACTCCTCGGGGAGCGCATCGGACGGATCGACCGCGATCGGCTCCGCCCCGCTGCGCCGGATGGCGTGGAGGTATTGCTCGCGCGCGACCACACACCGACGCGCCGTGTGGCCGCACAAGGTGACGGCGATCCGGGATCCCATCCACATCCCATGGTATTCGGTTTAGTCGCCGCTCCTCGGTCTAGTCGCGCAGGCTGGCGCGATCGATGAGCTCGACGAGCACGCCGTTCGCCGCGCGCGGATGAAGGAACGCCACCAGACCGTCGACGCCGCGGCGCGGCGTGCGATCGACGAGCTCGACGCCCTCGGCCGCAAGGCGGTCGAGCGTCCCCGCAAGGTCATCCACGACGAAGCAGAGGTGATGCAGCGTCGGCCGACCACGCTCGGCGACGAAGCGGGCGACGCCGGACTCCGCATCGGTCGGCTCGAGCAGCTCGACGCGCGAGCCGTCCCGCGTCGCGAACGCGACGCGCACGCGCTGGTCGGCGATCAGGCGCGGCTCGTCGACGCGGTAGCCGAGCAGGTCGCGATAGAAGGGAATGACCTCGGCGAGTGAGGGCACCGCGACCGCGACGTGATGCAGCTCGCGAGCGCTGACCCCTTTCATGCGCGCGGCGGGTGATACACGCCGAAAACGGTGCGCAGGTCTGTGCAGATCTCGCCGAGCGTCACGCCGGCCTCGACCGCCGCGACGATCGGCGGCACGAGGTTGGCCGTCCCGCGTGCCGCGGTGAGCAGGTCGGCCCGCGCGCGCTCGGTCGCGGCACGGTCCCGCTTCGCCCGGTGTGCGCGCAGACGCTCGGTGCGACCGCGGACGAGCGCGTCGTCCACGCGCTGGAGCGGCGGCACGGCCTCGTCGCCTTCCGAGCGATACGCGTTGACCCCGACGATCACCTTCTCGCCGCTCTCGACCGCCTTCTGCTGCGCGTAGGCGGAATCCTCGATCGCGCGCATCTGGTAGCCCTTCTCGATGGCGGCGAGCGCGCCGCCCATCGCGGCGATCTTGTCGAGCTCGGTGTGCACGCGGCGCTCGATGTCCGCGGTGAGCGCTTCGATCGCGTACGCGCCGCCCAGCGGATCGATCGTGTCCGCGGCGCCGGTCTCCTCGGCGATGATCTGCTGTGTCCGCAGCGCAAGACGCGCCGAGTCCTCGCTCGGAAGGGCGAGCGCCTCGTCGTAGGCGTTGGTGTGAAGCGACTGCGTGCCGCCGAGCACGGCCGCCAGCGCCTCGATCGCGGTGCGGACGATGTTGTTGAGTGGCTGCTGGGCGGTGAGCGTCGACCCCATCGTCTGCGTGTGGAAGCGGAGCGCGAGGGCGTCCGCGCGTGTCGCGCCGAAGCGGTCGCGCATGACGGCGGTCCAGATCCGCCGGGCGGCGCGGAACTTCGCGACCTCTTCGAGGAGCGTCGAATGCGCGGCGAAGAAGAACGAGAGCTGCGGCGCGAACGTGTCGACGGCCAGGCCGGCCGCGATCGCGCCATCGACGTAGGCGATCGCGTCGGCGAAGGTGAACGCGAGCTCCTGCACCGAGTCCGAGCCGGCCTCGCGGATGTGGTAGCCGCTGATCGAGATCGGATTCCAGCGCGGCAGCTCCGCGGCGCAGTACGCGATGAGATCGGTCACGAGTCGGAGCGAGGGCCGCGGCGGGAAGATGTACGTGCCGCGCGCGATGTATTCCTTGAGGATGTCGTTCTGCGTCGTGCCGCCGATGCCCGCGAGCGGGACGCCCTGCTTCTTCGCGACCGCGGCGTACATCGCGAGGAGGATCGCGGCCGTCGCGTTGATCGTCATCGAGGTCGTGACCTTGTCGAGCGGGATGCCCGCGAAGAGCTGCTCGAGATCCGCGAGGCTCGAGATCGACACGCCGACCTTCCCCACCTCGCCCGCGACCTGCTCGTCGTCCGCGTCGTAGCCCATCTGCGTCGGGAGATCGAACGCGACGGAGAGACCCGTCTGTCCATGCTCGAGCAGATAGCGGAAGCGCGCGTTCGTTTCCTCGGCCGTGCCGAACCCTGCGTACTGGCGCATCGTCCAGAGGCGACCGCGGTACATCGTCGGCTGCACGCCGCGCGTGTATGGCCGATCGCCCGGGAGGCCTAGACGCTCGACCGCTTCGCGATACGCGTCGTCGTCCGAATACGACGGCGGGAGCGGCGCGCCGTACGTCGTCTCGTGACGCGCGCGCTCGGTCGCACGACGCGGCTCAGCCATGCGGCGATGGTAGTCGCGCGGCCCCGCCGCTATGGCGTCACGGCCTCCGAGCCAGCTCGACGTCGAGCTGGATCCGCTCAGACCCGACAGTCACGTCGGTCGCCGTCGCGAACCCTGCGGCCGCGCGCCACCACTGGGCCGCGTACGGTGACCCCGCTGGCGGATCGAACACGAATCGGTAGATTCCCGGGGGCACGTACATGACGAAGGTGCCGCCGTAACCGGTCGTAGCTACGCCGACCGTGCGGCAACAGGGTGTGCCTCCGGCGACATACGCGGCCACGCGCGCGCCTTCCACACCATCTCCGAACGATGGCCCGGAGCGAACGTAGCCCGCGAGCTGCGTCACCGGAACGACCGCGATGTCGATGCCGGTGATGTCTCGTTCGACCGTGAGGAGCGACGCCTGGAAGACCGCCGGGTCATCGCTCCAGAAGCGCTGCTGGGCGTCCTGTGGCCCGCGCGTGTATATGGCGTACGTGCCGGACCGCACCGTGAGCCGGTAGACGCCTGTCGTGTCGGTCGCGGCGGTGGCCTCGATCTCGAACGCGTCGCCCGCACCGCCGTGGATCAGCATCGAATTCGGACCGAGGGCGCTCACCCCGATCCCCGCGATCGGGTTCCCGGTCACGCCGCTGGTGATCTTGCCTTCGACGATGTGGCCGGGCCCGAGCGTGATGTCGACGGGTCCACTCAGATCGCTCAGGATCAGCGGACGCCCGGTCAACATCCCGCCGGTCGTGCCGGGCGGACCCCCGAGCACGTTCGACACATCGAGCACGAGCAGACCTGGTGGTGGCGTCACCTCCAGCATCGCCTGGAAGCTGCTGGACGATGCCAGGGCTTCGGGCGTCCACGTGAGAACGGTGAGCGTGTAGACGCCGCTGTCGTCCGTTACCGCGGTCGCGTCTGGCCCCGGTGTGCGGCCGTCGCTCAGCGGCATCGGCGATACGCGTACACGCACGCCTGCCGCGCCGGCGCCGGTCGTCTTGAGGGTGGCTCGGCCCATCATCTTTCGCGGCACCGGCGTCGGACCTGAGGCTGGCGCGGTCGACGGTGTCGCGCTCGGCGTCAGCGTTGGGGTGGAGACGGAGATCGTCGGCGTCGCGACGGTCGACGTGGGCTCAGGCGTCGTTGGACTGGTTGCCGCGGGCGAGCAGGTTGTCGCGACAACGATGAGCGCGAGCAGAAGTGCCGTGCGACGCATGCCAGAACCTTACGCCGAGGTCAACGCGCGCGAAGGACGAGCTTTCCTTCGAGCTTCCCGATCTTGTCGCGCGACAGCGCCATCGGTTTGTATTGGCCGCTCGCCCACAGCTGGGTCTGATCGCCCCAATGCGGCGAGTACGGCTGACCGCTCTGGCCGGTCGGGATGATCGAGAGCGACGCGTCGACGTCGGCGAGATCGACGATCTGACGCTCCGATGGGTGGGTGCGCACCGCGAACGGCTTGAGCAGCGAGTACGCGCCGTTGTTGGGTGAGTAGCCGTCGCCGGCGCGGCGCACCGGTCCGATCGTGAGGATGAGGTCGAGCGGCTTCGCCGCGGAGAGCGGATGCTCGAACGAGACCGTGTGCAGATCGCCCCAGCGCCACGACGCCGTCGCTGGCCCGAAGCGTTTCGCGAGATCGCGCACCGCATCCTCGAGCGCCTGCGATGCGATCGAATCCCGGTCGCCCGCCTCCCCGCTCGCGAGATCCGCGAACCAGGTGCTCGACGGCGAGCCGATGAGCTCGTAAAGCGCGAACGTCGGACGGCCATCGGCGAGGTACTGCTCGTAGAGCGATTGCCCGAGCTTGTCGCGGAAAGTCCGCTCGCACATACGCACGAGCCACGATTCGTAGATCGCCGCAGCAGCGGAGTCGAGGCCGAGACCACCGTCCCAGTTCCGCACCAGACCCTGCGCCTCGGCGGCCAGCGGGCTCACCGCGCGCGCGGAGAGGATCGCGGCGCGGAAGCGCTGCACCGGCAGCGATGTGACATCCGTCTGCAGCGAGCGGAGGCGCGCGACATCCGCGCCAGTCATCCCGGTGAGCGCGGCCCGAAGGAACGCGTAGCGGAAGCCTGGATCCCACTCGCCTCCCCAGCCCGTGTCGGTCGCGCGATCGACGGGCCGGTTGTTCGCGTTGAGCACGACGCCGTCGGGCGGGTCGAGCAGGAACGGGTTGTCCTCCGCGGGGAGCAGGCCGCGCCATTCGTAGTCGCCGCTCCAGCCCGGCACCGGCATCCGCCCGTCACCGCTCTTGCGATCGGGCAGACGGCCCACGAGCTGGTAGCCGATGTGCCCGTCGATATCCGCATAGCACGCGGAGAGCGTCGCCCCGGCAAAGAGCGCGGCCGCTGCACGGAACTCGCTGAAGTTGCGCGCCCGTCCCATACCGAGCACCGCCTCGACCGTGCGCGTCCCGTCGAGCGCGCTCCAGCGCAGCGCGAGCTGCGCCTTCTGATCTTTGAGCACCGGCGTGAGGATCGGCCCGTGGCGCGTGATCGCCACGTCGACGACCACGTCGTCGGCACGGCCCTTCACCTTTATCACCTCGCGCGTGAAGGTCGCGTTCTCCATCCGTCCCTCGAACTCGTAGCGGCGCAGGTCGGCGGGATCCTGGCGCTCGACGAAGAGGTCCTGCGTGTCCGCGTAGGCGTACGTGAAGCTCCACGCGATCCGGTCGTTGTGCCCGATGACGACGCCGGGCACGCCTGGGATCGAGAAGCCGATGAAATGCAGATCGCCCGCGTCGAGCGCGACCTCGTACCAGATGCTCGGGTTGCGGACCGGCAGATGCGGATCGCCGGCGAGGAGCGGCTTGCCCGACGCGGTGCGCGAACCGGCGAGCGCCCAGCAGTTCGATCCGAGCCCCTGCCCCGCCCCGCCGAGCACGTTCGCGAGCGCCGCTGGTCCGTCGCCGGCGAGGCCCGGCGACAGCGCCGGTGCCACGAGGGCCCACGCGCGGGCGTCATCGAAGACGGCGTTCGTCGACGCGTCGGGCAACAGCGTCGCGAGTGCTTCGGGGCCAAGCCGCGCCGCGATGCTCGCGCGCAGCAGCTCCTGCGTGTAATTCCCCGCCGCGTCGTACAGCTGCAGCTTGCTGATCGCGAGCGTGTCGAGCACCGTCCAGGGCTCGGGTCGGTAACCCAGGATCGTAAACTCGACCGGCAGGCTCTCGCCGTGCTGCTGGAGGAACTTGTTCACACCTTCCATGTAGGCCTCGAGAAAGCCGCGCGTCTCGTTCGAGATCATTCCGAGATCGAGCTGCGCCGCGCGGCCCAGACCGAGCGTGCGCATGAAGCGATCCGACTCGAGCCCGGGCTCTCCGAGCACTTCCGCGAGCCGACCCTCCGCGGCACGACGGTAGATGTCCATCTGCCAGAGACGGTCCTGCGCGGTGACGTAGCCCTGCGCGAAGAAGAGGTCGTGCGTGTCGGTGGCGAAGATATGGGGCACGCCGTACGTGTCGCGCAGGACCTCGACGCGCTCGTCCAAGCCGAGGAGACGCTCGTCGTCGTCGACAGAAGGAAGCGGTCGCAGCACGAGCAGACCGAACGTCGTCGTGATCGCGGCCATGCTGACGAGCAGCACGACCAGCGCGATGACGAGCTTCCTCATTCTGATTCCTCGAGCACCGCCAGGATCGCGCCGCCCTCGACCTTCGTTCCCGCGCTGACCGCGAGGCGCACGACCCGACCGCGCGCCGGCGCGAGGAGCTCGTTCTCCATCTTCATCGCCTCGAGCGTCATCATCGGCGCGTCGCGCTCGATCACGTCGCCTTCCGCGACGTGCACCGTCTTCAATAGACCGGGCATCGGGGCACGCAGCTCGTGGCGGCCACCACGCGCCGCGCTCGCGCCGCGCGCCGAAGCGGCCGTGCGCTCATCGAGCGCGCTCGCCTCGGCTTCACGTCCATCGACGAGCAAGCGGACCGGATCGTGCGTCAACACAGTCACCTCATGACTACGACCGGCGATGCGCACCGACCACTGCCGACCGCGCGCGGTCTCGGCGATCTCCGCCGCGACAATGTGCTCGTCGACTTGAAAGCGTCCGTCCGAAGCGACGTCGACGCGCAGCCGCCGCTCGCCGACGCTCACCTCGTAGATCACCGCAGCGCCTCCTCGCGCCCGGCGCGTGACCACGCGCCGTCGGGCGACGCGACGGGGCGGCGCGCGGCGCGCCGACGCGCGGCGAGCACCGCGACGAGCGCGGCGGCGGTGATCTGGCTCTCGTCGAGCTCGGCAGGCGTCCGCGGCGGCCAGTGGGTCGCGACATAGCCGGTGTCGTAGCGGCCGGCGACGAAGTCGGGCTCGTCGAGGACGTGGGCGTGGAAGGCGAGGCTCGTTGGCAATCCGGCGACGATCGTCTCGCGCACCGCGCGACGCGCGCGCGCGAGCGCCTCGTTCCGATCGACTCCGTGCGCGATGACCTTCATCAGCAGCGGGTCGTAGTCGCTGGTCACCGCAAGTCCCTCGAAGAGTCCCGAGTCGACGCGCACACCCGGGCCGGCGGGCTCGCGCAGGAGCGCGATGCGCCCCGTCGCGGGCACGAAGCCGCGGGGCGCGTCCTCCGCGGTGACTCTGAGCTCGATCGCCGCGCCGCGGCAACGCACATCGCCCTGCGCGAACGGCAGCGGCTCGCCCGCGGCGATGCGCAGCTGCAGGGCGACGATATCCAGACCGGTCACAAGCTCGGTCAGCGGATGCTCCACCTGCAGGCGCGTGTTGACCTCGAGGAACGAGAAGCTGCCGCGCTCGTCGACGAGGAACTCGACCGTTCCGGCGTTCACATAACCGGCGGAACGTACGATCCGCAGCGCGGCGTCGCCCAAGCGCTCCCGCAGCGCATCGTCGACCGACGGCCCCGGAGACTCCTCGATCAGCTTTTGATTGCGCCGCTGGATCGAGCAGTCGCGCTCGCCGAGCCACACGGCGCCGCCGTGCGCGTCCGCGAGGATCTGCATCTCGACGTGGCGCGCGTGCTCGATGAGCTTCTCGACGAACAGCGCCTCCGAGCCGAACGCGCCGGCCGCTTCGCCGGACGACAGACGCCACGCGGCGTCGAGCTCGGCCGCCGACCCCACCGCGCGCATGCCTTTGCCGCCGCCCCCTGCGGCAGCCTTGAGCATGACCGGATAGCCGATGCGCTTCGCCTCGCGCCGGGCCTGGTCGAGATCCCGGAGCGGCGCGAGCGTCCCGTCGGCGACCGGCACGCCGGCGTCACGCGCGAGACGGCGTGCCTGCGTCTTTTCGCCGAGCCGGCGCTGCACCTCGCCCGGCGGCCCGACGAACACGAGGCCCGCGTCGCGCACGGCGTCCGCGAAGTCCGCGTTCTCCGCGAGGAACCCGTAGCCCGGATGAACGGCATCGCACTCGGCTCGGCGCGCGACGGCAACGAGCTTTCCGATCGCGAGATAGCTCTCGCGCGGCGCAGCCGGCCCGATCGGATAGGCCTCGTCCGCGAGACGCACGTGGAGCGCACCGCGATCCGCGTCGCTGAATACGGCGACGGCGCGGATCCCGAGCTCGTGACAGGCGCGGATGATGCGCACCGCGATCTCGCCGCGGTTCGCGACGAGGACCGCTCGCAGCGGTTTCGTCAGCGCAGCCTCTTAGCGCGTCACAGCGGGATGTTGCCGTGCTTGCGCTTCGGATTCGTGTCCCGTTTCCCGGCGAGCGAGCGCAGCGCGGCGACGAGGCGCGGCCGGGTCTCATGCGGCTCGATCACGTCGTCGAGGTAGCCGTACGCCGCGGCGACGTATGGATTCGCGAAGCGCTCGACGTAGCTGGCGACCAGCTCCTTCCGCCGCGCCCCGGGATCCTTCGCGCGTTCGATCTCCTCGCGGTACACGATGTTCACCGCGCCCTCCGGACCCATGACCGCGATCTCCGCGCTCGGCCACGCGACGTTGTAGTCGCCTCGGATGTGCTTGCTCGACATCACGTCGTACGCGCCGCCGTAGGCCTTGCGCGTGATGACCGTGAGCTTCGGGACCGTCGCCTCGGCGTATGCATAGAGGAGCTTCGCGCCGCTCCGGATGATGCCGCCGTGCTCCTGCGCGGTCCCCGGCAGGAATCCGGGGACGTCGACGAACGTGACGAGCGGGATGTTGAACGCGTCGCAGAAGCGAACGAAGCGCGCGGCCTTCACCGACGCGTCGATATCGAGCACGCCGGCCAGGACCATCGGCTGCTGCGCCACGACACCGACGCTGCGGCCGTCGAGATGCGCGAAGGCGCAGATGATGTTGCGCGCCCAGCCCTCGTGGACCTCGAGCATCTCGCCGTCGTCGAACACGCGGCGGATCGCTTCTTTCATGTCGTAGGGCTTGCTCGCCACGTCGGGCACGAGCGCGTCGAGCTCGCGGTCCTGGCGATCGGACGGGTCGTCGGTGGGAACGAGCGGCGCGGGATCGAGATTGTTCGAAGGCAGATAGCCCACGAGATGTCGCAGAAGCTGCAGGCACGACATCTCGTCGTCGCATTCGAAATGCGCCACGCCCGAGCGGCGCGCGTGCACGTCCGCGCCGCCGAGCTCCTCGAGCGTCACGTCCTCGTGGGTCACGGTCTTCACGACGTTCGGGCCGGTCACGAACATGTACGAGGTGTCGCGCACCATCGCGATGAAGTCGGTGATCGCGGGCGAGTACACGGCACCGCCCGCGCACGGTCCGAGGATCGCCGACAGCTGCGGAACGACGCCCGAGGCGAGGACGTTACGCAGGAAGATGTCGGCGTACCCACCGAGCGACACCACGCCCTCCTGGATGCGCGCGCCCCCCGAGTCGTTGAGACCGATGACCGGCGCGCCGTTGCGCACCGCGAGGTCCATGACCTTGCAGATCTTCGCGGCGTGCGCCTCCGCCAGCGAGCCGCCGAACACCGTGAAGTCCTGCGAGAAGACATAGACAAGTCGGCCATCGATGTGACCGAACCCCGTTACGACGCCGTCGCCCATGACGCGCTCGTCGTCGGGGATGAGCTCGGTGGGGCGCGCGATCACGAATGCGTCGAGCTCGGTGAACGATCCCTCGTCGAGCAGCAGGTCAACGCGCTCGCGCGCGGTCAGCTTGCCTTTCGCGTGCTGCTGCTGACTCCGGGCCTCGCCGCCACCGCTCGCGGCGCGCTGCCGCAGACCGCTCAGTCGTTCGCTCGGACTCACGCGGCTGAGGATAGGGCGCGGTCAGTACGTGGCATCGGTCGTGCCAGATGACGTAGTTCATGGACGCCGTCCGACGCGACGCCCCGCCCCGAACCCGCGACGTGGTCGAGATGACCGTCACCGCGGATCTCGCCGACCCGGCGTATCAGGCGTACATGCTGCTGCGCAATGCGTTGAGCATCAACCTGATCCTCGCGGGCGCGGATAAGTTCCTGAACGCGATGATCGACTGGATGCAGTACCTCGCGCCCGCGATCCCGAGGACGGTCGGGTTGCCGCCGGACATCTTCCTGCGCGGCGTTGGCGTCGTCGAGATCGCGCTTGGGCTCTGGCTCGCGTTCGTCCCGCGCCGCGCCGCCTACTGGGTCGCTGGTTGGCTCGCGCTGATCATCGTGGATCTGCTGGCGGTCGGGAC
>Ga0209470_1003091_pt1 | contig 11577 bp, 6 predicted proteins | sample GraSoiAngelo_125_FD_185882 | JGI IMG/M metagenome (GOLD analysis project Ga0209470, IMG submission 185882) | Grasslands soil microbial communities from the Angelo Coastal Reserve, California, USA - 14_0927_05_40cm (SPAdes) (version 2) | ecosystem: Environmental > Terrestrial > Soil > Grasslands ... | reverse complement strand
TACGTGGATCGAGCTCGATAGCCCGCTCCAAATTGCTTATGGACTCTTCCCAGCGTCCCTGACGCCGCTCGATGTAGCCCTTCAGCGAGAATACCCAATCTTCCCCGGGCAGGCTCTGGCGGGCAATTTCCAATTCGCGTAAAGCGCCGTCATAATCGAGGTATCCCCAATAAAGGTTGCGTGCGCGCGCGAGGTGCGTTTCACCAGCATCGGGCCGCAGGCGAGACGCCGCTTGCAAAGCTGTCTCCGCTTGAGCCAGGTGCGTCGGAATATGGAGAAGACCGTAAATGTTGATCTCAGTGAAGGCGAGTTGGCAATAGGCCTCGAAGAACGCGGGATCGCGCGCGACAGCCTGGTTCAGCAGATCGGCCGCTTGCAGTAAACCGGGTCTCCCAGTACTGCTGCCAAAGGCCGTTAGAAAAAGATTTTTGGCATGCGCATAGTAATCGAAGGCAGTGATGTCACTCGTCGGAGGGCGCTCGATGGCGCTCTTTTCGCTCGGCGAAAGCTTCGCCCGTAACTGGTCCGCAATTGTTTTTGCGATTTCGCTTTGAATCGCGAACACATCCGCGAGATCGCGGTCATAAGTCTGCCCCCACAAATGCCGGTCGGTGCGCGCATCGACCAGTTGCGCGTTGACGCGGACACGGTTCTTCGAGCGCTGAACGCTTCCTTCCAGCACATGCGCTACTCCGAGTTGTTCCCCGATCTCGCGGAGATTGCGCGCGATCCCGCTTTTGTAATGCATCACCGAAGTGCGGCTGATTACTTTCAAGTCCGCGATTCTTGCGAGATCGGTCAGAATCTCGTCCTGCACGCCGTCGGCGAAGAAGGCGTTGTCCGGGTCGCGGCTCAGATTTTCGAAGGGAAGCACAGCAATCGATTTTGCCGGAACTTCAGTTGCGCCGTTTTGCTTTGTGGATGCAGTGAAACGTCCGAGAAAGAACAAGCTAAGCGACAGAAGCGCACCAACGATCACGATGTAAATCCATGCGCGAGATCTTGTGCCTGTCTGCGTGGTGAGATCGACATCTTCTGTTCGCTTCAAGCCTTCCGGCGTGAGTTCGAATGCCCAAGCCATCACGAGCGCGATCGGAAATCCGATCACGATTGCGAGCACGGATCAATCGGACGGCCAATTCGGAATGTCGAAGACCGGAAAAACTTGCGCGATGCCTTGAGCAAGGGCCCATCCGGCGACTAGGTAGGCGACTGCGACCTTGTAAATGTTGCGCCGCTTGAGCTCCCCGAAGAAACCCTTGGGTTTCATTGTGCCTTTTGTCATACAGACCGATTCAGAACAAGACCAGGATTACGTCCGCGTGTCGTCACCGAGGGAATGCGTCTTGAAAATCTACGCAGCCTGATCAAGCTCATAAGACCTTAGGAGACGAAATCATTATGCCACACCAAACAAGTGAATCGAAGCGCCTTCTTTCGCATGTCATCGCCGAGTGGGCTTGCTCGTTGAATTACGAGCACCTTTCGCCTGAGGCAATCCAAGCTGCGAAATTATTTTGGTTCGATACCATCGGTTGCGCGCTCGGTGGCAGTCAGCAGGAGGACGCGAAAATTTTGCTGAAGCATTATCGCGCGATGTCCAGCGGTAGCGCTAGCGCCACGACGTTCGTCTCCGGTTTCAAAACCAATCCTGTCGATGCGGCATTTCTAAATGGCCACATGATTCGCGCCATGGATTACAACGACATTTATTGGAAAGCCGATCCATGTCATCCCAGCGATCTCATTGCCGCGCCGTTGGCGCTCTGTGAAAGCGAAGGGCTGAGCGGGAAAGATTTAATTCTCGCCACCATTATTGCCTACGAAATTGAAATGCGTCTTTGCGAAGTGGGACGACCGGGAGTGCGCGAATACGGCTGGCATCACGCCACATTGAGCGCGTTCGCCGCGCCGGTCGCAACGGGTCGTGTGCTCAATCTCACGCCGGAGCAAATGATTTCGGCCATTGGCATCAGCGCGTCGCGAACGTTTTGTCCCGGCGCCGTCACGGCAGGCAAGTTGACCAACATGAAGAACACAGTCGATCCATGGGCGGGACGCATGGGCGCTGAGAGCGTGCTTCTTGCACGCGAGGGATTTTCTGGGCCTGAACATATCATCGATGGTAAAGAAGGTTTGTTCGCCGTGTTCCGCCACGTCCAGTACAAAGGGCAACCAGCTACTTTCGACGGCGAGGCGCTGGTTGCGGATCTTCCAGATTCACGCAAGTCTCACTACCGAATTCTCGATTGCGGCATGAAGAGTTTCCCTATCGAAGCGCTTAGTCACTCACCACTCACCGCCATGATGAAGACGGTTAAGGAAAACCATATCAAGGCCGACAACGTTAAGGAAATCAAAGTGGAAGTGATCGCTCGCGCCGCCGATATACTTGGCGACCCGCACAAGTATCGGCCGGACTCCAAGGAAACCGCCGACCATTCGCTGCCTTATTGCATGGCGGTCGGGCTCGTGGACGGCATGGTAACGCCGCTGCAATTCCGAGAAGAACGCGTGCTTGATAAGTCACTCATTCCAATCATGGACAAAGTGAAAGTGGTCGCCAACGACGAATTCGAAGCGCTCTTTCCCAAATTCCAGCCGAGTCGTGTGACCATCACGACCAACGACGGCAAATCACATTCAACTCGCGTCGATGTGCCCAAGGGCGACCCGCGCGATCCAATGACCGAGGACGAAATCGCGGTAAAATTCACGGCGCTCGGCGGCGATGTCATCGGCACGGAGCAATGCAAAAAGTTGCAGAGCTTCATCATGAGCATGGAAACTGCCAAGAACCTCGACCCACTCTTCGAGCTAACCACGGCGCGCGGCTAAGAACCTAACGGGAGGGCGCTGCGCTGTCAGCGCCCAAATATTTGGGACACGACAGCGCGTGTCCCTCCGATCGTTATGCGTTCGCGCTACCGGTGTCGCCGCCGCCGAACTGGATCCCCTGCGCGAGGGGAAGCTCACTGGAAAAATTAATCGTGTTGGTCTGCCGGCGCATGTAACTCTTCCAGCAATCACTTCCGCTCTCGCGGCCACCGCCGGTATTTTTCTCGCCACCAAACGCCCCGCCAATCTCGGCGCCGCTCGTGCCGGTGTTCACATTAGCGATTCCGCAATCGCTTCCGACCGCGCTTACGAACTTCTCAGCTTCGCGGACCTCGTTGGTGAAAATCGACGAGGTCAATCCTTGCGGCACGCCGTTGTGGATAGCAATCGCTTCATCGAAGTGGCCATACGTCATCAAGTAGAGCAGCGGCCCGAACGTCTCGTGCTGCACAATGTCAAAATCCGGTTTCGCGGTCGCCAGGCATGGCTTCATGTAACACTCGCCGGGAACGCTCAGCCGTTCGCCGCCATAAAGGATTTCGCCGCCTTCATCTTTCAATCGCTGGATTGAGTGCTGGACAAGATCGACAGCGTTCTTATCGATCAGCGGCCCCATCACGGTTTTTCTATCGATCGGATTCCCGATCGGCAAACTCTTATAAGCAGCCAAAAGTTTGTGGCGAACTTTGGACGCAACTGACTCGTGCATGATCACGCGTCGCGTGGAAGTGCAACGTTGCCCCGCCGTGCCGACCGCGCCAAAAAAGATCGATTGCGTCGCCATGTCTATGTCCGCGCTCGGCGCGACGATGAGCGCGTTATTTCCGCCAAGCTCCATGATCGTTCGGCCTAACCGACCGTGGACCGTTTTCGCGACGTTTAATCCCATGTTCACTGAGCCCGTGGCCGAGACCAACGGAATCCGTGCATCGTCGGCCAATTTTTGACCGACTGTTTTACGATCGCCGATGAGCAATGTGAAGATTGCCGGATCAGCGCCCGTTTCACGACAGACGCGCTCCGCGATCTTTGTGACTGCAATTGCGGTGAGCGGTGTTTTTTCCGACGGCTTCCAAACCGTGGCATCGCCGCAAACAGCAGCGAGCGCGGCATTCCACGACCAAACCGCGACGGGAAAATTGAACGCGGTAATCACTGCGATGACGCCAAGCGGATGCCATTGCTCCATCAAACGATGACTCGGCCGTTCCGATTGTATTGTCAGACCATAAAGCATGCGGGATTGGCCGACCGCGAGATCGCAGATGTCGATCATCTCCTGCACTTCGCCTTCGCCCTCGGCGATGATTTTTCCGGTCTCGAGCGTCACGAGCTGGCCGAGTTCGTGTTTTAGTTCGCGCAGCGCATTGCCGAGACGGCGAACCGTCTCGCCCCGAACCGGCCCCGGCGTTACGCGCCATTTTGAAAACGCTTCCTGCGCACGGGCGATCGCCTTTTGATAATCATCATCCGAAGCCGTGCGCACGCTTGCGATTCGACGTCCATCAATTGGCGAAATCTTGTCGATCTTTGTGCCGGTTCCGCGCCAGTCACCGCAGAAGACGCCGTCGTTTACGTCCGCCAATCCGAGTCTGTTAAGGACGTTTTCCATATCTTCTGTGGCCGGGATCGGCGATCCCGGCTACAACGCTACCGTCGCATTTTCCGGCAAGATTTGCGCATCAAATCCATCGCTTCATCGATAACTTCCGCCGTGATATCGAGCGGTGGACGGAAGCGAATCGAATTCTCGCCTGAGCGAAGGGTCAAGACGCCAAGATCGAAGAAGCCCTTCCAGAATTCTTCGCGCGTCTTCGGATCGGGAAGATCGAATGCGAGAAACAGTCCCCGGCCGCGCGCGGCGGCAATCATTGGCTCGTCGCGTTGCAAATCGCGGAGTTGATCCAAAAAATACGCGCCTACTTTCGCAGCGTTCTCCACCAAATGTTCTTCCTCGATGATGCGCAGGTAATGCGTCGAACGCACCATATCGGTGAAGTTGCCGCCCCAGGTTGAATTCAACCGGCTGGATACGCGAAATGCGTTGTCTTTCACTTCGTCTAGGCGCGGACCTGCCATCACGCCGCAGACCTGCGCTTTTTTCCCAAACGCGAGCAGATCGGGCAACACGCCAAAATGTTCGCAGCACCAGTTACGGCCCGTTGCGCCCATGCCGCATTGTATTTCGTCAAAAATCAGGAGGATATCGTTTTCGTCGCAAATCTTTCTCAACTTCTGCAGCCATTCGCCGCGGAAATGATTATCGCCGCCTTCACCCTGGATCGGTTCGATGATGATGGCGCAGATGTCGATCTTGCGTTGGTCGATGAACTCGCGAACCTCGCGCTCGGCCTTCTTTTCGCGCTCAATCACATCGGTTTCGCGCTCCGATTCCGGCAGCGAAAAATCGATGCACGGGCAGGAAACCCGCGGCCAATCGAACTTCGCGAACAAATCAGTCTTGCGGGGATCGGTGTTGGTAAGACTCATCGTGTAGCCGCTGCGACCATGGAATGCGCGACGGAAATGCAAAATCTGCGTGCCGCGTTCGCCATGACCCGCAGCCATGTTTTTGCGGACTTTCCAGTCCATCGCTGCCTTTAAACAATTCTCGACCGCGAGCGCGCCGCCCTCGATGAAAAGATAGCGCTCGAGCGGCGGCAAGCCGACAACGTGCTCGAACGTTTCAACAAACTTGGCGTAACCTTCAGAGTAAACATCCGAGTTCGCGATTTTGACTCTCGCAGCGCGCAACAAATCGCGCTGAGCAGCGGGTTGGTCGAAGTGCGGATGGTTAAAGCCGACCGGCATCGAGCCAAAAAAACCGTAGAGATCAATCAGTCGACGATTATCGACTGCATTGTATAGATATGAGCGGCGGCTCTTTTCGAGATCGACCACGACCTTGAAGCCGTCGAGCAGAACGTGTTGCCCGATCGTATCGAGCACGTTGGACGGCGACATTTCTTTTTGTTTTTCGCTCTTTGTGACGCGGCTTCGAGGTGAAGCCGCTTCCGTGAGCACGGGCGGCATACTCATCCGCTGAGACTAGCTTTGGCGAAACGGTTGGTCAACCAAGGTAGGGGCGATTGGCCTCAATCGCCCGGGGCGGTTCGGGTGAACCGCCGCTACCTTTAAACAATCCCCTGACGCAGGACATCGTACTTACCCGCGAGCAGTTCCTGCGTGAGCCAATAGCCGCGCTTGTCCACGTTACGCTTCGTGCCAGCGAAGTGATTTTCGATCCGCATGCGCGAGGAGCGACAGAAATAGCCTGCGAGGCCCAGAATTTCATCGGTCGGTTTGCCCTGGCCCAGCAACCATTGCGCGTAAGAACAAGTCGCGCTGATAGCAAACAGTTCAGTCGCAATTCCGACGAAGCGCGAGAGCAGCAGTTGTTCGCGGTCGAGTTTCGGGCCGAAGCGCGCCATTGCGTGAAACAGGCCGCGCGCAAGCCGTTTGCTTGTGTGCGCCGCATAATTGACGTGGCCGTGCAACGTTTCGTGCAAGTCGTCGATCTTGCCTGCGCCGTTTAGTAACCACTGCCGCGGATACCAGCCGGCATAAAATTTTCCGGAACTAAAAACAGCTTTTGCGCGTTCAGACATCGGCAGCTGCGTATTAAAAATCGCGCCACCGACTTTCAGATGCGGGTCAAGCGCCTCGCGCGCGATGAAAAGCCGCATGATTTCGCTCGAACCCTCAAAAATTGTATTGACACGACAATCGCGGAGGAATCGTTCCACCGCTATCGGCGGCTCGCCTCGTCCGGCAAGCGATTGTGCAGTTTCATACCCGCGACCGCCACGCACTTGCATGGCGTCGTCGGCAATTTTCCAAGTCGTTTCCGTCGCCCACATTTTGCACATCGCAGTTTCAATCCGCAGATCACCTGCTTTGCGATCGAGCAGCGACGAAGTCAGAAATGTCATTGCCTCCATCGCGAAAACACTCCCCGCCATTTCCGCAATTTTTCCGGCAATAGCGGCATGTTGGCCGATTGGCACGCCCCACTGAACGCGTTCGCTCGCCCATTTGCGGGAGATTTCGAGGAGCCTTTTCGAAACGCCCACGCACGCCGCGGGAAGCGTGAGCCGCCCGGTGTTCAACGTCGTGAGGGCAACCTTAAGTCCTTTGCCTTCGCCGCCGATGATGTTTTCGCGCGGCACACGCACATCTTTGAAATTGACCACTGCATTATAGAGCGCGCGCAATCCCATGAACCGGCAGCGGTAGGCGATCTTCAATCCCGGCGTGTCCACATCGACAATGAATGCCGTGATTTGTTTGCGTTCTTTTCCGCCTACGATCTTTGGCGGCGTGCGCGCCATCACTACAAGCACTCCTGCTTTCACGCCATTTGTGCACCAAAGTTTCTCGCCGTTCAGAATGAACTCAGAGCCATCAGGCGTTGGCTCCGCGCGCAGGCTCATCGTCGCCGGGTCCGAGCCGGCGTGCGATTCGGTCAACGCAAATGCGGAAATCTCGCCACCCGCGACCCGCGGCAGATATTTTTGTTTCTGCTCTTCTGTTCCAAACAAGAGCAGCGGTTGCGCTACTCCGATTGATTGATGCGCGGAGACCAGAGCAGCCACGTTTCCATCCCAACTGCCGAGCAAAACTGCCCCGCGTCCATAATTACATTGTGACAAACCGAGACCGCCGTATTTCTTCGGAACCTTAATTCCGAAGGCGCCGATCTCTGCGAGTCCCCTGAAATTTTCCGGTGGAATTTCACCAGTGCGATCGATCTCATCCGGATCGACATAATCGCGCAAGTAACTCTCCAGCTTGCGCAAGAAATCCTCGCCGGCGGCGCGATCTTCTGCGCTCTGCGCCGGCCAAGGGTAAATCCGACCGAAATCGTAACGTCCGATGAAAAGATTGCTCGCAAAACTGCCGCGGTCATCCAATGGATCGCGCGAGGCTTCGGCCAACTCCAGGGCCTCACGCTTGCCTTTTGCCATCTTCGACGTGTCGATGACAGCGGATGCAGGCTTGTCTGGCTTCGCGCTGGTTTCCTCACCGATTTGCTTCTCGGGCGCTTCGAGCGGGGATTTCATATCTTCCTTAACTGATAGGGCGCGACCGCCGGGCGCGCCGCTCTTCAATTCGACGGACGGCTCGACGAGCCGTCCCTACCAAATTACGATTCATAAAACCTCGTTCCGCCGCGCGCGTGCTTTTTCAAGATCTCGCAGGGCACAAATTTCTCTTCGCTTTGTGCCAGCCGTTCCATTTCTTCCACGATTTTCTTTAGCCCGAAATGTTCCGCGAAACGCAATGGCCCGCCCCGGAACGGCGCGAAACCGGTTCCCAATGTCATTCCATAGTCTGCGTCCTCCGGCGAATCGACGACCTTCTCTTCCACGCAACGAGCAGCTTCGTTCACCATCAGAAAGATTACCCGATGGGCCAGCTCGTCTTCGCTTAGCCTTAATCGCGGATCCCCATGCATCTCCGGCGGAATGACCGGGCCTTCAGCACCTTCGGGATCGCCATGCAAGCCGCGCCGCCATTTCATGAGCGAGTCGTTAGGCGTTTGCGTTTTGGCTTCGTATTTGTAAAAACCAGCGCCCGTTTTGCGGCCGAGCATCTCGCCATCGCGCAACCAGAGCAGCACGCCAGGAACATGATCACGCCGTCCGTATGCCGCCTCAAGCGTATTGCCAATATCAACAGCGATATCGACGCCAATTTCATCGATCAATCGCAGCGGTCCCATCGGCATTCCCCACTGCACAAGCGCATTGTCGATCTTGTCCGCGTCCAGTCCGCTTTCAAAAAGCTCCGCGGCATCGAGCAAATAAGGAAACAAAACACGGTTGACGAGAAACCCCGAGCTATCGCGCACAATCACAGGGAGCTTTCCGATTTGCCGCACAAACGCGAGGCTCCGCTCACGCGTATCCTCTGACGTTTGTCTTGCAACGACAACCTCCACCAGCTTCATCCGGCTAACCGGATTAAAAAAATGAAGGCCAATGACGTGCTCGGGTGAAACCGTCGCATCGGCGAGCTCGCCGACTGGAAGGGCCGACGTATTTGTGGCGACGATCGTTTTCGGACCAGCTTGCATCGCCAACTCGCGAAAGATTTCTTTTTTGATCTCGATCTTTTCGGAGGCGGCTTCGATCACAAATTGCACATCGCGCAATTCCATCGGCGCAGTCGATGCCACAATCCGGGCGCGTCCCTGTGTCGCTTTTTCTTGGGTCATCAACCCACGCTTTACTGCGTCGGCGTAAGTCTTCTCAATGTTAGCCAGACCGTGGTCGATCTGCTCCCGTGCTATGTCGCGTAGAATCACGGTGACGCCGCGAGAACTGAGCCACTGCGCGATACCTGAACCCATTACGCCAGCTCCGATCACGGCGGCGTGCACTACCTTTTGCGCGGGAACCTTCGCGGGTCCTTTCTTGTATTTTTCGGCCAGGAAAAAATTGCGGATTAGGTTTTGCGTCGATTCGGTTTTGCCAAGATCGACAATCGCGTCCAGCTCAAAGGCGAGCGATTGCTGAGTCGAAGCAAAAAGACTTTTCTTGATCACTTCGAGAGCGCACGCCGGCGCCAGATTATGATTGCGCGGAGCGGGAATTTCCTGATCAATCTTCGGCGCGGGTGAAGGTTTGCGTTTCCCATCGCGCAACTTCTTTCGCGCAAGATCGAGTAGTTGATCACGCGGCGCGACTTCATCGACCAAGCCGAGCTTCAAGGCTTCCTGCGCAGAATAAAGTTTCCCTTTCAAAATCACGGCGGCGGCTTTGTTCGCGCCGATTAAGCGCGGCAATCGGGTGCATCCACCCCACGCGGGAATTAACCCAAGCGTCGTTTCCGGCAAACCGATACGGGTGCTTGGATCATCCGACGCGACGCGATAATCGCACGCCAGCGTGATCTCATAGCCGCCGCCCGCGCAGGCGCCATGGATTGCCGCAACAGTCGGAATTCGCAATTCGGCAAGCCGGTTGAGGATCCGCTGTCCTTCCGCAATGAAGGCGCGCATATCCCCGGTTTGCGTTTGTTCCAGCAGCGTCTTCAAGTCCGCGCCTGCGATGAAAATCGATTTTTTCGCCGACGCGATGATCACTCCGCGCAAAGAATTCTCGTTCTCTACAAAATGGAGATGTTCGCTTAACTCATCAAGAGTCGCGGCATCGAAAATGTTCGCGCCGGAATCGCGGCGATCGAACGTAAGCAGGCAAATCTGATCGTCGCCGATCTCACGTCGAATCATCGAGCTGGATACAGTCGCCGGCATTGGACTCACTCTTGACCTCTTTCGCGCAATTTCCAACCGAAGCCGCAGCTCCGTCGCAAAATAAATAGTAGTAAGAGATTCCGCGACTTCTTAGGAATGACAAGGGTTGATTGCGCTGTGCGAGTGGCGGTGCTAGAACTCGGCGGCAGTCGCGCACGAAAACTCCGCTTATGGTCGGCAAAATCTTAGAGCCAGAAATCAAGAGCATGATCGACGCGCGTAATTTCGGCGCGCTGCGTGAGGTGTTTCGCGAGTGGCCACCAGCCGACGTCGCGGAAGTGATTCTCGATGTGCCGGAAGATGAACAGGTCATCATCTTTCGCGTCCTGCCTCATGCGCTGGCGGCTGATGTGTTTGAATATCTCGATCTCGATGCGCAGCAGAAATTGTTGCGCGCCATGGCGCACGAACAGGTGGTCGGCATTCTGAACGAAATGTCGCCGGATGATCGCACAGCGCTGTTGGAAGAATTGCCGAGCTCGGCGGCGCGCCAGTTGATCAGACTGCTGACGCCAGAGGAACGACACGTCGCGCAATCGTTGCTGGGTTATCCGGAAGGCAGCGTCGGCCGTTTGATGACACCGGATTTTATTGCCGTGCACGAAGGTTGGACTGTTCAACAAGTCCTCGATTACGTGCGCGAACACGGCCAGGACAGCGAGACGCTCAATGTCCTCTATGTGGTCGACGAACGTGGCAAGTTGATCGACGATCTCCGGATTCGCGAGTTTTTGCTCAGACCGCTCACCGCCAAAGTAAGTGAAATCAGGGATCGCAGTTTCATTGCGCTGAGCGTGAGCGATTCACAAGAGGAAGCGCTCAATGTCTTTCGCAAATATGATCGCACAGCGTTACCGGTGGTTGATTCCAGCGGTATTCTCGTCGGGATCGTAACGATCGACGACATGCTCGACGTCGCTGAAGCAGAAGCGACCGAGGACATCCAAAAGTTTGGCGGCATGGAAGCGCTGGACGAGCCATATATGCGCATTCCACTGTGGCGGATGGTGCGCAAGCGCGCCGGCTGGCTGGTAATTTTGTTCCTGGGCGAAATGTTGACCGCCACAGCAATGGCAAATTATCAGGAAGAACTGGCAAAGGCGCTCGTGCTCGCGCTGTTCCTGCCGCTTATCATTTCGAGCGGCGGCAACTCCGGATCGCAAGCTTCGACCTTGATGATTCGCGCGATGGCGCTAGGTGAAGTGACCCTGCGCGATTGGTGGCGGGTGATGAGCCGGGAAGTGCAGGCTGGTCTCGCATTAGGTGCGATTCTGGGAGCAATCGGCGTTATCCGCGTGGGCGCGTGGGCGATCATGGGCGAACAATATTTTCATCGACAGCCGTACGGCCCGCATTGGCCTCTCGTCGCGCTCACAGTCGGCACCGCGCTAGTCGGTGTCGTGCTTTGGGGAACGCTTTCCGGGTCCATGCTTCCCTTTATTTTGCGCAGAGTCTGAGCCGACCCTGCTGCATCTTCG
>Ga0209470_1003089_pt1 | contig 11579 bp, 7 predicted proteins | sample GraSoiAngelo_125_FD_185882 | JGI IMG/M metagenome (GOLD analysis project Ga0209470, IMG submission 185882) | Grasslands soil microbial communities from the Angelo Coastal Reserve, California, USA - 14_0927_05_40cm (SPAdes) (version 2) | ecosystem: Environmental > Terrestrial > Soil > Grasslands ... | reverse complement strand
ACGGCAAGCAAAAACAGACCGATATGGGGGAGGTAGGTATAGCGGTCGGCATGGCCTTGTTCTCCAACCTGAACGAGGCCGATCACTGGGGCGAGCATACCGAGATACCAGAACCAGCCGGTGAAAATGTAAGGTCGTTCACTTCGGAAAACGATTGCTGCCACAGCGATGGCGAGCAGGAATCCGGTCGCAAGAATGACTTCCCAAATTGCCAGAGTGTTATTTGGATGAGGATAGAAAACGGCGAGGCGTGTCGGCCACAATGTTTGCCAGACGTAAATCACGTAACTCGCGAACGCGTTTTGCACGCGCCAGAGGAACGGCAACGGCGGGATCGCGCCAGTAGCGCGTTTTTGCAGGACAAATGTGATGACACAGGCGCCCGCGGAGAGAACAAGCAAGGGAATCTTTTCCAGGAAGAGGCGTTGTATTACGCGCCTTTGATTACCGGACTTTAAGATTTTGGCCTTTCTTTTTGTTGAGGAGGGTTGTTCAAAACGACGTAGTGGCCAGTAATCCAGAAGGAGCAGTACGACGGGTGCGCTTACCAGCATTGGCTTGGACATGAGCCCGGCCGCGAACAGGACCGCGACCGCCAGATAGCGCGTTATAGACGCTGCGCGTGCATAACGAACGTATGCATCCAGCATGAGTAAAAAGAAGACTGCGCTCAGAACGTCTTTTCGCTCGCTCACCCATGCCACTGATTCGACCTGGAGCGGGTGAACCGCGAATAATGCTGCGACAACCACACTCTTCCATACTGCGCCGGTCATTTGCCGCAGCACCCGAAACAGCAGGAGCACTGCGATGATATGCAAGACGATGTTGGTAGCATGATGGCCCCCAGCCTTCAACCCGTATAGCTGGCAGTCCAGCATGTGCGAAATAGTCGCTAGGGGATGCCAGTTGCGTGCGTGTGGGCTAGTAAAGGCAAGCGCTATCCCTTTTATCGTTAATCCAGCCTGAATAGCCGGGGCATTATAGACGTATATATCGTCGTCGAAATTAACGAAATCGTAGCGGATTGTTTGACTGAATACGGCTAGACTGATTCCGGCAAGGCATAGGTATATAACAATGGTTATGCTACGACTGCGAACGCCTCTAGGTAATTCGCCTGGTCGGTCGTTAAACTGTCGCTTGTTGTTATTCGCTGTGGGGCGACGAACTGCCATTTGTTAAACTAGGGTCCCGCAGCGGCCGCCGTTCTTGGTAAAGAGCGATATTGCCCTGGAGCTCAGTAGCCAGGCCAGAGTTACCCTGGCTGTCGGCTAATTCAATGCCCTGCTGCGCAGTCTGGATTGCCTCAGAGAACCGGCCACTTTCTGCATAGGCCGCTGCTAATGTGCGGAAGATTATTGGGATTCTGCCGCCGGAAATGTGCAGTGCCTGCTCGGCCAGTTGGACCGCTTTCGCACCGTCTCGAAGCGATTCGTCTGGCGAAGTTGCAAGTACCCAAGCGAGGTTGCTCATGGCATTTCCGTTGTCGGGCTGAATCGCCAGGACCTTCTGCCATTCTTCGACACCCTCTCTGATGCGACCTTGCTGGATCAGGACCGTGCCCACAATATTGTGCACCTCTATATTGTCAGGCTGTAGCTCGAGTAATTTGCGATAGTGAATTAGCGCATCGGCCACTTGGCCTTTTTGAAGCAGAGCCTTGGCAAGATTTTCATGAGCAGGGCTATTTTCGGGTCGAAGATCTACGGCTGCTTGCAGCAGAGAGATGGCTTCGTCCAGGTTACCTTTTCGCAAAAAGACGATGCCGAGGTTATTTTCGGCAACATCGTTGTTTGAGGTGACTGCAAGGGCATGCGTAAACAGTGTTTCACTATCGCGCCAATAAGACGTTTGGATCCAGGCGCGCCAACTTAAAACGCCAATTATGATGGCGGCACTGGCACTCAAAATTTCGCGTTGACGCCGCCATCCCGCGGTTAAGTCCGCGACAGTCCAAGTCAGCAGAACATAAAGACCAATCTGGGGCAGATAAGTATATCGATCGGCGTGCCCCTGCCATCCGACCTGCACCAACCCGATCACCGGCACTAGCATTCCCAAATACCACAACCAGCCAGTGACTAGATAAGGCCTCTTTTTTCGCAAAACGAACGCCGCTGCCGTCGCGGTGACGAGAATAGCAAGCGCAAGGATGATTTCCGAAAGCGGAAGCCGCTTCTCTGGATGCGGATAGAACACCGCGAGTTTCACCGGCCAGAGCATCTGCCACATATAGACGACGTACGTCACCACAGTATTGTTGATTCGGGCCAATACCGGCAATTGCTCGGTCCAGCCGACCGCACCTCGCTGGGCAAGAAATGTCACGACGCTGGAGACTGCGGAGAGCCCAACGAGTGGAATCTTTTCCACGACCAGCATAACCAAATTTTCATGACCGCTGACGTCTGAGTTCTGACCTCTGATTCTACCGAGCGGCCAGTAATCCAGGAGTAAAAGCACGAATGGCAGGGTGACCAGCATCGGCTTGGACATGAGGCCGAAAGCAAATACGACTGCTACAAACAAATAGCGCCTGATCGATGGCGCGCGCACATAAGGGACATAGGCCAGCAATGTGAGCATGAAGAAAACACCGCTCAGCACATCTTTTCGTTCCGCTATCCATGCGACCGATTCCACACGCAACGGATGAATTGCGAACACGGCCGCAACAAAAGCGCTCCGCCAGAGCGCGCCAGTCATCTGCCGCAGCGCGATAAAAAGAAGGATCGCCGCGATGGTGTGGAGGAGGACATTCGTAAAATGATGCCATCCCGCCTTTAACCCGTATAACTGGCAGTCGAGCATGTGTGAAATCGTCGTCAGCGGATGCCAATTCTCCGAGTGGATATGGGTGAATGCCCAGCCAATACCTGCGATGCTAAGGCCGCTGGTTATCTTGGTATTTTCATAGACGTAGCGCGGATCGTCGTAGTTAACGAAGTCGTGCCGGAGCGTTTGGCCGAAAACAACCCACACAAGTACCGTCAGAAAGACGCAGACGCCGACGGTCAGCCAGTGGCGATTTACTTTGGGCGAAGCCATTGATTGACTAATAAGATGCACGCGCGACGCTGAGATTTTGCGGGAAAACACCGGCCTAAGATTTCCGTTCGCAGATCAAAACATAATTTTTCAACTGCGGCAGCGGACTTGGAACGTTCCCAAAATAATAATTGGTGCGATCCGACGCACTGAGATCGACTAAACCTGTTACTGAATAATTTTGCGGGATATAATCATGTGCCCAAGCGAAGATCAACTGCTCGGATCCAGGCCGCTTTAGCCAGGAGTCAGTCATTGCCACGAATATCAGATATCTTGGACGCGCAAATTCGATCTGGCGAATCATCTCCTGTTGCATTCGTTGCGCGTATTTTTGCGGTTCCATTAAGCCGTAGGTGTAGACGTAGCCGGTCGCTGAATGCCGGTGTGAATAAAAATAAATCTGAGGCTCAGACCCTAACACTGCGATGGTATCGTTCTGGCTCGTATGGTCGCGCACGTATTCTGCAATCTTGATGGACTCTGGGAACGGGCTCTCCGGATAAATCATTCGGCAAGCTTCGACCGGAGAAGCCTCAAAGAAGAATTTTTTATCCCAAAGAACTGGCAAGCTCAGCGCCACGCTAAGCAGAAGAAGCGGGACAAATCTGACCGCCGTCATTCGACCGGCCAGGAAATCCGACAGTTCGCTGATTGCAACGCCGACAAGCAGCGAGACTGCTGGCAGGATCATGATAAAATAATGAGATCGAAAATAAAATCCCGGACATAATGCCAATACCGAGAACACGAGCAGGCCGAGCAGAAAGCCTGTACTCGCACGCGTTCGCCGATCCCATAAGCCCGCAATCAGTCCGATTCCAGCCAATGTCCATAGCGCCCAGCCGTCTCCAATCACTTCGCTTACGCTGTGGAGAAAAATCCGCGGTGCGTAAATGAGGGGAACCAAGCTGCTATACTGGCGCGCATAGTCGATTGTCCAAAACCAGAACTTATCGAATCCGTCTGCATACCAGAGAATGAGGCACGTAGTTCCGACCGGAACAATTGCGGCGATCCCGAAGATCAGATTTCGCAGAAGGATTTTCTTCGGACTAAATCGGCGGTGGACATCATTCCAGAGAAGGTAGATTGCTCCAAACGGAATAAAAAAGACGGCGGGCTGCTTCATCAACACGCCGATGCCAAACAGCAATCCGCTTGCGAATAGTCGGCCGAACCCTTGCCGATTCGGTCCGTGGAGAAGGAGCAGCGTCCCACCAAGCACGGGCAGCATTACAAAATGCGTCGCGTGAGCAGCCAACCCAAGGACGGATGGACTCACAGAGAGAACGGCATAACTCGTTGCTGCGGCGATTCCCGCCGTCGAATTCATCAGGCGTCGGCCCAGGAAGAAAATCAGCGCGATCGTGGCAGCATTGACTAAGAGCAGCCCCAAGTGAATCCCAGGGATTGTTTGTCCAAACATTGACATAATCACGGCATACGCAGCATAGGTTCCGGGAAACTTCATGTTGTAAGCGAGCTTGTATGGAGGGATGCCTTGCAACATGAGCTGGCCGGCATAAGCATATTCGCCTTCGTCGCGTTCCAGCGGCATTCCAAGGAGTCGAATTCGAATCGCGACAGTGACGCCAAAAACGATTACCGCCAAAGTCCACCATGCCACTCGCAAGATTGTGTCTTGGATGTCGCTCTGGTCAGTCACAGAAGCGCTATTCCGGTGAAAAGTAGCGGGTTGCAACTACGTGATTCACTGCGCCGGCTTTTTGCACTTGAGAGAAGGTCTTTTAAATTAGGCGCGAGCAACGGCCCTCGCTTAACGTAAGATCGCGTCGTCGTCCCAGATAAACAGCCATTCCACGCTAGCCGGTAGGACAGGATTGTCACCGCGCCAACAGCACCCCGCTTGACACGAATAAACCGCGACATGCTTCTCGATACGGCGATTATCGCACTCGAGGTCGCGCAATCGCTTGCGAAAAGCACAACCTTGATGCAAACGACTCCCAAATTCTTGGACAAATTGAAGAGTGGACGGGTTGCGCTTATTTTGGCAGGTAGGCGGGCTGCCATGTCCTCTCGCAAGGGCGGATTGCTTTCCGCAACTCGATTTTGGCTAGAGTTGCGATGTGTACGCGGACTTTTGGTCAGCATGCCTCCCGCGCCCAATTCTGAAGAGAGAATGAAAGCATGCCAATGTGCACGGCGCCTGAAACACCTAGATATCCTTCTGATTGAGTCGCAACGTCCTATCGAACCGAGTCGGGATGCTGGCCGGATGGTTTCATGGAAGATGAAACCAATTGTGTTCGCTTGTGAATACCTCGTAGTTGACAAGAACATCCGATATCGAAGCAGACACCATGATGGTTGCCAGCACGACCAATGGCAGCAATGCATTGCCGGCTCGATGTAGAAGACGGATGACACCGTAGGCGTACAACAATGCGAACGGAATGAGCGCGCCGCTGATCAAGCGCCCCGATGTGAAATATGGGTGGGCGCGAGACGGATAAATGCATTGGCCAAAATCGAACTGAACGGAGAGCAGCGCAAAAAATCCCAGCGCCGCGACGAACGTAAAAGCCGCCAAGAGGAGCGCCTGCTGTTGGAACGTTGACAGCCCAGCGTGCCGTCGTATTCCTGTCATCGCGGCACAGAGCAAGAACAAAGATGAGATCGCGTAAAATTCATCGGCGATGGGCGAACTCAATTCGCGATTCTGCCACATGAGTTCGCCGCGCCAAAACCTTGCGACCAGTTCAGACCAAAAAGTCCATGAGCCCCGCGGAGAGAAAATGGGATGGTCCCACCAATCGGCGAACGGTTTTCGTGTCCAGCTAAGGAGTGCGATCGTGGTGGTCGACCCAGCAACGTCGCCGAAATGAGCCTTGCTCCAAAGCATCCAGCTGCCGATTGGGATTCCAGCACAAAGAATCATCAGTACGAGCGCACGAGTTGCGGCGTCAGGCTCTCGACGCAGCATCCGCAGCGATTTCGCAATGATCGCGATGATCGCGACTGTAAGCAAAGGCAAGTTGCTCAATTTTGTAAGATAGGTTGCTGCGATGGCCAGACCGGTGATTGCGCTGAGCAAGAGACTCGGTGATTCCGCTTGCAACCATCGCATGACGCAAAGAAGGACTGCACCGAAGCAAATCGGGGACAGAACGTCGTTGCTAAGAACGTACAACACATCCTGCGGAATGAACGCAAGCAGCAGCGGTACGCCGACGCTCAAGCCGACATGCTCGGGGCCAATAGTACGCGCAATCACATAACCGAGCCACACTAGTATCGAGATGAGCAGGGCATTCAGGAAACGAATCCAGTACAACGATTCAATTCCTGTTAGTCCGATGCACCGCCCAAACCTCCACCAAAAGCCAGCCAACGCGTAATACAGTGGCGGTTGGGAAGATTCCCAGTTGATCTCCTTTTGCCAGACAGCCTTTGTCGCCTCAATAACGGGCGCCGCCTCCGCGACGGATTGCTTCCACAAAGGTGGCGGAAATTTTGCGTTCGGGAACTGATCGGGCGTTTGAAGAAATTCCGGCGAAGCGTAGGGAACGATATAGCTGAGGGATTCGTTCGTCAGCACACCGAATGTGCGCGGCAGCCGGCCGGCAGCGTATTGTGTGACAAGGTCAAAATGTAAGTCTTCGTCGCCATTGCTAAAAAACGGGAAAGCAGCCGCGAAGACAAAAACGCGAAGAGACGCCGTGAAACATAGCAGCAAAATCAGCAACCGTTGGCTGCGAAATATTGCGAACATGTTTGCGAATCTTTTCATACGAGGTAGCCCGCCGCGATGATTTAAATGTTTCTCCATCATGCGACACGGATTTTCACGACTGCGCCCGCAGCGGAGTTTTTTGCTGCGAGTGGCTTCAAACATCTTCAATTACGTAAGCGAATCCGCGGCCACCTCCACAGGCTCAAGAAAAGAACACTGCAAGACAGTAGCGTCACGGCTGCACCGGCATACAGGAGGGGAGGCCGATAGCGCAGCTCAACCCTATGTTCGCCGTCCTCCAGGGCGACGCCGAGTAGTCCGGCGTCCACCTTAAGTACGGGTACCGCCCGACTATCAATGAAGGCATGCCAACCCGCATCGAACGGCGTCTGGAACACGGCGATTCCCTTCTGGTTGACCCGAACCGTCCCATCGATTCGTGTCTGTCTAAAGGAGCGAATACTCAGTGCCGTCGCTCGCCGCTCGGCAAGAGCATCTGGAAGCGAGGTCTCGCTCATTAGCTGCTTTAATTCATCGAGGGTTAGCTGCGAAAGCTCCGGTTTATGAGCGGCATCTTGCTCCGAAAGAACGACAGCATGCAGCAGCGCTTGCGGCTTTACCGAACTGGCCAGGTGCAGAAACATATCTTCCGGAATGTAGCGGTTGAATACCAGACCAAATGGAAGAAACGGTTTATTGTAGAAGAGATAAATGTTGCCGTAACGTCGGACAAATTCCAAGTGCTCGGCGGCCTGGAATGGCACAGGATTTTCAGCGATTACGTATTTCTCGCAGGCGAAAGTTGAGAGCAAAGGATGGCCCACCAAGCCCGGTGACCATTGTGCATCTGTGGCGATGTCGGCGCTCGAAATGGCGTCCGTAGCCAGCAAGAACTTGATATAGTCAAGATTGTTAAAAGAACTGTAGGACGATGTGCCGTAATAGCCGAAAACCATTGCGTCGTTGAAGCTAGGACGCGTTGCAGGTCCCGAGCCCCAGGTCTTCGTGATACGAAAGAAGCTGTTATCGCTCGTTTTTATGTCCCGGATGACGTCAACAGTCTCGTCATTAAAGCCCACTGGTTCATTTAATTCCTGTTTCGTGACGGTCGGGCGATTCACAGTTACTCGATCGAAGTGAATAACCTCGAGCGCGGCTAAAAATAGAATAATCCATCCCGCGATGTTTTGCCGCTTCACGATCTGACCGGTAATCAGTAGAGTTGCGTATAGAATAAGGAAAATTGCAGCCGTCTGCCTGAGATCATGATTAATCAGCGCCTGTATTTCATTAATCGGTAAATAGAGAACGCCCAGTAATACAAGTAAACTTGCGCCTAAAGTCCAAAGACCAACGCTTCGGCATTCGATGTAGCGCGAGAAAACCGTCATGCTGAGCGTGATAATTCCGAGAATTGAGAACAACGTAAACGCTCGGAAGTAGCCACCCTGAAAACCCCAAAAAAGATACCGAAACCATGGGAACACCACAGGAACAACAATAAAGCTTAGGAACAGGCTGTAGAGAATGCGCTGCCGGCGAGTGACTCCGATAAACGCTTGTGGGACCATAAGTAGACAAAGCAGTCCGCAATAGTTCGTCGGCGCCTCGAAATAGTTTGCCCAGCCTCGAAACGCATCTCCAGTCCCGACCATATCGGTTGAAAATGGCCGCAACGCGGCTGTCACGTAGTAGAGAGGCGACTCGAGTTGAAATGGCGACGGGGTTGGGCTCCAACCGAAGTTGGCAATCGTACCCGAGCCACGCGGACTATTCAGAATGGAGTAGGCGCTTCCAAGGCAGATAATGGCGGCCAGCCCAATACCGAGGAAAGCGACCGCAGCGAGCCGAATGCAAGCGTGAGACAAGTCCAGCGGCCGCCAGCCATATATTTCGAAGAGCCGGGTTGGAACATACAAGCAGAGAAACACCGCGCCCAAGTAGAGATGAAATACGGTCACCAGTCCGATAAGAGCGATCGCAAACGGAATATAAGTCCAGCGGCCGCAAGAGATCGCTTCTTCAACCGCGAACAACAGAAAGGTAAATCCTACAATCTCGTCGGCGCTGACAATCCAGCAGCTGCCCATGCACATGTAGGAAGAGAAGGCGAGCAGGAGCGAACCTAATAACAAGGCGCAGAAATTGAGGTCGCGTAGCTGCAGAAACCGGAAGAACAGCAATCCAGCGACGAGTGTTTTGAATAGATGTTCAAAGACAAGGGAGGAGGGAATCAGCTCCCTAGGTAGCCACACAACGGGTTCCCAAATCAGGTAACCCGCAAGGTAGAAAAGACTTTGGCCCATTCCTACATAGAAAGACCAGGAAGGAAAGCCCTCGCGCCGAATATAATCCGAGAGGTGGACGAAATAAGGATACGAATCGTTTACAGAGTCGGCTCCGATATCTTTGTACAAGAGTACTTTGTCGCCCAGCAGGAAGTTGTAAAATACTAGGACTCCTAAGAACAGCAGAACCAATGCAATCAGAAAAGGAACGAAAAAGCGTCGAAAGGTAGGAAGGATATAACGGGCGGTCCCATGTGCGACCTGCCTGCCGTATCGCCGGCGTAATCGTTGCTCATCTTGAACAGAAGAAGAATAATCCTTCACGAATCCTCGCGTTTCGTAGCAGCCGCCAGCAAGGCTACGCCAAATGGAAGAGAAAGCTTTTTCAACAGGCTGCGTTCAAGTGCCATGGTCCTCGCGAAAAGGTAATCGGCGAGCCGAGGTGGTCTTCTCGGTGCCGGGAAATCCCGTCCAGTCTTTGACGCGCCTAGAGTGCGGGCCAAAACGGCGAACGGAAACAGCAATGTAGTCCAGTAGGTTAATCGCCGTATCGCGAAGCTATTCTCCAGCAGCAACGCGCGAATCTCGCTTTTCCTGAACCGTCGCGCGGTCATTACCGCGTCGTCATGGGCGCTGTGCAGGAACCCAAAAGCCGGGACATTCACGAGTAACAGCCCACCCGGGCGCAGAATGCGATAGAACTCCCGAACCGCGCCCGCGATGTCCTTCACCCATTGGTGGTAAAGGACGCTCGAACAAATCACAGCATCGAATGAGGCGTTGGCGAATGGCAGCGCGCAAATGTCGGCTTGTCTCACGTTGTTCAGACCGCGTTCGTAGCAAAACGAAATGGCTTCCGGCGCCAAATCGACACCGACATTTCTCTCCCCATTTCCTAGCTGCTTCAGAATTGCGCCCGTGCCGCAGCCGGCATCGAGGATTGCTCTCTCACGCCAATCAGGCAGTTCTCTTTCCAGAGTATCAAAAATTAGGTGGTGCAGCGCGCGGTACCACCAGTGCGTCTGCTCGACGCGAAACATGATTTCGTATTCAGATGGCTTCACTGGATTACGTTCGCGACACAGAAACGCCCAGACCGCGTGTCGCCTGCTCGTCAGTCTTTGTCACGAGAAAAGCGTTGCCGCGTGCAGTTGCCAAACAGAAGCGTTTCATCATTCGCCGGCGGCAATGGATGCTTCTGCTTTGGCGTCGGCATGTGTCACGTAGCGTACGATGTATTGTGGCGTGCCCGTTTGATCGAGATAAAGTCGCCCGAGATATTCGCCCACGAGACCCAGAATCATCAGTTGAATCCCGGAAAACAAAACGATGCTGCCGAGCACGGTCGGAATGCCCAGCGGCAGGTTCGGTGTGATCCAGATCTTGTCGATCAAAATGAAAACCAGCGCGAGTACGCTCAAACACGAAGTCAGCAGTCCGACGTAAACTGACAATCGCAGCGGTTTGATGGAAAAATTCAAGAACATGTTCAGCCACAGCCGCACCAGTCTGCGAAATGTATAACGCGACGTTCCCCCGCCCCGATGTTCGACCGCGATCTGTCCGATGTTGCGCGTCGCGCGGTAAATCAAACCATCGATGTAGGGATACGGTCCTCGATACTTGATGATTTCGTTAACCACGAAACGGCTCATCACTTTGAAACTCGAAAGATAAAGCTCCTTCGGCTTGTGCAGCATCAGCGTCGCCATTCGATCATTGAAACGGCTGCCCGCATTGCGAAACCAGGAATGTTGTTTGTCGATGTAATAGCCGTAAATCACATCGTAATTCCCGCGCTTTAACATCGCGCCGACTTCCTCCGGCGGATTCTGACCATCATCGTCGAGCACGGCCACATATTGGCCGCGAGCATAATTGCACCCAGCCAACACCGCGCTGTGCTCGCCAAAATTCCGGCTCAGATTTACGAACGTCACCGTCGCCGGGAATTTTTCGGCCAGCTGCGCACAAACCGATTCGCTCTCATCCTCGGAGCCATCGTTCACGAGAATGACTTCAAACTGGGTGGACGCGAAAACCGTTGTGATGCGCTCGACAAGCGGACCGATTGTGCGACTGCCGTTGTAAACCGGGATCACCACCGATAACTCGGGTTCGGCATTCATAGGCACGATGTCGATCTAACAGGAGTCTGCCGAATCTTTGTAAGAAAAGCGCGAAAAGTTATAGGAAATTTTTTTGCCCGACACTTACAATCCATCGTGCCCTTCGACTCTAAAGCTTTTGCTGGCGCCGACATTCTCATAACTGGCGGCCTCGGCTTCATCGGTTCATCACTCGCCCGACGTCTCGTTGGTCTCGAGGCAAAAGTGACGCTGGTGGACAGTTTGATTCCCGAATACGGCGGCAACCTCTTCAATATTCATGACATCCGCGACCAGGTGACGGTCGATCTTACTGACGTGCGTGACGCGTCTGCCATGGCTTCGCTGATTAAGAATCGCGACTTCCTTTTCAATCTCGCGGGCCAAACCAGCCATTTGGATTCGATGACCGATCCGCTGACCGATTTGAAC
>Ga0209470_1003086_pt1 | contig 11587 bp, 8 predicted proteins | sample GraSoiAngelo_125_FD_185882 | JGI IMG/M metagenome (GOLD analysis project Ga0209470, IMG submission 185882) | Grasslands soil microbial communities from the Angelo Coastal Reserve, California, USA - 14_0927_05_40cm (SPAdes) (version 2) | ecosystem: Environmental > Terrestrial > Soil > Grasslands ... | reverse complement strand
AACTGGCCGCAACATTACCCATGGATCGAACCGGAGGGCTATCAATACTTCCGCAAGCGATTGTCCGAGGCGCGACGGGATGTCGAACACGGTCTCCAGACCACGCTGGACCATTTCAAAACGCGCCAGGAGCAGGAGAGCGCGCTCGACATCCTCCAATTCAAGCTCGACGTGCTGTGGACGATGCTCGATACTATACAACTAGCCTACGGCATTGGACCGTAGGCCCTCTCCCTCTGGGAGAGGGTGATTAATCAGATGCCTTTGAACGACGACACGATATTCGAAATCGCCCATCATTACCGCTTCCAATGGGAGCCTGCGCAGCAGATGCACGTGCTGCTCTATCCGGAAGGAATGGTCCAGTTGCCCGGCAGCTCAGGCGAGATCCTGAAGCGTGTCAACGGCGCCGCGAGGGTGGGCGAGATTGTCGCCGACCTGGGGCGCGCTTTTCCCGGCGCCGATCTGCGGGGCGACGTTATCGAGTTTCTGGAACACGCTCATGGAAAAGGCTGGATTCGAACAAAACAAGGTTAATCTGCCGCTCTGGCTGTTGGCCGAAGTCAGCTACAGGTGTCCGTTGCACTGCGTGTACTGTTACAACCCCGTCGACTATGCGACCTACGGCGACGAGATGTCGACTGAGGACTGGCTGCGCGTTTTGAGGCAAGGACGTGAACTCGGCGCAACTCAGCTCGGATTTTCGGGAGGAGAACCGTTGATGCGGTCTGACCTGGAAATCCTGATCGCCGAGGCCCGCAGGCTCGGCTATTACTCGAACTTGATTACTTCCGGCGTGGGCCTCGATGAGCGGCGAATCGCAGCACTCAAGGAGGGCGGTCTCGATCATATCCAGGTCTCGTTCCAGGACTCGACCCGCGAGATGAATGATTTCCTGTCCAGCACTCGCACCTTCGATCTGAAACAGAAGGTCGCCAGGCTGGTCAAGAAATACGACTACCCGATGGTGCTCAACGTGGTCCTGCACAAACTCAACATCGATCATGTACAGCAGATCCTCGAGATGGGCGAGCAGCTCGAGGCGGAGTATGTCGAACTCGCCAATACGCAATACTATGGATGGGCCTGGCTCAACCGCGACAAACTCCTGCCGAGCCGCGAACAATTGCAGCGCGCGGAGGAAATTACGAACAACTTCCGCCAGCGCGGCGGAAACCGGATGAAGATTTATTTTGTTGTGCCGGATTACTACGAGACCCGGCCGAAACCATGCATGAGCGGCTGGGGCGCGGTGTTCCTATGTATCACGGCCGACGGCTATGCGCTTCCCTGCCACACGGCACGTATGCTCCCGGGTCTGGACTTCCCGAGTGTGCGCGATCACGATCTCCGCTGGATCTGGCACGATTCGCCGGCTTTTAACGCCTACCGCGGCGATACGTGGATGAAGGAACCTTGCCGCTCTTGTCCGGAGAAGGTTAAGGATTACGGCGGCTGCCGGTGCCAGGCCTACCTGATGACGGGCGACGCAGCCAATGCGGATCCGGTATGTGACAAGTCTCCTTTGCATGGGTTGGTCACCGATGCTGTTGAACGCGCCACGAAGCGTGAGCGCGATAGCGCGAAACCTCAAGAGAAGCCCGCAGCCCCAAGTGACGCCCTGTTCTTTCGCGATGACGCGAACTCGCTCAGCCTCGCCGGCGGCAAGAGCCTGCTTTTTTAGTCCCGCTGTGGACGATGGCAACTCCACGAGGACGTCCCGTGGAGTCAACAAAATGCAGAACGGGACTTAGTAAGCATGAATGTTCCTCAAGTCGTCACTACTCCCGCTGCGATTCGTGCGGAAGGCTTAACCAAGCGCTACGGCGAGGTTCTCGCCGTAGACGGCCTGACACTGGAGATCGGTACCGGACAGTTCTTCGGCCTGTTGGGTCCGAACGGCTCGGGCAAAACGACGACCATCCACATGCTGGCAACCCTGATTCAGCCCAATGCGGGCTCGGCCGAGGTCGCAGGCTTCGACATCGGCCGCAATGCCGTCAAGGCGCGTCAGGCGATTGGGATTGTGTTTCAAGAATCCGCGCTGGATCGAACGCTCACCGTCGCCGAAAACCTGCGCTTCGCCGGACTGCTCCAGAATCTGCCGCCACGAATCATCTCGGAACGCTCGCGCGAACTGCTCGAACTGTTCGGACTCGGCCAATATCGCGGCACGCCAGTTGCGGCGCTATCGGGTGGAATGCGCCGCGCGCTCGATATCGTGCGTGGAGTTCTGCATCAACCCAAAGTGCTGTTTCTCGATGAGCCGACCCTAGGGCTCGATATTCCGAACAGGCGCCGCATCTGGCGTTTCATCGAAAGGCTGCGCGAGCACACCTCGATGACGGTTCTCCTGACAACCCACTATCTGGAGGAGGCCGACGGCTGCGACCGGGTATCGTTTATTCGAAAAGGGCGGCTCGTCGAATGCGGAACGCCGCGCGCTCTGGTCGATGATCTCGGCAAGCACATCCTGGAAGTCGAAGGTGCGGACATCGAACGGCTGGTTGCCCGGCTGGAGCCCAAACTGGGACCTTGTCTCGCGGACAGTGATGTCGCAATGTTCCGCTGGGCCCACGAAGACATCACCGAACTGGCCCAACTCCAATCGGAGCTGGGAGCGAACGTTCGCAGCTGGCGCGTGCGCCGTCCCAATCTCAACGACGTCTTCCTCTGGGTGGCCGCTGGAAAGGAATTGAGATCGTGAAACTGCGTCCTTTCTATGCAGTGCTGGAACGTGAGCTGGTACGCATGATCCGGCAACGCACGCGGCTCGTCGCGGCCATGGTGCGTCCCCTCATCTGGTTGTTGGTTATCGGCGGCGGATTCAACTCCGTGGTCGGGCGGGCCCACGGCCTGAACTACCAGGATTTTCTGGTTCCAGGCGTCTTGGGCATGACAACGCTTTTTGGCGCCATGCTGGCCGCGCTTACCACAGTCTACGACAAGGAATCCGGCGTCATGCGAATGATGATCGTGGCGCCGCTCCCGCACGCGTGGATCGTGCTGGCGAAGATGGTTTCGGCCGCGCTCGCCGCAATCGTGCAGGCGCTGCTGCTGATTGTCCTTCTCGTCCTGCTCGGCCACTTCGGCAACGGGACGAATTGGGCACTGCTCGCGGCTGCCGTGGCCGCCGCTTCATTCGCCTGCGCCGGTATAGGCATGGTGACGGCATCGTTTTCCCGCACCCTGGACAACTTCGCAGCCAGCATGAACTTCGTCATCTTCCCGGTCTTTTTTCTGAGCGGGTCGCTCTACCCAGTACAGAGTTTGCCGGTCGTCCTGAAACGTGCCGCGATTATCAATCCATACACGTATGCTGTCGATTTTCTCAAGCACGCCATCCTGCCGGCGTCCGTACCTACGGACTTCGGCGTCGGCTTGGATATCGCCGTACTCGCGGGATTCTCGATCGTGGCGCTTACAGTTGCGAGCTGGCGTTTCTCGCAGGAGTCGTCTTACGAGCCGATGATTCGCGTGCTCGCGGGCAAGCCCAGCTAATCCGCCGACGCGTCAGCGTTAAGGCCGGCGAGGTATCCGCTGGTCGCGCATAGCGGCCTGCCAGGCGAAGACCGCGAGCACAACAGCCGACTGCCTGAGATCCTCGACCTTCACGGCATCGGCCAGATCCGCATTGGTGTGTCGTGTGCGCACGTCGTAGTTGCGAAAATCCTTGATCACGGTGAAAGCTGGAATGCCCACGGCGTCGAACGGCAAATGGTCCGTGGCCCCGATCCCTTCGATGACATTCCGTCGCACGCCGATATCGCGCAGCGGCTCGAGCCAACCGTCGAAGATCCGCTTGGCCGCCTCATTCCGCTGCATGTAGAAGCCGTAGGTCGCTCCGGTACCGGGATCGTCGTTCAGGTAGACCGACAGCCGACCCCGCGCGGTCTCGTCTCGAAGATAGCTGTCCACGTAAGATTGGGCGCCGAGCAAGCCTTGCTCCTCCCCGGCCCAAAGGGCCACGCGGATTGTCCGGCGCGGCCGAGCGTTGACGGAGGCGAGGATCCGCATCGCTTCCATGACGGCAGTGACGCCATCGGCGTTGTCCGTGGCGCCTGTCGCCGTGTGCCACGAGTCCAAGTGAGCTCCCACGAGCACCACCTCGTCGCGTAAGACAGGATCAGCGCCGGGTATTTCGGCGAGAACGTTGTAGCTATTGCGATCGTTCTCATAAAAGCGGGCACCAACTTCGATGCGGAGCTGGACGGGCACACCAGCTTGGACCAGACGAACAAGCATGTTGTAGTGCTCCGCGGCGAGTACCACGGAAGGCACCTCATTGCGGGCCGTGTCGCGGTTGCCCTGCACCCGCACGGTCCCATGCTCCATGGCTCCCGGCCGTAGCGCGACCCCTGCCGCATGGGCCTTGAGACGCGCAAGCATCACGAGGGCCGGCGTGGCGCTGGAGGGCCCGGGTAGTGGCGGGTTTCCTGTCTCGACTGGTCCGTTGCCGTCGGACGGCTGCATCCGGTCAGTCCGCAGAAACTCCGTCTGCTGCCGGTTCGTCAGGACGATTGCGCCGCGCAGGCGCTCGTCGAGACGCTCGATTTCGATCGCTGTACTGTCGCCAATGTAAATCGGCGCGCCCGTCAGGACCCCGGCGGTCGGAGGAGACCACGCCTCGGCATACCCAATCAGCGGCATATAACGTGGCGCGATCATCTCGACAGTGAGTTTCTCGAGCGCCCACCCCCGGCCGAACTCGAACGGCTCCAGTTGTGGATTTTGAAGGCCCCACCCGCGGAAGCGCTCAAGGGCCCAACGCGCGGCCTCCAAATGAGCCGACGACCCCGTCAGGCGCGCCCCAAACACGTCCGTCAAAGTGTGGAAGAGAACCGGCGCCTCGGAGCTGCGCAGTCCTTCGGCCTTGATGGCGTTTATCACTGTCTCCTGTGCCCGGTTGTTCGGGCCCTGTGCCGAGCCTCCTGCGTGGAGCAGTCCGGCCAAGACAGCAAATGCCGCTCCGATTCCCAAACGTCTTCCTCTCATGTTCGGTACTCTATCATGAAGATTTTCATGGACGAACAGAGCCTAGCAGGATGCTGAAAATCCTTTCGAAGGGACGAAAGCGCTGTAGCGGCGGTCTATCTCTTAAGGCTGCGCGCTGTCGCGCTTGCGCTTCGCGCTCTTAAGGCTGCGCGCTGTCGCGCTTGCGCTTCGCGCTCTTAAGGCTGCGCGCTGTCGCGCTTGCGCTTCGCGGAGCGCCGCTACAGTTCGCGACATGCCAACAGCTATTGTTCCGGCGCTTTGACGGCATAGGTGTAGAGCTTCTCGGGAGGGGTGATTCGGCGCTCCGCGATTAGAGTGTCGGTGACCTGGTTCGCGATGGTGTTGTAGTACCACGCAAAAAACTCCGCAAAGGCAATGTAGCGGCCGGAGGACATAAGTAAGCCGAGCTTCAAAAACTCTTCACGGCGGTTTTTGAAATAGGGCAGGAGCTTGTCGCGTGAAAACAGGCCGATGAAGGTGCGATATTTACGCGCCTCGGCATCTTCAAAGATCGGGTCTTTACCGCGAAGGTCATCCGGGTTGAGTTTCTCTTCAGGAAGGGCCGTCCCGATTGTGACAATACGATATCCCGCGGATTCGCGCAGCTCGCGGCGCAGCTTCCCTGCGGCTTCGAGATTGCTCTCCACAAGCCAGGCAAAATATCGATCGGATTTGCCGCGCCGGCGTGGTGGCGGCATCAGCGTTTTATCTTCATAAAATGCGTCCATCATGCCGCCAAGCAAAATGCCGGAGACGACGGTCTCATACATGAGACGGCCCTTGGGAATTCCCTTCGCGCCTTCGAGAGAATCGGCCATCGCTTCGATATCTTTCCAGTTGTCCAGGATGAGCTTCGTGAATTCCTGCGTATGCTTCCGCAGCGGTTCTCGCATTCGATCCAAGTCGCGTTCACGGATCACGGGCAAGAGCGGACGCGTATCATACTCGTCCGGGCGCCCAACGAGGCGCTCGTCTTCGAGCTTGTCGGACACTTTTGATACGTCAGACGTCGACACCTTCAATTGCTTGGCGATTTTGTCGATCGACCAGCCCTCCGCGTACGCCACAACGATTTCGCGCGCGAGGTCTTCCTTCATCAGGTCCTCCGCCTGGCGCGACCACGGATACGAGCCGAATTGAAAGTCCGCATGGACATCCGGCTTCTTCACCGGCTTCTGAGCCAGCAGCAAAACGAGTGGAATTACCAGAAAATTTCTCACCATAGAAATTTTAATCCAAATTGCACGATTCGCGGGGATCGCGCAACAAAAAGCGCGCCGAAGTCCGGCGAATCGGCAAAGTTCTGCATCGAGGGCGGTGCAACCAAATTCGGATGATTAAATACGTTATAGAAGTCCGTTCGGAATTGTGCGCGCGTCGAATCGGACAGCCGCATGGTTCGCGAAAGCGCCACGTCGACGTTGCGGATGCCGGGCCCGCTGATCACGTTTCGCCCGCTGTTCCCGAACGTGCCGGCTGCGGGGATTTGAAATGCTTTCGGATCAAAAAAGCGCCCTGCCGACGGCTGGTCGATATTCGGATTTCCGATGAGGTTGGGCCTATTCACAATCGGACTTCCAGTCCCGGACACATCCGCGCTCACAATCGCCGACAACGGTGTCCCCGACTGCAGGGTTCCGATTACCTGGAGCTGCCACCCTTTAGTCATCGCAAAACGCGCGCCGGGCAGGCTGTATGTACCGGAAAAAACGAAGCGGTGTCTCATATCGAAGTCCGAAAGCCCGCGTTCGCCACGAAGGTTGTGCGAGTTCTGCGGGAGGATGCTGATCAAAGTCGCGTCATCGATCGAGCGGGAGAACCGGTAAGACACCACAAATCCAATGCCGGATCGGAACCGCCGCTCTGCCCGCATTTCCGCCGCATGCGCGATCGAAGAAGCGCTTGTCTCGAATTGGAAGATGTTCTTGAAAGCAGGAAATGGCCTGCGCTCATCGAGCGACTCTGCCGGGCCTGGGGTGGGCTGATTGAGATTGAGCTGGCGGCGAAGCCGGGTACCCTTTTGGCCGAAGTAGGAAAGGTTCATCAAGAAAATTTGCCGGATCGGAAAATCCAGTGATGTACTCCACTGCTGTAAATAGGGATTCGGCAATTGGGGCGACGTTGAAAAGATACTCGGCTGAACCCCGAGCCGGCTGTCCTGGAAAGCAGTCGCAAGATCGAACTGCGGCAACACCGGGCCGTTGTTCTTGACCTCGAACCGGACGAATGGCGGGTTCAGGCCCAATAGAAAAAGGCTGTCGCCAACCGCCAGCGTATCGTAAAAGATGCCATAGCCTCCGCGAGCCACTATATTCCCGAACGGCCGCCATGCGATTGCGGCTCGCGGCCCAAAGTTGTTCAAGTCCGCGCCATAGAGCGATTGTGGCGAAGTCTCTAATCGACCACTCACCTCATCGAAATTCGAAACCAGGTTGTCTCGTTCACGAAACGGCGTCTGGTAGTCGTACCGCAATCCAAGATTCACGGACAACCGCGCGTACGGACGCCAGTTGTGTTGGAGGTAAAGGCTGGTGGCCCAAGTCCGAAAGTTTCTCGTTGTATTTCCGGTTAGCCGTAACGCATTCGCCGGAAGCCCTAGAAGCAAGTTCGCAAGCGGGTTGCCCGAAAATATCCCGCCGGTGAACTGGTATTGTCCCCGGCTGTACAGGTCCAGCGAAGCGTGAAACGGAAAATACCGGATCACACCGCCGAATTTCGTATCCGACGATGAATGCTGCCAGGAAATATCGTTGAGGACTTCAAAACTACGATTTCGACGTTCCTGCGGCAAATTCGTCGCGTGACCGATATTGGAATAGCCGGTCATCAGGATTGCGGGGAGAGCGCCGGTTTCACTCCGAAGAATCGTGCGTGGCTGCGTCAGGTATCCCACCGACAGGCGGGCTTGATGAATCAGCATCGGCGATAGGACGTGGGTGTTATGAAAGCGGAACGTGTGCATCGACAGAGCGTCGCGCACCCCGTACGACGGCAGATTCGTAATGCCGCTCAACAGGTTGAATGGATCGTCGGTTGTATCGCGGCTGAACTGATATTCGACGAAAGCTTCGTCGGCTGACGCCAGACGGTGGTCGAAGCGGAAACCGAACGCATCCGCGCCGGTTTCGAGTTGCCCAACGGCCCGATAATTCTGAATCGCCGCTCCAGGCACATTCGGCGCGGGATACAGACGCGCCAGTTGAAGACCTTCCCGGCTTATACGGTCCACCGGAATCCGATTTCCTGAAAAGGGAAATCCCGTCTCGGGATCGACAATCGAATCGGGCAGAGAAGAAAAGTCGCCACTGAAAAGACCAGGATCCGGAACGGTTGCCGCGCGCGTGATGGACTGCCGGATGCGGAGCCCCCAATATTGAGCATAAAAATACGTTCCGTCGTGAACCATTCCCCCGGAGTCCGCGCCGAAGAAGTGATATTTGAATGGAGGAATTGGGGTGTCGGGCGGATCGAAAAAATTCTTCGCGTTGAACAGATCGTTGCGGTGGAAATAGTGAAAATTCCCGTGAAAAACCGCGTCGCCTGCTGGAAGCGCATCGTTATGGACGGAAGGATCTCCTAGCTCGGCCGAAAAATCGGACGTCTCCGCCACTGTTGTTGACACCGACGAACTTGTGAAGACACTTCCGGAGGCCGCGAACCATTGCTGCCCGGATCCTTCTCGGATTCCGGTTACATTGACACCACCGCGCAATCCGAATAGCCGGTCCGATTTCGGCAAAGCTTCTCGCGCCGAAGCCTCTTCGCGATTCTGCCCATCCGCCACTTCCTCCAGGCGCAGATCCACCGTTTCGATATCATTGGGATTGCCGGGCAAGAGTGAAACATCGGCCTGATATATATCATCGGCTCCACTAGTGGGAATAAAGGCATCCGATGAGCGAACCGTGCGGTATCCCTCGTGCCGGATCTCTAGACGAAAACGTCCGTTCGCTTCGATACGGTAAGCGCCACGGCTGTCGCTGCGAACTTCCATCGTCCTGCCGTCATCGGTTTCAACCCGAACGATCGCATCGGGTATCGGTTTGCCGCGCAAATCTGTGACGCGGCCCGTCAAGACGGGCGAGGCTGCAAGAAAAATTAAGAGGAAATAATCAAACACACTCGCGCAAATCTACACGTGAACAACCTTGGCCGACAAGATATTCGGAATCTGACGGAACTGCTCGATCACGTCATTGCTGACAGGATTGTCGACGAGCAGAAGCGCCAGGGCTTTACCGCCTTCACGCTCTCGTCCCAGATGCATTCCGGCGATGTTCACATTGAACCGGCCGAGAACGGTTCCGATTCCGCCAATGACGCCGGGCTTGTCGTTGTTCGTGAAGAAAATCATATTTCCGTGCGGCACGACCTCGAGGGGATACCCATCTACGTTCACAATACGCGGGAGCTTGTCCGTGAACACCGTTCCCGATACTCGATGAGATTCTATGTCGGTCTTGAGCTCGATGACGATAAGGTTCGTGAAATTTTCCGGGGCAGGCAGACGTGTTTCCTGGACCTTGATTCCACGCAGCTTTGCCACGTGCATGGCATTGATCAGGTTTATCCCTTCCCGCAGCACAGGCGCAAGCAAGCTACAGACGATGATCGATGTGAGGTAATTGAGATTCATATCGCAGACCTCACCCGAGTAGTGGATCGAAACAGTCTGCATGCGACCATCACAAATCTGTGAAATGAAGGCTGCAAGCCGCGTGGCCAAACCTACGAAATGTTGGTAGCGCTCAACCTGGCCCGCTTCTAGACGCGGGAAATTGAGTGCGCCTTCAACCGCATTCTTCAATAGATAGTCGCAAACCTGCCGGCAAATATCCTCAGAAACCTTCCGCTGCGCCTCAACTGTGGATGCTCCAAGATGCGGCGTGGCAATGAAATTTTCCAGCTCCAGCAGCGGAGACTCCGTGTTCGGCTCGGTCTCGAATACATCGAAGGCGGCGCCGCCAACCTTCCCGCTTTTCAAGGCCGCGTATAAATCGCTTTCGTTGACAATGCCACCGCGCGCGCAATTCAAGATGCGAACGCCGTCTTTCATGTGGGCAATCGTGCGCTCGTTGATGAGGTTTCGTGTGCTCTCTGAAAGAGGAACATGGACGGTAATGAAATCGGCCTGTTCGAAGATTCTTTGAAGATCGACTAATTCGAGGCCGCTCGAAAGGTGAGCATCCGGGTTGATGTAAGGATCATAAGCAATGACGTTCATCGCCATCGCCTGACATTTGCGCGCCACTTCACTGCCGATGCGTCCGAGGCCGATGACACCGAGTGTTTTTCCAGCGAGCTCGATGCCCTTGAATTTGCTCTTCTCCCATTTATGGCTTTGAAGCGTTTTGTACGCCTGGGGGATATTGCGGGCCATCGCAAACAGCATTGCCACGGTATGCTCGGCGGTCGTGGTGGTCGATCCGCCCGGCGAGTTCATGACTAGAACACCGTGCTCAGTGGCCGCATCCAGATCGACGTTATCCACGCCCACCCCCGCGCGGCCAACAACGCGCAACCGCTTCGCGTTCTGGATCAGTTCACGATCTACTGCGGTGCCGCTACGGACGATAAGGCCGTCCACGTCACCGATAAGGCCCCGCAGTTGGTCTCTCGGAATTTTATCGTGAACGATCGGCTCGATTACGTTCGTCGCCCGAATGATGTCAATGCCGGCCGGATCGATGCCGTCGAGCAGGAGTACCCGGTAGCCAGCCATCTTCCTATAGATGTCTCACGAAATTGCGGATTCGTTCCACAGCCGATTCGATGTTGGGTAGCGAATTGGCAAACGACAAACGAAGATAACCTTCGCCGTACTCGCCGAAAGCCGTTCCCGCGAGAGCGGCGACACCTGCTTCGGTCAGCAAACGATCTGCGAATTGCCCGCTGGTGAGGGCCGTACCCGCGATGTTGGGAAAAAGATAGAACGCTCCGAGAGGTTTCAGGCAGTGAATTCCGGGAATATTGTTCAAACCATCCACAAACACGTCCCGCCGTTTTCGGAATTCCTGAACCATATTTCCCGCGATCCTCTGACTTTCTGGAGTAAAGGCTTCGATCGCCGCAAGCTGAGTGAACGTGGCCGTACTCGAAACAGTGTTGTTGATAAAGAGTTCGATCGCCGCGCGCGTATCTTCCGGAACGATGCCATACCCGAGCCGCCATCCCGTCATGGCATAGGTCTTCGAAAACCCGTTGACGACAAACACGCGGTCCAGGATGTTCGGCACGTCCAGAATACTGGCTGGACGCTCGGCATAATAAATGTCGGAGTAGATTTCATCCGACAGAATCAAGAGATCGTAGCCGCGAGCCAGCTCTGCAATTTTCTTTAGATCGGCTAAGGTCAGCACTCCACCGGTCGGATTTTGCGGCGAATTGATCGCAATCATTTTCGTTCGCGGTGTAATGCGGCGTGCCAGCTCATCGAGATCGAATCGAAATTCTTTCGATTCTTCTAATTTGACGGGTACCGGAGTGGCCCCTGCCATTCGAATGCCCGCTTCATAGGCAGGATAGCCCGGATCGGGATAAATGACCTCATCGCCCGGATCAATGATGGATTGGATAATGGAAAAGATCATCA
>Ga0209470_1003084_pt1 | contig 11598 bp, 11 predicted proteins | sample GraSoiAngelo_125_FD_185882 | JGI IMG/M metagenome (GOLD analysis project Ga0209470, IMG submission 185882) | Grasslands soil microbial communities from the Angelo Coastal Reserve, California, USA - 14_0927_05_40cm (SPAdes) (version 2) | ecosystem: Environmental > Terrestrial > Soil > Grasslands ... | reverse complement strand
CGAACCCTCACCCGCGCTGTTGGTGCGGGCCGTTCACGAGCAGACGCCTGCCTCGGTCGGTCCGGTCGTCGACGCTGAAGCGCCGCCGCCCGCAGAAACTGATGAGGTAATCGCCCCCTCGCACGAAGTATCGGGCACAAACGAAGCACCGATTGCGAGCGACGACCACGGGCAGACCGTAGCAACTGCCGAACCGGTCGTCGCGCCGACTGATATTGGGCAGCCTCCCGCCGGTGCCAACACGCCAGAGCAGCCTGCCGACGACCCAGCGGACAACGGTGGGGGTGGTGACGGGAACACGGGCAATGACGTGGATCAGCCGGTCGATAATGATCCGCCCAGCAGCCCACCGGACGACAACGGCGGAGTCGGTGAAGAGCCCCCCGATGGAGACAGCGGCGAGCAGCCTTCCGACGGGGCAGGCGAAGGCGATACGACCGGCGATCCCGGCGAAGGGACATGTGACGTTCCGGGCAACGGGCACGACAAGCACGATGTCGAGCCCGGCCACGACAAGAACAACGATGGCATAGACGACCGCTGCCAGCCGGATGAAGGCGACAACGAGGACCTGGTAGATGGTGAGTGTGACGTTCCGGGCAATGGGCACGACAAGCACTCCGTCGAGCCGGGACACGACAAGGACGGAGACGGCGTTGACGATCGCTGCCAGCCGGGTGAAGGGGACAGTTCGGGCCCAGCCGAGGGCGGTTGTGATCCGACACAGGAAAACGGCCACGCCAACGACCGCGCCGGCGATAATTGCGAGAATGATGATGGTAACGGCAGTACGGGCGGCGGCAATGAGGGAAACAATGGCAAGAAGGATGATCGCTGAGCTGAGGAAGCGGGAGGAAGCTTGAGCGGCGGTGGGATTCCCACCGCCGCTCGTCTATTTGGCCTCGGCTTTCTCTCGCGCCATCACCGTATGCCCGCCCATATATGGCCGGAGGACCTCCGGCACCAGCACTGAGCCGTCTCGCTGCTGGTAGTTCTCGAGGACGGCGATCAGGACGCGCGGAATGGCGAGCCCGGAACCGTTTAGCGTGTGGGGGTGTTCCAGACGCCCGCCCTTTTCACGGCGGAAGCGTATGTTGGCGCGCCGGGCCTGAAAGTCCGTGCAATTTGAGCATGAAGAGACCTCGAGCCACTCGCTGCTTCCCGGTGCCCACAGTTCGAGGTCGAACGCTTTCGCTGCGGTGAAGCCGAGGTCTCCCGCGCAAATCTGAACTACCCGCGTGGCGATGCCGAGCGCTTGGCACAACGCCTCAGCATCCGCCACGATGGTTACAAGCGCTTCATCCGACTGCTCCGCTTCGACGAACTTGTAGATCTCCACCTTGTCGAACTGCCGGACCCGCTTCATGCCGCGGACGTCCCGCCCCGCCGATGCTTTCTCTCGCCGGAAGCAGGGGCTATACGCCACATAATTCAGGGGAAGGACCGAAGCGTCCAGCACCTCATCGCGGTGCAGATTGGTGAGTGCCACCTCTGCAGTGGGTAGTAGCCAGTAGTCCTCTTCGGCATCGTGAAAGATGTTCTCGCGGAACTTTGGCAGCCATCCTCCGGCCCAGAAGTTCTCCTCGCGCAGCATCGCCGGAGGGTAGATCTCGAGATACCCGTTCGCGATGTGGTGGTCGAGCATCCAGGCGATCAGCGCGCGTGCTAAACGGGCGCCTGCCCCTTTCAGAACGATGAAGCGCCCGCCCGAGAGCTTGGTTCCCCGCTCGAAGTCGATGATGTCGAGCGCTTCGCCGATCTCCCAGTGCGGCTTGGGCTGGAAATCGAATGAGACGGGCTCGCCGGACTGCCGGACGACCACGTTCCCGCTTTCGTCTGGGCCGTCAGGAACATCTTCCGCTGGTATGTTCGGGATCTCGAGCAGCAGTTCCCGGAGCCGCGTTTCCAGCTCGCGGACGCTGGCCTCCAGGGCTTGCAGACGCTCGCCCAGAAACGAGGACCGGGCAACGAGGTCTGTGCGGCGGTGTTCCGCGTGCTTTGCGTCCTTCGTCCCGGCCGTCTTTGCCAGCCGCGATAGCTCGCCGATCTCTTTGGAGATCGTGTTTCGCTCGGCCCGCAGCGACTCGACTTCCGCCAGCACTCGGCGCCATTCAGCATCGACCGCAAGCGCCTCTTCCAGCGGGGCCTCTGTATGGCGGCGGGCGAGCGCGCGGCGCACGTCATCCGGGTGCTCCCGAAGCAGCTGGATACTTAGCATGCGATACGCGTTTGTCTCATGCGCCCCGAGGCTTCGGACTTATTTCTTCGATCTGCCGCGCCACTTCGATGGCAATCAACGCCAGCTCGCGGACGTCATCCGGCACGCGGGCAGAGACGCCGCAGCCCGCGACGTCGAGCGCCTCGGCGCCTTTCAACTCGTCCTCGCTTACCCAGCGGAGAGTCTGATCTGCGGCGACTGTGCCCTCGCTCCTGCCGACCGGGCGGCAGAAATAGATCATGTCGATGTGCTTATGTCGCTCCCCCGGACCCGGAATGTCCTCGATGAGAATCGTGTAGGGAGCCGGGATCTGCTCGGGGTACGCGAACGCGGCGGTGCGCTGGACCGGAATCACCTTGGCGACGAGTCCACTCTCCTCCTCGATCTCGCGGAGGACGGCCTGCACGGGGTCCTCGTCGGGCTCGATGTGGCCGCCCGGCGGCATCCACTGCTGCAGCCGCGTGTGCCGGGCTCACTTCCAGCTCGTGAACAAGCTTACGGGCAAAGGCGTCCAGCTGAAGGGCTAGCGTCGTTGCGTCTTCCTCGAACTTCGGGCGCAGTTCCTCCCACAGATCGATGATGTCGATGATCGCTAATTCGTCTTCGTCCGTCAGACGCTTCCGGAGTTCGTCCCGCGTCTCGGGGTAGGAGCCGCCCTGAAGCAGCTCGCGCGTTTTCAGCGCCAGCACTGCAAGCTTGGCTGCGTACCGAAGCATCCGCGCATTGCGAGTGCGCAGGAACTTGCGATAGTGCGCTTCCATCTCGGTGTAGTCTAGCTCTCTGTGGAACAGCCGGTACCTGCACTCGAACCGGATGTCGAGAGCCAATTGCCGGAGATCGTCGATCACATTCTCACGGCTGAACGGCGGCGGATCTACCTGGCCGAAAAGGGGGACCAAACCAAAATGGAACTGAAGACGGCCGGTCGAAGGGTACTGCCGCAGCTCTTCCTCCGTCTGGACAAAGCTCGACCAGTTGTCGCGGCCCAGGAATACTCCTTGTATCCGAAGCAGTAGATGCTCGTCGAGGCGCTTCATGACGATGATCAGGTCATGGTCCGAATCGGGTTTCGCTTCCGCGTGCGCCTCGGAGCCATGCCAGTAGATGGCGCTCAAATCGTCGCCTAGCGATGCGACGAGCGCCTCCACGACTTCACGCACTTCGAGAGGAAGACCATCGGTCGCCGGCAAGAGGTGCGGCCTAGCCTTTCGTGTGGGAGCCCTCGCTCTCACGCTTGCCGTTCACCGCCGGGCGCTTCAAGCAGGGACATGTCGAACTGCGAGTAATCCTCGATCACCATGTCCGCTTCCGGGAATGGCGGCAAGGCGGTCGAACTCGCGCGCACCTGAACCGCGAACATCCCGGCCCGCTGCGCGGAGGCGATGCCGGATGGCGTGTCCTCGAAGGCGAGGCAGGCTGCGGGAGGCACGCCCAGCTGCTTAGCGGCTGTCAGGTAGAGGTCGGGCGCCGGCTTCGAATGCTCGACCTCGCTCGCTGTTACGGTGGCGGCGAACGCGCCATTCAGGCCCAGGCCACCCAGGGTCGTGTCGACCCACTGCCGCAGCGACGCCGAGGCAAGCCCGATCGGGATACCTCGCGCCTTCAGTTGCCTCAGAAGGTCCGACACTCCGGGTAAGGGCTCTCGCGGCTGTTTCATGAGCTCCAGCACGGCGTCGTCATAGGAGCGGTAGAAGACCGCTGGCGATTCCGTCAGCGAGAAGCGTTTTAACACCCAGTCCCAAGCGGCCTCGACCGACAGTCCAATGATCTGGGAGTAGTCCGACTCCGTAACTGTATGACCGTATGGCGCCAGCACAACGTTGAACGCCTCGTGGTACAGCGGCTCGCCGTCCCAGATCACCCCATCGAGGTCGAAGATGACAGCGCGGTAACGGCCGGTCATGAGCTCGCCTTAACGCAGTCGAACAAGATGAAGTTCGCAATGCGAAGATACCCCCGCCAGAAGTCGAGTTTCTCGACCAGCTCCGGCTCGGGCGTAGGCTCGTGGATGTCGCGGATCAGAAAACGGGCGGCGCGGAGGGCGTGCGCGTAATCGCTGAGGGGGCGATGGTAGTTGATAAGCTCTGTGGGCGCAGTCGGCCACATTCGGAAGCGGATCTCAGAGGCGGGGAAATAGTTGTCTACCTTGAAGTGGAGCCTGTCGGCGTCGCGGAAGCTGTTCGGGACGCTAGTTTCCCAACCCGAACTCGGTGTGAAGAAGCATGGGTGGCTGATCGAGAAAATGAACCTCCCACGCGGCCTGAGCACACGCGCTAACTCTCGTAGGGCCGACTGGTAGTCCTGCACGTCAAACAGGGAGAGGTAGGCGACCGCGATGTCAAATTCGCCCGACGGTAGAAGCGACAGGTCGGCCATGTCCGCCACGTGATAATCGATGCCGAGCGGGTCATTCTCCTCTGCCCCACGAGCAAGCTCAATCATCCGTGAGGATAAATCGATGGCGGTTACGCGCGCGCCGCGCTCAGCCATCATGCGCGCGAACCTGCCCTCACCGCAGCCGGCGTCTAGGACGCGGAGACCCCCAACCTCGCCCAGGGCGCCGAGTGTCGCTGTGTCCAACAGGTAGACTCGGTTGTGGTCGCTGCCGGTCCGGACGCGCTCTGCCCAGCCCTCCGCAATCGCCTCCCATGCCTGCGCAGCTTCGTCGCGGCTCACGCTTCTCCCCTCTCGCGCAGCGCTGGAAACAGTATCACCTCTCGAATCGAGGAGCTTCCAGTGAGGGCCATGACCAGGCGGTCGATGCCGATGCCAAGGCCGGCCGCGGGCGGCATCCCGTGCTCCAGAGCAATAAGGAAGTCCTCATCTGCCGTCTCTGCCTCGTCGTCTCCCGCCGCCCTCAGGCGGGATTGCTCGAGCAAGCGTTCGCGCTGGTCGATCGGGTCGTTCAGTTCGCTGTATGCATTGGCGACTTCCCGTCCCCCAATGAAGAGTTCGAACCGCTCCACGAGATGCGGGCTCTCGGTCTTACGCTTGGCCAAAGGAGAAAGTTCTACTGGATAGTCGATCAAGAAGGTCGGCTGCAGGAGGTGCGGCTCGACATGTCGGGTTAGCAGCTCATCGATAATCTTGGCGCGGCCCCATGACGGCTCGACGGGTACGCCCGTTTCGGCGGCGGCTCGACGTAGCTCCTCAAGGTCAGAATAAGCATCGAAGTCAACCCCGCTCCGTTCCCGGATGGCATCCCGTAGAGGTATCCGGCTCCACGGTGGAGAGAAGTTTATCTCGCTCTCGCCGGCCGTCGCTAAAGTGCTTCCCAGTACCTCGCCCGCGAGGGTGGAAATCATCTCCTCGACCATCTCCATCAAGACCGTGTAGTCCGCGTAAGCCTCGTATGATTCCAGCATGGTGAACTCTGGGTTGTACTTGGTGGATACACCCTCGTTGCGGAAGATGCGCCCTATCTCGTAGACCTTATCGAAGCCGCCGATCACCAGCCGTTTGAGATGGAGTTCAAGCGCTATCCTGAGGAACTGCTGGCGCTCAAGGGCGTTGTGATAGGTGACGAAAGGTCGGGCAGCAGCGCCCCCCGCGTTACTTTGAAGAATCGGTGTCTCCACTTCGAGGTAGCCTCGTGAGTCCATGAACCGCCTGATTTGCTGGATGATTCTTGATCGCGTTACGAATGTCTCCCTAACCTCGGGGTTCGCCATCAGATCAAGGTAGCGCTGACGATAGCGCACTTCGACGTCCTGCAGCCCGTGCCACTTCTCCGGCGGCGGGCGGAGTGCCTTGGCCAGCATCGTGAAGCTTTCCGCTTCGATCGTCGGCTCTCCTGTCTTCGTCCGAAAGAGCGCGCCCTGTACCCCTACGAAGTCACCCAGGTCAACTGTGTGCAGCAGGCGCTCGTAGGACTCAACGCCGACGCTCTCTTGCTTGAAATAACCCTGAATACGCCCGGACCCATCTCTAAGGTCCATAAACGAAGCTCGCCCCATTTGCCTAATAGCCGTCACGCGCCCCGCCACAGAGACGACGTCGTGGCCGTCAGGGGAGCGATCGAGGAGTTCGACGGCCTCTTTCGTGGTGTGGGTACGCGCGGCACGAGCCGGATAAGGGTCGATTCCCTTCGAGCGGATCCTCTCCAGCTTCTGGCGGCGCAAGGCTATGATTTCATCTTCGCCCATAACAAGAAAAAGGCGGGGCGGCCTCCGCCCCGCCTGATTGTAGTCCCCGTCCCTTTCGCGTCGCTAGTTAATCTCGACGACCGTCCAGCGAAGGACGCCCGCGGGCGCGTTCACTTGAGCCTCATCGCCCACGCCTTTGCCAAGGAGGGCATTACCTACGGGCGATTCGTTGCTGACGCGCCCTGCCTTGGGGTCAGCCTCCGCCGAGCCGACGATAGTGTAGTGATCGCGCTCGCCCTTATGGTTGAGGATCGTCACCGTGGAGCCAAGGCTTACGCGCTGGTTGTCGTGGGCTTCTTCGATTATGACCGCATTCTGAATGATATTCTCGAGGGTAAGGATTCGCCCTTCAACGAAAGCCTGCTCGTTGCGAGCGTCCTCATACTCCGGCGTGTTCTGTGCGCCAACCAACTCCTTGGCATCGTGAATGCGTTGGGCGACTTCGGCGCGGCGCACGGTCAGCAGCTGATCAAGCTCCTTCTGAAGCTTGTCCAGGCCCTGTTTGGTGAGCGGGACCGGTTTGCTTGCCATGGTGTCATCAGTTTCCTTCGTCTTGGTGAAAAAAAGGACTGAAGGCTACGCCCTCAGTCATACGTGGCGACTTTCCTCCGATGAATTATATTAGACCTTCCGTTGCTTGTAAATAGCGCTGGCAAGGCCGCTGTTTCCCGACACATGACGTGTGTTAAACTGACCGCTGACCTCGGTCGGGCGCACGCCGGCATTCGGCGCATCGCCGCACACGATGAAGGTGGTTCACCCTTAACCTATGCGACGCCCCCCGCCCCGCGAGCAACCGCCCGCTAGGCGGTTCCGACGCGATCTGCCTCGACCGGAGGGGCCATTCGACAGACTGCTCCGACGCAGGCCTGAACGAGATCCAGCTCCGATCATAATCGGTGGGACCATCGCCTTCCTGGCGATCGTCATTCTTCTCGTCGTAGGTGTATCGACCTTGCTCGGGGGTGGCAGCAGTAATGGGTCGAGCAGCGGCCAAGACGGCCGAGAAATCGATTTCGGCGGTGTCAGTGGGCGGCTCACTTCGCAGATACCGAACCTCCCTCCAGGTCTTCAGCAAGTGAGTGATTACGTGGAATTCAATTTGGACAAGGATGTGCCTCCCATTTCAGGATTCGCTCTTCCCCTTCGGGAGAAGATCGAGGACCCTGCAGGCTTGGGTTTCTACACGTTTGTGGAGAGCCGTTGGCAACGCCTGACCGACGTTAAGGTGGTGCGGAGCGGCAGGGCCGAAGGCGAGTTCAACAGCATCCCCGCTAACCTGGTCGTTCTAAGGGTCGCGGCTCAACCCTATCAGGTCGTAGGCTCACTCCCGCCGGGTGGCAGTCTGCACAGTGAGGCCCAGGTAACGATCATCAGCCCGCGCGATTATTCTCCGACTCAGGACGGATCGGTTCAGGGGACGCCCACAACGGTACCACCCGAAAGAACGTACCTGTTGATTCCAACGATAGTTGGCAGCGGAGAAGATACAGCAAAAACTGTGAACGGCATCCTGGCGGACGAAAATCGACGCAAAGCGCACGTGGACGCGATAGTCAAGCTTGTAACGGACACCAAGCTGGATGGCATTGATCTAGAGTACTCGTCTGTTGACGTCGAACTGCAAGGGGAGTTCACCGAATTTGTTACGTCGCTCGCGGACAGATTGGGTGATAAACGCCTCAGCCTGACTTTGCCTCCGCCGACGAATCAGCGCCAGGCGTACGACTGGAAGGCTATTGGCAAGGTGGCGGACATGATCAAGATCCTGCCGATTGCCGATCCGGTCTCGTATTGGGAGACAATGCCGCGGGCGATAAGCCAGGTAGTCGAAGACGTCGACCCCAGCAAGGTGATGCTGGTACTCAGTCCGTACAGCATCGAGGGTGTTGGAGACGTAACGCGGCCGATCGGCTACCTACAGGCTATGGTTCTCGCCGCCGAAGCTGCAGTACGCGAGCCGGCGAATCCAAATGACATAAAGCCCGGGGCTACAGTCAAGCTTGTGGCCAAGAATCTTGATCAGGCCGAAGGCGCATCGCCGCTTCGCTGGGACAATGACGCCGCGGCGGTGCGCTTTGACCTTGGTGGCACGGAGCGCAAAAGAATCATAATCGAAAACTCATTCAGCGTTGGCTTCAAGCTGGAGCTCGTTCAGGCCTACCGCCTCGCAGGTCTTGCCCTGTCCGATGCTTCCGGCCAGTCGGATGTGGCGAACCTCTGGCCCAGCATAAAAGAATTCATGCGCTCTGCTACGCTCACCATCAGGCGCCCAAACGAGACCTCTCTCCTTCCCGTCTGGCAGGCACCCGATGGGGGGGATTTCGGCGCTGGCGCCGGCACGACCGCTACCTGGACTGCGCCGAAGGAAGGCCCGCACAATCTGGTTCTCGTGGTGAGCGACGGCGAGAAGCGTTTCGGCCGCAAGACGCTGATTGACGTTAAGAAGGGCAACCCGGCCTCGCCGACTCCGCTTATTACCTTCGCGCCGGTGACTCCCGCCCCAAGCCCCACTCCCTCGGCCGCAGCAACGGTCACTCCTACGCCGAAGCCCACCTTACCGACGCAAATGGGAGTCCGCGCGGACGGGGATGACTCGGGGAAAGATGCTACTAACGATGAAAAAACATCACCTGGGTCGACTATTACCTACTACGTGATCATCGATAACGACAGCAATCTTAAAGTGACAGTCACGTCGCTGGTCGACAGCGTATACGGCAACATTCTCGACTGTAAGACCGCAGGCGGCGCGGCCTCAGTGGTCGGCATCGTGCTCGACGAGGATGATGGTGATGGCGGCGACGTGAGGAACGTCGATCCCAATGGACCGGACGCGGTGCTGTGTACTTACGAGCGACCGGCGCCCGCGACGCCTGGCACTGAAGTAAAGAATGTAGTGACAGTGACTGTCCAGAGCCCCGACGGGCAAACCGGCGTGGACGTTGACGATAACACGAAAGTCACGACGACATCTTGACGTGGCGCCGCGGAACTCATGCGCGTGATCGCCGGCCGCGCTCGGGGGCAGCGTCTGGTTGCGCCGCGCCGGTCGAGGCGCCGCGGCGATTCGCTCGTCCGCCCCACTTCCGATTTAGTGCGTGGCGCTATCTTCTCCTCGTTGGCCTCACTTCAGGCTGAGATGTCGCGCGTGCTGGACCTCTACGCCGGCAGCGGGGCCCTGGGAATCGAGGCGATCAGTCGTGGCGCCGAATGGTGCGACTTCGTCGAACAAGACCGTGCCACTTGCGAGACGATCCGGCAGAACCTGCGTCTCACGCGCTTCGAAAACCAGGCTCGGGTCTACCCAATTTCCGCAGCGCGCGCACTCAAGGAGCTCAGTGGCCCATACGGTCTCGTGCTGGCCGATCCACCGTATGAGGACAAGACCGCGATTAGGGTACTAGAATCGCTGTCCGGAAAGGGCCTCGCTCAGCCGGGCCAAACCGTACTGGTTCTTGAATACAGCTCTCGAAACGAGACGCCAAGCGAGATCGGCGGGTTGGCTCTAATAAACTCGCGACGGCACGGCGACAGCGCAATATCGATCTACCGCTAGGAGGCAATGCTTGCTAATAGCCATCTATCCCGGCAGATTCGACCCCGTGACTAATGGCCACGTCGATATCGCGCAGAGAACGTCCACGCTTTTCGAGCGTCTTGTCATCGCCGTATACGATATGAACGAAGACAAGTGCTTATTTAGCACCGATGACCGAGTCAGTCTCTTCCGGGATGCGGTCAGGCACCTTCGCAACGTCGAGGTAAAGGCTTTCTCGGGTCTTGTTGTCGATTTCGCTCGGCGGGAGCAAGCGAAGGTACTGGTGCGCGGGATCCGTGCTGTCACTGACTTCGAAGCCGAGCTGGACATGGCACTCATGAACAAGAAGATGGCGCCCGAGATTGAGTCTGTATACATGATGGCCAGCCTAGAACATTTATACGTCAGCGGCCATCGCATTCGTGAGGTAGCTAGCTTGGGCTATGACGTCGGGGAACTGGTACCACCACATGTTGGCAAGGCCTCGAAAAGAAATTTGCGAAACAATGAACGAAGAGCCGGAGCCCGCCCCTTAGGTTATTGCTGTTGGATATTTTGCATTTAATTGACCGGCTGGAAGAGATGGCCTCAGAGGCGCGACGGTTGCCCGTCGGCGGGGGCCTTGTTATCTCCCGACAGCGCCTGCTCGACGTAATTGATCGAATGCGGGTCGCGGTCCCCCGCGAAGTGTACGATGCACGCGATGTGCTCCAGCGCCGGGAGCAGCTGCTAGAAGCCGCGCAGCAGGAAGTTGCTCACTTAGTTGAGGAGTCGAAGACGGAAATTGAGAAGCGGCTTGAGCAAACCGAGGTCGTGAAGGTGGCGGAAGAGCGTGCCCGAGAGGTCCTCGCCCAAGCGCAAACGCGAGCCCAGGACCTACTGAGGAGCGCCGAAGAGCAGGCGCGCGGCCGCCTTGATGACGCGCAGCAGTCAAGCCGCTCTCAAATGCGGGAGGCGGATGTTTACGCGCTGCAGACTTTGAAGCGTCTCGAGCAAGAGTTGGATGGCTTCATGACAACCGTTCGTAGGGGTATAAATGCGCTCGAGCAACGCGCTGCGGAGCGCCCCGGCTAGAGCGGCGAGAGCTGGTCATCTCTCTTGCGGGAGATCCATGCTGCTATGCCGATACCTCCACCGCAGATGGCGAAGACTAGTGCGAAGACAAGCAGCTTCCGAAAAGCCATTCCGGATGCACTCTGGGCTTTCTCCGCTGCCTGATTGGCGTGATTTAGCGCTGCTTGGAAATCGCCCCTCGTGAATGCTTCCGAGGCGTGGGTCAAGTCATTGTGGGGATCGGCCCCTATCAATCCGAGTCGCTTCCAGAGATCGCGCCTGGCTTCTACCTGCTCGCGCGACGACGCATAGGCATCTATCGCCCGGTCAGCGTCCGCGAGCATTCGGCGTCCCTTGTCAAACTCCCAATTATGAATCGAATCACTGATTACGGACGGGACTGAAAGGCCCCGGTCTTCAGCGTCACGCGTTAAGTCAGTCAGCGCTTGCTTCAGTCCTTCATAGCGGGCGAGCTCGGATTCTGCCTCGTCAGTTGCGGCCATTGCGTTGTCGAAGCGCCAAGCGTCGATATTCGCCTGTATCTGGTCAGGCAGATCGTGAGACAAGGATTTGTCTGCCGCTCGCCCGAGTAGTTCCCGCAAACGCTGTTGCGCTTCGACTCGCTTGGTCAAGACCGGCCC
>Ga0209470_1003082_pt1 | contig 11600 bp, 10 predicted proteins | sample GraSoiAngelo_125_FD_185882 | JGI IMG/M metagenome (GOLD analysis project Ga0209470, IMG submission 185882) | Grasslands soil microbial communities from the Angelo Coastal Reserve, California, USA - 14_0927_05_40cm (SPAdes) (version 2) | ecosystem: Environmental > Terrestrial > Soil > Grasslands ... | reverse complement strand
GTAAATAACGTGCCCAACCCCCACCCAACGGATTCGACGGCGGGGTGGACTTTCAGGCCGTTGACGTTGTGCCAGACAAACTCGCCGGGGCCGCCGTGGCTGGTGGCCACGACCGGCTTGCTGGCAGCCCAGCCTTCGAGCACCACGATGCCGAACGGCTCGTTGCGGCTCGGCACGCAGACCGCGTCGCAGGCCTTGAACAGTTCGGCATGCTGGTGGCCGTTGAGCATGCCGAACCAGCGGATGGCGTGGGCCACGCCAAGTTGATGGGCCCGCCGCTCCAGGTCGCCGCGCAGATGGCCTTCGCCGGCGAAGATGAACTTGGTGTGCGGATAGTATCGCAACAAGCCGGGGATGGCCTCCATCAGCAGGTCCGGTCCCTTCTGCAGCGCCAGCCGGCCGCAGAACAAAACCGTTGGATCCATCGGCCCGATGCCGTACCGGGCCTTGACGCCGCCGGAGTCGAGCCAGCCGTCGAATTTCCCGTAGGAAACGCCGTTGTAGATTGCCCAGCACTTCCAGTCCGGCAGGTTATACATCCACATCAACTCGCCCTTCAGCGCGCCGCTGACGGCAATCACCCGGTCGGCGCAGTACGTCCCGTGGCGTTCGTGGTCGCGGATGCGCGCCGACGTGCCGCCCCAAAAATTGTTCCCGCAGCGGCCGTACTCGGTGGAGTGCATCGTCAACACCGACCGGTGATCCGGCCGCCCCTGTTTGATCCAGACCATCGCGTTGGATGCAAGCCAGTCATGCGCGTGGACAACGTCGTAATAACCGTAAGTGTCCTCGTGTTGGAAGAAGTGCCAGACGAACGACCGGCACATGTCCTGGATCTCGTCCACGAAATTGCGGTTCAAATTGTGCGGACAATAATGATACCAGACGCCGTCGTGGCAGAACACCCCGCCGCTGCCGTAGGTCGGCCGCGTGAACACGTGCACCTCGTGGCCTTTGCGCTGGAGCGCCGCCGCCAGTTCCGTCACGTGCACCGCCACGCCTCCCACCGCCCAACCGTGCAACGCCTCCCAGGAAAACATCGCAATCTTCACACTTGTCTCCCCTTTTGCCACGGACAGTTCTCTTGCCCAAAGCAAGCCGCTGGCAAACCAGTGCATCCTTTGCGGAGGGGGCGCCGGCCGGTTGGTCACGACGTCAACCGGTTGTACTGCGAGTGGGAGTGCCAGTACGGCTTACTCTCCTGCAGCATTAATCGAACCCTAAAATGTCTCATGAGACTTCGCCGCGTTCAAGATCGAAGCCGCTAGTTTCTGTTGCGGAACTCGAATTTGGGCGGTCATAGGAGACGTGAAAAAATTGACAACACGGCAAAAGAACCTCGGATGAATTGAAAATTGATTAGTGATTAATGATTGATCTCCTTGAAAAATCTTAGATTTGGCCGCTCCCCAGGAAATGTTTCGCTTAAATCCTCCTCGGGCCGGCCGATGCCCCACCGAAGTTGACATAACACTTCTAGTATGAGACTCGACAAGGCCCACCCCCTTTTGAAAATTCCTATCCTCGTTGGGCCGCTTGGATATGGTGAACCTTTAACCTTCAATTCCGTTTTTCTGAAATGTTCCAACGCACGGGACCGGATGACGGGGTTCGGATCGGACATCAGACTTTCGAGTTCATCGAGATATCGAGTTGAAAGACGCGCAAACGCCTGAAGGCGCAGACGGGTCTGGTGTGCAGCCACTACCTCGGTGCGCGGCAATCGCGCTTCGCACCACATCAACGAGTGTTTCACAGCGTTGTAAGTGACGCCCTCAACGGCGGCAATTTCTTCAATGCTGTCAACGCCTTGCCACTGCAGGTAACGGCGCTTGTGGACATCCTCCCAATACTGGCGATCATCCGAAAACCGACCTCGATTCGATGGTTTATCGTCCGGAAGCGGAATGGGAGAAAGATCCCAAAGGTTCGTGCTCATGCGTCCAGTTTAGGCCGAATCCGTGACCACGGTAGGTCCCGGATTCACCAGATCCTTCCGGCACAATTCCAGCACAACTCCGGGCAAACGCACGGCTGGTCGTGCGGCCAAGGCGTACATTGGTTTGGCAATCCAATGCTTACCACCCACGCCAAGAGGATCTGCACGTTTCTGAGGGTTGTCACTTTTCCGGTAAGCCATCTCGACGAACGACGGGCGGCGTGGTGCACATCCTAACCTGACTGGGTGACCGGTGACCCTTCGACGGCCCGGGTGACCACATTGTTGCCACGTGAGGGGCAGCCAAAGGCCAATTTTTTTAGAACGACCAAGCAAATTTCCGAGCCACAGGGACCTCCTTTTCAATCCGTTCTTTCTTCCGACAGGGGGACTTTTTCGGATTTATGCGTGATAAACGTTCTGGCGGACTGAACTCTGGGTTTGTAGATGCAGCGAGTCTGGATTGGAGCATAGCTAACGACTGACGAAGGTGGGACGGTCACGCTTTTTGTAAATGACAAACAGGTCGCCTAAGGTCGGGTTGAGAGAACGATACCAGGTCGTTTCTCGGCTGATGAGACCTTTGACCTCGGTTTGGATGCCGGCTCACCGGTTGGCAGCGATTACAAGCCTCCGAACCGTTACACGGGTACGCTTAAGAAAGTGTAAGTCAAGATCGAGCCTTCGAAGCTCACCGAGGACGAGGAACAAAAAATCCGCGGAATGCAAGTGCACCTCAACATAACGTCTCCAGATCAAAGGATGATGGCGGGGAAGTGTTATTAAAAGTTTCCGTTGGACATCGGCTTTTTCTTTTGGTCGCGCTCCAGACCACGATAGCAACGTCGCTTGTTATAACAGCAATGAAGTACGTTTCGGAAATTGCCGAGGACACCCAGTACATGTATCGATTTCAACTTTTGAGTCTCGCAGATCTCGGCAAGGCTCAGCAGTATGCTGCCACGCTGCAGACGTTCACCCGGCCCGATGCGGCCAACCTTGGTTATCGGGCGCCGCCTGCAATGATTGCCAGTCTTGTCGGGCAACTAGAGGAGTTTGATAATCGTTATCGCACACAGTGGCAAACAGCCGAAGGAACGAGCAATGACGCGAAGAATTTTCGACTTGAGCTTGTCCAGGTTGGAAAATCCTCGCTTATCGAAAAAGAAAAGCGCCTCATCAAGTATCTCGAAAACTCAATTCGTGGCTTGAGGGAGGAGGACCAGTCCTCTATTGTGTCAACCGACGAGATCCGTGCGCAGGCGCCGAAAGTAAGGGAGGCTATCGCTGCCTTGCTTGACGTCAATACCCAGTACGCGGACATCGCAAATGACCAGGTGTTACATCGGGCCCAAACGTCACGTTTGTGGTTGCTGGCCATCGGATCGATAGGCACCGTCCTGACGCTGATATTGGGTTTGCTTGTGCATTACGCCATCGCTCCGAGGATTCGCCGGTTGGTTGGAAAAGTGCACATGTTCAGAGATCTCGGTGTAAACGAGAAGGTATTGGACACCGGAGATGACGAAATCGCGGTCCTTGGCAATGCTTTGGATACGGGGTTTTCGGCAATTGCGGCTCGGGATCGAGAACGCGATCAGTTCCTGGCTGTCGCGGCCCACGAACTGAAAACACCGATTACCTCGATTCACGGATTCGCGTCGGTACTCGCTGCTCACCCTGATGACCATACGATTGCCGATCGGGCAATCGAGAACATCAGCAGACAATCGTGGCGGTTAAGCCGTTTGGTCGAGCATCTTTTCTTGGCCATGCGGATGCGGGCAGGCGAAATTAGATTTGAACCAACGCCATTTGACCTTTCGGCGTTGGTTGTGAGATCGGTGTCGGAGATCCAATCTTTTTTTGCGGGTCAGGTCTTCACCTGCGAGTTACAGGAATCCGTCACAGTTTTAGGGGACGAACCGTTGCTCGAGCATGGGATATGGAGTCTGTTTGCTTGCGCATCAGCGATGTCCGCCCGCGAAAAGCCGTTGAAAGTAAAACTCGTTCCGACTCAGACACAGGCGCGCCTACTGGTCGAGGTTCCCGCGAACCTTTCGTTTCACGACATTGAATCGCTGTTCGTTCCGTTTGGAGCGGTTCAATATGAAGACCGTTCTGGCATCCGTGCCGCAATGGGTCTTTATCTCTGCAAGCAAATCGTACAGCTCCACAATGGAAATCTTGATGTATCGGACAAAGGTAAAGCGGGTGTTCAATTCTGTATGGAGCTACCGAGGTAAGCGAAGTGACGACACAGCCGGCCGTGCTCGTGGTTGATGACGACCCAAACTACCGGGAGATGATTGTTCTCATGGGCCAAATGTGGGGAATCGTGGTGCTGGAAGCCGGTGATTGTGGGCAAGCCCTGCAGATACTGGATCGTGGGAAGGACAGAATAAGGCTTATTCTTCTCGACTACTTCATGCCTGGTATGGAACCAACGCAATGCGCGGCGGCGCTCATTGCCAAGGCCGGGCCTTCAATTCCAATCATCCTCGTAACTGCCGCTGTCAATCCTGCCGTTCGAGCCGCCGAGCTCAAGCTCAGCCACTGGCTTTCGAAGCCATTAGACATGTCCGTATTGGAAGTCCTTTTTAAGAAAGCGGCTTGAGAAAACGACCTCCTCCCATTCGAACTCCGAAATGCCTGACCCACCCCTGATCGTCAAAACAAACGTCGCGGTCCGCTCCTCCGGACTTTGGCCCACAGATCCACATCTTTACTTCGAAGCGCAAGGTGTTGGCTTTGGGCTTATAGGCTAAGCCTGTCCGTGATCACGGTATAATCGCGTCGGATGAAGCGGGACAGCGTAGTCGCCATAGTAGCGGCGCTGAACGGGAATCAGGTGCAGTACCTTATCGTTGGCGGGTTGGCTGTTGTGGCGCACGGTTATGTTCGATTCACCGCGGACGTCGATCTCCTTCTGTCAGTTGACCCGGACAACCTCAAGCGAACTGTGGAAGCTCTCAAAACTCTCGGCTACCGTCCTCGGGCGCCCGTGGATTTCGACGACTTTGTCGATCGATCGAAGCGCCAGCAATGGGCGCAGGAAAAAAACATGACCGTCTTCTCGCTGTTCTCCGACATTCATCCAGCGACCGAAATCGATCTGTTTCTCGAGCCACCGATCGACTTCGACGCCGCTTACCGGCGCGCCTTTCGTCAAGAAGTAAGCCCGGGAACACCAGCCATTTTTTGCAGCCTCGAGGATTTGATCGAATTGAAGACATTGTCAGGCCGTCCTGAAGATCGAGAGGACATCGAGAAACTGAAGCAGTTGGGAGAGAGTGGCCGTGAATGAACTTGTGAAAAACGACTTTCCCGACTCCGGCAAGCGGGTTTGGGAACAAGGATGGGAAGATCACAGCCGGCGTCAGATGGAACGGCTCGCCGCACTTTCCCTTCCTGAAAAACTCGTCTGGCTGGAAGAAGCCCACCGGCTGGTCCTGCACATGCAATCACAGCAAACAGGATCTCGAAAGCGTAACTAACCACAAAGACACGCCGCTGACGACCAAGTATCGAAAATGCCTTTCGATCTATCGAATGCGACTCTTGATATATCGACGCGGCATTTGAGCGCATAGTCAAAAATAAGCGCGGGGTGTGTTCGGTTCAAGAGGCGAGAGTGACGTCGTGGCCGTCATGGAACGGACATTATGTCAACCTGCCGGAGGATACAGGCCGGGCGTGCGGGCTCTTTACGCTCACGCATTCAATTTCACGGCATAGGACCTCATTGCGTTTGCCGCATAGTTTACAGATTCCGGCGATAAAAGATGGTAATGAATGGCGCGGGATGAGCGAAGCGTCTGTTTCGCAATTGAATCACAAAAAATGATGTCGGCGGATCGGGAAATCGACGCCTTCTCATTGGCAAGAAGAATTTCACGTAGCGAGTGACGTTTTCCTAAAGCGGGAGCGAGAAGGCTTCGCGCGACGGCGAGGAATACCTTGCTGACGGACACAACGGCTATCGTGGAGGGTTCCGGCAGTTCGCGAATACGTTTCAGGTGTTCGTCTGCTGTAGAGAATGAAACCGGCACCACCGGGCGGTCCTTTGGAAAAAGTGCATCGACTTGTTCGATAGCATGCTGCGGCGTTATCGCCAAGGCTCCAATTGCGAGATCACTATTTGAAGCCAGATCGTCGCGGGAACACGTTGTGATCCTCCATGGCGTGGCGGCACGAAGTTCTTCCCGCATGATTTCGCGCAGACCTGCGTCCTGCTCGACGACGAGAATGTGATCCGGAGGCGCGGCGAGAAGCCGCTCACGCACACGTTCGCGCAGACTCTGCAGTGAATATCCCAGCGAATGCGCCATCCGGATAGTTGCGTTGATCAGATCGTCCAGGCTGTGCACGTCCTCGGGCGGGCGCAGCGTCTCACGGGGCGCCACAACAAGCCGGCTGCCGCGCCGCCGCGCCAGCCAATTACGCCGGACCAGATCCTGGTAGGCATCGCTGACGGTGTTGTGGTGGATCTTTAATCGTCTCGCCATCTCGCGCACGCTCGGCAGAGCTTCGCCAGCAGCTAAACGATCGGTGGCGATTAGAAATACGATCTGCTCCGCCAGTTGATGACGGATCGGCACTTCACTGGAATTGTCGATTCGGATGTCCATGGTGTGACACTTCAGAAACTGTCAGCCGCTACCGGGAACCTTGGTTTCGAACCGATCTATCCTGCCACTCATGAATGGATTTTCAAAGTCCCTGGAGGTGATCGATATGTCGAAACCATATGGAACGCGCAAACCACAGCGGCCGCTGATTCCACCGGAGGAGGAGCGATCTCACGGTTCCTCATCCGGCATTTCAGACGACTTGCGTTACGGACAAATCGTGATTGTGGCGGCTCGCTGGATGCTGGTGCTTTCCGCATTCGTGCTGCTTTTGTACCGCTCGGACAAAATCAACGAGCTGGTCTTTGGTGTCGTGGGCTTGCTCGGTATTGCCGTTGCGAACTTCTGGCTGCATACAAAAATTCTCCGGAAGCAATGCGTCGAACCGGAATGGGTGTACCTGGCCAGCGGCGCGGATATTGCGGTGATTTCGCTCATGACGTGGTTGCAAGGCGGTATTTGGGGCCGCGTCTTTCCCTACTACTACCCGGCAGTGCTTTGTTACGCGCTCGTATTCCAGTCCGGTATCACGATGTTTTTCACGGGCACAGTCGTGGCCGCTTACGCCGTGCTGGCCGCGATGAGCAGTCCTCCGATGCAAGCGGGCGACGACCAGGTGCTGATGGCACGCCTGCTCGCCATCGCTGGAGTTGCGTTCGTTGCCGGCCGATACCGGCTGGTCGAAGAAGGCCGGCGGGCGCGCATCCAAAACGCGCAGCATGCCTTACACCAGGCGATCGAAGAGAGAGAAACGCTGACAACGTGACGTTGCAAACCGGAGGTGCATCATGACAAACGAATTGATTTCTCAAGTTTCGCAAGACGACGAATTAGAAGACGTGTTTTACGGACAGATCGTGTTCATCGGCGCGCGCTGGTTTGTGATTATTGGCGCGATGTTTCTCACGCTTTGGCATGCGGAAAGCGTCAAGGCGGTCAAAGTGAATCTCGCTCCATTGGCCTTTTTGATCGCCGCGAATTTTTTCCTCCATGCCAGGTATCTGATGGATTTGCCGGCCAACGCGACTCTCCTGAAGCTGGCTAGCGCGCTGGATCTGGTAATCATCACGCTGATCGTCCTGTTCTTGAATCCGGGCGGCCTGACGGGGATCAATAATCCATTCTTCGTCTTTTATTACCCTGTTGTACTCGCGTTTTCGCTGGTATTCACGCGCCAGCGGACGATCGTGTATACCGCGGCGGCTATTCTCATGTACGCGGCCGTTTGCCTGCTTCGGGCCCCGGGAATTCATTTGAACGGGGATGAAGAGCTGTTCGGGATCCGGATGGTAACGCTTCTTGGAACCGCGCTATTGGGGACGATGTATTGGCGCATTCAGCGCGCGCGCCGCGCGGCGGCAGGCGCGTTATCGATCTGACGAGCAATTATGAACTCGGCATTTGCACATCTGCTGAAGAAGTTGCTCGAACCGGCGAAAAGGCCCGAGGCCATTTCCAGCTTGGAACGGCAGCTTGAGCTCTTGAGGGAATTGGATGTGGCTTTGAGCGAGGTGCGCATGGCGAGAGAGAAATTGCGGCAGGAGGCATCACGCTTACAAACACGCGCTCCGATTCTTGAAGACCACGCCAAGCGCGCCCTCAGCAACGGTCGTGAGGATTTGGCCCGGACCGCGCTTGGCCGCCGGAAGGCCGTTCTTCTGGAATTAAAAGCTCTTGATCAGCAAATGATCGAAGTCGAGCAGGAAGAGGATCGGCTCCGTACCGTCGAGCAGCGGCTATCGGTCAGCCTGGAAGCATATCGTGCGAGGCGCGACGTCCTCTCGGCGCGCGAAAAAGCCGCTGTGGCACAGGTCCGGGCCGGACAAGTCATCGGAGGAGTCGCAGCCGGAACAGCCGAATTGAACCAGGCGCTCGAACGTGCGGAAGAGAACAGAAAACGGATTCAAGCCCGCTCGCTCGTTATTGACAGACTGATCGAATCGGGTGTCATGGAAGACCCGGCCGAAATGAATGCTCTCGATTCGGCGAGTAATCACGATGTCGAAGAAGAGCTCCAGGCGCTGAAAAGAGAACTACAGCGATAAGGAGGAGGTTATGAACTTATTCAGAAGGCTCAGACGTCTCGTCAGCGGTTTGGCGGGGCTATTGATCACAAGCGTTGAGCAACAAAATCCCGAAGCGTTACTCGACGCCGCAAAACAGGATTTTCTCGCGAAGGTTGCTCAATACAATCAGGCGCTCGTGCAGCTTGCGTCCGTCGCCGAGCGAATCAAAACTCACCTGCAGAGCAAGACCAGCCGGGCAATGGAACTCGAGAGGCGAATCATCGCCAACCACAAATCCGGCAATATCGACCTGGCCGGATCGCTTGCGAGAGAGCTGCAGGAAATTCAAAAAGATATCCAGCAAAGCGCGCAGGAGTTAAAAGAAACCGAAGCCGCTTACGAAAACAACATCGCGAATGCCAAGCTGGCGCGCAAGGACTTCGACGGGAAAGTGCAGCGGTTCGAGCGCCAGATCAGCCGCGTCAAGATGAAGGAAGCGGAGGCCGAAGCCGCTGCAGCGCTGAACGGTGTAACGTTCAGGGCCGGCGACACGGGCGATACGCTGCGCAACATCCAGGAAATCCTGGATAGGCGTTATGAACGAGCGGCGGGAAAAGCCAGGGTCACTGCGGACCTTATCGATAGCGGCCACATCGCCGAACAGGAAAGTGAGCGGAAGACCCTCGAGCAACAAGCGCTCGCGGGATTTCTTGCAGAGCAGGGGCTGTAAACGCAAACTTACAGGACCACTCAACGGAGAGCTTATGCAGCCAATGGAAGATCGGCCTGATCGATCCCAGGAACCAGAGTCCTGGAAGCGAAGTTTTTGGGCGCTGATGGCCACTCAATTTCAAGGCGCGTTCAGTGACAATGCCTTCAAGAATCTCGTGGTTTATTTGATTCTTGGAGTTGCACTACCAAAGGACCAACGTGAAATTTTGGTCGTCATCGTGGGCCTGCTGTTTTCCATTCCCTTCATCCTCTTCTCGATGACCGGCGGATTTCTGGGCGATCGTTTCAGCAAACGTTCCGTCACGGCGGGAACGAAGGTGATGGAAATCGGTGTGATGTTGATTGCATTAGCCGCGTTGGGCTTTGCGAGCCTTCCACTCCAGATTGCGGCCGTGTTTCTGCTGAGCACACAGGCTGCGTTGTTCGGCCCGTCGAAGTACGGCCTCTTGCCGGAACTTCTTCCGCAAAGCCGGCTTTCGTGGGGAAACGGTGTCCTCGAATTGGGCACCTTTGTGGCGATCATTACAGGCACGATGGCCGCGGGGTTCATGGCCGAAGCCTTCGAAGGCCGGCAGTACTGGTCTGGAGCGATCCTGGTCGCGCTCGCGGCAGTGGGATTAACGGCAAGTCTCGCCATCCGGCGCACACCGCCGGCCGATCCTGCACGGCCATTCCGGCTCAATCCGATATCGGAGTTGCTCAGTGAGTGGAAATACGTGCGCGAGGATCGCGTGCTGTGTCTTGCCGTACTCGGAAACACATACTTCTGGTTCCTCGCCATGCTGCTCCAGACCAACATTATTTTTTACGGCAACGATGTCCTGCACATTCAGGCGCAAGGCAACGCCTACCTGCAGGCATCCGTCGCCATAGGAATCGGAATCGGCAGCCTGGCAGCCGGATATTTATCGGGCGGAAAGATCGAGCATGGCCTTATCCCATTAGGCGCGGCCGGCATAACGATCTTTGGTGCAGCACTCGGACAGAGCGGCATCGGGTTCGTTGGTGTGGCGGCGCTGCTTGGCCTGATCGGATTCTTCGCAGGATTCTTTGCCGTTCCGATCAATGCATTGATCCAGCATCGGCCGGATCCCGCGCGCAAAGGCGGCGTCATTGCCGCGGCGAATCTGATTTCATTCATCGGGATCTTTCTCGCTTCGGGAATGTATTACGTGTTTACCGCCTCAGCGGGATTTGGGCCAAAGACGATCTTTCTGCTTTCAGCCGGCATGACGCTCGGCGCAACCATTTACGTCACGCGCCTGTTGCCGGACGCGCTGATGCGGCTGCTGTTGTGGCTTGCCACAAACACGGTCTACCGGATTCGTGTGGATGGCCGCGAGAATGTTCCGTCAAAAGGCGGCGCTTTGCTTGTGTCGAATCACTTGTCCTTCGTCGATGCGTTGTTGCTGATAGCTTCGACCGATCGCTTCATCCGCTTTCTCATCTTCAAAGACATTTACGAACTTCCATTCATCAAACCATTTGCCAGGATCATTCAGGCTATTCCCATCTCTTCCAGGCAGCGCCCGCGCGAAATGATCTCAGCACTGCGAGAGGCGAGCGAAACGATTAAGGCTGGCGGTATTGTCTGCATCTTCGCGGAGGGACAGATCACCAGGGTTGGACACCTGTTGCCGTTCCGGCGCGGATTCGAGCGGATCATGAAGGGCGTCGATGCTCCGATCATCCCGGTAAACCTCGACGGCGTGTGGGGTAGCATATTCAGTTTCGAGAGGCAGCAGTTCTTTCTTAAAGTGCCGCATCGGACCCATCGGATCACCGTCAGCTTCGGCCGGCCGATGCCGGCCACTGCGACGGCGTTCGAAGTGAGGCAAGCCGTACAGGAACTCGAAAGCAAAGCGTTTTCTTACCGCAAAGCACGGATGAAGCCGCTCCAGCAGACGATCGTAAAGACCGCGCGGCGCCACTGGTTCCGCTTTGCGATGGCGGATTCTTGCGTGCCCAGGCTGCGATTCGGCCCAGCACTGATCCGTTCGATCCTGTTGGCGCGGCGGCTCCGGCCATTCTGGCGGGATCAGGAAATGGCCGGAATTCTCCTGCCACCGTCGGTGCCGGGCGCTCTCGTCAATACGGCTGCGCTGTTGGCGGGTAAACCCGTGGTCAACCTGAATTACACAGCTTCGGATGAGATCCTGCGCTCATGCGCCGCGCAATGCAAGATGAAGTACATCGTGACAGCAAAGGCATTCGTCGAACGTGTGCGGCTTTCCGTTCCCGGTGAGCCTGTATTCCTTGAGGATCTTGCGGGCAAACCATCGTTAGGCGAGA
>Ga0209470_1003074_pt1 | contig 11617 bp, 8 predicted proteins | sample GraSoiAngelo_125_FD_185882 | JGI IMG/M metagenome (GOLD analysis project Ga0209470, IMG submission 185882) | Grasslands soil microbial communities from the Angelo Coastal Reserve, California, USA - 14_0927_05_40cm (SPAdes) (version 2) | ecosystem: Environmental > Terrestrial > Soil > Grasslands ... | reverse complement strand
CCCCTTCACGCTCCTCGCGACCGCGGGGGCGCTTCCGGCGCTCGCGTGGATTTTGCCGGCACCGGCCGGGGGGGCGGGCACGGCGGCGGTGGCCTTGGTCCTCACTGCGAGCCTCGGCTTACGCCGCGGGCTATGGCCGGCGGTGCTCACCGCTGTGCCGTTCTGGGTCTTTCTCCGTCTGCTTCATGACGTCCCCACGACCATCGCGATCGGGGTCCGCATCACCACGATGGTGGCGAGCTTCGTCTGGCTCGCGGCGACGCTTGCACCGGATCGGCTGGTGGAGGCAACGGTCGCCCGGGGCTGGAGCGTCACCGCGGCCTACTTGTTCGCCGCCACCATCACGGCCGTTCCCACGCTCAGGGGCAGGGCGCGACGGATCGTGGAAGCCCAGCGTTGTCGCGGGCTCTCGCCCCGGGGCAGCCTGGGGAATCGCCTGCGCGCACTCCGCGCCCTCGCCCTGCCACTCGTCCTATCGGCGCTACACGACGTGGACGAGCGAGCGCTCGCCTTGGAGACCCGCGGCATGGTGTCGGGTGCGCGACGTACGCCCCTGGCGCCGCCCCCGGACCCGGCGGTGGAGCGGGCGGCCCGCTGGGCACTTCTCGCGGCGTGTGTGGCGGCCCTGATCTGGCGGCTCAAGTGAAATCGCTGACGCTCGAGCGCGTGAGTTTCTGGTATCCGGCGACGGAGGCACCTGCGCTGCGCGATGTCTCGCTCGAAGTCGGGCAGGGGGAGATCGTGGCGCTGGTCGGAGCCGTGGGAGCCGGCGCGTCGACCCTCTTGCTCGCGGCCGGGGACCTCGCGCCGCGACTGACGGGAGGGCGGATCGTCGGGACCGTGTCTCGCCGCGAACGGAGCGCAATCGTGCTTCCGACACCCTGGACGCAGGTCTCGGGCATGGCGTTCACCGTCCGGGACGAGGTCGCCTTCGGGCCGGCGAACCTGGGGTGGCCGACGCACGAGATCGCGCGCCAGGTGGATCGCGCCGTCGAGCAGCTCGAGCTGGGTCCGCTGGCGGCGCGGGACCCGGCCACCCTGTCCGGTGGCGAACTGCAGCGAGTGATCATCGCTGCGACCCTCGCCATGGACTCAGGCCTCGTGCTGTTCGACGAGCCGGCGGCCGAGCTCGATGCCGAGGGCGCGAGGGCGCTGTGGCGGCTGATCCGCGTGCTCGCGCAGGAAGGGAAAGCGGTCCTGCTGGCGACGAGCGCCCTCGATGCCCTACCCGACGTGGCCGATCGGGTCGTGTGGCTCGAGGACGGCGCGGTCCGGGCCGTCGGGACGCCGGAACTGCTCGCCGATGTGGCGGCGTGCGACGCGGGGCTGGGCACGAGCGTCGCCACGGTTTGGGGGGCGAGCGGACTCCCCGGACCGTATCCCCTGACCGTGGCCCACGCCGTACGACGCTGGCGGTGATTCCGGCCCTGCGCTTCGACGGCGTGACTTTCTCCTACGGCGCCGTAGCTGTGCTGCACGGCTTGTCCTTCGCCATCACCCCGGGGGAGCGCGTCGCGCTGCTAGGCAAGAACGGCGCCGGCAAGTCCACCGTGGTCCGCCTCATCGCGGGGCTCGAGCGACCGGGCGAGGGAACGGTGTGGGTCGGCGACTGGAATACCCGTGACTGCGTCCCGGAGCAGCTGGCGTGGCGGGTCGGGTCGGTATTCCAACACGCGGACCAGCAGCTCTTCGCCCGCACCGTCCGCGAGGACGTGAGGTTCGGACCCCGAGCGCTTGGCGTGGGGGAGCAGGACGTGGAGCGCCGAACCGACCGGGCCCTCGCGGACCTCGACCTCACCGCGCACGCCGGGCACCACCCCTACGACCTCCCGCCCGCCCTGCGTAAGCTCGCCGCGCTCGCCGGAGCCCTCGCGCTCGAGCCGGCGCTCCTCGTGCTCGACGAGCCCACCATCGGGCTCGATCGAGCCCTGCGTGCCCGGGTCACCCGCGCTCTGCTCGATCGATCCGCGGGGAGCGTGGCGCTGCTGGTGATCACGCACGATCTGACGTTCGCCGCCGAGACGCTCGAGCGCGGGCTGGTGCTCGACCGCGGCAGCCTGGCGTGCGATGAGCCGCTGGCCGGCCTGCTCGGGGATGTGACGCGGCTCGAGCCCCTGGGACTCGCGCCGCCCCCGGTGGCGGCCCTGTCGGTCGCCCTGGATCTCCCGGGCCGGCCGGTGCGTGCTGCAGATGCCGCGCGCGCGCTGGCGCGCGTTGCCCGGGGTAGGCCCGGCCCCTAGATTGACCGGCCCCCATGCCGACCCTCGATAACCTCGCCACGCGGTTTGCACACTGTGTGAGCCTGTTCCGCGACCCGACCGCTAAGGCCGGGCAGAAGAAGGAGTTCCGCGCCCTGCTGGGCCTGCTCCAGGACACGGCCGTCACCCTGCGGCTGGCCCAGGGAGGGAGCGGCATCGAGGTGAATGGCGTGCCGTGTGAGGGAGAGGGTGTGGCGGTGCTGGTGGAGCGTCTCGACCTTCATGGCATCGGGGAAATCGCCCTGCCCGCGAACCCGCCTCCGGCCCAATTGTTCGAGCTGCTCCAGGCGCTGGCCGACCAACCCGGTGCGCATGATGTCACGAGCCGGCTCGCCGCGGCGGGCGCCGACCGCATCCGCATCGCGCCTGTGGGTCAGCCCCCCTCGGCAGCGGCCCCGCGCGGACCGGTGGCCTCCTCCGAGGACTTCGGTGCGCGCGAGCCCGTCATCCCCAACCCGGACACCCCCGTCGACCGGAAGTCCGGTGCGCTCGGCACGGCGGGTATCCTGCGCGGCGAGTCCATGCGGGACATCAAGTCCGTCCCGCTCGAGGGCGTTCCCCTAGTGACGCACGATCCTCCACCGCCCAAGGCGGCGGACGCGCTCCCGGGCGTAGTGGATCGCGCGTCGCCGCGCAGGGAGAGTGGCGCGGACGGGCTGCTGTCACTCTCGAGCGAGCGGGAGGCCAAACCAGCACCTCCGCGTGCCGCGCCAACTCCTCCTCCCGCAGCTCCTCCGCCCGCTCCGCCTCCCTCCCAGCCCGACCCTCCCCCGGTCGCCAAGCGCGAGGCCGCTCACGCTCCCGCTTCCCGGGCGACTCCCACCGGTCGCGTGGCGCTGCCACCCGGTGCGGTCGACGTGCTCGCCGACCTCGAGCGCAACAGCACGTCACCGACCGTGGGCGACCTCCTGGCGGCGCTGATCGATCTCGCCGCGTCGGCTGCCAAGCTGGGGCGCTTCGAGCAAGTGCTTGGCGTGATCTCCGGTATCACGCGCGTGGAGGAGAAGGTTTCGGAGGCGAGCGGCGTCCGGCGGCAGTATACGATCGCGCTGCGGCGCATCTACACCAAGCCGGTTCTCGAGGGCCTCTCCCGACTGCTTGCGGCGCCCAAGCACCGGGCCGCCGCGGTGGCGGCCCTGCAGCGCGGCGGGGCCGCGGGCGTGGAGGTGCTGATGGATGTACTGGCGGCGGCGCCGACGGTGGGCGAGCGGCGTGCGGTGTTCGACGCCTTGAAGCACATGACGGAGGGGACGGACCAGCTCGTCCACATGCTGGAGCATTCGCAATGGTTCGTGGTGCGCAACGTGGCGGAGCTGATCGGAGAGCTGGGGATGGACGATGCCGTCCCGGCGCTCGGCAAGTGCCTGGACCATGAAGACGAGCGCGTGCGAAAGGCCGTGGGGCTGGCGCTGGCCAAGATCGGCACGCGTGGCGCGGCCGAGCCGCTGCGCCGCGCGCTGCGCGACCGCTCGCAGGAAGTGCGGATGCAGGTGGCGGTCGGGATCGGCGGACGTAAGTCGAGCGCGCTGGCCATGCCGCTCGTGGTCGCGATGGAAGAGGAGAAGGACGAGGCGGTGGTGCGCGAGCTGATCCTCGCACTGGGCCGGATCGGGAGCCCTGACGCGGTACAGGCGCTCATCAAGTGGGCGCAACCGACCGGGCGGTTTTTCGGGCGGAAACCGAGCGAGCTGCGGGTGGCGGCGGTCGAGGCGTTGCGGCTCGCGGCCACCCCGGCGGCCCTGGGTACGCTGGAGGGGCTGTCGGATGACGGTGACCGCGAGGTGCGCGAGGCGGCCAGCCGCGGTGTCGCTGAGCTCAAGCGGAAGACGCGCCGCTAGCCCGCGACGTTCACCTCAAGCAGGGATGAAGCTGATCTTGGGGTCGAGCCGCCGCGCGAACGCCGCCAGCAGCCGCGCCGCGCGCTCCAGGTCGTCCCGCGCCACCATCTCGTTCGGGCTGTGCATGTACCGGTTGGGCACGCTCACGAGCCCCGTCGGGATTCCACGCAGCGCGTTGTAGATGGCGTCGGCGTCGGTGCCGGTGTCGTGCGGCGCCGCCTGGATGCTGAAGGGGATTTTCTCCCGCTCGGCGCACTCCACCAGCAGATCGAACACCACCGGGCTCACCGCCGACCCTCGCGCCAGTACCGGACCGCCCCCGAGCTTGTGCTCGCCCGCGCGCTTCTTCTCGGCGCCGGGCCAGTCCGTCGCGTGCGTGACGTCTACCACCAAGGCGACGGTGGGGTCCAGCCCCACGGCGCTCGTGCGGGCGCCGCCGCCGGTCCACGCGATCTCCTCGCGCGTGGTCGCTACGCCGAACACGGCGGCGTGTTTCGGCCGGTCCTGCGCGAGCAGGCGCATCGCTTCGGCCACGACGTAGGCGCCGATGCGGTTGTCGATGCTGCGGGACACGATCCGGTCGTTCGGAAACTCCAGGACGGTCGCGTCCAGCACCCCCGCGTCTCCCAGGCGCACGCGCTCCAGCGCCTCGGCCTTGCTCGCCGCCCCGATGTCGATCCACAGATCGGTGATCTTCGAAACCTTGTCCATGTCCTCGCGCTTCATCAGGTGCACCGCCTGCTTCCCGATCACGCCACGCACCAGACCCTTCGGGCCGCTGATCACCACGCGCTGCCCCACGAGGACCTGGGAGTCCCACCCGCCGATGCCGGCGAAATACACATACCCCTCGTCGTCCACGTGGGTGATCTGCAGTCCGATCTCGTCGATGTGGCCGGCCAGCATGAGGCGGGGCGTACCCTTGGGATTCAGCGCTGCTACCGAGTTGCCATGCACGTCGGCCGTCACCTGATCGACGAAGGTCTTCACCTCCTCGCGCCACACGCGAGCCGGCGCCGTCTCGAAGCCGGACGGCCCGGGTGTGTCGAGGAGTCGCTTCAGGAAGTCGAGGGTGTCTCGCGTCATGGTTTACGACCCGTTGTGGGCGAAAGACGCACGCGCAGCCGGCGGCGGACGCTGTCCGCCGCGGCGCCGGTCGCGAGGGTCGGCTGAGGGCCGACACGGATTGGAATGGCGGACACGCGCATCCGCCGGTCGGGAGTCACCACGACCCGGAGAATCGCGGACAGGCGCGTCCACGGGTCGTCCTGCAAGAACACAAAGTTACCGAGCGACTGCACGATCGGCTTATGCTTGTACCAGACCACCGGCTGCAACACATGGGGATGGTGGGCGAGCACCAAGTCCGCGCCCGCGTCCACCAGGCCGCGCGCCAGATCCTGCATGTGCTTGGAAGGCGTGTCGACGTATTCGGTGCCACCGTGCATGCTGACCACGATGAGGTCGGCCCGGCCGTTCGCCTTCACCTCGCGGATGGCCGGGTAGATCCGGCCGGTATCCCCCCAGGCGATGTACTGCGAGCCGGCATGGCTATGGAACGTGTAGGGCGCCGGGTTCCAGGCGCGGGTGAGCGCGAAGAACGCGACCCGCCAGCCGCGCCGCTCGAGGATCACCGGCTGCTCCGCCATGTCGCGCCCGAAGCCCGAGCCCACGAACCGGACGCCCGCGCGGGTGAGCTGCCGCATCGTCTCCTCGACGCCGGCGGGGCCGCCGTCCCACGCGTGGTTGTTGGCTGTGCTCACCACGTCGAATCCGGCGCGGGCCAGCGCCGCGGCCGCGGCCGATGGCGCCGTGAATACCCCAACCGAATCGGGCGCCGCACTCGAGTCGGGCGCAATCGGGCTCTCGAGATTCCCGAAGGTGATGTCCGCCGCGGCGAGCGAATCGCGCAGCGCGAGGAACGGGTAGAGGGTGTCGCCCTCGAGCAAGCGCTGCTTCGCGACCCGTCGGCCCAGGTTGATGTCTCCGACGGCGTACAGACGTAGCGTGTGGGTGGGCTGCTGCAGCAGCCCGAGATGCAGGTTACACGACACGACGTGGAGCGAGAGCAGTAGCACCCCGATCACGAAACCCTCGTTCGAGCCGTCAACCGCGTATCAACCGGGCAAGCGTCTCAGCCGCGTCCACGAGGCGGGGTCCCGGACGGGAAGTATACGCGTTGCCGTCGAGAAACTCGACGCGCCGCCCGAGCAGCGTCCGCGCCGCCCCGTCCGTAACCGCGCCGAGCTCCGCCTGGGCTCGGGGAATGTCGAACCCGCACAAAGCCACCACGACGACCTCGGGCGCGAGCGCCGCGAGCTCCTCCCAGGGACGGGCTCGCGACCGCTCGCCTGGGGCGCTGCCGACGTCCTGGCCGCCCGCGAGCGCCACCAGCTCGGGAACCCAGTGACCGGCGACGTACGGGGGGTCGAGCCATTCCAACACCAGTACCCGCGGTTTCCGTAGGGGCGCAGCATGTTGCGCCCCTACTTTCCCGGACCCCTGGGCCTGGGCAGCGACGCGGCGCAGCCGGTAGCGTAGCCCCGCCTCGAGCTCCTCCGCTTCGTCGCGGAGCTCCAGGGCCTCACCGACCCTGCGGATGTCCAGGAACATCTCGTCCAGCGTATGGGCGTGCAGCGTGACGACCCACGGCGTGGGCATGAGGGTCGCGACCACGCGCGCCAGCTCGCCCTCGCCCACGGCGCAGACGTCGCACACCGATTGCCCGATCAACACGTCGGGCCGCAGGTGCGCTACCAGGTTGACGTCCACCTCCACGGGTGACACACCGGCTCCCTTCGCTTCCGCCATGGCGCGGTCGATCGCGCCCGACGGCAGCGCGGGATCGATACGGGTGCGGGTGACGCGCGGGAGCGAGCGCACCTCTGGCGGGAAGTCGCACTCGTGCGACACGCCGACCAGCCGACCGACCGCCCCCAGGGCAGCCACGATCTCGGTGGCGGCGGGTAGCAACGACACTACCCGCATTACGCGACGTCGGCCGCAGGCATCCTGAAATGTAGGGGCGCAGCATGCCGCGCCCCTACAGGGCCGTCGCGGTCGTCACTGCTGCCGCAGGCCGATTCGATAGAGGAGCACGCCGAGGCCCAGGAACAGACCGTAGGCGAGGAGATTCGAATGGGCGATGTCGCCGAGCGCCCGGAACAGCGGTGCCTTCTCAGCGAGCGCGTCCGCCGAGCCCAGCACGCCCGCGATCGCCGCCAGCACGATCCCGCAAATGGCGCCGCCCGCGATGAGGCCGCTGGCGAACAACACTCCCGGCCCGGACTCGACCTCAGCAATCGACTGTTGCCGGGCCTGCGCACGCCGCTCGATGAGCCAGCGCACCACGCCGCCGGCGAACATCGCCGAGGAGGTCGAAATCGGTAGGTAGACGCCGACCGCGACCGGCAGCGCCTGCACCCCCATCAGCTCGATGGCGATGGTGAGAAACACCCCGAGCAGCACCAGCACCCAGGGGAGCTTGTGGGTGAGGATGCCGTCGGCGATGAGCGCCATGATGGTGGCCTTGGGTGAGTCGAGGCGGGGAATCGTCTTGCCGTGGTATTCGTGAATGCGCCCGCCGATGCCCGGATCGACCACGTAGCGCAGCTCGTGTGTCGCGGGGTCCATCAGGTACTTGCCCGCCGCCACGCCTTCCGTCACGACGTAGACGCGGACGACCTGATAGCTGGCGTGGTCCACCGAATCGCTGGCGGCGATGCGGAAGCCCGACATCGTTTCGGGCAGGACCTCGACCGCCGCGCGACCTCCGCCCGCCGCCGGTGCCAGCGCCTGGGCGCTGAAGGCGGGATGGGTTTCGGGGACAGGGTAGGTGTAGGCGCGGTTGAGCAGAGTCAGGGTCCAGCCCACCACCAGCGCCGAGCCGAGCGCGCCGACCAGAATCGCGATCTGCTGGCGCCGTGGCGTGGCGCCGACCAGGAACCCGGTCTTCAGATCCTGCGACGTGTTGCCGGCGTTCGCCGTCGCGACGGCGACGACCGCGGCGATCGAGATCGCTTGCACGCGATGGTCCACGCCGGTCCAGCCGACGGCCACGAAGATCAGGCACGTACCCAGGAGCGCGGCAATGGTCATGCCGGAGATCGGGTTCGCCGAAGACCCGATCTGGCCGGTGACGCGGGAGGACACGGTGGCGAAGAAGAACCCGAACAGCACGATCAGGATCGCGCCGAGCAGGTTGACCCCTACCTGCGGGAGCAGGGTGAGCACGATAGCGAGGGCGATCGACCCGCCCACGGTGAGGGAGATCGGCAGGTCGTCTTCGGTCCGCAGGCGCGTCACCGCCTGCCCCGGCCGGGAGTCGCGCAGATCCTTGAGGCTCGAGGCGAAGGAGCTCAGGATCGTGGGGAGCGAGCGGGCGAGCGCGATGATTCCAGCCGAGGCGACGGCGCCTGCCCCGATATAGAACACGAAACTGGCGCGGATCTCGCCCGGACTCATATCTCGGATCAGCTTGACCGCCGGGAACCCGAACGGCTCGGTGAGGCCGGATCCCACGAGCTTGATCGCCGGAGCGAGCACCAGGTAGGCCAGGCAGCCACCGGCGAACAGGTAGCCCGCGATACGCGGCCCGATGATGTAGCCGACCCCCATCAGCTCGGGGGATGCCTCCGTGAAGACGGCGGCCCCGGGGTAAAAGCCGAGCGCCTTGCCCGGAACGTCCGGCCAGAACTTGAGCCCGGCCTGCAGAAACTTGTACACGAACCCCACGCCGAAGGCCTGAAACACGCGCTTGGCCTGTAGGCCACGCTCTTCGCCGGCGATCAGCACTTCGGCGCAGGCCGTGCCCTCCGGGTAGATCAGCGTGTCGTGCTCCTTCACGATCAGCGCCCGGCGCAGCGGGATCATCATCAGGATCCCCATCAGGCCGCCCGCGGTCGCGAGCACCGCGACCCGGCCGATGTCGAGGTCGTAGCCCATCAACAGGATGGCGGGAATCGTGAAGACCACGCCGGCGGCGACCGAGTCACTGGCCGATCCGGTCGTCTGCACGATGTTGTTCTCGAGAATCGAGGTCCGGCCGAGCGCGCGAAAGATCGTGATCGAGAGTACGGCGATCGGGATGGAGGAGCTGACCGTGAGCCCGATCTTGAGTGCCAGGTAGACGCTCGACGCGCTGAAGATCAGGCCCAGCAACACGCCCAGGAGCAGGGCCCGCGGCGTCAGCTCCGCGGGCGACTGGGTTGCCGGGACGTAGGGTTGGTGCTCGGGCACAGGGGGGTGAATCTGAAGGCGACCGGCAGGAGGCGATAGAGGCGACCAGGGGCGACATCAGGCCAGCGCGTATGTGCTCGTCATCACGGTCGCCGCGTTATCGTGTTGTTTCGCCCGGGTGACCGAACTGCGCACGCCGCACGGAACCTCGCGTACACCCCGCGGGGTAGACAGGCCCCGTGACCGTGACCGCCGACCCGCTTCTACCGGATCTCCAACGCGCCCTCGCGGGGCGCTACCTGCTGGAACGACGCCTGGGACACGGCGGGATGGGGGTCGTATACCTCGCTCGCGAGCTGCGCCTCGACCGCCGGGTTGCGATCAAGCTGCTGCCGCCCGAGCGGGCCCTCCAGCCGACCGCACGGCAGCGCTTCCTGCGCGAAGCCCGCACCGCCGCCCAGCTCTCGCACCCCGGTATCGTCCCCATCTTCGCCGTGCACGAGGTCTCGGACTTCGTCTATTTCGCAATGGCGTACGTGGACGGGGACACGCTCGGGGGGCGGGTACGTCAGCGAGGGCCGCTGCCCCATGACACGGCGGCTCGGCTGCTCGAGGAAGTAGCCCGGGCGCTGGCCTACGCGCACGACCGCGGGGTGGTGCACCGCGACGTGAAGCCCGACAACATCCTGCTCGACCTGGCGACCGGCCGCGCGCTGGTCTCCGACTTCGGGATCGCACGCGTGGGCTCGGACACGACCACGGGGCCGCAGCGCGTGGTCGGGACGGCGGAGTTCATGAGCCCGGAGCAGGTGCTGGGCGAGCGCGTGGATCCGCGGAGCGACCTGTATTCGCTCGGCGTGGTGGGGTTCTTCGCGTTATCGGGTGAGCTGCCGTTCGTCGGCCCGAACGATATGTCGGTGCTCGCGCGCCACGTGAGCGAGCCTCCGCCACCGCTCGCCTCGGTGGCCCCGGGTGTGCCGCCGCGGCTGGCCGCGACGATCGACCGCTGCCTGGCCAAGGATCCCGGCGCGCGGTTCCCGAATGGTGAAGCGCTCGCCGACGCGCTGGCCGCGGCGCTCGATCGGCGCGCGGCGGTGGCCGTGCGCGCCTTCCTGACCGAGGCGCGGCACCTCTCGACTTCGGCGCTACTGTACGGAGCGTTCGCGGCCATCGCCCTGCCGCTCCTGGCGGTCCGCTTGCTGGGACCGGACGAGCCTCAGGCCCGGGCGGCGATCTTCGCGGCGGCGGTGGCGATCGTGGCAGGGCCCCTCGTCGTCATGGTCGCGCGGGTGCGCCGCCTGCTGAAGGCGGGATACGGTCAGCAGGACCTCATCGACGCCCTGCGCACGGAGCTGTCGCACCGGCGCGAGGAGCTGGCCTTTCTTTACGGAAATGGACCATCGCGGCTCGAGCGCGCGCTGCGCCGCCTGTGCTACGTATGCGTGGCGGCTGCGGGCGGCTTCGTGCTGGCGCTGGAACAGCGCCCGGGGCTGGCGGGCGTCGTGGGGTTGCCCACTCTGTTCGGCGTCGCCACGGCGACGGCGCTCCTCGCCGCGGTCATCGCGCGGGCGCGCACCGAGCATCGCACCGATCCCAAGGCCGAGCGGCGGCTGCGATTCTGGAACGGCCCGCTGGGTAGGTGGCTGTTTACGCTGGCGGGGCGGCTGGTGAGACGGCGGGCGACGCCGCCGCCCGGGGTGCTCTCGCCGGTCGCTACGCCCGTACCGGACGCGCCGGACGCCTGACGCGGGCGAGCCGCCGCGCCGCTTCGGCCAACATCTCTTCGGTCTTACAAAACGCGAACCGCACCAGCCGCCGGCCCAGCTCCGGGCGGCTGAAAAAGCTCGACCCCGGCACCGGCGCCACGCCGATCTCCTTGGTCAGCCAATAGGAGAACTCGTCGTCCGGAAGGTCCGAGACGCCGGAGCAGTCCGCCAGCACGTAGTAGGCTCCCTGGGGAGGGGTACAGCGGAAGCCGGCGTCCACCAGCGCCCGGCACAGGAGATCCCGCCGGGCCCGGTACTCGTGAGCCAGCCGCTCGTAGTAGTCGTCCCCCAGGGTCTCGAGGCCGACGGCCACGGCCTCCTGGAGGGGCGCCGGCGCTCCCACGGTCAGAAAGTCGTGCACCTTACGGATGGCGTCGGTCGCGTCGGGCGGGGCCACGATTGTCCCGATGCGCCAACCCGTGACGCTGAACGTCTTCGACGCGCCGCTGATCGTGATGGTGCGCTCGGCCATCCCCTCGAGCGTCGCGATGGGAATGTGCTTTCCCTCGTAATAGATGTGCTCGTAGATCTCATCCGTCACCGCGTACGCGTCGTGGCGCCGGCACAGCTCGGCGAT
>Ga0209470_1003070_pt1 | contig 11625 bp, 8 predicted proteins | sample GraSoiAngelo_125_FD_185882 | JGI IMG/M metagenome (GOLD analysis project Ga0209470, IMG submission 185882) | Grasslands soil microbial communities from the Angelo Coastal Reserve, California, USA - 14_0927_05_40cm (SPAdes) (version 2) | ecosystem: Environmental > Terrestrial > Soil > Grasslands ... | reverse complement strand
ATTGCGCTACGTCGATGTTACAAGCAAAGCGATCACGCTGCTCGATCAGGACAACTACGGCGAGATCGAGGGATACGCCTGGTCGCCGGACAGTCAGTGGGTCACCTGGGCGCGCCCGGAGGAAAATGGGATGTCGCGTGTCTATCTCTATTCACTCGCGAACAAGCAACAGACCGCTGTCACTGATAGCTGGTATGGCTCTGGCGAAGCAGTCTTCAGCGACGACGGGAAATATTTGTTGCTCGGCTCCGCGCGCGATTTCAAGCCGACCTTTGGCGACGAAGAATTTGCAAACGTGTATCGCGATATGCAGCGCGTTTATCTCATCACACTGGGCAAAGAGACCGAGAACCCGCTCGCCCCGAAGAGCGACGAAGTCGGGAAAGCTGAAGAAAAACGACAAAAGGAAAAAGCAAAGAAAGAGGAAGAGAAAAAGCCGGAAGAAAAGGCGATCGGCAAGAAACCGGAAGAAAAACCAAAGAAGCCCGTGATTGTGAAAGTGGATATTGATGGAATCCAGAACCGGATTCTTGGCTTGGAAATTACGCCGGGAAATTATCGCAACATCCGAATGCTGGATGACGGGCGGATCTTCTATCTGCGTCGCACGGCCGCTGATGATGTCGGTGAAGATGACGAAGAAGGATTCCCCGAGAGAGACAGGAAATCACACCTTTGCGTTTACAACGTGGACGATCGCAAAGAGACCGTTCTGGGCGACGCGAACAACTACCAAATCACATTCGATGGCAAAAAGATGCTGGTGAAAATCAAAAAAGATTACGCCATTATCGATGTGCCAAAGGACAAGCTCGAGACCAAAGACCACGAGCACAAGATCCAAGATCTCGACACACAGTTGGATCGGCATTCCGAGTGGAACCAAATCTACTTCGAATGCTGGCGGCAAATGCGCGATTTTTTCTTTTCGCCCACGATGAACGGCGTCGATTGGAAAGCACTGCGTGACAAATACGCCGCTCTGCTGCCGTTCGTGAATCATCGCAACGATCTAACCTATTTGTTAGGTGAGCTCATTGCCGAGTTGAACAATGGGCACACGTACGTTGCCGGCGGTGAGCGCCCCGACACACCACGCATCAAGCTCGGCCTGCTCGGCGCGGAATTTTCGCGCGATCCGGCCACGCGCGCCTATCGCATCGAACGCATTTTGCCGGGCGAAAATTGGGACAAGAAAACCCGCTCACCGCTCACAGACGTCGGCGTGGATGTGAAACCGGGCGATTACATTCTAGCTATCAACAACACTCCGGTCTCCACGTTGCCGAATCTTTACGACGCGCTCATCGGCACCGCCGACAAACAAGTGATCCTGCGCGTGAACTCCAAACCGACTGACGCCGGCGCGCGGGACGTGATCCTTATGCCCACCGACAATGAAGCGCCGCTTTACTACCTCGATTGGGTGCAAAAAAATATCGATTACGTAAACAAGAAAACCGGCGGCGAAGTCGGTTACCTGCACATCCCCGATATGGGCCAGCCCGGGTTGAACGAGTTCACCAAACTTTACTTTCCGCAAATCCGTAAACATGCGCTCATTGTAGATGTTCGCGGCAACGGCGGGGGATTCGTTTCGCCGTTGGTGATCGAGCGGTTGCGCCGGGCGCTGGTGATGGTTGGGATCGCGCGGAACGGCATGCCGCAGACGGACCCGCCGCAAACGTTCACGGGCCCGATGGTCACGTTAACCAACGAATTCTCCGCCTCAGATGGCGATATTTTTCCCTATCGCTTTAAGTCGCTTGGACTTGGCAAATTAATCGGAAAGCGCACCTGGGGCGGAGTTATAGGTATTCGCGAGTCGCTGCCGCTTGCGGATGGCGGCCAATTCTTTAAACCCGAATTCGCTCCGTACTCGAAGGACGGCAAACAATGGATCGTTGAAGGTCGCGGCGTCGATCCCGACATAGTCGTCGATAACGATCCTGGAAAAGAATTCAAAGGCGAAGATCAGCAACTGGACCGTGCCATCCAGGAGATTCAGGAAGAACTAAAGACGAAGCGTTACGAGTTTCCGCCGCCCCCGCCCTGGCCTAATCGGAATCCAGCCAGCTGAACTTGGAGTTTTAACAACCGGCTCTACTCAGGCTCGGTGTGTAGCACACGCGCCACTGCGCGCAGAAGCGAAATCCTAAGAGGAAGGATTTTCTTCAAAGTCATGGGTAGTTTCCCTGACGACATGCAGTCGTTATTTCCGGCGCTCGCCACGGCAGCATAAAGCGACGAGATTAGCCGCATGGAACGAGCGTTTCCAAACCGAATCGAAGCGGGGCGGCTACTCGCGGAGAAGCTCGAGAAATATGCAGATCGCGACGACGTGATTGTGCTCGGTTTGCCCCGGGGCGGCGTGCCTGTTGCCAGCGAAGTTGCAAAACGTCTTCGTGCGCCGCTCGACGTTTTTATCGTGCGGAAGCTTGGTGTCCCTGGGTTCGAAGAATTGGCTGCCGGCGCAATCGCTTCAGGGGGCGTGCGTGTTTTGAATGAAGATGTCATGCGCGCGATACCGCACGCAGATGAAGCCATTGAAATCGTAACGGCGCGGGAAACAGAGGAAATGCAGCGCCGCGAACAAACCTATCGGGAGGGACGCTCGGCACCGGAGTTGCGGGATCGGATTGCTATTTTAGTGGATGATGGATTGGCCACGGGGGCAACGATGCGCGCTGCAGTAAAGGCGCTGCGACAGCGCGGCGCTGCGAAGATCGTCGTAGCTGTACCGGTCGGTCCTCCGGACACCTGCCACGAGATCGAAGAACAAACCGACGAAACGATCTGCCTGAGCACGCCTGAATTCTTTCAGGCAGTCGGCCAGTATTACGAAGATTTCTCGCAGACAACCGATGAAGACGTGCGCGAATTGCTGACCAGCGCCGCGCGGGACATGCCTGAGGGAAACCGAAAAGAATGACGATGACAGACGCTGAATTTGTTCGCGAGATCGCCCAGCCGCTCTCTGGCGGCGTAAATGATTATGATGGGCTCCTCAAGCTAATCGGCGATGCGCAATTTGTGTTGGTGGGTGAAGCGACGCATGGCACACATGAATTTTACTCCGAGCGCGCCGCGATCACGAAGCGGCTTATCGCAGAAAAAGGTTTCTCCGTCGTGGCCATCGAGGCAGACTGGCCGGATTCAGCCAGGGTGCATCGTTATGTGCGCGGTAATATGGCAGACGCCAACACGAACGAAGCGCTCTCAGGTTTTAGCAGATTTCCGATCTGGATGTGGCGGAACACGGTCATGGTGGACTTTGTTGAGTGGTTGCGTCGTTTTAACCGCGATATCGATCCGAAACAGGCACCCGTTGGATTCTACGGAATGGATCTCTACAGTCTACATGCCTCAATTGAGGCGGTGCTAAAATACGTGGAAAAGGTCGATCCTGATTCAGCGAAACGCGCACAGTTACGATACTCCTGCTTCGATCATTTCAGCCGCAAGCCACAGAAATACGGATACGCTACCACAGTCGGCGCAGCCGAACCATGTGAAGAGGCAGTCGTCGAACAGCTCATCGAACTGCAAAGCAAAGCGGCCGAATTTCTAAGTCGCGACGGCGACGTAGCTGCGGAGGAACTGTTCTTTGCGGAGCAAAATGCGCGACTGGTAAAAAATGCGGAACAATATTACCGCTCCATGTTTCGTGGCCGCGCGTCATCCTGGAATTTGCGCGACCGCCACATGGTCGAGACAATCGAAAATCTGGTTGCGCACCTCGATGGAAGCCGGCAGCCGAAAGCGATTGTCTGGGCGCACAATTCGCATCTCGGCGACGCGCGCGCGACGGAGATGAGCCACTACGGCGAAGTGAACGTCGGCCAGCTCATGCGCGAACGTTTTGGCGATGAAGCGGCGCTGATCGGTTTCAGCACCCATCATGGGACAGTAACCGCAGCCTCGGATTGGGGGGCGCCTGCAGAACGCAAAAATGTCCGGCCTGCCTTGCGAGGAAGTTACGAGGAGTTGTTTCACGAGACAGGCCTGCCTCGATTTTGGATCGACTTGCAAGGCGCTGGCCAGATCGGCGTCTTGCAACAGCGGCGCATCGAGCGCGCCATCGGAGTGATTTACCGCCCCGAGACAGAACGCTTAAGCCACTACTTTCATGCACGCCTTCCGGAACAGTTCGATGCGATCATTCATATCGATGAAACTTGTGCAGTTGAACCGCTCGAACAAACCAGTCTCTGGGACGCCGGCGAATTACCAGAAACCTACCCGTTCAAAGTGTGAAGCGCATCTATGAAGACAAATTTGGTAGGGCGCGACCGCCGGGCGCGCAGAATCAAACGAGCGATTCTCTTCGATCATGAACGAGGTACAAATTCAGGCCGGGCAAGCAATTCTCTCGGGAACTTTGCATCTTCCTACTAGCGCGCGTGCCCTGGTGCTTTTTGCACATGGTAGCGGCAGCAGCCGTCACAGTCCGCGGAATCAATTTGTGGCGCGCACACTTAACGACGCCGGACTGGCGACGCTGCTTTTTGACTTGCTCACGCAGAAGGAGGAAGCAATCGACGTGCAGACTCGCGAGCTTCGGTTCAATATCCATTTGCTGGCGGAACGCCTTGTTCACGCGACAAAGTGGGCAAAGCAGCAACCAGAAACGTGCGATTTGCGGTTTGGCTATTTCGGCTCGAGCACAGGCGGCGCTGCGGCACTGGTGGCGGCGGTCGAAGTTCCGAAAGATGTAGGCGCGGTCGTTTCGCGCGGCGGACGTCCAGATTTGGCGGATGAATCTCTGCCAAAAGTGAATGCACCAACCCTGCTCATTGTCGGCGGCAACGATGACATCGTCATCGAGTTAAACGAGCAAGTACGCGATAAGATGCACTGCGAAGTGAAACTCGAGATTATCCCCGGCGCGACGCATCTCTTCGAAGAACCAGGGACGCTGGAGAAAGTCGCGAAACTGGCAAGCGAATGGTTCGTTAATCATATTGGCAGTGCCGGGCCGCGCTAACCAATTTGTCATTCCGAGCGGAGCGAGGAACCTCACGATCGAAGCGGTCGTCACACCAGTAATTTGTGTAACGCAGCATCCAGCGAGAGGTCCTTCGGTTCGCTCAGGATGACACGCACTTTTTTATTCGCGCGTGTCTTTATAAGTCACAACGCGTCCCCACAAGCTCTTAGTTCCCCAGATCCCAGCCCGCAAACATTCCAACTGCACAATCTGGCTGTGATCGACAAACAGGTTCACGTCAGCGCCATAGTTTTTGATGTACCACGCGAACACGTCGGGATCGGCGGCTTCAAACATCAGTTTTTCCATGCCGATCTCGTCAATGAATTTTGCGGGAACGTCGGTGCGCCATGGATCGACGTTTTCAGTGATCCCTTCGCTTTCCATCATGATGATCTCCGCTCCGGCGCCGAGAAATCGCTTTGCCTGTGCGATGGCCCAGCTCGGGTCGCGCGTACCTTCCGTCTTTAGTTCCGCAGCCGCGGTGGCGCCTCCGGCGCCGAATTGAATTCCAACTTCTGGTTTCGCTTTTAATCCGGATTTGCGCACCAATTCAATTAGCCGCAGCCAATCGTCAGTTGAAATCGAGACGAACCCAGCTGAGATCTCGATGATATCGAACCCGAGCTTTTTGCATCGGGCAACGTACTGGCGCACGGCATCATCGCCTTGCACAAGAACGCGCTCAACAAAACCGCCTGTGGAAACGAGAACCTCATGTTCGTGGCAAAGCTCGATGATGTCTTGCACAGCTCGTTCTGGCATCAGCGTGAACGAGCCGCCCGCAAACTTCAGCGAATCGACGTAGGCGCCCATCGTTTCGAACAGATCTGCAAGGTAACGCCGACCCACAACCGAGTAATACGGCCCCCGAATCTCCGTTAAGCCCCGCTTCCGTGGTTTGCCTTTCCGCTCATTGACTCGCAAAAATGGAAAACTGCGCTCGGGCGGTTTTGCCTTTTTCATCTCTCTAGGATTACAAACGTCGTGCGAGGTCGCCGCGGTTGTCTGGGGAGCGCACGCGCCTCGCGTGCCGTGTTCGGCGCCCTCGTCGAACACACTTGGGAAATGAATGTATCATCGGACTTGCGAATGGCTTTCCGGCGAGGGCGCCGGAAAGAGCACGCGAGGCGCGTGCGCTCCCCGGAGACTCGCGAAACGGCGTCGGGTGTTTAAATTGGAAATTGGATGTTGAACCCGCCAGCGCGCAACTTCTCCGCCCTAACGACCGATCTTTATGAGGTCACAATGGCATGCGGCTATTGGAATGCCGGTGTGAGTGATTATGAGGCCGCGTTCCACGTCACTTTTCGGGAGAACCCGTTCGCTGGTGAATTCACGGTGGCCTGCGGGCTCGCGACAGCAATCGATTTCCTTCGCGCGTTTCGTTTTGACGAAACCGAAATTGATTATCTCGCGTCGCAGCTCGGGAACGACGGCAAGCCACTATTCAGTGTCGGTTTTCTCGACTACTTGCGCAGTTTGCGGCTGGCTTGTGAGATCGATGCAGTTCCCGAAGGAACATTGGTTTTCCCGAACGAGCCGCTGATTCGAGTGTGCGGTCCGATTATCCAATGTCAGCTTCTGGAAACGGCTCTGCTCAACATTCTGAATTTCGAAAGCCTGATCGCGACGAAAGCGGCGCGCGTATGTCTGGCTGCCCAAAATGATCCCGTCATTGAATTTGGTTTGCGCCGCGCGCAGGGCGTTGATGGCGGTTTGACTGCGGCACGAGCGGCCTGTGTTGGCGGCTGCGCGGGTACGTCGAATTTGCAGGCCGGTCAACAGTTTGGAATCCCAGTGAGCGGAACGCAGGCGCACAGCTGGATCATGTTCTTCGAAAACGAGAGCGAGGCGTTTCAAACGTATGCCAAAGCGATGCCCAATAACTGTGTCTTCGTTGTGGATACTTACAATTCTCTCGATGGGGTGCGCCACGCGATTGATATAGCTCGAAGGTTGCGCCAGAACGGACACGAAATGATCGGGGTGCGGCTGGATTCTGGGGACCGTGTTGCATTGAGCATCGAGACGCGTCGAATGCTAGATAAAGCCGGCTTCACAAACGCAAAGATCGTCTGCTCGGGTGATCTGGACGAACACGCGATAGCGGACATGAAACGATGTGGCGCGAAGATCGACATATGGGGCGTGGGAACCAAGCTCACGACCGGCCAGCCCGATGCGGCCTTAGGCGGCATTTATAAACTCGGCGCAGTACGTCGCCCCGGCGGTCAATGGCAATATCGCATTAAACTTTCCGATGAACGCGCGAAAACGTCAGTTCCGGGCCTGTTGCAGGTGCGGCGGCTTCATCAGCCGGATGGCAGATTTGTCGCCGACGCGATTTACGAACTCGATCATCGGGCAAGCAAACCCTGTGTAATTGTAGATCTTCAAACCGAGCAAGAGACGGAGATTCCTGCCAGTATGGAATACAGCGACTTGCTCGTTCCCATCTTCCGCAAAGGTAGACTGGTTTATCAAGTGCCCGATCTTGCTGCATCGCGCGAGCACACGCGCCAACAACTCCGCTGCGCGCATGCCGAGATTTTGCGCTTAAATAACCCGACACCTTACAAAATCGGCCTTGAGCGATCCTTGCACCAATTACGATCCACATTGATCGCGCGCGCGAAGGAACAATCGAAGTGAACTATTTATCCAAAGCCATCTTTCGTCTCTCCCTTGGCAAGGGGGAGGGTTCGCATCGCCAACCCTGCGTGCTGGAAAACTCCTCACCTTAATCCTCTCCCCTTTACCAAAGGGGAGAGGTGAACGAGGTCGTAGCACGCAGGCACATCCAATGAAGGCGCTGATCATCGTCGATCTTCAGAATGATTTTTTGCCCGGCGGCGCGTTACCCGTTCCGCACGGTGATGAAGTAATTCCTGTCGCCAACGAATTGCAGCGACACTTTGAGCTCGTCTTAGCGACGAAGGATTGGCATCCGCCCGACCACGGCAGCTTCGCCGCAAATCATCCGGGCAAAAAGCCGGGCGATCGCATCATCCTCAACGGAATTGACCAAATCCTTTGGCCGGTGCACTGCGTTCAAAACACGCGCGGCGCGGAGTTCGCTCCCTCATTCGACACAAGTCGAATCGCTCATGTCTTCCACAAGGGGATCGAGCGAAACATTGATAGTTACAGCACCTTTTTTGACAACGCTCATCGACGACACACCGGTCTTGCTCATTATTTAAAGGAGCGATCGATCAAAGACATTTATTTGCTCGGACTTGCCTTGGACTACTGCGTCAAAGACAGTGCGCTGGATGCGCGCCAACTTGGGTTGAATACGCACGTCATTCTGGACGGCTGTCGCGGAATCGACCTTGAGCCTGGCGACATCGACCGCGCGCTTGACGAGATGAAACGTGTTGGCGCGGTTCTACTGCAAAGCAGCGATCTCCGAGACAAATCATAATAGCGCAACGTATCGCCGACTAGCAGCCGGTCTTTCTTGAGTAAAAGGGTTTGGCGCGGATGTGACGCGCCAAACCCCGTATTTTTCTGTTTAGCTTTGCAGGTTGTCTTCAAGCCGGTTCGTCTTATTCAAACCGTGTCCCAGTCGCCCTGCCGCAGCCGGAGAAGACCAGATTCCCATCGGCATCGAAGAACTGGATTGTGGCGCTATACTCGAAGCTGTTGGCGCTGGTGAGATGGACATTGGCGGTGACTACCCCCGACCCAGCAAAGGCGCCGTTTTCGTCATAGACGTAAGATATATCGTGGAAGGAGTAATTCTGACTACCCGGCTCGCGCTGCCAGAGACCAGCCTCGGGGGTGTCGAGCGGACCCGTACCGGGAGGGTTGGCGTAGGCGGTCAGGGTGCCGTCGCGGTAAAAAGTCATTAGGGCTGGGAAAGGCGGTCGCGTCTGGTTGGGATCATCGCAATTGACCCCATTCTCGTTACCTGCCACACGCCTTGGATTGTCGGGGTTGTTTCTCGCAGCGGTCTGTCCGCGCTCCACACCAGTGAAGTGCTCGCAGCCACGCCGAGAGCGATAGCTAGTATTTGCGTTTTAAGTTTCATCTTTTTTTCCTTTGTTTGATTTGGTTTTGCTTGTTTTGGGCCTTCTCTGGCTCCTCATCGTAAGAAGTCATTTCCGGCCGTTCACCGGAGTACAGAACGGAAACGAGCGCGAGGTTATGCGGAAATGTCTCCGCGACGTAAATCGTGGCCTCCTTCGCCAAGGCTTCAGCGGGGCCAGGGAATTGGTTACCCGCTGACTCGCGACCGCGTAATTCCGCGGATGATGCGGATGTAACGGATGGGTTCTTGGCTGGCGTCTGACACAGACGCCCTACAATTGGGCGCGCGATTCAGCCTTCCTGGCGGTCGCGCCCTATCCATCCGTGTTATCAGTGTAATCCGTGGTTAAATTCACTTCGGCGCGAGGGAGGCGACGATTTTTTCGAAGCGCGGGTCGCCGCGAAGGGAATCCCACCACGGCATCAGTTTCAGTTCGCCATAGCTAAGGTCCATACCGCTAATGGGGCAACGGACGGCAGTGGCAAGCTGCTCGCAGGCGAGATCTTTTTCACCAACCCACGCAGCAATCATCGCCAAATACTTCATCATGACCATGCCATTGACTGGGTCCTTTTGGACGGGAAGAAGCTCGACCGCGTGCCGTCCTTCTCGCAAGGCGTCCTCCTTCCGCCCGAGAGCGGCATCGATTACACCTAGCACGCACCATGCCGGGCCGTAATTTGGTTCAGCCTGCACGGTTTTCTCCTGCTCCGCGCGCGCAGCAGTAAAAGCCAAATGCGCGTTGTGTTCGTCGTTTGTCATCCGGGCGATGACGCCTTCGACGAAAGGGCGCGTGAAATTACCAGCTTGTTGCCCTAACGGGAATTCGTCGGAGGCGAGCAAGGCGTCTTTAGCGGCAGCGATGTCGCGTTCGGCAAGTGCACAAGGTAGCCATCGAAAGGCGATCTTCGGCATGGCAGCAGGATTTGTCGTCCGGATTTCATCGATCACTTGATGCAACGGTCCTGTATCAGCTTTCCAATTCACTTCCACGAACGCGCGCTCTGCCTTTGCTTCGACATAGTTTGGCGCGATAGTGAGCATGCGATCTAACGTGGATTTCTGTTCAGCATAACGCTGGGCCCCTCCGTAACTGTCTGCGATATTGCCGAGCGCGTTAAGGTTTCGCGGGTCGAGCTCAATTGCCCGTTCGAGGCTTCATATGGATTCTTCCCAGCGTCCCTGACGCCTTTGGATAAAGCCCATCACCGCGAATATCCGGGGATTATTTGGCAACCTCCGGCGTGCGATTTCCAGTTCAGCCAGTGCGCCATCGTAGTCGAGGTATCCATTATAAAGATGATGTGCTCGTGCGAGGTGTGCTTCGCCGGCATTTGGGCGAATGCGAAATGCTTTCTCGACCGCTGCTTCCGCTAACGCTAACCGCGCAGGAGTATGGTCAAGGCCAAAGAAGTAAAACTGGTCATGAGCCCTTGCGAGGACGCAATAGGCCTGTAGAAACGATGGATCGCGCGCTACCGCCTGGTTCAGCAAATCGATTGCCGGCAACGTGTCCGCGCCCCAGCTAAGGCCCAGCCCAATGATATCATTGGCGCGCGAATAGAGCTCGAAAGCGACGAGATCAGTGGTTGGCTTCTCCCAATAGCCAGTCTCTCCGCAGATGTGACTTTGGCGTTCAGTCGTTCGGCGACCTTTTGCGCGATCTCACTTTGGATTGAGAACAAATCATCCAAATCGCGATCGTATTGCTCGGCCCAGACGTGCGTGTCAGAGCGTGTGTCGATCAACTGCGCGTTGAGACGGAGATGCGTGCCGGCTCTGCGGACGCTGCCTTCCAGAACATGCGATACCCGCAGATCATTTCCGATCTGACGGAGATTTCGCTTGCCACGGTAATCCATGACGCTGGTCCGGCTGATGACTTTGAGATCGGCGATCCTCGCGAGCTTCGTGAGGACATCGTCTTGCATGCCATCGACAAAAGACGCATCGCTTTTGTCGTCGCTCAGATTTTCAAACGGGAGAACGGCAATCCCGTTCGCCAGGGGATGCGCGATCATTTCACTTTTCCAAACGATCCAGCCAGCGGCCGCTGCCAAAGCAACCAGCGATGCCGCCAGAAGCGCGCTGGTTGGATTACGTCGCACCCATTTCCTGCCGCGGGTGAAAACTCCGGCGCGGCGGGCCTGAATGGGTTCGTGTTTTAGCCAGCGCTCAATATCTTCAGCCAGCGCGAGGGCCGAAGGATAACGGCGCTGCGAATCTTTCTCCAGACACTTCAGGCAAATTGTTGAGAGATCGCGATCTATTTTCGGATTTAAGAGGCGCGGTGACCGCGGCTCAGTATCCAATAGTAATTTGATCGTCTCATAGGTTGTTCCACCGGCAAAGGGCGGCTGGCCGGTGAGCAATTGGTAAAGCACTGCACCAAGTCCATACACATCTGTGAGGCTGCTGATAGCCGCGTTGTTTCCCACAGCTTGTTCTGGCGCCATGTAACTGGGCGTGCCCAGCACTTCCATCGTGCGCGTCACCGTGCTCTCTGACTCGACGAGTCGCGCCAGGCCAAAGTCGGTAAGATGCGGTTCGCTCTTTTGATCCAGCAGAATGTTTCCAGGCTTGATGTCTCGATGCA
>Ga0209470_1003067_pt1 | contig 11633 bp, 8 predicted proteins | sample GraSoiAngelo_125_FD_185882 | JGI IMG/M metagenome (GOLD analysis project Ga0209470, IMG submission 185882) | Grasslands soil microbial communities from the Angelo Coastal Reserve, California, USA - 14_0927_05_40cm (SPAdes) (version 2) | ecosystem: Environmental > Terrestrial > Soil > Grasslands ... | reverse complement strand
TTTCCGCGAGACCGGTGCGCTACTCGACGGCCACTTCATTCTGCGCTCTGGTTTGCACAGCCGCGAGTATTTCCAATGCGCTTTGCTTCTTCAGAACACCGAGATCGCAGCGAAAGTTTGCGGATGGCTCGCGGAGAAGCTGCGCCAATTCGATTGTGACACGGTGATCTCCCCTGCCCTTGGCGGAATCATCGTCGGCCAGGAGGTCGGCCGCTCGTTAGGCAAACGGCACATCTTTGTTGAGAAGGACGAGGGCAAACTCGTCTTGCGGCGCGGGTTTCAAATTTCGCCGGGTGAAAAGTTCGTCGTTGTTGAAGATGTGGTGACGCGCGGCGGACGCGTGCAGGAAACAATCGACATTGTCCGCGCTCACAAAGGGATCGTCTCCGCAGTCGGAGTGATTGTCGATCGGAGCGGTCAATCAAAACCAGATTTTGGTTGTCCGTTCGTGAGCCTCGTCGAGATGATTGTAGAGAACTTTCCCGCAGATAACCTGCCGCCTGATCTGGCAAAAATCCCTGCCGTAAAACCTGGCAGCAAGTAGTCATCGCGTTGGGGGTCAGCCAGCTTGGCTGACTCGCCAGGCTGGCAGCCTGCCAGCCGAGTCAGGCTAGTAACCTGACATCGGCCCCCAGAACGTTACCTGCTTAGCAACTCGGCGAGTGCTCTCGGAGCGGTCACAGGCGCTTTGCAGGTGAAAATTTCACAGACGTAAGCGGCCGGTTTTCCATCGATCGGCGACATGGCGCGAATCGCTTCATTTTGCTCGCCAAGATATTTCTGACCAGCGGCGCCATCCGCGAGAAATACCACTGTCTTCGGCAGAAAATGCCGATTCACCTCTCTAATTAACACTTTGGTTTCAGGAGCCTCTTTTTTCCCGGCGATCACGACCTGGCGCGGTTTGCTTGACGCGGAGTCGAGCGCCACCAGCATCTGCGGCATGGCGCTGGGGAAATGCGAAAGAGTTGTCGCGAATGCGTCGATCGTTTTTCGCGCGCGCTCCGCCATCTGTTTGTTATCGCGAAATTGTGCCAGGCGCAAAAGATTCAGGGCCGCGACTGAGCTCGCGGCAGGCTCTGCTCCGTCGTTATCGTCCTTCATTCGGAGAAAAACGCTTTCATCCTTGCCGCTCGTGCTGAAATAGCCGCCGTTCTTCTCGTCGAAAAACAAGCGATCCTGCGTCTCTTGCAATTCGACCGCGAATTCCAGCCATTCGACATCGAATGAAACTTCGTAAAGATCGAGAAGACCTTGAATAATGAACGCGTAATCGTCGGCGAAGCCCTCGATATCGCTGCGGCCGCCGCGATAGTTGCGGTAGAGCAATTTGCTCTTTTCTTCGTAGAGATTTGTCCTGAGGAATTTGGCAGCGCGTGTGGCAATCTCCAGGTAGCGGGGTTCGTCGAGAACTTGTGCGGCGCGGGCATAAGCCGAAATCATCAGGCCGTTCCAGGCGGCGATGATTTTGTCATCGAGATGAGGCCGCGGTCGTTTGGCACGAATGGAAAATAATTTCTCGCGACTCTGCGCCAGAAGCTTTCCGATTTCTTCCTCGGTTTTCTGAAAGTGCTTTGCGGTCTCCGCAATCGTGTGGCGTTCAATCAAGATATTTTTGCCACGAAATTCATCCTGCGGATCGCTCCCTTCCGGCGCATTTCCGTGCGGCTGCACGCCGTAATGAAAATCGAATATTTCGGCAATATCTCCCAGCGCATCGTCGATTTCTTTTTTTGTCCAGATATAGAATGCGCCTTCGGCTGTCTTGGTGTGACCGGGATCGCCCGCCTTCGCCGAGGCTACGGCGGACAAGCCGATCCCGGCTACAACAGGGCTGTCGGCATCTTCGGCTGAGAAGAAGCCGCCTTCCTTCGATGTCATGTCGCGAGCGACGTAATCGAGAATGTCGCGGGCGACTGATTCGAACTCGACCCTCACCGGCGCTTTCGCGTCCGCCTCTCCCTGGCCAGGGAGAGGATGGAGGTGAGGGTCGCTTAAAATTTGGTACGCGTCGAGATAAGCGACTGCGAGTTGCGCCTGATCGTAAAGCATCTTTTCGAAATGCGGCACGTGCCAGTAGCGATCGACCGAGTAACGATGGAAGCCGCCGTCGATATGATCATGCATTCCACCGGCAGCCATTTTGCGCAGCGTGAACAAAGCCATCTCGAGCGCGTGTTTGCCGGATTCGCCCTTGGGAGCGCGCGCGTAGAATCGTGTCAGGAAGTTGAGCGTCGCCGGTCGCGGAAACTTAGGGGCATTTCCGAAACCGCCTTCCTTCGGATCGTAACTGCGGTCAAGTTGCCGGTAAGCAGCATCTATGATCGCTGCATCGATTTTTCCTTCGGGAGTCGTGGCCGATTGAGATTCACGCAGCGCGTCAACGATCTTGCCGCCTTGCTCGACAATTTTGTCGTGATTTTCCTTCCAAGCCGTCGCGATTCGTTCGAGCACGCTCTTGAAAGCCGGCTGACCATATCGGTCCTCCGGCGGAAAATAGGTTCCGCCAACAAATGGCTTCAGGTCAGGCGTCAACCAGACGCTCATTGGCCAGCCACCACCGCCCGTGGTTGCTTGAACAAACGTCATAAAGACGCGGTCGACATCGGGGCGCTCTTCCCGGTCCACTTTGATGTTCACAAATTCGCGATTCATGACCGCGGCCACGTCTTCGTTTTCGAACGATTCGTGGGCCATGACATGGCACCAGTGACAGGTGGAATAACCAACCGAAAGAAAGATCGGTTTGTTTTCCCGGCGCGCCTTTGCGAACGCTTCTTCCCCCCATGGATACCAATCAACGGGATTATGTGCATGCTGAAGAAGATACGGCGACTTCTCCTGCGCCAGACGGTTCGTGTGCTCGGGACGCGCAGGCTTGGGCTCAGCAAAAGTATCGCTTGCTGTCACCAACCACGTTAACGCGAGAAATCCAAAGAGGAAGGGACTTGTCATGGCTTCGCCGCGTTAAATCGTCGAACCGTTGAATCGTAGATCCGATGTAACGGTTTAACGCTGTTACGAATCACGGTACGTTTTCTTGTCATTCCGAGTGAAGTCGAGGAATCTCTGGCCGTTTTAGCGGAAGCTCCGGCTCTCATAAAAACTAGAGATGTCTCCAGCCTTCGCATAAAGCTACGGCTTGGCAGGCGCTCCGCTCGACATGACAAAGCATGGACACTACACATTTCATTCTTTTGTTTCTCGCGATCGGTCTGATCGCATTTCTTTATTCGTCAGTCGGTCATGCCGGTGCGTCGGGCTACATCGCAACGATGACATTGTTCGGGCTCGCACCGACGGTTATTCGACCAACAGCGCTTGTGCTTAACATCCTGGTTGCGTCTATCGGCACGTTTCAATTCTGGCGAGCCGGTCATTTCTCGTGGAGATTATTCTGGCCTTTTGCGCTGCTTTCCATTCCGGCTGCGTACGTCGGGGGCTATCTTCAGCCGTCTGCTTCGATCCTCCGAATCCTGATAGGCGTTGTGCTGCTTTTTTCGGCCGCGCGACTGATGTTCCGACGAGGCGACCCGCCCCAAACCGTCACCCCTTCGCGGCCGGTCGCAATTAGTGCAGGCGCAGGGCTTGGGTTTCTTTCTGGACTAACTGGGACCGGGGGCGGGATCTTTCTCACGCCGTTACTGCTGTTTTGCCGATGGGCGCATATTCGACAGGCTGCAGCCGTTTCGGCACTGTTCATTTGGGTGAACTCAATCGCGGGGCTGGTTGGTTACTTTACAAAAGTTCGGTCAATTCCTTCACCGGGCCTCATCCTGGCCGCGGCCGCGATCATTGGTGGAATTGTAGGTTCGCGTCTGGGAAGCAGGCGTCTTGCTGTTCGGGCAATTTCGCTTTTTCTGGCGACAGTCCTTCTTATCGCCGGAATGAAATTGATTTTCACACGGTAGGGACGCGTCATAGCTGTGGCTACGGCCCTATGGCCTGTTTGTATCCATTCAATGCTAAGCAGATTGTTGAAACCCGGTCATAGGCGGTGGCTATAGCAGCTCAAGCTTGGGCGCGGTTTCCGGTGACCAGGGATTGGTCTTGTAATCGGATTCGACGATCCGATCGGCGTATTTGCGTAAAAGCTGGCATAACGCATCCACATCCAGTCCATGATGTCGCGGGGCGAACCGGGACAAGTTCTTACCCGCAAGGCGGAACAGACGAACCGCGGGAGACAGACGCCTGCTATGTTTCGCGTGCATTGGGTACTCAAATCGCTTCTGAAGGTGGACAAAAGCCCCAGCCGCCTGAATCAATCCTTTGAAGTAGTCTGCATCGGGTGATTTGGTCTTGAGCCAAAGTTGCTCGAGCACATCGTGCGCCTCGTAGTAACGTTTTTCATTCCAGCAATGGAAAAACGCGCGATAAAATGGATGTTTCACGATGTCTCTCTGGTTTGGATCGACATCTTCAACAACCAACTCGGCCACGAACCGCGAAATCCTCTCGCCTTTGCTCATGAAGAGCTTAATTTGCTCACGGCTCAGACGATGAGCAAACCAGCGCGCACCAGTTTTTCCAACGGGCAAGACTGCCCGCCTCGCGCGGCTGACTTCTCGCGGCCTGCCTGGCTGTGTGGATATAAGAAATGACAGCCGTTGCCCTGGCCATCTTGCTGGTGGTCATTTCAATTTTGATTTTCTGTTCCGCTCTCTTTTCCGGAGTGGAAACCGCCCTCTTCTCACTCAAGCCGCATCAGTTACGCCGTCTCGAAACAAATCACGCAAGGCTCACAAAATTCGTACAATTCTTCCGGGAAAATCCGCGTCGCGTCCTGAATATCCTGCTCCTGGCCGACGCTCTGGTAAACGTGCTTTTAGTGGTGCTATGTCTGTTCTTCCTATGGGAGGGTCCATTCGCCGGGCGCATTTCGCAGTGGGCAGCGGGGCTCGCGATCTTCGCGATTATCGTTCTGCTTTGCGACTTAATCCCAAAGCTGTTGGCGCTTTCAGTGCCTTATCGACTCTCAACGATCGGCGCCTTCGCCTTGCAGATATCAATGCCTCTTCTAGACCGCATCGGTCGCGGGCTTGAAAACGTAAGCGCTTATGTGGTCGATCTCCTAACGCCATCGCATCTCCGCACCCGCGCGCGCTTAAGTGACGAGGAATTGGAAACGCTGATCGAGATGAGTGAGGAGGAAGGCGCCTTGCATGAAGGCGAGGCCGAAATCATTCAAGAAATCATCAAACTCGGTGATAAAACCGCAAAGGACTGCATGACGCCGCGCGTTGATAGTTTCATGCTGCCCGATGATTTGACGAACGAGGAAGCAATTGCCCGCCTGAAGAAAAATCGTTATCGGCGGGTCCCGGTCTACGCCGACACGCCCGATCAAATTCTTGGGATCATCGATGTGAAATTGTTCATGCTCGATCCGTCGGAACATTACACTGAGAAATTAATCGCTCCTTCCTTCGTCTCCGAGACGATGGGAGCGCTGGAGCTGCTCAAGCTCTTCTTGACTCGTCCCCAGGGGATGGGTGTCGTGGTTGACGAATTTGGCGGCACCGAAGGAATCATCACGATGGAGGACATCGTGGAAGAAATCCTTCGCGATGTTGTACCACGGGACGACGTCGCTCTTTATATCGAGCCGCTCGGGAACGGCAGATTCCTCGTTAGCGGCAACGCGCGCCTTGACGATTTAAGCGAATATCTCGGTTTTCAAATCGACGCGGAAGGAATCGACACGATTGGCGGATTTGTCTTCACGCGGCTGGGTTATTTGCCGCCCCCTGGCACAAAATTAGAGATCCCGCGCCTTGCTATCACAGTGCGTCGCGCTGGCCGCAAAAGAATCGAGGAAATTTTGCTGGAGAAAACAGCTCCGAAAGCTTTCGAGGCAGCCGCATGATAATCGGCTTAATCATTTTTTGTTGCTGGATTGTTTCGTTTTTCTTCAACGGGATTGAAAGCGGACTGCTTTCGATCGACCCAATCCGATTACGACAAAATGTGAAACGTCGCGTGCCGGCGGCCGTGCGGTTGAATCGCTTGTTGAAACACCCGGAGCGATTGCTGGTGACCGTTCTGCTGTTCACCAACGCGGCGGACATACTCGGTCTTTTCCTTCTGACGCACGAATTAGTCCGATCATGGGGTTACGCCGGTTATTTTATCGCTCTGGCAATTGCGCTTCCGGTCTATTTGTTTCTGCTTTCTGTTCTTCCCAAATCGCTTTTTCGGCGATTTCCCTTTCGCGCCCTGGCGCAACTTGCCGGCGTACTCGAACTAGCATCGCTCCTGTTCTCACCATTGCTCGAACTCGGTGCGCGACTGGGCAAGCTGATCCTGCCGAGTCGCGCCGCCAAACGCGCTCGTCTTTTTGCGGGACGCGAGGACCTGAAACAGATCACCGCACAAAGCGAGCTCGAGGGCTCCCTCACTGCTACGGAGCGCGTGATGATTCATAACGTAGTCGATTTCCGCAGTGTCAAAGTGCGCGACGTAATGTTGCCTTCGGCAAAAGTCGTTGCGTTGCCGCCCGACGCGTCAACTCGAGAAGCGGTGGAGCTCAGCGCCTCTTCCGGCCTTGACCGTCTGCCAGTGATTACGTCAGGAGGGCAACCTGCCGGATTGATTAACGTTCTCGATATCTTGCTCGAGCAGAATGGAAACAAGCCGCTGGCCAATTACATCCGGCGCATCGTAACGACTAATGAGGAGGAGTCCGCCTATCGGGTTGTGCAGCAATTGCGCGCTGCTCGACTCGGCCTTGCTGCTGTCCTGGATCGAAGGAAAAATTTTTGCGGGATTGTAACGCTTGAGGATTTGGTTCGGTATCTCGTTTCTTCAAGCGAGGCTCGGGCTTAGCTCGATTCATTCCAACGTCACAGTTTCCTGTTCGTCACCAAGGATTCGCGCGGCAGCAAGGAGCGCAACGTGCGAAAATGCCTGCGGAAAATTTCCCAGCTGTCGTCTTTCCCGCGGATCGTACTCCTCGGAGAGAAGGCCCAGGTCGTTTCGCACGTCAAGCAAGCGCTCGAATAATTCGCGCGCTTCTTTCTTTCGACCGAGGAGGTGCCAGCAAGCAACCAACCAGAAGGAGCATGGGAGAAAAACACCTTCACGCCCCGGTAACCCATCCACGCCGCACTCCTGCGGCCGATAACGCAACACCAAGCCATCTTCCATCAGCTCGCGTTCGATGGCCTCGACGGTATTGCGGACACGTTCGTCTGTTGCAGGCAGAAAACCGACGAGCGGCATCGTCAGCAGGCTGGCGTCCAGCGCGTCGGAACCGTAAAACTGGGTGAACGCCTTTCTCTTTGAGTTGTAACCGCGCTCGCAAACCTCTGCGCGAATTTGCTCTCTAACTTTTCGCCAGCGGCCATGATGCTCGCCCGCCGCGCATCCGCATTCTTCAACAAGTTTCACCGCGCAATCGAACGCCACCCACGCCATCATTTTCGAGTGCGTGAAATTTTTTCGGCCGCCGCGCACCTCCCAAATTCCTTCATCCGGTTTCTGCCAGTTTGATTCCAGGAATTTCATCAAATGCACCATCAATGCCCAATCGGGCTCCTCCATTTTGATTCCAGCGCAATCGGCTTCGAACATCGTCGCCAGTACCTCGCCGTACACATCCAGCTGAAATTGCGTTGAAGCAGCGTTGCCGATGCGTATCGGAACAGACTTTTCATACCCGGAAAGCCAGGGAATTTCGACTTCAGTGAGCCGACGCTCGCCCCGAACGCCGTACATGATCTGCATCTGCGCGGGGCTCCCGGCGACAGCTCGCAGCAGCCACTCACGCCATCCCTCAGCCTCCTGGCGATAACCGGCGCGCAGCAGCGAAAGCAAAGCGAACGTGGCATCTCGCAGCCAGCAGTAGCGATAGTCCCAGTTGCGCGGTCCTCCTATTTGTTCAGGTAGCGATGTCGTAGCCGCGGCGACCAGGCCGCCCGTGGGCGCGTAAGTCAATCCCTTGAGCACAATGAGCGAGCGCATCACTGCATCGCGCCATTCCCCCTGACCTTGAAACTGATTCGACCATGATCGCCAGTACCTTTCGGTGTCGCGCAAAGCATGCTCGTAATGGATCGCCCTTGGCGGATTCTTATGGGAAGCGAACCACGTGAGCACGAACGGGACCTGTTCACCTTCGCTAACCTTAAACTCCGCAACTGTGGTCAGGTCTTTACCTCGCGTTTCAATCGGCGTTCGCAAGATCAAACCATCCGGTCCCGCGATTGCTTCCAGGTCGCCATTCCGGTGGCGCACCCATGGCACGATCTGTCCATAATCAAACCGGATGACGAGTTCCATCTGCATCGAGACTTTGCCGCGCGACCCTTCGACGATCCGGATGATGTCCGGATTCTCGCCACGCGGCGGCATGAAATCGATCAGGCGCACGGCGCCGCTCTTGGTTTCGATTTCCGTTTCCAGGATCAGCGAGTCACCACGGTAACGGCGACGTGTTTCTACAACTCCTTCCTCTGGGAAAAACCGCCAGTGCCCGTTTCTCGTATCGCCCAGGAGCGAGGCGAAACACGCTGGTGAGTCGAACCGCGGAAGACAAAGCCAATCAACGCATCCGTCCCGACTCACCAAGGCAGCAGTCTGCGTATCGCTAAGAAACGCATAGTCCTCGATCTTTGTCCCTTCTTGCGACACCTACTTCTTCCTCCTCGCAAGCGAAGCGAGACGAGCCGCGCCGGAGCCTTTGGCGGAGGCGAGTTGATCGACTCGCCCCGAGTCCGCGAGCCCCGCGATCCCATCACGCGTTAATCGAAACACCGTCCATTCGTGCATTGGCTTGGCGCCGAGCGCGCGATAAAACTTGATCGCCGGTTCGTTCCAATCAAGCACAGCCCATTCCATTCGGCCGCACTCTCGGTCCCGCGCAATCTTCGCAAGCTCGACCAGCAATGCGCGTCCATAACCTTTGCCGCGCTTGTCCGGCTTCACGAACAGGTCTTCAAGATAAAGGCCGGGCCGTCCCAGCCAGGTGGAAAAATTGTAAAAGAAAACTGCGAACCCAACCGGCGATTTTCCTTCAAACGCGAGAAGAACTTCCGCCGCTGGCCGTTCCCCGAACAAAACATCGACAAGTTGTTCCTCCGTCGCGGTCACCTCGTCTGGCGCGCGCTCATACGTCGCCAAGTCGCGAATCAGCTGCAGAATGATCGGCACATCCTCCAGCCGCGCGGGGCGAATCATGAATTCGTTGGGAGTTTTCATTTCTATTTCAGCGATCTGCCAGCGCTTGACTGATCCGATTTAAGCCTTCTGCAAACATTTCCGTGTTCACGCCCATGCCAATTCGAAAATGATCAGGCATTTCGAAAAAGCGACCTGGAACTGCTGAAGTGTCGAATTCTGCACGTAGTCGTTCCAGGAAATTGTCGGCGTTGCCATCCCTCAGTTGCACGAACGCCGTCGTGCCCCAATCTGGCCAAACTGCAGAAAGCCCAGATTGCCGCCTAAGAAAATCTCGAAGCAATTTGCGGTCAGCGTCCACGATCCGTCGCGCTTTTTCGCGAAGGCGATTCAAATGTTTGAATGCGGCAACAGCGAGAAGTAGCCCAGGGTAAACTGGCGTTGCGCTGTAGAGATCATTCAGGCGGCGCATCTTCCACGCGAGGTCCGGGCGCGCCAGGATCCAGCCGCAACGCAGTCCGCTCACGCCGTAAACTTTCGTCAAACTGCTGGTCACCACGAACTCTGGCCCGAGATGAAATGACGTACGCGGCGTCCGCTGGTAAACCGCATCGAGATAAACCTCATCCACCAGCACCAGCGCCCCAACGCTGCGGGCGATGTCGCCAACTTCGCGCAGGACCGAATCTGGCGTAAGCGCGCTCGTCGGGTTGTGCAGGTTCGTGATCACGATGAGCCGCGTTCTGGGCGTAATAGCGCGAAGAATCTCTCCCGGATCGACTACCCAACCGGTTTCCCTCGTTCGCAAAAAGCGTTTCACGTTCGCGTGAAGATAATAAGCGACATCGAGAATTGGTCCGTACGCTGGATGCTCGATTAAGACTTCGTCGCCCGGTTCGATAATCGCAGCCATGGCAAGATGATTTGCCATGGACGTACCTGCGGATTCCACAACGCAGTCGGGATCAACACCGTGATGTGCCGCGATGGCTTTTTGTAAAGGCGGATGGCCATACCCGTTGTCGCTGCCATTAATTTCGAGTGTCTCCAGGTGAACTGGCAGTTCGCGCAGCGGAAACGACGCTACGCCACTCGTTGCAAGATTAAACCGCGCGCGGCTCAGCGTTTTGGACCAATGCATGTAGTCGGAATGCTTGTGAGTCATGAATCTTCTGGTCTAAACTTCCTCCAATAATAGTAAACCGGGAGCGCAGCCAGCATTATACCCAGCGCGATTGCGCTATTCGGTGGTGAAGCGACGATAGCGCTTCCGACAATTCCAACACAGGACAAAACAAAAAGGACCGTCGTGAACGGATGGCCGGGCACACGATAGGTAACTGTATCTGATCCGATCTGACGCCAGCGCAAAACGAACAGTGAAGCCGCTGTCATCGCGAAAAAAATGAAATCGACAGTCACTTCAAAATTCAAGATTTGACCATACGTCCCGGAACAAGCGATGACGATTGCCGCCAGACCCTGAAGAATGATGGCGATCACTGGCGCTCGCGAGCGTTCCGAGAGTTTGCCAACACTTGCAAAGAAAAGTCCGTCGCGCGCTATCGCGTAGTACACCCGCGGACCCGTTAACATGCTTTGGCTTAGGAAACCGAGCGTCGAGATCGCGATACCGGCGGCAATCCATTGCGCGCCGCGTGAACCGAGCGCCGCCCGCATGACATCGGAAGCCGGAGTCGTCGTTGCATCCAACCCGGCTGAACCGAGCACTCGCAGGCAAACAAAATTGACGGCAAGGTAAAGGGCCACAACGCCAGCCACGCCCATTAGTAGCCCGCGCGATAAATCACGGCGCGCATCGCGCATTTCACCTGCTACAAAAGTCGAGGTCTGCCAACCGCCATAAGCAAACGCAATGGGAACCATCGCGGACCCGATACTTGCCAAAACTCCAAGCGAAAACAAAGGGGTAAGCGATGGCTCCGATTTGGTAGAGCTGCCGCCAAGCGCAAATCCGAAGAGCACGAGCCCCGCGATCGCTGCGATCCTTAACAACATGAAAACGCTTTGCACATTGCTGCCCGCGCGCGCTCCCAGACAGTTAATACCAGTTAGTCCGAGGAGCACCACAGCCGCGATCACGCTGTCGTTCCAAACTACTCCTGTAAGCGCGCGAAAATACGATGCGAAAATAACAGCTACCGCAGCCATACCGCCGGTCTGCGTCACCAGAAGCAGTCCCCATCCGTACACAAACGCCACCGCAGGATGGTATGCCTCGCGAAGGTAGACATACTGGCCGCCCGCCGCGGCGGGCAAACGAGTGGCCAGTTCAGCCCAGATAAACGCACCGCACATCGCAAAAATGCCGCCGAGCACCCAAACGCCAAGGATTAGCAACGGCGTGTGAACGCGATGCGCTACCTCCGATGGATTAGCAAAAATTCCCGCGCCAACGATGCCGCCCATGACAATCATGGTGGCATCGAATAACCCGAGTTGACGACGAGGTCTTAACGCTTCTGACTTTGTCATTCCGAGCGGAGTCGAGG
>Ga0209470_1003048_pt1 | contig 11680 bp, 10 predicted proteins | sample GraSoiAngelo_125_FD_185882 | JGI IMG/M metagenome (GOLD analysis project Ga0209470, IMG submission 185882) | Grasslands soil microbial communities from the Angelo Coastal Reserve, California, USA - 14_0927_05_40cm (SPAdes) (version 2) | ecosystem: Environmental > Terrestrial > Soil > Grasslands ... | reverse complement strand
ATATCTCCTGCGCGAAGACCTGTGGCAATGGTGCAATACTTAGGTACGTATGTCAATATAATTCAGTGGTTGACTTACGCAAATGTCTAAACTCCAGTCCCCTCCTCGCAGAGGAGGGGTGGACGCGACCTCAACAAAATATCGCGAAGCCTCCTTTAAAGGAGCGGACGGGGTGGTCAGACCGGCCGAAACGTTTCGCCAAACTTCTATTGAGGCTTCGCCCTATCGGGCTCGCGCTTCGCGTGAGGCTTCGCCCTATCGGGCTCGCGCTTCGCGCCACCCCGGCGCGCCACCTTTCTATTAAGCTGTCGCGCCACCCCTCCTCTGCGAGGAGGGAATGTCCGCCCCCATCTTTTTACCTCGATCATACTTCAAGCTTTAAGTAACGTTAAAACTGAAAGGAGTTTTTGATGACTCCATCCTCAACAGAATCATCGGCGGCGACACAGCCCCTTTCCCTGGAAGAGTTGCGCAAGATGAATGCTTACTGGCGCGCTGCGAATTATCTCTCGGTCGGACAGATTTACCTCTACGCCAATCCGTTGCTGCGTGAACCATTGAAACTCGAGCACATCAAGCCTCGTTTGCTGGGACACTGGGGCACGACTCCAGGTCTGAACTTCGTTTACGTGCACCTTAATCGCATCATCAAAATGTACAACCTCAACGTCATTTACATCTGCGGTCCAGGGCATGGCGGGCCGGGCATGGTGGCGAACACCTATCTCGAAGGGACTTACTCCGACGTCTATACCGCCATTCAGCAGAATGAAGAGGGCATGCAAAGGTTGTTCAAACAATTTTCGTTTCCCGGAGGTATTCCCAGCCATGTTGCCCCCGAGACACCGGGATCCATCCATGAAGGCGGGGAACTGGGCTATGCCCTGGTGCACGCGTACGGCGCAGTCTTCGACAATCCCGATCTATTGGCCTGCTGCGTCGTGGGGGATGGCGAAAGCGAGACAGGACCGCTGGCGGCCAGTTGGCATTCCAATAAATTCCTCAATCCTCGACGCGATGGAGCTGTGCTTCCTATTTTGCATCTGAACGGTTACAAGATCGCAAATCCCACGGTGTTGGGACGGCTCAGCGATGAGCAGTTAAATCACCTGTTCACTGGGTATGGATACGAACCTCATTTTGTGGAGGGCGATCATCCGGAGCCCATGCACCAACTGATGGCAGCCACTCTTGATAACGTCATCGAGAAAATCCGCGTCATCCAGCTCCAGGCTCGCTCCAACGGATCCTCCAGGCTACAGCCTTGGCCAATGATTGTTTTGCGCACTCCAAAAGGCTGGACTGGGCCGAAATTTGTCGACGGCAAGCCAGTCGAAGGAACATGGCGCGCTCATCAGGTGCCGGTCACCGATCTGGAACGCAAACCGGAACACGTGACGGTTCTCGAACAGTGGATGAAGAGTTACAAACCGGAAGAGCTGTTTGACGCGGACGGGAAGCTCATTCCCGAACTTGCGGAACTGGCGCCAAAAGGTGTGCGGCGCATGGGGTCGAATCCACACGCGAATGGAGGTCTGCTACTGAAAGATCTCGTGATGCCCGACTTCCGGAATTATGCCGTTTCCGTAACGAAGCGGGGTGTCCAGTCAGCGGAGTCGACTAAGGTTCTGGGAACCTTCCTGCGTGACGTGATGAAGCTGAATGAAGAATCGAGGAACTTTCGTGTTTTCGGGCCTGACGAGACGGCATCCAATCGGCTCGATGCCTTGTATGAGGTTACAGACAAAGTATGGATGGAGCGGCTTTTGCCCACAGATGAACACCTGTCACCCGATGGACGCGTGATGGAAGTGCTCAGCGAGCACATGTGCCAGGGCTGGCTCGAGGGCTATTTGCTGACAGGCCGGCACGGCTTCTTCTCGTGCTACGAGGGTTTTATTCACATCGTGGACTCGATGTTCAATCAGCACGCGAAATGGCTGAAAACGACGCGCGACATACCCTGGCGCCGCCCGATTTCTTCGCTGAATTATCTTCTGACATCGCACGTTTGGCGGCAGGATCACAACGGTTTCAGCCATCAGGATCCCGGTTTCATCGATTTCGTCATGAATAAGAAGGCCGACACCATCCGCGTTTACTTGCCTCCGGACGCGAACACTCTTCTTTCTGTGGCTGATCACTGTTTACGCAGCCGTCAGTATGTGAACGTTATTGTGGCCGGCAAGCAACCCCAGTTGCAGTGGCTCGACCTGGATGCGGCCATCGCGCATTGCACAAGGGGAATCGGCGTGTGGTCATGGGCCAGTACGGACCTGAGTGCCGAGCCCGACGTGGTGATGGCATGCGCCGGTGATGTACCCACATTAGAAACTCTCGCTGCCGCGGATCTTCTTCGTCAGCATTTTCCCGATATCAAGATCCGGGTGGTGAACGTCGTGGACCTGATGACATTGCAGCCCTCGAGCGAGCATCCTCACGGTCTGTCGGACAGCGAATTCGATTCCATGTTCACGACGGATAAACCTGTCATGTTCGCCTATCACGGATACCCGTGGCTCATACACCGGCTGACCTATCGCCGCCACGGTCATTCTAATATTCACGTTCGAGGGTACAAGGAAGAGGGCACCACCACGACGCCATTCGACATGACCGTCATAAACGATCTTGATCGTTATCATCTCGCCGCCGACGTCATCGATCGAGTGCCGAAATTGCAACGCATCGGCGCCCACTTCCAGCAGTTCTTGCGTAATAAATTGGTTGAACACAAGGAATATGTGCAACGACACGGTGATGACATGGCGGAAGTCAAGCAGTGGGTCTGGCCATATTGACGCATGAAGATCCTGGTGCTCAATGCAGGCTCCAGCAGCCATAAGGTATCTCTCTATCAATTGGGCGAGAGTCTTCCCGACGATCCGCCGCCTCCGCTGTGGGAAGCCAAAATCGATTGGCATGACCATATCGGTATCGATGCCGTGGAACAATTACTCACCGCGCTGTGGAGCGGTAAATCGCCCGTTCTTCGGTCCCCTGACGACATTGATATGGTTGGGCATCGTATCGTTCACGGCGGCCGGCAATACGAAGAACCCGTTCGAATCACTCCCGCTGTGAAGGCCGGAATTGCCGGCGTTTCCGCATTCGCGCCGCTACATAATCGAGGCGAGCTGGAGGTCATCGATGTCATCGAGAAAGTGTTCGGAGACATCCCTCAAGTAGCCGTTTTTGACACCGGCTTCCATCGCAGCATCCCGCCGGCAGCGGCGGTATATTCCGGTCCGTACGAATGGTTCACGGAAGGTATTCGCCGCTACGGCTTTCATGGAATCAACCATCAGTATTGCGCCGGACGCGCCGCGCGGCTCCTGAAACGGGATCTGGGAACTCTCAGGCTCATCACCTGCCATCTCGGCAATGGCTGCTCACTCGCGGCGATTCGCGGAGGTGACAGCATAGATACGACAATGGGATTTACTCCTCTCGAAGGCCTGATGATGGGCACTCGCTCAGGTTCCATTGATCCCGGAATTCTCACTTACCTTTTGCGGCGCGGCCGGCTTCAACCCGAAGAGATCGATGACCTATTGAACCGGAAATCAGGACTGCTTGGAATTTCGGGCCTTTCTTCAGACATGCGCGACGTTCTCGCCGCCATCAAACAAGGCCATTCGCGAGCCAGACTCGCCTTTGACATTTATATCCACCGATTGCGGGCGGGAATTGGAGCAATGGCCGCCGCGCTAGGAGGGATGGATGCACTCGTGTTCACCGCAGGAGTCGGCGAGAACTCTCCTGAAGTGCGCGAGGCCGCTTGCAAACCGTTATCGTTTCTTGGTCTGAAGCTCGATGAGGCTGCCAATGCGCAAACTTCGCCCGACGCTGATATTGCGACGGCCGACTCGCAGGTGCGCGTTCTGCTGATCCGGGCGCAGGAAGACTGGGCGATCGCCCAAGAATGTTGGAAATTTGCGCGAGATCTGTTGGCATAATGGATGTGTACACAATAATTGACGCAATTTCATCATCGGCGATAAATTCGTCTTTATCATGACTCAGTTTGAAATTCGGAAGTTTTGGTTTGGGAAGAATATTCCCCTCCTCGCAGAGGAGGGGTGGCTGCGCGGTCAATCAAGAAGCCGCGAAGCGACCTTTTTCCGCGCAGACGGGCGCGAAGCGCGAGCGCGATAGCGCGAAGCCGTAATAGTGGTCAGTTCGGCGCAATATTTAGTTCTGCCGGTCTGACCACCCCGTCCGCTCCGTACAAGGATGCTTCGCAGCATTTTATTGATGTCGCGTCCACCCCTCCTCTGCGAGGAGGGGAATGTTCTCCCGCACGCATTGGCAAATTGAAACTGAGTCACTACCCAATTTTCTCGCGAATACTCTTCGCGATTTCGCGAACCTTTTCGTGATCTCAGACGGCCGATCGGGCCGTTTCGCATGAATTTCAATCATTTAAGGTTGGCACCTGCCTTGCACCCGTGCGTAGGTATGAGCCAATATGTGCACGACATAAGCGAAGCCGCTCTCGATGATGAGTTGCTGCAATCTGAACAGCCGATCCTTGTCGATTTTTGGGCACCCTGGTGCGCTCCATGCCGCGCAATGACGCCCGCACTCGAAGCTGCTGCCAAAGAACTTTGGGGGAATGCCAGGGTATTCAAGATCAACGTGGATGATAACCCCTCGGTCTCTCCGCACTTCAATGTGAAAGGAATTCCAACACTGATTCTCTTCAAGGGTGGCCGGGAAGCGGGTCGCTTGGTCGGCCTCTCCAGCAAGGAGCAAATCGAGGAGCTGGTTACTTCATGATTGGCATTCGGGACATGAAATCGATTTCGAAAATAGGAGGGACGGCAAATGGCAAAAATGAAAGTGGTGCAAGTACCCAAGCCGGGAGCGGATCTCCAGCTCGTGGACGGTGAAATCCCGGAGCCCGGTCCAGGGCACGTGAGGATTCGCGTTCAAGCGTGTGGAGTTTGCCACAGCGATGTAGTTACGAAGGAAGGCCTCTTTCCGGGAATGTCATATCCTCGCGTGCCCGGACACGAGGTGGCCGGCGTTGTCGACGGCGTCGGCGCGGGTGTGAAGGACTGGAAGAAAGGCGAACGAGTCGGAGTCGGCTGGCATGGCGGCCAGGACGGCACGTGCCCCGCGTGCCGGAGGGGTGATTTCGCCAACTGTGCGAATGGGAAGGTTTGCGGAATTAGTTACGACGGGGGCTATCAGGAATTCATGGTTGCTCCGATCGAAGCGTTGGCTCGGATGCCCGAATCCCTCGATCCCGCCGAGGCCGCGCCGCTCATGTGCGCCGGAATTACGACGTTCAATGCTCTCCGTCATAGCGGTGCGTTGCCGAGCGATCTTGTCGCCGTTCAGGGGATCGGGGGGCTCGGCCACCTTGGCATTCAGTTCGCAAACAAATTTGGCTATCGCGTCGCCGCGATAGCGCGCGGCCCCGCTAAAGCCGCGTTGGCGAAACAGCTTGGAGCGCATTTCTACATCGATAGCGCCGCCGCGGATCCCGCCGCCGAACTGCAGAAACTCGGCGGAGCGCGCGTGATTCTCGCGACTGCGTCCAGCGGGAAATCAATGTCGGCGCTGGTCGGCGGCCTGGGAGCGAATGGAACAATGGTTGTCGTGGGAGCATCGATGGAGCCGATCGAAGTAGCGCCCAATCAGTTGATCTTCGGAAGGAAGCGAATCCAAGGCTGGTCGGCTGGGATCCCCACCGACTCCGAGGACACGCTGCGTTTCGCGGAAATTACCGGTGTTCGCCCGATGATCGAAAAGTACCCGCTCGCGAGAGCCGCTGAAGGCTACGCTCGGATGATGAGCGGGAAAGCGGAATTCCGCGTGGTCTTGACCATGTGAGGTCGCTTTGTATCGATGGAGGTACCACCCGGCCGTCTAAGAATCAACTGTGTCTCGCGTCCTTTCATCGAGCCATTTCGTGATACTTGTTACGACGTCCTCGTAAAACGTCCGGTACAGATCTTCCTCAACGTAGCCAATGTGAGGTGTTGCCAGCACGTTGTCTAGAACACGGAATGGATGATGTGCGGGCAACGGCTCCTGATCGAACACATCAATCGCGGCGCCCGCTATTGCGCGCGACTCCAACGCTTTAATCAAGGCGGCTTCATCCACGATCGGCCCGCGTGATGTATTGATCAGCAGGGCGGTTGGTTTCATCAGCGCCAGCTCGTTTGCGCCCACCAGGCCGTACGTACGCTTGCTCAACACGAGGTGGATGGTCAGGACATCCGCTTGTCGAAACAGTTCGCTTTTCGTCACCAGTGTGGCGCCGGATGCATCCGCGGCTTCTGGCGTCATATTCTGGCTCCACGCGATAACTCGCATTTCGAATGCATGGGCAACTTGTGCCACTCGTGCGCCGATCCTTCCCAAACCCATCACGCTCAGGGTCTTGCCATGGAGACCAGCGCCGAGTGTGGTTTGCCAGCCGCCATTGCGCACTGCTTGACTTTCCTGCAGGATGCGGCGCGCGCCGGCTAGAATAAGTCCCCACGTCAGCTCAACGGTCGGCGACGCCCGGTAGCCTGTCGCCGTTATGGTAATCCCGCGTTCTTGCGCCGCAGCCACATCGATCGAAGCGTTGCGGTGACCAGTGGACGCAATGAGCTTAAGCTGCGGGAGGCGTTCGATGACTTGCCGTGACAACGGTGTCCTCTCGCGCATGACGCACACGACGTCGAATGGAAGAAGTCTCGCAACCACGTCGTCGATAGCGCTGACGTGGTCGTTAAAGACGGTAATTTGGGCCCGCCGCGCCAGAGCCGACCAGTCTGCCATTCTCAGAGCAACATTCTGGTAGTCGTCGAGGATCGCAATCTTCATTGAATTACCTTCGGAACTTTTGTCGTCGCAGGCGCTTCGACGGGGCCGAAGTCGGGCGGCGGGCGGCGATGCCGCGTTGCGGCCTCGTAAGCGGATGCGATGCGGAAAAGGAGGGGTTCGCCGAACGGCGGCGCGATGAAATCGACACCGACCGGCAGGCTTGCCGGCACCGGTCCGACCAGCCGCGCGCCGTCGTTGCCGCCGGCAACGCGGTCCCACACGGCTGTTGTGAAGCCGGCAGGCACCGTAATCGCCGGGAACCCCTGCTGGCCGATGAGCGACCAGCCGATCGGCGTGCGGCCGTTGACGGCCGGCTCGCGCGGTGACGTGAGCTTGCGCGGCGGCACTGTCGACATCGGCGACACCAGCGCGTCGAGTCTCTGATCCTGCATGCACTGGAGCAGCATTGTCTGCATAGCGAAGCGGCCCTGCAACCGTACGGAGGTGTCAAGCACGGTGGCGGTCTCGTCGCGCTCGCGCGCCTGCTTGCGGTCGGGGAAGTTCGGATCGGTGTAGAAGCGCGATTTCGCGATCAGATCGGCATTGCTCCTGATGTTCCCGTCGCCGCGCTCGCGCAGATAGCGGTTGATCTCGAACTTGCCTTCGCCCGATGGACCGATGCCGCCTGCGTTGAGCGTCCGCAGCGAGAGTGCCTCAGGCACGCGGTTCGGGTTGCCGTCGAGATCGAGGAGCGCGAGGATCTGATCGGCGCCGAAGATCTGCGGATATTGCCGCGCGAACGCCGAGTTCATCAAGCGTGGCGCGTAGCGTGCGAGACAGTCCTTGAACAGTTCCTTGTCGGGGCCGGGATCAACGATGGTCGCGCCAAGTTTGCGAATATCGTCAATCGCGCGCTCGACGATGTCGATGCTCTCCTCGTCGGCCTTTGCAAACAGTTTTCTGCTCATGTATTCGCGCAATACGCCAATCCGCACACCGTCGAGCCGTCCGGTGCCCCACGCCGCCGCGTAGCTCGCGTAGGGCCGGGCCGGCTTGCGCCCGATGCTGAAGACAGTCATCTCGTCTTTTGGGTCGTAGCCGGCAATCACGTCGAGGATGCGCGCGGCGTCCTCGACCGTTCGGCACATCGGGCCGACGCGCATGTTGAGGCCGGCACCAATCATCCCGCGGGTGCTGACGAGCTCTTTGGTCGGCGCAAGCCCGACCAGACTGTTCACCGCCGACGGCCAGCGCACAGAGACGACGGTTTCCTCACCGATCGCGCACGTCACAAGATTCGCGGCCACCGACGACGCCGATCCCGCACTCGACATGCCCGGCTCGCGCTCGGTGTCGTACGGGTTGCAGAACGTGCCGCCGAAGGAACTGCGCGCGCCGTCGACGGCGTACTCCGCGAGGTTTGCCTTCGCCAGGATGATTGCGCCCGCGTTCCGCAAGCGCTTCACGAAGGTCGCATCTGACGGCGGACGATCGTTCGCGTAGCCGGCATCGGCGCCCGATGTCGTGCGCATATCGAACGTGTCGTACTGGTCCTTGATCGCCATGACGGCACCGTGCAGCGGACCCGCGAGACGGCCCGTGCGCGCGAACGCGCGATCCTGAGCAGACGCAACCTCGAGCGCGTCGGGCATATCCGGCGAGTCGTCCTTCGGATCGGTGAGGCTGCGCGCCTTGCGTCCATCGAAGCCCCATTTCGCGCGCGTGGCAGGCCGCAGATTAAGCGTCGATAGAGCGTTGATCTGCCGTGCGTGCGGGATCGTCGAGATTACACCGAGAATCCCGTCAGGCTCGTTGACACACGTGCCGTTGTATGCCCTGATGCGCTGGAGGTATTGTTCGACGAGCGCGACGGTCGTTATCTGGCGCGACCGAATGGCTTGCTGAATCTGGCCGATGGTCGCCTCCTGCAGGTGAAAGGCGGCAGCGCGCTGCGCCGCCGATGCCGGTGTTGTCATATACAGGAGCCCGCCAAAGACGAGACCTAAAGCCCACCGTGTATTCACTGTCCGCACATCCTTATATATAAGGATGCAGCGGTCCGAGGTCTATCGAATAATCGACAGGCTAAGCCTCCTACCGAAGCAATCACCGTGCAGCGTGATATCCTTGCGCCCATGAATAGAAAAATACCGCGTTTGCTCTTGCTCAATGCGTTGTTGATGTTCATCGCCGCACTAACTATCTCCGGCGCGCTGCAAAAGAAGACTGAGGCACCCAAAACTCTCCGCCTGTACATTCTCGACTGCGGCAAGATTACCGGCGTAGGAGAGGCCGCGTTCGGATTCCAGCCAGGACAACTGGCAAACACCGAAATGTTTACTCCCTGCTTCTTGATTGCGCATCCGCTTGGCACGATGATCTGGGACACCGGCGAAATCGGGGACGCGCAATTCAAAGCGCCGGGGCCGGCGACGCAGGGCGCCTTCACCGTTGCCAAGCCGTTGTTGCCTCAGCTTGCGGAAATCGGCTACACGCCCCGCGACATCACGTACCTGGCCTTGTCGCATTATCATGGCGATCATGTCGCCAATGCGAACCTGTTTGCCGGCTCCACCTGGATCGTGCAGAAAATCGAGCGCGACGCGATGTTCGCAAAACCCGTGCCGGGAGTCAGGGGGGCACCGAATCCCGCGCTGTATGGAGAGCTCGAAAAAAGCAAGGAGCTACTACTGAATAATGAGGACCACGATGTGTTCGGGGATGGAACCGTCATCATCAAGTTCACACCCGGACACACGCCCGGACACCAGTCGCTGTTCTTGAAGCTGGCCCGGACCGGACCGGTATTGTTATCGGGCGATTTGTATCATTATCCTGAAGAACTTAAGCTGAAAGTCGTTCCCAGCTTCGATTTCAACAAGGAGCAGACTGCGAAGTCGCGCGCGATGGTCGAAGAGTTTGTGAGCAGGAACAAAGCTCAACTGTGGATTCAGCACGACGCAGCCAATGCGTCAAAACTGAGGAAATCGCCCCAATACTACGACTAACTGAGACGGAAAACGACCTGACGCGGAAAAGTTTAGACTCCAAGATTAGATGCGCCTCGCAACAAAATATTCTCTGAAGGATTGACGCACGCCGGCATCATTATCGCTCTCCGCCGGCGTGCTGTCCCCGGGCCAGTGGTTCCGTTGCTTTCTTTATGTCCTTTGAGCGGAACGCGTTCCTGTCTTGGGTTTTTCAGGCAGCCACAAGACGCGGATTTCTCCTGCTTCTTCCAATGGTTTGAATTCCGGATCGCCCGTGACTATTCGCGCATCGTAGATCTGGCCTAGAGCCGCTACGAACGCATCGGCAAGCGATAGCGGAAACTTTGCTTTAATGTGGGCCGCTTTCAACGACTCTACTTTGCCCGCAGGCTCGATTCTTACCGCGAGACGACTTAGACCTTCAATCGTAGCTTTCGCATGCACTTCTCGATCCTCCGACAGACTATTCCGGTATGTGATGTAGTAAACCTCCGCAAGACTGATCCAGGAAACATACAGCAAGATTTCTCCACTCCCGGCAACCCTGAGCAGTCGCTCGACTTCATCCGCACCCGGTTCCGATGCTAGAAAAGCTTGCAGGGCAAAGGTATCGAGGACGTAGTTATCGTCTTTGTTTTTTTGAGGACTTGCTGGCATGGTCGCGAACAAAGCGGCGCATCAATCGCTCTTCTCTCTGCCGTTCCTCGTTTCGAAATTCGTGGATCACTTCCGAAACGGGCCGCGCGAGCTTTACTGACCCTCGTAATGCTTTGATGGGATCTTTTGGGGCCGGAAGCACCGCAATGTGGCCCCCGACTTCGGTGACCATCACTTCACCATCGGTTGCGATGCCATATTTATCTCGAAGCTCTTTGGGAATCACAACCTGACCTTTTTCGCTAATAGACATTATCGGCATGTCATACTCCATCGGTAGAAGTATAACTGAATCCGTGCGAGTAAAACCAACCCAGTGTGTTCGCGATCTGGCGCAACGAATCCCGACGGTTTGAGGGACGAGAGCAAGAATAAGAGGCCTCTTCTCGAGGACAGGGAAGTCGGGATGCGGAGGAATGTCTTTTAACTTCCACGATTGAGACTTCCGGGGAGTTGCTGATCTGAACTCCCTAGAAGTCGTCCGCGGGACCAGACATCCACTCGTCGCCATTGATGTTTGTAAGCTCGTCTTTCAAAGGCGGCGACCACTATTACTTCCCAGGAAAGTCCTGAATCGCTCTGCCGTCAGTCTAACGAGGTGTTGGCCAGTACCAGGCCGGAAGGTTCAGTTCTGCCAATTCTGCAATCTTTGTTTCTCCAAAACTCTTTTCCAGCGTGATCGAGTTGCACGGGTATTCGCGCAACGCTGCAATAGTTGTGCCGCATGCGTCACAACAATGATCTGGGACCTTTCTGCTGCTTGTGCAATCAGTCGCGCGAGAGGAGGCAGCAGGTCTGGATGCAGACTGGTTTCGGGCTCATTCAAGACCATCAAAGCCGGCGGCCGTGGTGTCAGAAGCGCAGCGATCCAGAGCAGATATCGCAACGTTCCGTCGGAAAGCTCCGCGGCTTCCAGCGGCCTGAGCAGCCCGTGCTGTTTCATTGACAACGTGAATCGTCCGACAGCATTCGTAATCGATAGCTCACTTTGAGGAAACGCATCGGCAACTGCGGCAGCAAGTTTGTCGACATCGCCGATTTCCCGGATGGTCTCTATGGCTGCTGCGAGGTCAGCGCCCTCGTTATCGAGAATTGGTGTCCTCGTACCGATCTGCGCCGAACGTGCAGGGGCATCGACATCGGTTCTGAAGTGGTCGTAGAAGCGCCAGGCCCGGATGGATTCTCGGAGAACGAGTGTTTCCGGCGCGTTTCGAGGATCGGCGACGTGCGTCATCATGCTGTCAAACGTGGCGAGGTGTTGC
>Ga0209470_1003046_pt1 | contig 11687 bp, 11 predicted proteins | sample GraSoiAngelo_125_FD_185882 | JGI IMG/M metagenome (GOLD analysis project Ga0209470, IMG submission 185882) | Grasslands soil microbial communities from the Angelo Coastal Reserve, California, USA - 14_0927_05_40cm (SPAdes) (version 2) | ecosystem: Environmental > Terrestrial > Soil > Grasslands ... | reverse complement strand
CCTATAGATTTCTGGTGGCACAGCACATACGGCTTTGACCCTTTCCTCTTCACGCCCGCACACTCACTCCTCATCGTTGGCATGATAATCGGAGGAGTCGGAATGCTGATCGGCAGCATGAGACTACTCAGGGCCCGACGAGCCGGTGAAGAGTTCCCAGGCCCGCCAAGACTGGTCAAGCTGGTGCCGGCGATTGTGATTCTCGGACTGGCCGCGGTCTGGGCCCAGTTGAACTTCCTCGGCTACTGGGCTACAGATATTACGGGGATGGCTTACACTTTCGGCTACTGCTCCATACTGCAATTCCGCGCCTTCCGGTGCTCTCCTGTAAACGGAGACAGCCTCGCCTCTCTCGTCTCCTTCCTCGTCGCGTCGGGAATCTTCGCCGCAGCTGGAACCATCATCTTCTGGACTTCCAAGAGCCTCTTCCGTCGAAGAGGAGTCATAACCGGAATCGCTCTGATCATCGCGGCAGTCTACTCCGCCGCCGCTCTCGGTTTCTCCGCCTTTGAGATGAGCTTCTCGAATCCTCCGGGAAGCTGGTACGTTACAAACATCTCCCCTGACCAGGGAGCTAGAATAGCGCTCTTCATCCCCGTCTACCTCTTGTCCCTGATTCCGGTCCTCGTCCTTGACCTTTCGACGGGAATCTCGTTGAGAAGGAGCAGAATGGTCGTACTGTCCGCGCTCATCGGTCCTTTCACTGCCCTCGTCGACGGTAGGTTTAGTCTTGGAGTGTCAGAGTCAAGCTTAGACTTGATGGGGTTTGCATTTCTTCTCTTCCCGATGATTGTCGGGGGACTCGCGGGGTGGGCCATACTGACCGGGACGGCCCACAAAATTATTCCGAGCCTTGCAGTTTCTGATGCGGTACGTTCGGACGGCCGAGACCTCCAAAAGCGTCTCAGATTTTGGCAACCGAAGATATGATTCGGAGCCCGACCAGCGGAGCAACGCCATAACCTCTAGGCCCCCTCTTCGTGAAGTCGAAGATGTGTGATGTCGTATGAAAACTCCAGATTGATAATGGAACCTCATTGGTAGAAGCTCGACTGGATTTACGTTCTAAGAAGGAGAATGCCAACTCTCAACTAGGATGCTCTACCCTTGAGACTCGCTCTGCAAGCTGGGACGCTTCCAGTCGGTCACACAACCCGGCGAATGACTCGTGAGGCCCCTTCCAGAGAAGCTCGGCCGGAGAGTTGATCGTGGGCTCCACCTTGCGTAAGGTTGCAAGATCACGGAACAGAAAAACCAGTTTGAGATTCTCTCGCAGTGTACTCGCGAGCCTGTCCGCTCCGCGGGGTTTCGTCTTCCACTCCGAAGGGTCTCCCGGAATTTCCTCGAGATGGCCGTAGCTGCTGAGAACCGAACTGGCTGACTTCTCGCCCCACCCGGGCAGGCCCGGATACCCATCTGCACTATCTCCTACCAGAGCAAGATAGTCGGGTATAGACGCTGGCGCGACCCCAAATCGTTCGATCACTCCCGTTTCGTCAATAACCATCTTCCTACGCCGGTCGAGCATAACGATCCGATTCTTGTCAACGCACTGCGCCAGATCCTTGTCAGGGGAACAGATGTAGACGCGGTCAACCTCCCGAAATCCGCCGAGACTCGATGCTGCCCCCGCCAAGGCGTCATCGGCCTCCAGCTCGACCATCGGCCAGACAACGACGCCCAGTGCTATCAAGGCCTCCTCTAGAAGAGGAAACTGTGCGAGCAAGATTGGGTCCACCCCAGCACTTGTCTTGTAACCCGGCCAGAGGTCGTTTCTGAACGACTCGATGACATGGTCAGTCGCGACGCCAATGTGGGTAACTCCGGACTCGAGCATTGATACAACACTTGCTACAACCCCGCGAGTCGCCGCAACCTCTTCCCCGGCGGAGTTAGCCTGAGGTGGGAGAGCATAGAAGTGGCGGAATAGCTCGTAGGTCCCATCGAGCAGATAGACGTCCAAGGTTGACTGGCCTCGCGAAAACCGTGACTAAAGGTCGATCTATCTATGTTGTTGATTCATCAAAAGTAGCGGTCGGGCATTATCATACTGGCGTGTCGCCCCCGGCCGTCCTTTGTTTCTCCGGGAGGAGAGAAGTTCGTTACATCCCTTGTAGCCTGTCCTTCCGGATCCGCGTCTTCTCCAAGTTCGAAATTGTCCCAGTTCGTCAAAGTTGAACCGGGACCTTGCCCTTGATGTACATGTTCATCTGTTCGAGACACTTAGCAACCTCCGCGTCCGGTGCGCGGGCATGTTCCTTCTTCAACAAAACAACCATCGCGTTCCAGTACACTCTCTCCTTTGCAGTCAAGGCCGCATTCGTAAACGGGTTGACCTCGCTTGAGATGTAGTTCTCAATCGGCTGGATCTTGAACCGTTTCACCAAAATCTTTCCCAACACCCAGCCCCCGCCGACGAGCAGGATGCTGGACCCGGCGAGGAATAGAGGAAACGAGAAAAGCTCCCGCAAGCCCCGGAATGAGATAGTAGATCGTCAAGGTGCTTAGGAAGTATCCGATGATCCAGCCCCAGGCGTAGTTGTAGTACCATCTAGCCAGTGTTAGACGGTAGACCCACTTGCCGGCCTTTGGACAAAACGCGGATGAACCCCGATTCTAAGCAGAATCTTCTTTTCTGGTCTGCGCTACCTAAGCAAGCCAGAACCCAAATTTAGCTAGGATCTAGACCATGGTTTACTCTGACGAATAGCCCAAGAGTGCTGCGTCATATCGGGCTCTGGCTTCTGTCGGGCGCTGTGCCGTGGCAGATCGTGCACGTCTTCCATCCGAGCGCGTCGACTCTGAAGGTCTGGTTCTTCCCGCAGTTCATGCAGTACTGGAGGAATCCGGTAGGATGCCTTGGCTGAGCCTGGACCTCGGCGGTTGTCGCCTCTTTCGTGCCCGGTTCTTTCTTAGGGATGGGTTTCGTTAGACGTTGAAGGTACTCCTTGTTGAATTTGAGCTTCGGCACAGCCTTCCGTATTAGGTAGATCATCATCTAGGCTTTGAAGACTATGTCCAAGCTCTCCGGCCCGCTTTAACTAGAGCCTAGTCGAAAATGGATTATGTGGTCTGAAACAGGGCAGAGGTTCAGACCAGACTTGGTCCCGCTATCTAGCCTTTCGCTGACGGCGTTTGAGGGGCTAGAATCGAGAGGACAGCGACGAAGAAGCAGACTCCCATGCCTGAGAACACAAGGACCCATGCGTCCCAGAGGCCTCTGGCTCCTATGATGGGAAAATAGTAGACGGCACTGGGTCCGTATAGTTGGGCGATTCCGTAGAGTTCGTCAGCAGTGACAGACAATGCCCCGAAGCCGTAGCAAGCGATTCCGAACAGAAATAGCCAGAAGATCCTCTTTGTGATCATTGCATCGGGCTCTGCCGAGGGCTAGGCCGCTCTGTCTATAACATAATTGTAACTCTCCTATTCGAAGGGCTGTGATTTAGCCGCCACCTCGACCGGATCACTTGGTTCCAATCGTTACGTCAGCCGATAACATGTTTCCTCATCTTAGTTTGAACAACTCTCGGACTATGGCGAGATCATCAACCAGTCCTGTGAGCGTCAAGCCGTAACCAAGACCGATTATCAGCGCCATCAACAGCACAGAGTATAGAGAGAACCTGACACTATCCTGGCACCCACCGTCGCGCCACATCTTTCATCGCTAGTTAGCCTCGCTCAAATGGAGATGGCTGTTCTCCTAGGAATTTGCTTAAATTGGGGTCTGGGTTCGGACCGAGTCACTTCAGGTTTCTCCCCTCGGTCGCGAATTCGAATGTTCTTCAGACGGGGCGTTTCCTCTTGATTCGTCTCCAACGCTGCTCCGTTGTAAAATGGGGTTGTTTAGGTGTAGAGGGATGGCCTTCCTAACTGGCCAATGTCGAAGCCGAGCTTCCCAACCATGTGTTTGAAAACGTCCCGGCCGATCTCGGCCACGCGTGACTCGTCGAGGGGTTCCTTCCGGAACTTGGCAAGCAGACCGACCGACACGTCGGTTAGACTGGCCACAAGTGTCACGATCTCCTCCACTGACACATTTTTCCGTTCTTGGAAGATCTCTTTCTTGATGAACTCTAGGAGCATGTTGCCGTACTTTGTCATTCCGTCTCCACCCTCCTCCATGTCCCGGAGGACTCTGTCAGAATCGCTCATGTCACATGTTGCGGACGATATGATGATAAGAACCCGACGGTCTCTTGCTCTAGACTTTAGTCGTTACGCGTCGAGGAGCGCTGCAGATTGACAAAGCCTTGGAGACTGTTGAGCCAATACAACTCACGTGAACATGCGAGTGTCTACGTTCTCGCAACGGCCTCTAACATGTTCCTCTCGATCCCTGAATATATTGCGGTTCGCACAGCGGTCCTCTTCCACTTGCCTGTCGAAGGCAGTACTGTTGGTTTCATCTCATCCTACGGGATTGGAGTCGGCCTCACGTTGGACTTTCTCTGGACGCTTCTAATCTTTCAAGCATTCCTGGCGGTTCTCGTCCTTACTGCGGCGGCTTCAAGCCTGATCGGGAAGGGTTGGAGGTGGGTCTACGTCTTTTCGGCCCTGGTCCTCTCAGGTTTTATGGGCTACTGGCTCGGCGAAAGATTCTTGCTGACCCTTAGCTGGGTCTCATTATTGCAGAACGCTGGGGTAGATAGTTCAGGGGTCTATTCTGAGCTTTTCTGGTACGGGCTAGGAGCCACAATCTGCTATGTCGCAATGATCCTTGTATTGAGAAGGTCCCACAACAAGCTCGTAACCATGAAGACTGGCCTTCTCGGATGATACTGACCAGTCTCCGGCTTTGCAAGACTAGAAGATTATTCCGGGGCAAATGCAGTAGCGAGTTTCTTAGAATCCTCTGGGCTCAGTCTCCAGCCAACGACCCGAGCGTTCTCTCGAACATGAGCCTTGTCTATCGCTTTCGGGATTACAACAACGGACTCGTGATTTAGAAGCCAGTTCAATGCCACCTGACTACGGCTCTTTCCATACTTTGCCGCTATCTCGTCTACGACCTTGAACGATCCTCCACGACCCTTCGGAATCCTCCCTTTCCCCAGCGGACTATACGCGATTACGGTCACACCCTCCTGTTGACAATACGGCAGCACATCGGGTTCGATCGACCGGTCGAGCAGACTATACTCGACCTGGTTTGAGACGATCTGTTCCCGGGATAGAGACGCCTGCGCCTCCTTCATCTGCGCGACCGAGAAGTTGCTCACTCCGATATGCCGGATAAGACCGTCCCGGACAAGCTTCTCCATCGCTCTCATAGTCTCTTCGATCGGGACCCGAGGATTTGGCCAGTGGAGCTGGTACAGGTCCATCACCTTAATCTTCAATCTCTCAAGACTCTTCTGAGCTGATCTCAGCACATCATCGTATGCAAAGTGGGACGGCGAGACTTTTGAAGCAACAAGCACCTTCTCACGCCTGCCGTCCAACGCTCTTGAGACAACCTCTTCACTGTGACCGGCCCCGTACATTTCTGCAGTATCAACAAGTGTCATTCCAAGTTCTAGGCCGAGGTTGAGAGCTTCGACAGCCTCCTCGTCCCTCGAAGCATTGTTCATCATACCTCCGCCTATCTCCCATGTCCCCATCCCGACGACAGGAATCTGCTTCCCGGTCTTTCCGAGATCACGGAATTCCAAGGCCAATCAGAGGATAACAGACTCTTCAGGGGTTTAAGCTGAACCTCGGGATGGCTCTTAGATAAGATGTGTTGATTATCCATGAACCTGCGGAGGCTTTATCCGTCCGTCGAAAGCATCTACGTCCGTACTGGAGGGGTCTCGATGAGACTTGACGGGGCGTATCCTTGTAAGAAGAGCCGCAATGAGAGATACCTCAGCGGTGGACTCTCTTCTATCTGAATGGTTTGACTGGAAGCCAACCTCCGGACGACTAGAATCGATTCAACGTGGAATTAGAAAGAGAGAACTCCTTGTTGCAGAAGCCGACAACAAAATTATCGGCTTCATCCACTATGTCATCCATGAAGATCTCATCGATGGAGGCCCAAACTCGTTCATATCAGCGTTCTACGTTTCCAAAGCGCATCGGAGAGCTGGAGTCGGAACTCTTCTCCTAGAGTCGGCGATCGAGGATTCTCTAGAAAGAGGAGCAGTGGGTGTCGAGACCTCGACGATACATGCTCAGGCAAAGAGATTATACGAAAAGCATCATTTCAAGCAGACAATTGGTGACATTGGCGAGGTTTTCCTCGAACTCGATATCCCAGAGTATTTGCAGGCCAAGAGATGCCTGAGATAGACTTGGGGAGAGAGTGTGATGAGGGACCCGGTGATTGACAACATTTCCGACTATCGTAGCTAATGTTGGGGCTTCGTGGACGGGACGAGTGCTTTCACCGCGTCCTCGAACCTCGCGCCTCCTTGGTGGAGGCGGATCTCGTCCTCTTCGAAGCCGGACTCTGCCATTCCCTTGTCGCAGAGAAACTTGGCCGCCCACTCGACCGCGTTCTTCGGGAGATGCAGCTGTTTGGAGATGTCGTCCAGCCTATGCCAGGCTCCATCCACGAGGCGGATCCAGACGTACCAGAGAAGCATAGGCTTCGCTCCTGCCATTTGAATGGCGCCATCACGCTCCCTGTCCCGCACAACTACTAATCCTAGTGTAACCCGTTAAAAAATCAGCAAGTAACACCTGCCGAAAGACGACCATCATCCAATCGTGCTCATGGGCCCAAAGGCCAAGATCGCGATCACAATACTCCTGATAATCGTCGTCCTGCAATTCACAGGCCCACATCAGCTATCCCCGGTCGGAGACAAGTATACCTCACAGCCAATCTACACGAACCGGGGAACGTGGATAATCTTGGAGAATATGAGCTATGGAAGAGCTACGTAGCCTTCTCAATCGCCAACCAGAGTTATCCCCGAACCGGCCTGCAAACATACTAGACTTTGACAATAACCAACCTAAACCAGAGCATCACAGGATCGTTCGTCAAGGGCTTCGGGCTACGAGTGACGGCGATTACAATGCAGGACAACTATGATGGGTCAACATCAACTTGGGGCATTGGAGACAGCCTGACAGACGCGGTCCAAGTTACGGGCGTACTCAACTTCCAGACCTCCGCGCTCCACAAACTCCGAATCACAGGAACATATCAGCTCTACGATCTCCTCCCTCTCGGATCGATACCGGACAAGACACGGAATGATTCCTTCAACATAACCCAGACACTGGCTAGCTCCTGCTAAGGATTATGTAGCCCTCCAAAATCATCCCGCCGGATCACTAGTTGTCGATAACCTACGATTATATTGACGATTACCTCTACAGGATCGCACCTCCAAGGGATACTCTTCTCGAGAGAATGGAAGAATACGCGGAGACCAACTCTGTCCCCATCATAGGACCCTTGGTCGGCAGGCTACTCTACAATCTCGCGAAGATCAGCCAGAGCAGAAAAGTCCTGGAGATCGGAACCGCCATCGGATACTCTGGAATCTGGCTAGCCAGAGCAGTAGCCCCGTTGAAAGGAAGTCTGACCACTATCGACATGAACCCAGAACGCGTCAAGATCGCGAAGAAGAATATCGCCGAAGCGGGTCTTGACCGGGCAGTAAAAGTAATCGAGGGAAGCGCACTGGACATTCTGCCGACTCTAAAAGAATCATACGACATGATATTTCTCGACTCTGACAAGGATGTGTACCCAGACGCGTTCAAAGTGTCCCTTCCGCTACTCCGCAGAGGAGGACTCTTCATCGCCGACAATGCTCTCTGGGGCGGAGACGTGGCTAAGGGTGGCAAGTCGAAGGATACTCAGGCGATGATCAAATTCAACAGGTTGGTCACCGAGTCTCCCGGAATGTCGACCGTCATACTGCCTCTCCGTGACGGTGTACTGGTCAGTCTGAAAGAATAGCCAACTTCGGCTGTCTTTGAGGCCATTGCACCCGATGAGTCAGAGCCCCCGAATAGACGCGGGCATGCATACTTCAGATTTTTATACCAATCAGTACAGATTTCTTTAATCCGAACACGCCAGGGGTAGGAACACTTCCTCGGTTTTCGGAACGAAAACAGAGCGAGAAGGTAGAAACAAGTATTGGAAACACATCAAATACCGAAGGTCCCTCCTGGAGAGTACCGCTACGAGAGGCGGTACACTAAACCACGCGTCCACCCATACGACACTGTCAAATGGGAACTAAGAGACGCAACAATCACCGACCATAACGGTCAGATAATATTCGAACAGAAGAAGGTCGAGACCCCATCCTTCTGGTCCCAGACCGCGACCAATATTGTCGCCTCGAAATATTTCCGGGGCAGACTGGGTACAAGTGAGCGAGAGTCGAGTGTCCGACAGCTCCTAGACCGGGTCGCGAAGACCATCGCTAAATGGGGGCTGAAGGGCGGATACTTCCAGGACGAAGAGGAAGCTTCGACCTTCGAGGCGGAGCTCACATATATTCTGTTATACCAAATGGCCGCGTTCAACAGCCCCGTCTGGTTCAACGTTGGGGTAGAGGAGCGTCCTCAGTGCTCGGCCTGCTTCATCAACTCCGTCCGGGACGACATGCGATCAATAATGCAACTGGCCATGACCGAGGGGATGCTGTTCAAGTACGGCTCAGGAACCGGCTCTAACCTGTCCGGTCTCCGGTCGTCCAAGGAACACCTCTCGACCGGCGGGAAGGCCAGTGGACCCGTCTCCTTCATGAAAGGCTACGATGCGTTCGCCGGCGTCATAAAATCTGGTGGGCGAACGCGGAGGGCGGCCAAGATGGTCATACTCAACGCCGATCACCCCGACATTGTCGAGTTCATCTGGTCGAAGGCGAACGAGGAGAAGAAGGCCTGGGCGCTCATCGACGCGGGATACGACGGGAGCGTTGACGGCGAGGCTTACGGCTCGGTCTTCTTCCAGAACGCCAATCACAGTGTCCGAGTTACCGACGATTTCATGCACGCAGTCACCGACGACAAGGAATGGCAGACGCATTACATAACCAACCACAAGGTCGCGGACACCTACAAGGCCGCGGACCTCATGAGGCAGATGGCCGAGGCGGCCTACATCTGCGGCGACCCGGGCATACAGTTCGATACTACGGTTAACGAGTGGAACCCGTGCTCGAACACGGACCGGATCAACGCTTCAAACCCCTGCTCCGAGTACATGTTCCTAGACGACTCAGCCTGCAACCTCGCATCGCTCAACCTGATGAAGTTCAGAACACCCGACGGAGAACTGGACGTGGAGTCGTTCAAGCATGCCGTCGAGATAGTCATCACCGCACAGGAGATTCTGGTCGACAATGCAAGCTATCCGACTCCAGGGATTGAGAAGAACAGTCACGACTATCGACCGCTCGGAATGGGATACGCCAACCTGGGTGCACTGTTAATGTCGCTCGGGATTCCCTATGACAGCGACAAGGGCCGGACCTATTCCGCGGCCATATCCGCGCTGATGTCCGGGCATGCGTACTCGACATCGTCGCTTATCGCGAAGAGGCTCGGACCATTCCGCGGATATCTCAGCAACGAGAAGCCCTTCCTCAACGTCATAGGAATGCACCGGTCCAACGCATACAAGATCCCGCGCGGCGACGTGCCGAGGGACCTCGTTGACGCTGCGGTCAAGTCTTGGGACGAGGCATTGTCGCTAGGTGAACGATTCGGCTTCAAGAACGCACAGATATCAGTCATCGCACCGACCGGCACTATAGCCTTCATGATGGACTGCGACACGACCGGGATCGAGCCCGACATCGCGCTAGTCAAGTACAAGTGGCTGGTCGGCGGCGGAGTCATCAAGATAGTAAACAACACCGTGCCGGAAGCGTTGAAGAGGCTCGGATACCCTCTCGCAGAGGCCGACGCGATCCTCCAGTATCTCGGCGACAACGACACAATAGAGGGAGCACCCCACCTGAAGCCTGAGCACCTTCCAGTCTTCGACTGCGCCTTCAAACCCTCCAAGGGAACGCGCAGCATCCACTACATGGGACACGTCAAGATGATGAGCGCGGTCCAGCCATTTATCAGCGGAGCAATTTCCAAGACAGTCAACATGCCGAATGCTGTCACCGTGGACGAGATCATGCAGACCTACGTCAATGCTTGGAAGATGGGCTTGAAGGCCATCGCCATCTACCGTGACGGCTCGAAGAGGACCCAACCGCTCACCACGAGCATGCAAGAGAAGGAGAAGGCCAAGCCTGTCGAGCAGGTGGTCTACAAGCCGCTACGGAGGAGGCTGCCCGATCAACGTGAAGCTACAATTCACAAGTTCAGCATCAATGGGAACGAGGGATACTTGATGGTCGGACTGTACAGCGACCAAACTCCCGGCGAGATCTTTGTGGTCATGTCCAAGGAGGGCAGTACCATCTCTGGCCTCATGGACGCATTCGCTACATCCGTCTCGATCGCGCTGCAATACGGTGTCCCGTTGAAAGTGCTGGTCAACAAGTTCATCCACACACGGTTCGAGCCGGCGGGGATGACAAACAATCCTGAGATCAGATTCGCAAAGTCAGTAGTGGACTATATCTTCCGGTATCTCGGGCTCAAATATCTCTCCAAGGAGGACCAAGATGCCCTCGGTCTGGCGAAGACGATGGTTGAAAATCATGAGACTCAGGCCAAGCTTGTCGAGCCAGCTCAGAAACCGGAAGCGCGGACAGTTGTTGGCCAGGCGTCGTCCGGTCGGCTGGAGCCGGATCTATTGACTTTCGATCCTCAGTCTGACGCGCCTGCCTGCGACAATTGCGGTATGATAATGGTGCGGGCAGGGTCCTGCTACAAGTGTCTCAACTGCGGCAACACTAGCGGCTGCGGCTAGAAAAGATCGGGATTTCTACAGCGAGAAATCTATCTCATATTTGGAATGTATAACTTCTGATCAATCGTCATAGCGATGCGATCCAGCCTTCCTTTCTAGGAATCGTGACTCCAGACCATTTCGAATAACTCTTCCAGATTGGGAGCTCATCGAGCGTCGTCGATTAGCAGTCGTAATGCTTTTCCCACTTACCATGTTCCTGAGTCGGCGGTTGTTTCCATGGTATCTGACCAGGAATATGGTCGCACCGGAGGCTCCCCCTAGGATGAGGCCTATAGCGAGAAGCGACACGGTTGAGAATATGCCCGGGAAGCCGCATATGGAGCATGTTGGAGGCTGATCCGAGGGCGATGGTCCGCTACCGCTAGTGAATATGTCATTGAACATGTATCCTGAGTTTGCTGCAGCAGTGTCTCCTTGGGCGAGTGGAGAGAATCCCCAATTGTTTTCGATCGTCCATAGACTTGCATACTCGTCTATCCCAGCCGTGTCCGGAGAGACGTAGCCCCTCTTCACCGGCGTACCATAGAGCAGGTTGGGCGCGGCATTGTTACTATCGCACGAGCCGTTGCTACCACCACACTCGTCCCACCAGAGATAGAGCAGAGTCCTGTAGCCTGGATTGGTGAAGACGTTGGAAGCTAGGAGGGAGCCAGTAGCAGGGCTGGCAATGCTTCCACTTCCTATCAGGAAGTTTTTGAGATATGAGTCTCCGGTGGAGACGCTAACGTCATGCATGTTGTCGCTGTCGGTGGGAGTGTACCAGAGAAAATTGGGAGGGTTGGCAGAGTTGGCCGCGGATATAAAGGTCGAAGTTGAGACGGAAGAGCCTGCGAAGACGTTCGAG
>Ga0209470_1003042_pt1 | contig 11691 bp, 15 predicted proteins | sample GraSoiAngelo_125_FD_185882 | JGI IMG/M metagenome (GOLD analysis project Ga0209470, IMG submission 185882) | Grasslands soil microbial communities from the Angelo Coastal Reserve, California, USA - 14_0927_05_40cm (SPAdes) (version 2) | ecosystem: Environmental > Terrestrial > Soil > Grasslands ... | reverse complement strand
CTCGGGTGAACACGACGAGAAGAAAGAATATCGCTCCCAAGCCGACTTTGTTTTTCGATTTCATCGCGAGATGAATCCTCGTCGGACTTGGGTTTAAAGAGGAGCGCCCGCTTTGGCAAGCCCAAAAAGCGATCATCTCCGCCAACAGATTAACGGCCGACACTCCGGCTACAGAAGATTATCCCTCCAACACAATCATCGCCACTGCATGATGCTCGGTGTGACTGAGCGTGATGAGCGCGGAAGCCACACCGCGCGCTACCGCGAGTTCCTGGGCCGGACCCGAAAAGACTAGAAATGGTTCGCCGCTCGATTTTTTGCGAATGTCGATGTTGCGCCAGCCCATTGCCTTGCCAATGCCGGTGCCAAATGCTTTCGAAACAGCTTCTTTCGCTGCGAAACGCGCAGCCAAATGGCGCGCCGGAAATTTCATCGACATGGAGTATTCAATCTCGCCGTCCGTGAAAACACGGCGGAGAAATCGATCACCAAAACGGTCGATTGAACGCTGAATACGCGCACACTCGACAAGATCGGCGCCGATACCGACTACGCTCATGTCGTTAAACTTGACTGTTTCAAGCAGTCAGGTTGGCATCTAGTAAAGCGATCATCCGGGATAATTCGCCATCGCGGCCAGCATTTCCTTCACGGCCGCTCCGAGTCCTACCGACATCGCGCGGGAAACGATGGAGTGACCAATGTTGAGTTCGGTCAGATTCGGAATCCGATGAATGAGCGCGATATTTTTGTAATTGATGCCGTGGCCGGCATTAACTTGCAGGTGTGATTCTGATGCAGCACGCGCAGCTGCTCGCAGCTTTTCCAGCTCTTCTTTCTCGATCTTTTCGGTAAATGCGTTCGCCAGTTTGCCAGTATGCAGCTCGACCATGTCAACGCCCAACTCAGCCGCAGCATCGGTTTGTTCCAGAGTAGGATCGATAAAGAGACTAACGCGAATGCCTGAGGCCTGGAAACGCTTAACCGTGCCCTCCAGATCTTTGCGATGCCCGATAACGTCGAGACCGCCTTCGGTTGTAACCTCCTCGCGCTTTTCTGGAACGAGGCATACTTCATCCGGCACGACGCGCAGTGCAACGTCGATGATCTCCTCCGTATTGCCCATTTCGAGATTCAGTTTCGTCATGATATTCTGGCGCAACCGCTCGATATCTCGATTTTGAATGTGCCGGCGATCAGCGCGCAGATGGGCAACGATGCCGCCAGCCCCGGCTCGCTCGCAAATCGAAGCTGCCATAAGCGGATCTGGCTCCACGTTCTTGGATTCGGGCATCGTGGCGTATCGCGCCTGGCGCAAGGTCGCCACGTGATCGATATTAACTCCCAAGCGCAAACCGCTCATTTGATCGCGCCAAATAGGACTCACTCAACGAGCCTGAGCAAGTCCTTAACTCGCGAATTCTCAGCCGTGCAACTGTTTCCGTGCCTGAGCCAGCCCGTCTTCCATCTCGCCGATCGTCTTGTCAAACTCCTTGCGCGCGTCGGCGTAATCTTTGGTCCCGGCTGTCTTCTTAAGCTTGGCGAATTCCTCTTTAGCCGTGGCGTGCTGCTGGCTCAATGTATCAAGCTGGCTCTCAAAAGCCTGCGGGTCGGCTGCTTCCGACTTGCGGTTTTTCAATTCCGCGATTTCTTCTCCAAGGTCATTAAGTTTCTGCCGGGCGCCTTTGCGATACGTCTTCCGATCGGTGCTGGCATATGCCTTCGTGTCTCTCCAGAGTTCTTTGGTTTTTTCCCCTACTGTCTTGGCGGCCTCTTTGGTCTTCTCGCCGACGGTTTTAGCCGCATCCTTGACTGCCTCGCCCACTTTTTTCGCGCCGTGCTTTATCTGCTCCCCGGGCGATTCCTGGGCGACGGCCGTGAATGCAGTAATCGTCAATAAAACGGAAACCATCGCTATTGTTCTCATCATTCTTCTGCTTTCCTCGCGTTCATTCTCTCGAAAAATATCTACCCATAAAAAGAAACGGATCACCCAGCGCAATCGCGTGCATGCGATGCCAGTGCCCGTCCTTTTTGCATGCCGGATTGCGCGACTGTCAGCGCCGCTGGAGTCAGCTATATGGAGCGATTGGAAATGCCAACATCCTCACGTGTGGTGGCAACACATGCGTTTGTAAATCGATGCGAGTTTCGCCAATGGAAAGCCGAAAATGTAAAGCGTTGCGATAAATCCGTAAGCCAGCGTCAAGCGTGTGCGTCCAATTGCCTCATAGCGGCGAGGGCTTACCAGGATTCGCTTATCGCTGTATGTCACGCGGCCGCTGCGATAGAGCTGGCGGAAAAATTCTACGTCTTCCATCAGCGGCACCTTGGGAAATCCGCCAATGTCTAGGAAGGCAGTTCGCCGGCAGAATATGCCGTGATCGCCGCACCGCATTCGCAGCAGAATGCCTGCGTAATGCGCAAAGCTGTCGGTGAGCCGATAAATGAACCTTCGCGGCAACCGAATCCGGAAGTAACCGCCAACGACCTTCGAATCATTCATCATACACGCGATCTCATCCAAACATCGCAATGGTAGTTCAGCATCAACATGAACAAACCAAAGGAACTCCCCGTGCGCAACGCATGCACCGCTATTCATTTGTATGGCCCGATTACGCTCGCTTTTAACAAGCTGATCGCAAAAGCCCGTGGCAAGTTCGACCGTGCCATCAGAACTTCCGCCGTCCGCGACAATAATCTCAGCTTCGCGTGCTCGCTCGCGAAGATGCTGAAGGAATGGCTGTATCAACAGCGCCTCATTAAAGACCGGAACAATGATTGAGAACTGCGTTCGACCGCTTTTCTCCGAATCACCTTTCACCTGGCGATCACGCAATCGCATCTTTGCTGAAATTGCAACGGACTCCACCGGCCAATTTTCGCCCACCAGCGTCTTTGGCAAAGAATTTTGCAGTGAGCAGGAATAAAACGCCTGGCTGATGCCTCTCGTAAACAATTACAAATGACAAACATGCTTGCTACTTTTGGCTGTGGTGCCAGAAAACTATCGAGACATCCAACCAATTATGAGCAGACGAAGCTAAAACGGAGGAATTGATATGATCTCAAGGCTTATTATTACAGTAGCTATTGCACTATTCTTCACACCGGCGGCACCGATTCTTGCCCAAGAACATCCGGAGCATCCGAAGAAAACGACGGAACATCCCAAGAAAGGCGCGGAACACCCGAAGAAAGGTGGGGCCGAGAAACAAGTGAGCACGGCTGATATTTCCGCTGGCATCAAGAAGAACATCGATGCCGAAAGTAAAAAGGGCAGTGATAGCAAGTTCCACGTCAATTACCAAGGCCAGGATCTCGCTCTCGACCTGGTAAGAGTGCATGATGATCGACTCTCCGATCTCGGTGATGGAAAATATTTTGCGTGTGTGGACATGAAGGCCACCGACGGAAAGACCTATGACATTGATTTCTTTCTGACCGGACAGCCGGGCAAAATGAAAGTCACAGAAACGTCGGTTCATAAGATCGACGGAAAGCCTCTGTACGATTGGAAAGAAGAGAACGGAACGTGGCACAAGGTACCCGCAAGCTGACGAACGATTAACCCCGCAAGCCAGCGGCATAGGTTTCGATGCGATTTTTAATTGTCCCGGTCGTTTTCCTGGCAAGCGCGCTCGCCGCACGTGCTGCTGGCGAGCCCGGCATTATCAAAGGTTCCGATCGGTTTGAGTTCGTTTACCGAGTCAAACTGCCGGAGATCAAAGGCGAGGCCCGCGTCTGGATACCGCTGGCAAAGACCGACAGCTTTCAGACGGTCACCGAAGAGGAGCTGAACATCCCAATGAAATGGGAAAAAGTGCAGGACCGCGATTACGCCAATAATATCTGCGTGCTGCATCCGCAGCCTGCAGACGGCGGCAAAACGATCGAGCTACGATACCGCGTCGAACGCAGAGAGAAAGCCGCCTATTCGGCAAGCAGCGCAGATGCTGCGCGGTACCTGCGCCCGGAAAAACTCGTACCGGTCAACGAGACGTTCCGAACGCTGGCGCAAAAAGCGGTGGCGGATAAGAAGGATGATCTCGATCGAGCGAAAGCGCTCTACGATCATGTGATGGGCCGAATGCGCTACGACAAATCAGGCACAGGCTGGGGCCGCGGTGACGCGCTCTACGCCTGCGACGTGCGAACCGGGAACTGCAGTGATTTCCATGCCTACTTCATCGCTTTGGCGCGCAGCATAGGCATACCCGCCCGCTTTGCGATCGGCGCGACGATTCCCGCCGACAAAAATGAGGGAACGATCGACGGCTATCACTGCTGGGCCGAATTTTTTGCAGATGGACGCTGGGTGCCGGTGGACATCAGCGAAGCTTGGAAAAATCCAAAGCTGGCCGATTACTACTTCGGTCATAATCCGGCAAATCGTTTCGAACTGACGAAAGGCCGCGATCTGGTGGTCGATCCCGAGCCGGCCAGCGGTCCGATCAATTTTCTGGCCTATCCCTTGCTCGAAATGAACGGCGAGGTAACAAAGCCCGAGACCACCTTCATGTTCCGGCGCATCGGCGCATAAGGAAGATTTGTGGTCTCGTCAGCCGCGCGTTGCTGCCGTATATCAGCTGATGATAAAGTCTCAGAGGCGTCACGCCGAACCGTGCAAAGAATTCCTTTGATCGATTATATTGGCAGACCCCTGCTAGCCTGTGTTTTTCTCGCTCTGCTCTGGTTGCAATGGCGATTCCCATTGCGACGCCAGCATTTCAGTGTGCTCCACCGGCTTGTCCGGAACTTTGTGCTTTCGATTCCTGGGTTCGCCATCGTCCGTCTCGCCATGCTACCAATCCCGCTCGCGATAGCGATGTGCGCGCAAGAGAAACATTTTGGTTTGTTAAACTGGCTGGCCGTCCCGTTTTGGATCGCCTTCGTCGCGACGTTTCTGCTGATGGATTATGCCTATTGGTGGTGGCATTGGGCCAACCACATGGTTCCAATCTTCTGGCGGTTCCATAACGTGCATCACACCGATCTCGACCTCGATGTGAGCACTGCGGCGCGGTTCCATTTTGGCGAAATGATTTTTTCGGTCGGTTTTCTTTCCCTTGCAGTGATGCTTTTCGGCATCGGCCCGATAATGCTGGTCGTGTTCTTCATCACATTCGAGGCCGCAACACTCTTTCATCATTCCAACTGGCGACTGCCGATAAAGGTTGAACGGATCTTGAATCTGATCGTCGTCACGCCGCGAATGCACGGGATTCATCATTCGATCGTGCAGCGCGAAACCAATTCAAATTGGGGCACGATCTTTTGCTGGTGGGACAAATTACACCGCACTTTGCGTCGTGACGTGCCGCAGGATGCCGTTACCATTGGCGTTGCTGCATACCGCGAGGAGCACGAGCTCACACTGGGTCGGCTTTTCGTTTTGCCGTTTTGCAAACAACGCCCGTGGCGATTGCCAAACGGCGAGCTGCCTGAACGCGCACCCCAGCCGGCGAATGAACTCGCGGAGTAGTTTCGGATATTCAGTTCGGGCGACGCTCATATGTTAATGTTCGCGTCGCCGTGTCGCACGGCTGAGCAGCGCTGTGAATCCGAACAGGAAACAGGATGACCAATATTCGACATGAACGTGTCGCGATCGTTGCGGGGGTCGGCCCTGGGCTCGGGGCTGCACTTTTGAGAAAGCTAGCGCAGGAAGGCTGCCGCGTCGGCATGTTCGCCCGCTCGCCTCAATTCATCGGCAAACTTGCCGCTGAGCTTGGCCCACGGGCGCTGGCAGTTCCCACGGATATCTCAGACCCGAAACAGATCGCGACTGGGTTCCGCAAAGTGCGAGAAAAACTCGGCGCGGTGGAAATTCTCATCCAACACGCCAGCGATTCGATCGGCACAGGGCTACTGAAAACCACGCCAGATGAATTCGAGCGATCCTGGCGCGTCGCGGTCTTGGGCGCGTTCCTCTGTGCACGCGAAGCCGTCCCCGAAATGCTGAAACGACGCACCGGCACGATCATTTTTACAGGCGCGACTTCGTCCGTACGCGGGCGCGGAGGCGGAGTCGCATTCAGCAGCGCGAAGTTCGCCGTGCGCGGGCTCGCGCAATCCCTCGCCGTCGAACTGTGGCCTAAAGGCATCCACGTCGCGCACGTGATTATTGACGGCATCATTGACACGCCAAAGGTGCGCAAGAGCTACAAGCTTTCAGCTAAAGAACCGTTGCTCAAGCCGAAATCGATCGCGGATTCGTATTGGAACCTTATCCAGCAGGACCGCAGTGCATGGAGCTTGGAAATCGATCTGCGGCCTAATAAAGAGGCGTTTTTTGAGTGATTCGATCTACTTAAAGATGTTGTCTAAGAGCAGTTGTGCCCGGCTGTAATTGCGGCCGTGCGGACCTTGGTCATTCAGTCCCCAGTTGTATGGAATGTACTTGATGTTGTATTTGCCGCCGGCCGCAAACTCATGAACTGATTGCGGCGCGTACTTACCAAGGATTTTCGGCACGCCGCCGGTTTTATCGAAGTCCTGCTTGAACCATTTGAAGATGCTAGAGATGTCAACCTTCTTTTCGTCCGGCAAAAACTTGTTGAGGTCTTCGCGCGCCAGCCAAACTCGAAAGGCGCGGTCGTCCTGTTCTTCAAATTTGTCACCGGCATAAGCAAAGCGTTGCAACGGCGGACAGCTGCGTGCTGCGCAAACGAGCACAGCGTGCGTCCGGTAGCCGATCAACGGCCGCAGCGCCCCATGCTCGATGTCGTCTAGCGAGACTTTGCGACCGCCGATCTCGTTGCGTTTTCCGGAAAAGGAATCTTTCAACTGCCAGATGCTTTCAGTTGGGTAGTTCGACAAAATCCAACGCAACACAAAGGCGTTGTAGGCATTCGCCAGTGAAGCCGCCTTCTCGCTGGCCTGCGCCGGATTATCAATCTTCGCAGCAAATTGCTTCAAGTAATTATCGAGTGCGGAAAGGTCGGCTGCGCTTTGTTTCCATGTGCCGTAATTCACGAGTCCCTGCTCATTCACATACTTTTTCAGCACTTGATCGAACTCGTGGTGATTAATTCCTGCGGCCACATCGACGTTTTCGCCGGTTTGAGCGCGCGCTGCACTGACCAAAGTGAGTCCGAAGGTGAGGATGATGAGAAGAACCCAGAGTTTGCTCATATTTCTATTTTGGTGAGTTAATGAGCGCCCAAATGTAGCCATCCGGATCGGCAACAAACGCTTCCGTGCCCCAGCTGTATTTTCGCGGCTCCTGCGCGATTCGGTATCCGGCTTTGCGGGCGCGTTCCACCGTGGCAGCCACATCGGCAACCTCGAAATGCGGATACATCCCCCACCCTGGACGAGCATTCGTCGGACGTTTTTGATCCCAGTCCCAATGCGTGCTCGAAAGGAACACGCCCACGTTTCCTGATTGCAGCATCGCAAAAATCCTGCTCTGCGATTTGATCTGTAGTCCAAGAAAATCATGGTAGAAAGCAATCGACTTTTCCAGGTCACCTACTTCCAAAAGAATGTGATCAATCCTTGGTGGCGCCTGTTCCTGAGCCGATGCGACCGCGGCAAACAACAGGACTAGGGCGCAAGGCACGACTCTTCGCCGGCATTTCAGACGACGTTTCATGGACAACTACAACAGATATGCCCGGAGCTGATCGCGCGATCCTTCCATCGCGAGCATGTAAATTTTATCTCCCTCGCGCCAGGTCGCAGTCGCCCACTGGCCTTGCTGAACCAATTCCGGCTGGCCTTTAGTCGTACGTTTGATCGGCGCTACCGCATTCGTAGCAACCAGATGAATCAATCCGCCGTCTGGCCGCGTAAAGCAGATCACAGAGACAGGAATTCCATTCCATGAGAAGGTCTTGCAACCGAGGCTCTCCAGTTTTTCAAGCTCTTGCGGCAAAGTTTGTGCGGCGGGTGCATCGTTCACGCGCAACCATGCCAAAAGCTCGTCCGCGTTATGCGATTGCGCGTCGAAGCTGGATTCGTTCCTAACGAGCGCCGAAACGATATCGAGCGCTCGGTTCTGCCATCCCGCCAGCCCCGAAGGCTTTCGGGGTTCATGCCAGATCAAAGAACCGACAATCGCCATCGAGATCAATGCGGCGGCAATTGCCCACTTGACGAATGGCGAGCGGAGCGGACGGCTCACCTTTACGCCGGCAAGAATGCTTTCTCGCAAGCCGGGCGGCACTTCGGTGGCGCGCAATTTTTCGGTGATAGCCGCATCAAATGCCAGCGAATCTAGGAACCAGCGTTCCAAAATCGGATCGCGCCGGGCTTGTTCGAGCGCTTCGGAAAAGCGTGGATCGCCAGCGTCCTGGCCGTTCGGCCGGTAGGCACCCAATATGAATTTCGCCTCGCGATTATCCATGTGACTCCTCCCTTCTGTCCGATTCAAAGGCAACGACTTTATTCCCGAGAGCGTCCTCTTTGGCGAGCAGCCGCTGACGTAACAGCGCTTTGCCGCGTGACAATCGCGACATCACAGTGCCGATCGGCACATCCAGCACGTCCGCGATTTCTCGATACGAAAATTGTTCCAGATAAAACAGCGTGAGCGGAGCGCCAAACGGCTCTTCCACTTCACGCAAAGCCTGCAACACTGTCGCGCTGTCGAACGCGTTTACATTCGACGAGATTGACATCTCCTCTTCACGCACATCATCCAGCTCGACCTTTGGGAAACGGACTTCATGGCGTCGCCGGCTTAGAAATTCGCGATAGAGTGTCGTAAAGAGCCATGACTTCGCTTTCGAGCGATCACGCAGCTGGCCGCCTTTAGACGCCCACAAAAAAAATGTCTGCTGCGTCAGGTCCGCGGCGTCAGCCTCCGACTTTGAAAGGCTAAGCGCGAACCGATACAGGGGCGCATATTGTCGGTCGACCAATTGCTGGAAATCGGGCTCGCGCATCTTAGATTGTCTCCGTTATCACGATCACAACCGTAAGAGGCACTGCGGATCGTCGGTATTCCAGCTCTCTATTTCGGCGCAGACAGAAATCCGAGCAACTGCGCATAGCCGCCCGCCGCAAGCCGCTGTGCTGCCAGCTTCGTGTACGCTTCTGGCGCCTCAACGCCGAGCCCGTTTACGAGTCGGTTCATCAGATTGAAAAGGCCGCAAATTGCTGCTGCGCCATGTAACGCGCGATCGTCCCAGCCTGCAGCAAAAACTTCATCGACATCTGCCGCTGTTATTGCCTCAGGCAAAAGCGTTAGCTTGCGTACGAAAACCAAGACTGGCCGCATTCTTTGATCGACATGTTCCAACCCAGAGCCGGAGAAAATTTCCGAAATTGCATTCGCGTCAATTCCGAGCGCCACCGCGGTTTGCGAATGAACTGCGCGGCAATAATTGCAGTTGTTTAAACCCGAGACATACGCCGCGATCAGCTCGCGCTCAGCCGGACTGAAAGCTGATTCGCCGCGCAGGAGAACTTCGTGATACTCAAGCAACGGCCGCGCGGCCCCGGGAAACGCCTGAAAAATTTGCAGCAAACCCGCTTCTGCCGGCAGGGACTTTAGGAACGACATTCGCTGTTGGGTGTGCTCGGATGGAATCAGACGCGCCTTCCGTGAACGGTCCAGAGCGTATCCAGATCGCGCAGGTAATAGAGTGCGAAACACGCCCCGAGCATTGGCCAGGCGGCGAAGAACAACAGATTCGGAGCAACGAGCGGATGCAGATATTGTTTGTAACTGGACAGCGTCGAGACTGCGTGGAACAGGAAGACTAATCCATAACTCCACTGCTTGGCGACCCCGACAACGAAAGCGCCCAGCACTCCCAGCTCAATGGCACCGATAACATAGATCATCGAGCTGCCCACACCTTTGATGAAGTAGAAGTGTTCCATGATCTTTGATGCGTGGTGCGGCTCTACAAACTTGTCGATGGTCCAGATCAGTATGACGAGAAAAACCGTGATGCGCAGAACTAGCAGCGCCACACCAACACGGTTTGAATCATGCTTAAAAGTCATGGGCCACAACTAAATGGTCCACGCTGAACGCGCCCGGACCCGAGAAAAACAGCCAAATCAGGAGTACGAGACAGAGTACCTCCGGAAGATAGAAAAATTCGGAGAGCCAGCCGAGCGGAGATGTCGCTTTTATATTTCGAATCGCGGTAGTCGCAATCGCTACAATCATTACGCCGCTAAGCATCGCGCACGCGAGAGGCGTGATCGCCCCGAAGATGAGTAGCAAACCGAAAACAAATTCAACGGTCGAAACAAAAAGAGCATTGAGTTCGGGAAAAGGAACATGCGCCGCGACCAAAGTTTCGCGCATCTTTTCACGTCGCTCCGGCACGAAAAGTTTGCCGCGGCCGGAAAGAAAGAACAGCAGACCGACCGCTAACCGGGCGATAAGAATTCCAAGCCATTGCCAGGCGTGCAATTCATCGAGAACTGTTCGCACCCAGACCATGTATTGGTAAGATGACTCGCTGACATGGTCTATTCCAGCGTCAATCCCGTCGCAACGGAATAATTGGCCGTAAGAACGACTCAAACTCGGAATGAGAAAGGGCGAAGGTGTTTACAACGTTGTTGTGATCGGCGCGGGAACAGCCGGTCTGGTCACCGCTGCCGGGACGGCGGGTTTGGGTGGACGCGTCGCGCTGATCGAACGCAATTTGATGGGCGGCGATTGCCTCAATTTTGGTTGCGTGCCGAGTAAGGCGCTCATTTCTTCCGCGCGTTTGATTCAGCAAATCCGCGACGCAGAAAAATGGGGCTTGGATCGACAATCACCGCAATTTGCTTTTGAAAAAGTCTTGGAGCGAATGCGCGGCCGCCGGGCGAAGATTGCACCGAACGATTCACAGGAACGCTTCGAGTCGCTAGGGGTAGATGTCTTTCGCGGCGAAGCACGTTTCGTTTCACCTCACGAAGTCGAAGTCAACATTTCGCTCTCACCTCTCGCCACGGCGAGTTCGTCCGTTGGCGAACAGTCCTCTGTCCCAGGGAAACGCGGACGCGCAGCGCCTAGTGAGGGTCAGAGGCTGCGCGCGAAAAATTTCGTCATCGCTACAGGAAGCCGTGCGGTGATTCCGAAAATCGAAGGCGTCGATAACGTACCGTATTTCACTAATGAAACGATTTTCGATGACCTAAAAGCTAAACCCGAAAGCATGATCGTGCTCGGCGGCGGCCCGATCGGCTGCGAACTGGCGCAAACCTTCCGGCGTCTTGGCGTGCAGGTAACGATCGTCCAGCGTGGCGATCAGCTTTTGCCACGAGAAGATCGAGATGTGGCAGAGTTTCTTGAGCGTTGCTTGATCAACGAAGGTGTACGCATCATCAAGAATGCCGATGCACATTCAGTGGCGACCAGCGGCGCCGGGAAAGTCGCGCTTCAATTGTTAGATCGACAGTCGGGTCGGGTGGCCGAACGAACTTTCTTTGCCGACGCGCTCCTTGTCGCCATCGGACGAACGCCAAACTTGCGGAGTCTGGATCTAAAATCGGTGGGGATTGACGTCAACGAGAAGGGTGTGCGCGTTAACGATTATTTACAAACATCTCAACGGCACATTTACGCCGCAGGCGATGTCATTGGGCCATTCCTGTTCACACACATGGCCGATGCGCAAGCGCGCGTGGTCGTGCGGAACATCGTCGCCCCCTTTCAATTTCTGCGGCAAAAAATGGATTATTCGGTTGTGCCTTGGTGCACGTATGCGGATCCAGAAGTGGCGCATG
>Ga0209470_1003041_pt1 | contig 11691 bp, 11 predicted proteins | sample GraSoiAngelo_125_FD_185882 | JGI IMG/M metagenome (GOLD analysis project Ga0209470, IMG submission 185882) | Grasslands soil microbial communities from the Angelo Coastal Reserve, California, USA - 14_0927_05_40cm (SPAdes) (version 2) | ecosystem: Environmental > Terrestrial > Soil > Grasslands ... | reverse complement strand
AGCCGCTCAGGATCAGCGCCAGAAAACCAACTGCTGTGGTAAGCGCGCCAAAAAAAACCGCGCGGCCAAGTTTTGCCACCGACGTGGCGATGGCTTGTTGATATTCCTCGCCATCAAGTCGGGCCTGTTGGTAGCGGCCGAAGATCAGGATCGCAAAGTCGACGCCGAGTCCGACCAGAATCGCACAGAAACCGACCGCGACCATGCTCAGCCTTCCGAAGATCAGCAACGCGGCTGCAAGTGCGACCAGACAAGAGAGCAAAAGTGAAAAACCCATTCCGAGCAGCGGCAACCATCTTCGAAAACCGATGAAGAAAATAATTCCGACGAGCAGAACCGAACTGCCGAGCGTTGCGACAATATCGTAACGCATGCTCAAAGAAATCTCGGCGACATAAGCTGAGCGGCCGGTTACGAGAACTTCCAAGGGTCCGCCGTCCCAGCCTTCACGCGCTTGCGCGCGAAAAGTGTTTACCTGACGCATCAACCGCTGACATTCGAACGCGCTTAGAGACGGTTGATTCGTGACCGCGAGAAAAACCCGCATCGTGCGGTCGGGCGAAGTGAGCGGTTGTTCCTGTTCGATCGCGTTCGCTTCCGCGAAAGGCTTTAGCGCCGGCCCGATCACGCCGAGCGGATCGAACGCGAGCTCGAATTCCGGCCGCGGCGAGCCAGCTTCGATCTCCTGATGTAAGCGATGCAATCGCTCGCGGATTTTCTCCGGCTGCAAGATCGACATTGTTTGCGCGAACTCCGCCGGCTCCAGATTCAGCAGCAGGGGAACCGCGATCGATTGCAAATCGCGAATGCCATCCGGCGTTTCCATTGGAGAACCGGCTAACACGCGGTCGCACCACGGTTGTTTCCGCAAATTTTCCGCAAAGGTCGGCGCGAATTCCTCCAGCTTATCGACATCTTCAGATTGGCAGCGCAGAGCGAATGTCAGCTCGCGCGTTTGTTCGAAGTCACGATCGTAGATTTTCAATCCCTGGACCGATTCAAAACCTTTCGGGAGCATGTTGATCACGTCGGAATCGAGCTCGATCCGCACGACGAGAATGGCGAGGCAGGCGGCCGCGAGTGCTGCAACGCCAAACCAGACGAGCAGGCGTCGTTGCGCCATGACGCGTGCGATCAAATCACTCATCCGCATAACCGGCACAGTGTTCTGTAACTGTCCCGCGTTTACAACGCTCGACCTTTTCCTTAATGTCGCTTTCCGAACCATAGGTCTCTTTAATGCCGTCCTTCAGGGCGGTGGTTCCGGTTGAAATGGCTGGAGCGTACCTTGGGGAGTGACACCGGCCTGAAGACCGGTGTTAGTCAAACTCCGGCAAGGATCAGAATCGGAAAAGAAAAGTTTTCGATCCCGAAACATGACGCACCTGATGTCGATCCGGTCCGCCACCGGACGGACTCGCCGCGGCGAGGGCGTGAACGATCTTGTCGCGCAATTCGAGCCATCCGCGCAGTTGCTGCGGCGCGCCGTCGATCGGACCCGACCAGCCACGGCCAGCGAGGGGTCCTTTGACTTCAGCGGAGGTCGAATCCTGTCGCAAAAATAGAAGATTTACCCCAGGCCCTTTCGAGAACGTCAGCTCGAAGTCGCCATTCCTCGAGAACCGCACGAATACATCGCCGATGACCGTCGCTTTTGGATTGCGATAAAGAAGTTGTCCGCTGCGCGTCTGCCAATCAGCCCTCGCCTCGGCGAATTCATGCGGAGATGTCGTGGCGCAGCTCGTAAGAGCGACGAGGAACGCGAGTAGGTAGGGGCGATTGACCCCAATCGCCTGGGCGATTCGGTGAATCGCTCCTACCATCACGATACGACGCCAGCCGGCGTCGGCAGCTCTTCTTTATTCGGGACTAGCGTCCGTCGCGGGACAATGCCGAAATGTTTCTGCAACCAAACCAGAAAATAGAACACCCACATTCGCCAGCGGATCCCGAAAGAATTGCCTACGTTGCCGCCGAGCACTGCGTTCACTGCCGGCGCAACGCCGAGCACATTGCGCGGGGTTAGAAATATTTCCACGAACTCCTTTGTGTACCACGCGTTCACGAACCGCAGATAAATGTCCATCGCGCGATTCACCGCCCGTTCGTAACGCCGAAAAAGTTTTCTCGCTCGTTCGGGGTGGTCGAGAACTTCGTCCAAAGCGTCGGCGCATTGTTCGCCGCTGAAAACGGCCAGGAAAACGCCGCTGCTGAAAATTGGATCGATGAAACCGGCAGCGTCACCGGCGAGCAACCAGCGATCGCCATGGAGTTTTGTACTGCGATAAGAAAAATCTGCGGCGGTGTAAACTTCCGATACGCGCTGCGCACTAGTCATTCGTTTGGCAATGATCGGTTGCTCGGCCAGCGATTGTTCGAGGAAATCTTCAGCGCTCAATTTCGATTTCTTAAACGTATCGCTATCGAGAACGACGCCAATGCTGGTGCGCTCGGTCGTGAGCGGGATCAGCCAGAACCAGCGATCGATCCCGCGGACCAAGAGCGTGAGCGTTCCGTCGATCCCTTCCGCGCGCCAGACTCCGTCGTAGTGCGCAAAGATCGACAACTTCTGGAGATGATCGTAGCTCTTTTTGATTCCAAACTTCGTGCCGAGAACGGAATTGCGGCCGCTCGCGTCGATGAGATAACGAGCGCGAACATTTTCCACCGAGCCGTTTCGTCGAATGGCAAGATCGACATGTTCATTGAGGAACTCAACGCGATCGACCGCCACTTCTTCATGCACTTCGGCGCCGCTTTCACGCGCGTGATCGAGTAACAGTTTGTCGAAATCAGATCGCGTGACCTGGTAAGCGTGGTCGGTTTGGGAACGGAATCCGTCTTTGAAGTAAAACTTCGTTCCCGGTTCCGAGCAGGCACCGAAGATTTCGCCGCCGAACTTTTTGAGGAAACCGGCGCGCCGGAATTTCTCGTGCAATCCGAGCCGGGTGAACGCTTTCATGCTGAACGGCAACAGCGATTCGCCGATGTGAAACCTTGGAAACTTTTCGCGTTCGAAGACAATGACACGTCGATTGGCTCGCGCAAGCAACGCAGCTGCGGTGCTGCCGGCCGGACCGCCGCCGATGATCGCGACGTCGTAGAGGTCAGCATTCATCTGTTGATTATGTTAACCAGCTTCAATGCGAAGCAAAGGTCGATCGAGCTCTTGTGGCCCACCCCAATGTTTAAAATTGCAACCCCTCACCTTCATCCTCTCCCCTTGAGAAGGGGAGAGGGCAGGGTAAGGAGTCGGTGAACACTTGGCCGCAAAGTAACTGACCAACGACCGACACAGACGAAACGCGGATCAGGAACGGAAATTCAGGGTTCGGAAATCTGTGCTAATCTGTGCTCCAAAATGAAGCTGATCGACAAATTCGTCTCTCGCGAACTGCTCGTAAACGTGGTGTTTGCGATCGCGGTGCTGAGTCTCGTGCTCGTCGTCGGCAACATTTTTCGGAAACTGTTGCCCTTGCTGGTGAATCACGATGTGCCCGTGGAATATTTGCTCGCGTTCATCGCCTACGTTTTTCCGTTCTCGCTCATCTTCACCATTCCGTGGGGACTGCTCACCGCTATCCTGCTCGTGTTTGGTCGTCTCTCGGCCGATAACGAATTGATCGCGCTCCGCGCAAACGGCGTAAGCGTCCCGCGTGTCGCCGTTTCACTCGCTGTTATCGCGCTCACGTCTACCGCGCTTTGTCTTTGGCTCACCGTCCAGGTGTCGCCAGCCACGCAGAAAAAATTGCGCAGCACCATCTTCGATCTGGCCACGCGCGATCCGATGGCCCTCTTCGGCAGCGACCAGGTGATCGATCAGTTTCCCGGTCGAAAAATTTACGTCGGCAAAAAAGAAGGGAACAAGCTCGAGAACATCACCGTGTTCGAGCTCGATCAGAAATCGATGCCGATGCGAGTAACGTTCGCCCGCACCGGCATGCTCGAGGCCGATCTCGAGAACAAACGGATTCTGATGCATCTCTACAACGCGCGTTATCAGCAGCGCGACGAGAAAGACCCGGCCGACCTGCGCAAAATCAAGGATGGCATCAGCATGTCGGAAGGAACATTGCCGATCAGTCTCGAGGAACTTTACGAGAAAGAGAAGAAACGGCCGAGCCGCTCGGCGATGTCGATCGAGCAATTGCTCGACCAACTGAAAAGTGAAAGCACGCGCGCACGCAGCGAAAGCCGGACCGAGATCAACAAACGATTTTCGTTTCCGTTCGCCTGCGTCGCGTTTGCGATCATCGGTGTGCCGCTTGGCGTGACTGCGCACCGCCGCGAAACTTCAATTGGTTTCGCGATGGGTCTCATCGTTGCCGTCGCTTATTTCCTTTTCGTCATCATCGCTGACACGCTTCGCGGCAATCCGAAAGTGCATCCGGAGCTGCTCATCTGGGTCCCGAACGTTCTCTTCATCATCCTCGGCGCGCTCTTGTTTCGGCGACTGGCGAGACAGTAGGCTTCTGTCATGTCGAGCGCAGTCGAGACATCTCTTACTGTTCTCTGAACGCCAAAGCGTCAGGTGCGCAGAAACAGTTAGAGATTCCTCCACTTTGGTCGGAATGACAGAAAGCGGGTGCCGAACGTTCTCTTCATCATCTCGGCGCGGCAATAAGAGGAACAGGTAGGGCGATCGATATCCACCGGAACCGCGGGCGAAAGGTTATTCGCGCCTAAGACTGTTTGACCAGTCCGAGCAGTTCTTTGATAAAAGAGATGTATCCGTGCGTAACATGAGCCCGGCGCGCATAGTCGGGATTTTTCATCAGCATTTGCTGTAATTTCCCGAGATTATAAAACGGCACCGATGGATAGAGATGGTGGCCAATATGAACGTGAATGTAATTCGGAGCCATGAAAAGGCGTTCGAACAGATTAGCTTCGATGTGCCTGGTTTTCTCCAGTAGATCATTATGATCTTCAATGCCGCCGAAATGTTCCGAAACGCCACGCACGTAAATGATCCACAGGAAATATGTGAAGAGCGGCACTATCCAATAGATCAAAAGGCCGATCCAGAAATGAAAGACGATACTCGCTAACACGACCGCGGCATAAAATGAAAGCCTGAGATATTTCAACCCCAGCGGGATTTTCCACATCTGGTTCGCTTCAGCGAGTTGCTTAATCGCATAAAATCCTAGCCAATATTTCAAGGTGATAAAAATCATATCCAGACCGGACTTGGGATACCTGAACAACTCCGTCTGCTTTCGTTGCCAGTCCGGATCGTCGGGCTTGTTGACGTGGCGATGATGCGCCCAATGGGTTTGGCGAAAGCCATGTACGGTCACTAAGACAGGCCATGCTGTAAAAACTTCGCCCATCCAATCATTCCATCTGCGATTAGCTAGCAAACGGTAATGCACCGCTTCATGCATCATGACCGCCAGACCATTTTGGCGGGCACCGATCCACATTACAACCAGAATGTAGAGCAACGGATTCCAAAATCGCTGGCAGATTATTATCGCGCCAGCGATTGCGAGCCATTCCAGGGCTACCTGTAGTACGCCGCGCCACGGCTTAACCTTTGAGAGCGCTTTCACTGTCGCAGCATCGAGAAACCGTTCGAGCTTCTGGTCGTAAATGTCGCCCTCATCTACGCTAACCCGGCTTTCAATTAGCGATGCCATTGTCCCAGGATTGTCGAGCCAATTGGTACTCGGCTCTTACCAAATTGCAATCGAAATGTTCGTTCAACTAACGGACTGATGCAGTAAGCTGTCGCGCATAAATTGCGTGTGCGGACGCAAAGTCAAAAATAGATACGAAGACAGGACCACACTGGAGATAAATAAAAGTACGGCAGTGAAACAACCCCAGGAAATTCGAATTGGAAGAACCTGCCGTAGACGAACAGGCACGCGCCAATTTCCTATTGTTAGGAACAACTCACGACGGCTTATATCACTACCGATAAGTGTAACCATCATAAGGACGGCTCCAACGGTGCGAATCGTGCGGGCCAGAAGAAAGCGCTCGGACCAGCCAAGAGAATGATAAGCATTCTGGATAACACTGGAGGTTTCGAGCCACGGCACAATGACGAGCCAGCTGAAATTCAGTGCCGCGAGCGCAAAAATAAAACCAGCAAGCTTTTCAATCGAATGCTGTTTGGCCGCGAAAATGGCCAGGCCGAAGAGAACAATGCTTTGGCTCAGCGTTAGCCAGACTCCTGGATTAAAGCCGAACTGATGGAACAGAATTTCCGGTAACCTACTAGCGATCAACATCGCTGCCCATACATATCCGCGCACGTTCGAACGACACGAACACTCAGCCCTCGTAATTTTTTCGGAGGGTGAAACCAGGACAGGCATTGTTGCCAGCGTGATTGAGCAAGTTGCTCGCCTGATGCGATGAAAAATTAGCCCGCTCGAGGACAAATTTAGTCGATCTGATTACGCCGTTCCGAAATCAATTGTGAGTTCGACCGTGTCGGCGACGGCGACGTGGATGTCGCGGAGTCGAATCTCGCCGAGCGGGATTGATTTGAGCGGAAAAGATCTCTCGATCGTTCGAGCGAACAACGGCTGAAGCGCTGCGCACGCGAAGGAGCCGAGTTTGCCGTCGCCTTTGCATTTGAGCTGCGAAATTTTCACGACGAATTCGTTGCTGACGTCGAGCTGGGCGTAGATGTCGATCTTGGCGCGGGTGAAAAATTTCTTGGCCAAGATCTGGATGTCGGCGGCCAGCGAGCGCCGGCTCCGCGCCCGCATCGCGAGCCGGACTCGTTCGAGATCAATTCCGTACAAACGCGCGCGTTCTCCGGCGATTCGGCCGATTGCTTCTTCGAGATTGAGCTGCGCGGCGGAAAGTACGAGTTGTCCCTCCCGTGCCTGCTGCGCGACCAAGACAGCGTCGCCCTTGGCATCGGCACCCTTGTGAAAAACGACGTCGCGCGTTTCCATTCGCAAATCGATCGCCACGCCGTAAACGGAAACGTGCCGGCCACTCACCGTCACAAGCGCGGCTTCGAAAGCAGGCTTGGTTTCGCCTTCGACCTTCGCGAGCGGCGGAGTAGGGGAATCGAACTTTGCGCCGTCCAGGTTGATCCGGATTTCGTCGACCAGGGGAAATACGCGCGACCGAAGATCGACAATCCGTCCGGATTTCTGGACGAACCGGTGTAGAGCCGCGTCCAGCGCCTGGGCAAGGTCGCCCTTGGGCGAGGGAAAGTCTTTGCGGCCAAGGTTTAGCATGGATTCAGAAAACAGTGAGAGATGTGTCGACTTCGCTCGACATGACAAAGAGGAGAAACAAGTTGAAAATCGAGAGTTCGCCACTAAATTCCGCGTTCCCTTATGGCAAAGACAGCCTGGATTAATCGCAACAAACGCAAACGCGCGACGGTGAAGAAATACGCCGCGCTCCGCGCCGAGCTCAAAGCGAAGAAGGATTACGCCGGTCTGGCGCAGCTTCCGCGCGATGCCAGCCCGACGCGGGTGGTGAACCGCTGCGAAGTGACCGGCCGCCGCCGCGCGTTCATCCGCCGGTTCAAAGTCTCGCGGCTGACGTTTCGCGAGCTCGCCTCGCAGGGACTGATCCCTGGTGTGACAAAGTCCAGCTGGTAGAATTCCAGAGGTCGATTTTCGGGTGCGCCGCGCGCGCTCGTAAAATGAACTCTTTGTTAATGCTTCCGCTCGCAGACGTGCCGGTAACGCAATGGGATCCGCCGGCCATCATCATTGGCAAACTGGCCGTGATCGCTGCGTTGGTTGGATTGAACGGATTTTTCGTCGCGTGCGAGTTCGCGATCATCAAAGTGCGCGCCAGCCAGCTCGACGAATTGGCGGAGGAGGGGAACCCGCGGGCGCGTTTCGCGAAATATATTCGCTCACATCTCGACGCCTATCTTTCGGCGACACAACTCGGCGTGACATTGGCGAGTCTGGCACTGGGGTGGCTCGGTGAAGAGTTCCTGGCGCATCTGCTCGAGCCATTTTTTGCGCTGGCGAATATTCATTCCAACGCTTTGGTCATTTCCATCTCGGTCGCGCTTGCGTTCAGCGGAATCACGTTCATGCACATCGTCTTCGGCGAACTGGCGCCGAAGTACACCGCGATCGCGAACCCGCTGGCGGTTTCGCTGCGATTGGTCCGGCCGTTGGGCGCATTTTATTTTTTGTTCAAGCCAGCCATCTGGATTCTGCACAAGTCCTCGAATTTTCTTCTGCAGGGAATGCTGCGAATGAAACCGATTCCGGCCACGGAGCTGGCACACAGCGAAGAAGAATTACGGCTCATTATCGAACAGAGCGAAAAGTCGAAGGAAGTTTCGCCGCTCGGCCGAAAGCTCGTGCTCAATGTGCTTGATCTGCGCGAGCGCGTCGTGCGCGATATCATGACGCCACGCGGCGAAGTGGTTTATCTCGATTTGGAAGACGACTTCGAAACGAACTCGAAGAAGGCGATCGAATCGCGGCACACGCGGTTTCCGCTTTGCCGCGAGAATCTCGACAACGCGATTGGATTGATTCACATCAAGGAGCTGGTGCCGATGATGCGCGATCCGAACCCCGATTTGATGCGGATCAAGCGCGAATTGATTCCGGTCCCGGAGATGATGCAGCTCGAGAAATTGCTGAGTCTTTTTCTGAGCAAACACGCACACCTGGCAATCGTGGTCGATGAATACGGTGGCACGTTGGGCATGGTGACGCTGGAAGATGTGCTCGAGGAATTGGTCGGAGACATCCAGGATGAGTTCGATACGGACAAGGAAGAATTCAAAAAGATCAGCGCGACTGAATTCACCGTGGATGGCACGCTCGGACTCTATGAGTTGAACGATCTCGCCAAACTCGAACTGGAAAGTCCGGACGTGAGCACGATCGGCGGTTATGTGACCCACTTACTCGGACATCTGCCGAAGCAAGGTGAGCAGGTGAAGATAGACAATTACCTGGTGACAGTTTCGCAAACGGATGCGCGAAGGGTGAGGCAACTGCATTTTCGAAAATTGAGCGACGCGAAAACTCCGGCATCGAAATCGGATGCTGCAGTTTGATTTGTAGAGGCGCTTGCCGCGGGCGAGCGCCGTGCGTTGTCATTCCGAGGGAAGTCGAGGAATCTCTGACTATTTCTGTCTATGTCCCGTGATTACGATTTCTGGGTATACATTATGAGAAATCAACATGATTCGGTGCTCTACATCGGGATGACTAACGATTTATCGCGACGAATCACAGAGCATCGGTCTGGCGATATACCGGGATTCACCACAGATTATCGATGCCACAAGCTCGTGTACCATGAACATTATTCTAAAGTTGAGGATACGATTGCGCGCGAAAAGCAGTTAAAGAGATGGTCGCGTGCGAAGAAAGTCGATCTGATCGAGCGGATGAATCCGCGCTGGCTGGATTTAGCGGACGATATTCTCGGAAATATCTAGAGATGTTTGGACTTCGCTCGACATGACACGGAAATAAAACGCCGCTACAACATGCAGTTTCTGGTCGAAATAGAAGTCACCTGTCCGCACTGCGGAGAAATTTTCCCGTTGGAGATCGACACTTCGGAATCGGAGCAATCGCTGATCGAAGATTGCAGCGTTTGCTGCCGGCCGATGAACCTTACCATTCGCTGCCGGCCGGGCGCCATTGATTCACTCACTGCCCGCTCGTAAACCCTCTCGGGCCTGCCCTTCTATGTCGCCTCTCGCCCGCGGGCTCCATTGTCGATCTTGCGTTTGCCGGCGTTTGACTCTCTAAGCGGTCGTAGCTTGCAGTTGTGCTCGCAGGGCGGGACGACGCCGCAATTGTCTCGTGAGCGCCTCGATGGCGCGCAGCGTCGGTAAGCTGATGTGATGTTCCATTCCTTCGACGTCGTGATAAATGACACGATCGCTCAGGCCAAGAAGCTTCAGAAAATCAGTGAGCAGTTTGTGGCGATGCGCGATGCTGCGGGCGAGCTTTTCGCCGGCCTCGGTCAGGACAAGACCGCGATATTTTTCGTATTTGAGCAATCCTTCCGCATCGAGGCGTTGAACCATGTTGGTCACGCTGGCCTGGGAAATTTCCAAAGCCGCCGCAATGTCGACGACTCTGGCGTAGCCCTTGGAATTGATGAGCTCGAGAATGCGTTCGAGATAATCTTCGACCGTGGAGGAGCTGCCGAGAGCGGATGAAAACTTTTTATTTGGCACGGCCTGGATTTTAAAGCGCGGGCCAAGATAGTCAACCGAATAAATGATTGGCTATTGACATAATAATAAAAGCCTATAACTAAATTAGCCTAACCTAATCCTCGGCATATTCATGAGTCAACCCGACCGCATTTTGGTAACTGAACCGGACGTCGGTTGGCGCCGGCGAGCAGGACAGGTCTCGCTCGCCGAAGTTCATCGCAGCGTCATCGTCCCGGTGACGGCTTCCTTTTGGAGAAAGCTGCTCGCTTTTTCCGGGCCCGGTTTTCTTGTGGCCGTTGGTTACATGGATCCCGGCAATTGGGCGACCGACCTTGCGGGCGGGGCCAGATTTGGTTACGCGCTGTTGTTTGTCGTGGTGCTTTCCAACTTGATGGCGATCCTGCTGCAACATTTGTGCATCAAGCTGGGCGTGGCCACCGGACGCGACCTCGCGCAAGCTTGTCGCGATCATTACTCGACGCCGACAGTTTGGTTTCTTTGGATTCTTTGCGAAATCGCCATTGCCGCATGCGACCTGGCCGAAGTGGTCGGCTCGGCCATCGCCTTGCAACTTCTTTTCGGGATTCCGCTCGTGTGGGGTTGCTGCATTACCGCGCTAGATGTGCTAGCCGTTCTTTACCTTCAACAAAAGGGTTTTCGTTATATCGAAGCGCTGGTGATCACGTTGATCGCAACCATCGCCGGTTGTTTCAGCGCCGAGCTGATCTTTTCCAAACCAAATCTCTTGAGCGTGGTGGGCGGTTTTGTGCCCGGCCCTCACATCATCATGAACCAGCAAATGCTTTACGTCAGCATCGGCATTCTGGGCGCGACCGTTATGCCGCATAATCTTTACCTGCACTCTTCGATCGTGCAGACGCGCAAGTTCGAGCAAACGCCGGAAGGCAAACGCGAAGCGATCAAATATGCCAGCATCGACTCGACCGGCGCGCTGATGTTCGCGCTCTTCATTAACGCCGCGATCTTGGTCCTGGCTGCGTCAGTTTTCCATTGGTCTGGTCATCAAGAAGTCGCTGCAATCCAGGACGCCTATCAACTGCTCAGTCCGCTCCTCGGCGTCACTTTTGCCAGCGCGCTCTTTGCCATCGCACTTCTCGCGTCCGGCCAGAACTCGACTCTGACCGGAACGCTCGCCGGCCAGGTGGTGATGGAAGGTTTCCTGAATATTCGCATTACGCCATGGCTGCGCCGGCTTATCACGCGAGGCATCGCTATTATCCCAGCGGTGCTGGTCATCGGCATTTTCGGTGAAGGCAAAACTACCCAGTTGCTCATCGCCAGTCAGGTTCTGTTATCGATGCAACTCGGCTTTGCCGTTTGGCCCCTGCTGCGATTCACGGACGAAAGGGCGAAGATGGGCGAATTTGCGAACAAGCTCTGGTTGAAAATTCTTGGCTGGACGACGGCGGCGATCATTATTGTGCTGAATGTGAAACTGCTCTTCGACACGTTTATGCCTGACACGCTCCTGAAAGAGTTCTACCAGTTTCTCCATCTGCCCCCTCCTGGGTAATAATCTGCGACCT
>Ga0209470_1003034_pt1 | contig 11703 bp, 10 predicted proteins | sample GraSoiAngelo_125_FD_185882 | JGI IMG/M metagenome (GOLD analysis project Ga0209470, IMG submission 185882) | Grasslands soil microbial communities from the Angelo Coastal Reserve, California, USA - 14_0927_05_40cm (SPAdes) (version 2) | ecosystem: Environmental > Terrestrial > Soil > Grasslands ... | reverse complement strand
TTTAATCTCTATAAAGATGGCCTCGGCAATCCAGAGGTTCCTGAGAAACTCAAGCGTCGAAAATGGAAGTACAAATCTGCCGTGGTTCGTCCAGTCAGTCCGCCCCGATGGCCAAAGCTTCTGCTTGCAGTTGCATTAGTTGTAGCGGCCCTCGCCTTGGTGATCAGTTCTTTGATCTTTTTCCATCGAGCATCGCCGTTTCAGACCAAATCCACCGCTCCCGTGGCAATAGCTGGTAGCACGGCAGTTCTTATTCCCGAAAAGAGCATCGCGGTTTTACCGTTTGAAAATTTGAGCGCCGAGAAAGAAAACGCTTATTTCGCAGACGGCGTGCAGGATGAAATCCTCACTCTCCTGGCCAAGATCGCGGACCTGAAAATAATCAGCCGCGTCTCAGTGATGCAATACAAGAGCGGAGTTGCGCGGAATTTGCGGGAGATCGGCCAGCAACTCGGGGTGGCGCATGTCGTGGAAGGAAGCGTTCAGCGCTCTGTCAATCGCGTGCGTGTCAACGCCCAGTTAGTCGATGCGCGGACCGACAGACAACTCTGGGGGCAGAGTTATGACCGCGATCTTACGGACGTGTTCGCGATTCAAAGTGAGATCGCAAAGGCCATTGCCGACCAGCTTCAGGCGAAACTCTCGCCACGTGAAGAGAACGCAATCGAACGTCCCCCGACAGGCGACATCACGGCGTTCGATCTCTACACGCGCGCCAAAAATCTTCTTCTAACGACAAGCTTTAGCAGTAGCGCGAAAGCGAATTTCCTCCAGGCGGCCGATCTGCTGAATCAGGCTGTCGCGCATGACCCATCGTTTTTCCAAGCGTATTGTCAACTCGCTTACACGCATGACGCGCTTTATTCCCTTGGCTTCGACCATACTCCCGCCCGCTTGGCCTTGGCGGGAGCCGCCGTCGACGCGGCCTTTCGCCTCCGGCCCGATGCAGGCGAAGCACACCTCGCACGTGCCGGAAATCTCTATCGAGGATATCTCGATTATGACGGCGCACTGGCTGAACTGGAAGTTGCCCGCCAGACCCTGCCCAATGATCTCCGCGTATTCGAGCTGAAGGGTTATATCGAGAGGCGCCAAGGGCGCTGGGAAGAATCCACACGAAACCTCGAGCGCGCGATCGAGCTCGACCCGCGCAACTTTTTCATGCTGCAACAGATTGCGATCAGTTACGGATATCTCCGGCGCTACGCGGAAGAAAAAGCGATGTTGGATCGCGCGTTGGCCATCGAGCCGAATGATATCGATACAAAAACAGCGAGTGCCTCTGTAGAATTCCATTGGAAAGCAGATACCCTACCGTTGCGTGAAACGATCGATTCAATTCGGGCCACAAATCCCGACGCGGTGCCGCATATCGCCGATGATTGGCTCAATTGCGCGCTGGCCGAGCGCGACGCCCGTGCCGCAAAAAATGCTTTAGTCGCTCTGGGCGAAACACCCCTAACCGATTACGCTGTTCACTTAAACCGGTTGGTAATAGAGGGCGTTCTCGCTCGGATGACGAAAGACGAGGGTAAAGCACGCTCGGCTTTCACTGCGGCACGCGCGGAGCAGGAGAAAACTGTGCAAGCTGAACCAGATTACGGCCCGCCGCTATGTGTCCTTGGTTTAATTGACGCTGGTCTTGGACGCAAAGAGGAAGCACTGCGCGAAGGCCGGCGCGCGGTCGAGCTACTGCCCGTGGAAAAAGATGCAATTAACGGTCCGCTCATGATCGAGTATTTGGCGGTTATCGCTGCGTGGGTGGGCGATAAGGATCTCGCGTGCGAACAGCTTGCCACCGTCGTTCGTCCCCCGAGCACCGTCAGCTATGGCAAACTGAAGCTGCTGCCGTTTTGGGATCCGCTGCGCGGTGACCCGCGCTTCGATAAGATCGTCGCGTCCCTCGCGCCGAAGTAGGCGGCACGCTTTCCAATCTCGCGGGAGATATCGGCGTCGGTTACTTGTCGATGACAAAAGGAGAAATACCCGATACGCGGCAAAAGCGATGCTCCTGTACCCACGGGCCTGTGGCCCGTCTGCCTTTGCGATTGTGCGTGGGTCGTCCCAGAAACGGCCCATAGGTTCGTTCACTGGCGTTTGCTTCACAGGTGCGTCTTGCCTTCATTCAGCGCCCTTGCTACTTCCTCAGCCCGACCGCCCCACCACGCGGGGTCTCGAAGATGATCGGCAGGTAAAGGAGGGTGGCAGCATCCCCATTGACCGGTGCACAAGCGATAAATGTGCAGCCGCAATCATTAGCAATCAGTCGATGCAGTCAGGTGCCAGCCTTTGGAGAACAAAAAGGCATAACGGCGCGCCCCGCGCGAAGTACTGGGAAATTATCGCTGACAATCTCAGCAAAGCCGGTTGGAGTTGGGGCTGCGTCTCAACTGCGGATTCCAACGGGCGAACAATCTTCATTGCAGATGCACATTGTAGCGACGGAAAGCGTTTCATTGTGCGTGCGGATGAAAAATTGACCGCCTTTCTCGAACTCGATTCTGCGATTCGCGCGGTCAGAATCCCGAGCTGTCAACCTTAGCGATAAAATTTACGCACAAGAAGCGAGCGGCTTGGTGGGCGAAACTACTTCTTGGAGGAAAGGGCTATCACGAGCCGGTACAAATATTCAAGCCCATCATAGAAGGATTTGACGCCGATGCGTTCATCCTTGCCGTGATAGCGGTTGTCAAAGATGTCGACCATCAGCCCGGAATGTCCGTAACTGAGTATACCGGCGTTGCGCAGGAACGAGCTATCCGTCGCTCCAGGAGACATGATTGGCACAACGGGAATGCCGGGCCAAAGTTCGGCCGTGAGCTTTTCGACGGCTTGCATGATCTCAGGGTTGAGCGGTGACGGCGGGCTCAGTGTGTAGGGTGCAATTTGCGTCACGGAAATTTGGTCATCCGCAAGCACGCGCACTAGTGTTTTCTGTACTTCTTCGACCGGCTCCCCGGGCAGTACGCGGCAGTTGACAGTGGCGCGGGTAAGTTGCGGCAGTGCATTGTATGCATGGCCGCCCTCCAGCATCGTTGCCACGCAGGTGGTGCGAAGCTCTGCGTTGTAGATGGGTTTGGCTGAAAGCCGCGCTACCGCTTCCGGGTCGGGCCTCGCAAGCGTTACGGCTTTCATGTCGGCGCCAAGCTGTCCTGTCTCCAAGGCCGACATCCGCTCGAAGGACGCCCGAGTCGTTTCATTTAGTTTGACTGGGAATTCAAACTTGGCCAACCGCGCCAGCCCATCGGCCAAGTGGTAAATGGCATTGTCGCGCGCGGGCAGCGAGCTATGGCCGCCGGGATTCTTCACCTCGAGCCTGTAGGTCACGGACACCTTTTCACTGGTCTGGAGGCCGTTGAAGTAGGGCTTGCCGTCCTTCGAGAAGGCGCCTCCCCCCTCGTTGAGCGCAAGCTCGGCGTCGATTAGATCCCGGTGGTTCTTGAGCAGCCACTGAATCCCCAGCGCGTTTGCATCCAGAACCTCTTCATCCGTCTCCAGCGCAAGGATAACGTCACGATCGGGTTTGTAGCCCTCCCGCTTGTAGCGGATCAGATTAGCGACAAAGATCGCAGCCATCGCCTTGTCGTCGAAGCTGCCGCGGCCATAAAAGTAGCCGTCTTTTTCCAGGAACTTGAATGGATCGGCCGACCAGTCTTCGCGCTTGGCCTCCACCACATCGAGATGCGCAAGCAGCAGAATGGGCCTGCGTGCACCAGTGCCGCGCAGCCGTGCCACCAGATTACCTTTGCGGGGCGCAGGGGTGAATACCTGAACGTCGGCGTCGGGAAAGCCTACGGCGCGGAGTCGCGCTGCCATCGCTTCGGCGGCCTTGGCGGTATCTCCAGTCGCCGTCACCGTATTGATCTCGACCAGTTCCGCAAGGATGTCGCGGGCAAGTTGCTGATGAGGGGAGAGTGATTCGGCGGAGACTGAAAATGGTTTACTGGCGAGCACCATGAAGAGAAGTACCAACATGCTTTGTGGGCTGACGGCGTTCATGCGGCTACCCCTAAAATCCCCGTTTTCTCATGTGTTTCAATGACGTTCCCGCTTCATCGTACACCCCAATCACGGCGTCATGTGAACGGCTGCAAAACTTGGCGTAGGCGATTGCATTCGCCTTGTCATACCAAGGCTCTCCAAAGGGCGGTTGTTGAATTTGAGGACGAATCGGAGATTGATACGCAAATGAAACAACCAAGTCATGAGACTCGTGTGGAGCGGCTGCTGGGTGCACCGTTGGCCGACGACGCTGTTCGAAGATGGCCGCAGAGTGGTGAAATCCTTCGTGGCAAAGCCCGCATTGCCGAGGTGGAATCGCGCTTTCAAGGTCTGAAGCTGGCCGTCACGCGGCGGCACGCATGTGGGCGCGTCATCGTGGTCGAATGGAACAGCGATTACGGCGACGGCCGCGTTTATCGGAACGTGAGCATCGGGGAACTGCAAGATGGAAGAGTGACCCGTGTGGCGGATTATTGGGGCGAACCATTCGCTCGACCAGAGTGGCGGCGCGGACTCAGCGATTCGGAAGATGTGCGGCCGCACGCCGATGAACTGACCGAGGAATAGATTGTTTCACGTAAACGCGAATCACAGCATCATGTAGAAACGCGAATAAAAGTTGCCGAAAACGAAGGAAACCTTTGTCCACAGGACAGGGACACATCCCTCAGATCGTTGGAAGAAGCACTTTCGATTCGCCGGCAGATCGACACTCTGGAAAAACGTCTCGCTTCACTTCTCGGCACAGGTTTATCGCGTTCAGCGTTCAGGACTGGTGGAAAAGGATGTCAGCCGCTACGAGAGCAAAACTTTCCGCCGCAGCAAAAGCACGATGGGCAATGCGAAAACGTACCGGCGTCAGCAAATCAGCGCGGAAGAAAGGCGGAATCACCCCTGCTGGACGGAAGAGGCTTTCGCAACTCATGAAAGCTCGCTGGGCAGCAAGAAAAAGAGCAGCCGGAAGTAAGTAGTATCCGATTTAGGTCCGATTGATTTTGCCGGTCAGCGGTTAGCTGTAGCGCTTGGTTAGGTTTTGACTTCCCAGTACTTCCCATCTCAAGAGGGTGGGAAGTACGTGTCAAAAATTTTGACACCCCTTGCCACCAAATTTTTTACGGATAACCGACATTGCCGGAGATTACCATGCCAGCGCCCCACGCCGTGTCGTAGCTCAGCGTGCCGAAGTTGTAGCGCTTGATCGCGCCCTTGGAGAACGTGCCAAACACGTTGCCGGTTATAGCCCAGCGGCTGACCGGCGCGTTCAGAAAGTTTACGAACAGTATTCCGCAATCATGGCTCGGCGAGTGGTTGACGATTGAATTACCAGAGACAATGACGTTGCGGTTGCCGATACCAAGGATGGAACCACCGCTAGCCATCGAAGGCTTAGAGTACTGCATAGCATAGCGGTTGCCAAAGCAGGGAAGCAGTGTGAAGCCGGAGCCAGAGGAAACCGTGTCATACGCTGCGAACGCCATCTCGGTAGGCAACGTGCCAGTGTAATATCCACCGAATAATATCTCGGCTTCGAGCACTGCGCCGTTTGCGTCGATAATATTTACGCGCACGAGGACGGGAAAACGGCTCGTGCCTGTGCTGCCGCGCAGCACGTCGCCTGACTTGTACCCGCTACCCCGCGCTTTGATGTTGGCGTTGGTGTAAATAACTTTGCCGCCCGTTCCGTGGCCGCCGGTAACGTTCGCCGGATTGGTCGGGAACACGCTGTAGTCGCCCATGTCGATAACGTAGGTATTGCCGTTCGTGGCTGGTCGCGCCGGGTCGCACAAGCCGCCGTTCGGCGACGGCGCGTTGAGCACGAAGCGAGCCGGTCGGGTGAACACACCGCCACCCAGCGTGAGGATGTCTCCCGCCTGATAGCCGCTGCCGGGACCGGCGAGGTCTGGCACGATACCAGGCTGCACCGTGAATGCGGTCGGTAAACCGGCGGCGAAATTACAATCATTAAAAACATTTCCGGTGAGTACGACGCCGGAACGGAAAAGGTCGATGCCTGCCGCGAACGTGCGCGTGAATGAGTTCCCGGCCACGACGCAGCTTGAACCACTTGGTTCAGTGGCGGACAGCGCATTCTCGTTCTGCAATTCGAATCCGCCGCCGCCGTCCGTCGAGTGATTACCGGTGATCAGAATATTCTTGCTGCCAGCCTGCACCGCGCCGAAGCCGCCTACCGGCCCCGCCCTGTAGCACACGTTGTTACGGATTATGATGCCGTCGCCGTGCAGCGCGAACCCGCTCTGGCCCAAGTCGTGAAAAGTGTTTCCTCCTAGCACGATGTTACGCGCGTGCGCGGCTTGCACGCACAGTTGGCCGGTGCTCATGTCGCAATTCATGACGCGCAAGCTCATGCTCGCGTTGGCGATGATCGCCGCGCCGCTGAACTGCGACACCTTACATTCTTCGATGACGACGCCGCTAAGTCCGTCGTTTACCCGGATACAGCTAGACGCGAGAAACGGTTGCACCGACGTGAGCGCCGCGCCGACAAATTCGAGCTGGAACACATTTGACGCGGAGCACCGAATGGTGAGCAAGGTGCGCGTGTTCGGTTTCGCGATGATCTGCGCGCCTACTGTCCCGGTGAGCAGGAGCGGCCTGTCAGACCTACCGACGAGCGGCCCGCAAAGGTATTTGCCGCTCGATAGCATGATCACCTCGCCGGCCTGCGCCGCGTTGATGGCGTTCTGGATTGCTTGAGTGTCGTCGGTTACACCGTCGCCGACCGCGCTGTATGGAGGTTGTTTTACATCGATCATTGGCTTTTCTATGTGCGGCGATGATAAGGCTTACGGTAGCGGAGAAATCGGCGAATCATAGCCCGCCCTTGGTTCAGGAGCGCCTTTGCCTGTTCAATCTCGTCGATGGTTACATGATCGAACAGCTTGTAGCCCGGAGAGCCAGGGAAGCTGAGGATCTGCCCATCGCTGTTTTCGACCAGATCACGCAGCTCGCGATCGCTGAAGCCGTAAACTTTGAGCTCCTTCGCGGTATGCCAGCGGCCATCGCGCAGAATCGACAAGAGATATTCGAGCTGTCGATCAGTCGGCCGGTTCCGCTCACGGAAGAGGGGCAGGTCGAACGTGGTTGAGGCAACGTGATGATGCGCGCCGGTGATCATGCTGCATGTACAGACAACGGCTCGGCCGTCGGACCGTCCTCGCCGCTCTGGGGAACCTCTGGTGCAAAGCGAACCTATGCGACATGCCTCGCGCGCGCGAGGGAGAGAGAGGACATTCACTCCCTGATTTGCCGGCACACCCATGAGGCGATGACCATGAAATAAAATTGCCGGTGGCGTTGATGGCAGCGAGCCGTACATATCGGGCAGAATTGCGGATTTGGTGACGTTGGCGCACAACCCCAAACAAGGCGGAAATCAGTGGATATGTTATGCAAAGGCGTTATGCATTTGCCCTATCGCGGTCGTGTTACGGTGGAAACGGTGAGGGAGGGATTCGAACCCTCGGTAGCCTTTTGGGCTACGGCGCTTTAGCAAAGCGCTGCTTTCAACCACTCAGCCACCTCACCAAAAATCAGCTGCGAGAATATCGCGAAGAAATGCCTATTGCCAATCGCCGATTGCTAATTGAATAAATTCGTGATGATCAGCGAGGGAGAAGCCCGCAGCAAAATTCTGGAAACAATTCGGCCTTTGCCGTCACGACGATTGTCGATCACACGGGCGCTTGGTTGTTTTGCAGCCGAGGATTATTTTTCGTCGCTGCCGCTGCCGAACTTCGACAATTCAGCGATGGATGGTTACGCGGTGGTGGCAAGTTCGTGTAGTAAGGGCGAAAGGCTGCGTGTGATTGGCGAACAGCCCGCCGGCGGGGACCGGCACCTGCGTGTTTTGGCGGGTGAGACCGTTCGCATTTTTACCGGAGCTCCAATGCCGGACGGCGCGGATGCGGTTGTGATGCAGGAGGACGTCACGCGTAATGGCGACGAGATTGTCATAAACGCAAATGTCGAAGCTGGCGAATTCGTCAGGCGGCGTGGTTGCGATCTGGCAGAAGGCCAGAAAATTCTGGCTAAAGGCGAACGAATTCGCGCAGCGACGACTGCTCTGCTGGCTTCTCAAGGTTTGGCCGAAGTGATTGTTGGCGGCCATGTAAACGCTGCAATCATTTCAACGGGTGACGAGTTGGCGAAGCCGGGAGAAAAGATTGCGCCGGGACAGATTTACGAAAGCAATTCGGCATTGCTTGATGCACTGCTGCAACGCAGCGGCGCGATCGTGAAAGCGGTAGAGCATTGTCCCGACAAACGCGAGTCGTTGATTGACGCGATCAAGCGCGGGACCAAAAATCATATTCTGATTATCAGCGGCGGTGTTTCAGTCGGCGAGCACGACTTGGTTAAGGACGCGCTGCACGAGCTCGGAGCGAAGATCGACATCTGGCGAGTGGCGATCAAACCGGGCAAGCCATTCCTGTTTGGACGCACGCAGCAGAGCCAACCCTCACCTCAATCCTCTCAACGCTCCGCCCGGTCGCGTTCCCGGGAGGCGGACGCGACAGCGCCGGGTGAAGATGCAATGACGGGTCGTGACTATTGCTTCATTTTCGGGTTACCGGGTAATCCTGTATCGGCCTTTGTCACCTTTCTGCAATTTGTGCGCCCTGCGATTTTGAAAATGATGGGCGCGACCAATCTCGATCTGCCGCACGTGCCGGCGAGGTTAACTGTGGATTTAACGAACGACAGCGATCGAGCGCATTACATTCGCGGAGAACTCGAACACGGAAAATTTGCTCCAGTTGGTCGCCAGGAATCGCACGCACTATTTGGTTTAAGCCAATCGAATGCATTGTTGCGGGTGGCCGTCGGCGAGTCGTTGAAAGCGGGTGAAATTATCGATGTTCAAATCTGGGATTAGCGAATTTCTTGCGGCCGAGCGGTTTGACAGGCTATGTGCGCATTTCTAGCTTTATCGCCTTGAATACGGGAACCGCCACTGCGTTTGCACGAACTCCGCCTGAGCAAATTCGTGCGGACGCGGAACGGCTTTCCCATATTGTTCTCGAAATGCAGCGCTGCTTTATGCTGCATCTGTGCAAAGAACTTGCGCCCGGTAACGTTTCATTTCCGCAATTTTTTCTTCTCGCTTATCTCGATCAGAAGGAAGTGCTCACGATGTCGGCGATTGCACAGAAAATGGGGCACACCACTGCGGCGGCGAGCGGTTTGGTAGCGCGCTTGGAGAATCTCGGTTATGTGATGCGCTCGGTTGCTCGAGACGACCGCCGCAAAGTGATGGTCTGCATCACGCCAAAAGGTTCCACGCTGGTTCGTCGAATTCGCGAGGAAATGGTTGGCAATCTGATCAAGATTTTGGAATATCTCAGCCCCGATGAACAGAAGGCTTGGTTGCAGATTTATAGTAAAATTTATGATTACTGCCAGTCGAAATGATTTTCATTTGTTTGGCGGCAGTGCTATCAGACTGCGATAAAAACGGCGGGCGTTAAATCCGCGCGCCGGCTTTCGTGCATCTAATCGCTAAACCTCTATGAGAAAATTTCTTGTTTTCCTGGGGATTTTTGCACAGATCGGCATTTTTAGCGGCATTGCTTTTGGTGGCAGCGAAACAAGGTCCGGCGTCGGAACAGGTTCAACCGGCAGAGTTCCCACCTTTACACTCGACCAAGCGATCCTAACTGCGCTGCAGCGCAATCCGACTCTCCTCAATGCGGAGCAGGAGATCAAACGGACCAGAGGCGTGATCATTCAGGTCCGTGCGCAGGTTCTGCCGCAGGTCACGGCAAGGGCGAATTATGATTGGACCGATCCGCATTTGGTTGGCGCCCGGATCTTGGGAACGACGACAACCGGCACAACTCCGGGCACAACGGGCGGCGCCGCATCGCTCGTTGAGCCATTGCCGTCGCAAGTGCGCGAAATTCGGCCGCCGCTGGCCGACCCGTCACCTACACCCACACCAAGTATCACGGCTGCTCAGGCGAGCGATGTCTCATACAGCATCAGCGTTCTCGGAACGCAGCTGATTTTTAACGGCACGAGCTGGCCGCAGATTCGCGGCACGTTTTTTCAGCGAGACAGCGCCTACTTCGCGTTCCGAAATGTTCTGGACCAACTCATCGCGACCGTGAAAACGCAGTTCTACCAAATCGTGGTCAATCGAGAACTCATCACGGTGAACGAGCAATCGGTGCACCTTCTGGAGAGTCAGTTAAAGGACCAGCAGAACCGCTTTGAAGCAGGAACAGTTCCACGTTTCAACGTTTTGCAAGCGGAAGTCGCCCTCTACAATCAGATTCCGCTACTGATCACTGCGCAAAACAATTATCGGATCTCGCAGATTGTTCTTGCCAAGACACTCGGCCTCGATTTTCAACCGCGCCGCGGTGAAAACCCGCCGTTAGAAGTGGTAGGTGAAATGCCATACATCCCGCGCACCATTGCCTTAGCGAACGCTATCGAGTTAGGAAAAGAACGGCGCCCATTTCTCAAACAGGCCCGGGCAAACGTTCTCAACCAAAAAGAGCAAGTGCGCGCGACAGCGGGTCAGTGGCTCCCAACCATCACCACAACCGGAGGCGGCGAATGGGTCAGTTCGCCTACAAACTCAAGTTGGCACGACATCTCAAAAGGTTGGATAGCCACCGTCCAGGGTAGTTTGCCCATCTGGGACAGCGGCGCGATCGCTGGCCAGGTCCTTCAACAGCGCGCCTTGCTTTTCGAAGCCAAGAACACGTACGACGATGACGTTAGGCAGGTAGAACTCGAGATACAACAGGCCTATTCCAATCTCAGGCAATTCCGCGAGCAGATTCAAAGCCAGGAAAAAAACGTCGAGCAAGCCGAAGAAGCGGTGCGGCTGGCCAAGGCGCGCCTGGACGCTGGCGCCGGAACGCAGTTGGATGTGCTCAACGCGCAGGTGCAACTGCTCACGGCGCAATCGACGCGCTTGCAAGCATTTTTCGGGTACAATTCTGCTCTGGCTGAATTTGACCGAGCCACTGGCGCGCAGAGTACCTACCACGAGATGTTCGCGGACCTCACGCCGCACGCGACGAAAACGAGGACCTACTATACCGGTAGCGGGGTGAATGCGGAGGGAAAGCCTAAGAATAAGGGCGACGATCCCTGAAGCGTTCAAATTCCAACACCACCTTCGGACCGCTGTCATCCTGGGCGAAGCAAAGGATCTCTGATCGCTTCTTACTACCCAGGCAGCAATAATCAGAGATGTTTCGCTTTGCTCAACATGACACTACGAGGTCGGCGGCGTAGTTTCAGGTTGGAGCTTCTCTGGATGTTGGAGCTTGGAATCTGGAGCTTTAGATCATGCAGCTTCCCTTCGAGCAATTTCCCGCGCTAAGCGCGATCGGAACCTGTCGCCACGTTTTCACGCAAAGAATTCCCGGCGTCGATGTTTCGCACGACAAAGCCGAAGTGCTAAGGCGGCTCGATGCCGCTCATCGCGAAATTCGCAACGCAATTGGTGTCGGCGATTGGCCGTTGCTTACTGCCCAACAAATTCACAGCAACAAAATCGCAGTTGCCGATGAGGTGGGGTCGGCGCTCCGCCCCGACCACGAACCCCGCGGAGCGGCGTCCCTATCGGGCCGCGAATTCCCCGGCTGCGACGGCCTTATCACGAGTCAACCCGGCATCGCGCTGGGGATTTATGTGGCCGACTGTTGCGCAGTTTACCTT
>Ga0209470_1003033_pt1 | contig 11704 bp, 8 predicted proteins | sample GraSoiAngelo_125_FD_185882 | JGI IMG/M metagenome (GOLD analysis project Ga0209470, IMG submission 185882) | Grasslands soil microbial communities from the Angelo Coastal Reserve, California, USA - 14_0927_05_40cm (SPAdes) (version 2) | ecosystem: Environmental > Terrestrial > Soil > Grasslands ... | reverse complement strand
TTTCCAGGTTATCAATTTGCCGGCGTATTGAAACAGCTTCTTCTAAAGCTTTAACAGATATATCCATGGTTGTGACATAGCCGGAGTTTGCGGCATTCGCAATCCTTTTTTATAACAAACTTTATGCCTAACATTTCTGACATGTGGCTTTCACGTATTAGTTACATCCATATGGTAAACAAGAAGTGAGTTATCGTAAAATTGTGAGCTGACGTTTTATTGACCTTCAAATGACAAAATCCGGTACCGCAACAGAACCCACACGAGTTCGGCAAATGTTTGGCGCCATTGCCAGACGGTACGATCTGGCTAATCACACGCTTAGCTGCGGGTCGGATTTTTATTGGCGAAAGCGCGCTGCCGACATGGTCGCCAGCTGGCGGCCGGGCAAAATTGTAGATCTTGCAACTGGCACAGGAGATCTGGCCCTTGCGGTGCAGAGGAAACTGCCGGATGCGGAAGTCACAGGCGTGGATTTCCTGCCTGAAATGCTGGAGCTGGCGCAGAGGAAAGGCGTGCGTAAAACAATCGTCGCGGATGCCATGAAGCTACCATTCCCAGACGCTTCGTTTGATTGCGTTACCATCGCCTTCGGCTTGCGTAACATGGAGAATTGGAAAGACGCGCTTGTTGAGATGTCGCGGGTGCTTAGGCGAGATGGCCGTTTGTTAGTGCTCGAGTTCTCACTGCCAACAGCATCGATTGTGCGCACCATCTATCGTTTTTATTTGCATCGCTGCCTCCCATTGCTGGGCTCCTTTTTGACCGGAAAGAAAAGCGCCTACGACTATCTCGGGGACTCGATCGAGGAATTTCCCAGCGGGCATGCAATGATCGATTTAATCGAAGCGAGCGGCTTTAAGCACGCGACTCTTCAGCCGTTGAGTTACGGCATCGCGACGATTTACACCGCACAGAGTCTCTGACAGCGAAAGCCGTTTACAAGATCACGGTGTAACGGTGGACGCCGGACTTGGCGTTGGCGACGGTCGCGCCACCAGAGGTAATCTCAAGCTATTCAAATCCGAATTGCTAATCATAAAGGTGCCATCGCGGCCGTCCACATGCGCACACCACGTTCCGTCATTAGCCGGAGCGCCAATGATCAACCTATGTAATGCCTTGTTGTCAGGCGAAGTCGCGAATGCAAGAGTAAGTTGCGGCTTTTCCAAGCCGTCTTGAGGCTTCGTTGCTCCAAGCCAGCGCACCGCATGCAAGCTCGACAACGTGTTGAGTAGCGATTGAACATTTGTTCCATCGATCTGACCAGTGCCTTTTAGCCAATGCCATTGGTTATTGTCGCCGCGTTCCAGCGACAGTTCTTTATCCGTGGTTATACTGATACGGTGAATTTGGTCGGGTTTAAACTTAAAGATTGATAGCTCCTGCCATTGCAAAGGATCGGCTGGGATCTGGTCCACCAAACGACGTCGGGCTGCCACGACAAATGGCTCATCTGTAAGGCGCGCGTAAACATTGTCCCCGTCTTCTTTTCCAAAGGCGAGTGTAGCAAACGGTTGCTCACCCGCCTTGGTCTCGGCGGTGTTCTCCGAAGCGAACGAACTGAACGTTAATTGCAGACGCGGCTTGTCCAGGCCGTATTTTGGCAGATTCGAAGCGACATCTTCCACGAACTTTGTCACCCGCTCGTTTTGCAATGTATCAATCAAGCGGCGGACCGCCCCTGAATCTGCGGGAGCGTTGTTTCGGCTGGCGATGATCCAGTTTCCATCCCTGCGTGCAAGCACTGTCTTACCTTTACCTGGAACATCGATCGTGATCCGATCGAGAACGTTCGTATCGATCCGCACCAAATGATAGTCACGCAGATCGGCCGGCTTAGTGTTCAGGGCCTCTTCAATCTTCTTGGGCAACGTGTAGACGGCACCACGAGGAGCAAACCGGACATAAACCTGGTCCTTTTCCTTCTCAGGCACGCTGCCGATTTGGAGCATTTGGCCTTTGTCCTCCTGCCCAAAGACCTTGATCGAGTCAGCGATCTCAACCTTTTGGTCCTTTCTTCCTTCCTGGCTAAATAACGTGATCGACCCGCGGGGCTCTGCCAGCCCATAAGGTCGCAGGTCGCCGTGATCGTCGGCCACAAATTGTTGAATGCGTGCCGTCGTGATTTGCGCAATCAGGTCGCCAACTTTCTCGTCATCCGCGCGAGCGCGAAGTGGTTTGACGATGTCCCAATGGTCACCCCTCTTCTCTAACTCCATTCCGCCAGAAAGCGTCTTTAAAGCGATGCGGCGCACCTGCGCAGTGGTCACATCAGTTAATTTTTTATCGCGGAATTCCTCCGCTTTTTTGTCGATGTCCTTCTTAACCGATTGTTTAGTGAGAAATGTTTCCTTGGAGTTGTCAAAGCGGACATACATCCTGCCTTCCAACGCAGCGTCTTTTCCAAACAGGATTTCAGGAGGTCTTTCAGAGCCGATCAATTTGAGCTTAAGCTTAGGTCGGTTCAGGCCGTATTCATTCAGTTTACTCTTGTCGGCCTCAATATCTTTCGCCGAAATTGTTCCCTCCTTTTGCCAGGTCTCCAGGTCCGACAGCAAATTCTCAACTAAGGCACCATCTGCTTGATCTTTGATTGGGGTTTCAAGCCGCCATTTGTTGTCGCGGCGCCGTATTTCTATTTTTTCATCGCCATTTTGAATGATGATGCCGTCGATCTTGCTTCGATCGAAATTGACCACGTTCTGCGCCTGCCGCCTGGCTTCCTCCGTGTTCGGCTGTTTCATCTCAAAGAACCGGAGGTAAGCAAAAACAGCAAGCACAACGACACCAAGGATTAGAGTAGTTCTCCAGTTCATGATTCAAATCTTGTCATTCTGAGTGAAGCGAAGGTTCCCGGATCATTCTCTTGGCGTCGCAGCCAAACAATAGCCAGAGATGTTTCGCTTCGCTCAACATGACAGCAAAGGCTTAGACGCGCCGTTGCCACCAAACCACGGTTCCGATCACGGCGGGGATCAACGGCATGAAAATCAGAATAATCCAGCGCAGGCGAGCCAGCGCATCTTGATCAAGACTGAAAGTGAGAGGCTTTGAAACTTTTGGCGCGATACCGATTAGCTGTTCGCGGCTCAGCAACCAGTTCACACTGCCGGAAACGAAATCGAGGCCCTGCTGATCTTGCGTAATCGCATTGTCTTGAACGAAGGTCGCATTGCTAACGACTACCAGGCGCGACGAGTTCACCTGCACCCGCTCATCCGCGCTGCCGCCTTTCTCGATGGCTGCGCCTATTGTTACGGGCGTATTGTTATCCCGTTTCGCATCAGCCTGCAGTTTTGCTTGGTTGTCCGTGTTATAATAGGTCTCGGCAAAATAGCCTTTTTCAGCCTGGATTAGGGGCTCGAGACGGGTGTTGGCGGCACGGACGCGGTCGGGCTCAAGGGTGAGCGAAGAAGTGCCGCCCAAAAAGAGCGCCCGTACATCGGCTAACCGTTTTGTGATTGGACTGTCGCCGAGGAATCGCGCTTGAACATCTCTTGTTAGTGCCAGCTCCTGGATTCCAGTTCGCAGGTAGACCATCAGTCTATCGTCATTCACCTTAACGCCCAGCTCGTTGACAAACGCATCAAGCTTCGGCGTCTTCGCTGCCGGATCCAGGAGAAGCAAAATCCGCCCCTGTTTATCCCAGAAGTTGCGCAGCACTTTCATTTCGCGGTCTGAAAAATCGTACTGCGGCCCTATGATCATGACAGTTTTTACGTCCTCGAGGATCGCATCCAGATCGAGAAGATTCAGCTCTTTGAACTGGATGTTTTCGTTTTCGATGAATGTTTTCAGGACAGAGATCGCGCTGCCTTCAGCAAGTGGTGGTTCCTTGTGACCGAGGACGTATCCAAGAGTCTTCTTCTTTCCTTCCACAAGGTCGATCATTGCGCTGGTGATCGCTTGTTCGCCTTTGAATGCGGCTACGCGAGGGCTTTCGCCCAACGCCATTCCGCTCTGGTCGATGTCAGCCATCTCGGATGCCTTGACCGTCTTATTGCGTCCTTCGTAATCGACTATTAAAAGAGGCTCGTCGGTAACGACTTTGTATTTGTCGAACAACTCCTTCGCCCGGGAAAGATTGCGCTCAGGATCAATGTGCTCGATGTCGACCTTTCCTTTACCGGCATATTGATATTCCGTCAGCAAATTCTGAACGTCTGTGCTGATCGGCGTGCCAGGGGGAAAGAAAACCGTGATGCGCATCTTGCCCTTGAGTGTGTCCAGGAAACGTTTCGTTTTATCTGAAAGCGCATATTTCTGGTCGCGGGAAAAATCCCAGCGCGCGTAGTGTTTGAAAGCAATCGAGTTCACCATCGCAGCCAGAAACAAAACCAGCACGATTTGCGCGAGAACGTTGAAACCGATTCGAACCCGTCGAATTTTTTTTCCGGTACGTCCTGGGCGCTGGTTTGTTTCGTTAGCCATCGCTCACAGTCTCCATTTGCGGGATTGAAACGCCTGATGCGTGAGCGTCAGCATCACGATGGTCATACTCACGTAGAGAACGATTGGCCGTGTATCAATAACGCCACGCGAGAACGTTCCCATGTGTTCGATCGCCGAGAAATACCCTAGCAAATCGCGCGTCTCGGAGCTCACATCGAGCAGAATGAACTGAACCAGGCCCAGGAAAAACAGCAGCGTAATTGCGCAGAAGGAAATAATCGCGGCGATGATCTGGTTCCGAGTCAGAACGGATGTTAGACAACCAATGGAGAGATAAAACATCCCGAGCAATAAGAGCATCAGATAGGACCCGAAGTATGCTCCGGCCGAATGAGCCGCCGGCTCATTCGTGACCTTGAGGAAGATGCCAAAGTAAAGCAGCGTCGGGATCCAGAGAATTATGTAGAAGAGCAGCGCGCCAAAGAATTTTGCCAGTACTACCTGCCAGTCGCGTACCGGGACAGTTGTCAGTGGTTCAATCGTACCGAGCTTAAATTCCTCGGCAAACAGACGCATCGTGATGAGGGGAAAGATCAGAACAAAGGCAAACCAGAAGAAGACCGAATTAAAAAACGCCTCCTGCACCGTGTATTGCACCTGGCGCTGGTTCATAAAGGAGACCTGGAAATAAAAATCGATCCCGCTGACTATCAAAAAAAAGATGAGCACGATGTACGCGATCGGGGAATGGAAATAGCCGCGTACTTCGCGAGAAAGGAGAGTGTAAAACTTACGCATGACAGCGAAGCGCTGGAGTAATGGAGTGTTGGAGTGATGGAGTAGTGGAGTACTCCTTGGGGTCCTCGGCGATGCGCGCGATCCAATCTTCGTCATCACGTTTTTGCTCTAACTTTTCGATCAAACGCAAAAGGCGGTTTTCGACTTCATAATGGAGCAAATCGAAATCATGGAAGCGCTCCGCCGAAATCGGTTTTGTTTGTTTCAAACCGACTGCGCGCGTCATCGTCTCCGCCATTGATCCAAGTGCGTAGTAAAGAAATTGAATATATTCGCTAATAAAGCGTCGCCCGTATCCTTCTGCGATATTTGAAGCGATTGATTGGGCGGCGTCTGCTATTTGCGAACGGAGCTTAAAATCGATTCTCGTTTCGATGAAAACGATGTTCCAAACCAATTCGAATAATTCCATGGCCTTCTGCCATACAATTAATTTCATGTAACCGCGGTTCTTATTGCGAAGTCCTGTTTCGTAGTGACTCATTACTCCAATACTCCATCACTCCGCGGCTACACTGCGTCAGAGTGGGTGATTTCCACGAACACATCCTCGAGCGTTGCTCGACGCTGACTCAGTTCGCGCACGGACCAGTGGCGCTGCGTGGCGAGGCGGAAAACTTCTTCGCGCACATCGATGCCTGATTCCACCCGCAGGGAAAATCTCTTCCAATCATCCTCCCCATCGGTGATCACTTCCCGCACACCTGAAATCTTCTTTAGCTCATCCGCGCCGTTGTCCTTTCCGACCTTTGCTTCAAGAACGACACCGCCGGCCTGCCTGATCTTTCCGAGTAAATTTTCCGGGGTATCGCACGCCTCAATTCGTCCGTTGTGAATGATGATCACGCGGCTGCAGGTCATCTCCACCTCCGGCAGGATGTGCGTCGAAAGTAAAATTGTATGCTGTTCCCCCAGATTCTTGATCAGCTCGCGCACCTGTCGGATTTGGTTTGGATCGAGGCCGATTGTCGGCTCATCCAGAATTAGCAGGTCTGGTTCAGCGAGCAGCGCATCCGCCAGTCCCACCCTCTGTCGATATCCCTTGGACAGGGCCCCGATCAGCTTGTTCTCGACGCTCTTGAGACCACAAAGTTCTTTTACGTCGCCAACACGCTCAGTGACCCGACGATGTTGGACTCCCTTCAAGGCTGCGCGATAACGCAGATACTCTGTTACGCGCATGTCGCTGTAGAGTGGCACGTTTTCCGGCATGTAGCCGAGATGCGCTCGTGCCTGGAGCGATTGTTCAAAAACATCGAATCCCGCGATGGTAGCGCGACCAGAGGTGGGCGGCATGAAGCTGGCCAAAATGCGCATGGTGGTGGTTTTGCCCGCACCGTTGGGTCCCAGAAATCCCATGATTTCACCCCGGCTAACCTCGAAATTCAAATCCCGGATGGCAGGCTGACCAGCGTAACGTTTCGTCAGATTTTCGACCTTAATCATTGAACAATATTTCCATGAGACAACCGAACCCTGATTGCGTTGCCAACTTTTTTAGCGGGCCGTCATGCTCAAAGTGCCGAGCCGCTGGTTTTGTCCTCGGGGGCGGATTACACCAACCGTGAAATCGAGTTTTGTGCCACTCTGCACACCTTGAAGCAAGTCCTCGATTTGTTTGACGGAGTTCGTTTCCGAGTTGCCAGCGCGATAAATGACCAGCCCGCGCTCAAGACCTGCATCATCTGCCGGGCTATCTGATTCCACTGCGGTAATCAAAACGCCGCGTCCGCGGAGGTAACCGAGTGCATCGCTTAGTTCCTGATTCAAATCCTGTAGCTGCAGTCCAAATAACTTTTCCGCGTTCGACACGGACATATCGGCGGCGGGCGCAGGCTGGTTCTTTGGTTTGGCCTGTTTCTGCGCGACTTTTTTGAACTGGTTCACGCTATCGCGCACCACTTCGGCTGGAATTGCGAAACCCATTCCCTGAGTGGGGACACCTTGCGGCGTGAACGCCATTTTTGCGGAGCTGATGCCGACCAGACGGCCCGAGAGATCGATCACCGGCCCGCCGCTGTTGCCTGGATTAATTGCCGCGTCGGTTTGTACCAGACCCTTATACTCGGTCTCGTCCACAGTGATGTCGCGTTTGACCGCGCTAAGCACTCCCCGACTGATCGAGCTACCGTATCCAACGGCATTGCCTACCACGATTACAGTCTGGCCCAGCAAATTCGGCGAAATATTATCAAGACTGATAAAAGGGAACGCGGTTTCGGCGTCGATCTTGATGAACGCCAGATCGGTCTTGTCATCGCCGGTGATATAGTGAGCGTTGTACGTTTTGCCGTCGTTCGTCGTCACGTGAATTTTCAAATCGGCGGCGCGCTCGACCACGTGCTGGTTGGTAACGATGTACCCCGCCGGGTCAATAATGAAACCGGAGCCAAGACTTTGCAGAGTCTGGCGAACTTCGCGCGGTCGAACGCGATTATGGCCGAAGAATTGCGCGTAAAAATCCTCAACCGGATCGCGCACTGTGCGTCTCACTACGCGCTCCGTATTAATATTCACCACTGCAGGCAAGACCTTCGCCACCGCCAGAACGGCCGGTTCCGAAGCCGGATCAGCCTGACCAAGACAAGCTCCTGCTTGCGCCAGCATCAGTAACGCAACAAGCAGTTTTCGATATGGATTCGTCTTCATCCTCAGATCGCTCCCAGCTGTTTTACGATCTCTGTTAGAACCATGCGCAGCAAGTAACGAGGCTGCTTCGGCACTGTCAACTTGCCGCACTGCGTAATCGTCCGAGATTAAATTTTGTATGCGCACTTCAATTGGTGCTCGCGCAAATCTGGGGGTAATCGAAGAAAATTATCGCCGGTGGCAGCGAAATCCCGAATCGGTCGATTCGGGATGGTCGGCCTTCTTTGAAGGATTTGAGCTTGGAAATTTGCCGCAGCGCGACGGGGCGGCGGCTGCCGAGGCTCGCGACGCGGCGTTACAGACGCGCGTCGATGGTCTCATTTACGCGTATTGCTCGCTTGGTCATACCATTGCGCGGGTCGATCCCCTGGAAGAGACGCGTCCGCAAAATCCGTTGCTGAGTCTGCGCGAGTTTGGTTTTAGCGAGTCAGACCTCGATCTTCGCGTTTCGTCGAAGTTCTTCCTCGAAAATCGCCCCATGACGTTACGCGAGATGGTTTCCGGCCTGGAGAGAATTTATGCCGACTCCATCGGTTCTGAATTCATGCACATCCAGGACCCGCGTGTGCGTGACTGGATCCGCAAGCGATTGGAGACGCGACCGCACAAGCATTCGACTCCAGCAGCAGTGCAAGTGGCGCTGTTGCGGGCGCTGCTTGAAGCGGAATCCTTCGAGATTTTTCTGCATACGCGTTACGTCGGTCAGAAAAGGTTCTCACTTCAGGGTTCGGAATCGCTCATGGCGATTCTCGACACGATCCTGCACAAATGTCCGGAAGGAGGCGTGGAGGAGATTTGCATGGGCATGGCGCATCGCGGCCGGCTCAATATCCTTGCAAATTTTCTGCGCAAATCGCTCAAGGTCATCTTTACCGAGTTTAGCGAAAATTATGTTCCCGAGTTGGCAGCCGGCGACGGCGATGTGAAATATCATCTCGGTTATCACTCGATACGCAAACTTGCCTCGCGTGCGGAGGTCGAGATCCGGCTCTCATCGAACCCGAGCCACCTGGAAGCTGTCGATCCTGTGGTCGAAGGACAAGCGCGCGCCAGACAACGACTTCGCGGGGACACCGAGCATCGGCGCAAAGTCTTGCCGCTGCTGGTGCACGGCGACGCTGCTTTCATCGCGCAGGGGATCGTGGCTGAGACGCTCAATTTGTCGCAGTTACCGGGCTACAGCACTGGCGGAACTATCCACATAGTTGTCAACAACCAGATTGGGTTCACCACACTTCCCAAAGATGCGCGTTCGTCGATGTACTCCACCGATATCGCGAAGATGATCGAGGCGCCGATCTTTCATGTGAATGGGGACGATCCGCTGGCCGTTAAATTTGTTAGTGACATGGCATTCGATTTTCGCCAGCGATTCGGGCGCGACGTGGTGATCGACATGTATTGCTATCGTCGCTATGGCCACAACGAAGGCGACGAGCCCTCGTTTACCCAGCCTGATCTTTACGCAAAAATCGAGAAGCGGCCATCAGTCACTCAGCTTTACAAGCGCGAGTTGCTGGACGCGGGAACGCTGAGTGACGACGATGCCGTCTCGCTGGAAACCGAGTTCGGTTTGCGTCTCGAAATGACGCGAGATGAAGTCGACGCCATCGAAAAACGGAAGGCCAGCGAGAAAGCGAAGTTCAGAGAATCGACAGCGATCTTTCAACCGGATTACTCGAGCGAGTCCGAGCCGACTGCGATCACCGAAAAAACTCTGAAAATTATTGTCGATGGTATGACGCGTATTCCGGAGGGTTTCGAGGTACAGCCGAAGATTAAGCGCATCGTTCTCGATCACGAGCGGAAAGTCTTTGAGGAGGGCGGTCCTTATGAGTGGCATTACGCTGAGGCACTCGCGTTTGGATCGCTCCTGTTAGATGGGATTCCAGTTCGGTTGTCGGGTCAGGACAGCTCGCGAGGCACTTTCAGCACACGGCATTCGGTGTTGTACGACGCAAAGACCGGCAAACCTTATGTGCCACTCATGCACCTCGCGCAGAAGCAAGCCCGCATTTGCATTTACAACAGCCCCCTCTCAGAAGCTGCAGTGCTCGGGTTCGATTATGGGTACTCGCTCGATTATCCTAAGATGCTTTGTTTGTGGGAAGCTCAGTTCGGTGATTTCTCCAACGGTGCCCAGACGATTATCGATCAATTCATCGTTTCAGCGGAATCGAAATGGCAGCGGCCGAGTGGGATTGTTTTACTGCTCCCGCATGGTTATGAAGGGCAGGGTCCCGAACATTCCAGCGCACGACTGGAGCGTTTCCTGCAAGGCTGCGCCGAGGACAACATGCAGGTCTGCAATCTGACTACTGCCGCACAGTATTTTCATGTGTTGCGGCGCCAAATGAAGCGCGATTTCATTAAACCGCTGATCATTATGACGCCTAAGAGCCTCTTACGAGCGAAGTTTGCTTCCTCGCCCGTGGAAGAATTCATCCATGGCCGGTTCGAAGAAATCCTCGGCTCGCCCGAGACAGGTTCTGCCGACAAAGTGAAGCGGATCATCTTTTGCTCCGGCAAGGTTTACTACGATCTGCTCAATTACCGAACCCAACGCAAGATCGACGATGCAGCGATCATTCGGATCGAGCAGCTTTATCCGCTGGCGGAAAAGAAGCTGCGCGAAATGCTCAAGCCATTTTCAAAGAACGCGAAGTACGTCTGGTGCCAGGAAGAACCGGAAAACATGGGTGCTTGGACATTCATCGAACCGAGGTTGCGCACAATTTTCTGCACCGAAATTGCCTACGCGGGTCGCGAAGCCAGCGCCAGCCCCGCCGTCGGCGCGCTGGCTCGGCACAAACGCGAACAGGCTCGCCTTGTCGCGGACGCATTCGCCGTTTGATGGATGGGCCAGCTGACAGGCGCGCAGCTAGGCTAATTATTGACGAAACGTAACTCGACCGCGACGCTCGATTAGCTTAGGTAATTTTCAGGCATGGCTATCGAAGTAAAAATTCCCTCGGTAGGTGAATCGATCACCAGCGGCGTTGTCTCTGCCTGGCACAAGAAATCCGGAGAGTTCGTAAACGCAGGCGAAGCGCTCTTCACGCTCGAGACCGACAAGGTATCCACTGAGATTGTCGCTGAAAAAGCCGGCGTACTCGAAACGAAGGTCCCCGCGGGCCAGGAGGTGAAGATTGGCGAGGTAGTCGCCATAATTGACGATTCAAAACGACCGGCTGCGGAAAAAAAAGACGAGAAACCCAAAAAGAAAGAACCGGAGGAAAAGAAAAAAGAACCCACGGCGGAGAAAAAGACCGCACCTGCAGCCGCGGACGACTTGTCCGCCGTAGCCGCCTACTCCGCCGAAGCAGCTGCGAAGGCTGGATCGGCGAAGGCGGATGACCGCGGCAAGCCGCAGCCAACGGCAGCGACTACAGCTGCTCTGTCGCCTGCAGTCCGCCGGATCGTGGAGGAAGAGAAGCTTGAACCGGGTAAAATCCGCGGCACCGGCGAAGGAGGCCGCCTGACGAAGGGAGATGTATTGGCTGCGGCACAACAGCGCAGCAAAGCCGACGAAAATATCGAAGCTCGCGAAGTTGAACCATCCGACGATGGGCGGTTCAGCCGCAAAAGGATGTCGCCGTTGCGCCGCAAGATCGCGCAGCAACTCGTGATGGCGCAGCACACCGCGGCGATCCTGACGACTTTCAATGAATGCGACATGAGCGCCGTCCAGGAATTGCGCCGGAGCAAACAAGATGAGTTTACGAAAAAGAACGGTGTCAAACTTGGCTTGATGTCGTTCTTTGTTAAGGCTTGCGTGGAAGCGCTTAAATCCGTCCCGGTGGTCAACGGCCACATCGAGGATGAGGATTTCATTCAAAACAATTTCTATGACATTGGCGTA
>Ga0209470_1003028_pt1 | contig 11718 bp, 12 predicted proteins | sample GraSoiAngelo_125_FD_185882 | JGI IMG/M metagenome (GOLD analysis project Ga0209470, IMG submission 185882) | Grasslands soil microbial communities from the Angelo Coastal Reserve, California, USA - 14_0927_05_40cm (SPAdes) (version 2) | ecosystem: Environmental > Terrestrial > Soil > Grasslands ... | reverse complement strand
CGGCGGCGGCCGCCGCGGCGGCGAGCGTCGTGAAGTACGGCACCCGGCACTCGAGCGCGGTGCGGCGGATGTGGAACGCGTCGCGCTGCGAGTCCGCACCCGCCGGCGTGTTGACGACGAGCGCCACCTCGCCGCGGCGGAGCGCGTCGACGATGTGCGGGCCGCCGTCGGAGACCTTGTTCACGACCTCGACCGTGAGCCCGGCGGCGCGCAGGTGCCCTGCGGTGCCGCGCGTGGCGAGCAGCGTGAAGCGCGCGCGCGCCAGCCGGCACGCGACGGGGACGACCGCCGCGTAGTCGGCCTGCGGAACGGAGATGAAGGCGCGCCCGCCGGCGGGGAGGATCGTCGACGCCGCGATCTGCGCCTTCGCGAAGGCCGCGCCGAAGCTGCCGTCGATCCCCATCACCTCGCCCGTCGACTTCATCTCCGGTCCGAGCACGGTATCGACGCCCGGGAACTTGATGAACGGGAAGACCGCCTCCTTGACGTTCACGTGCGCCGGCACGATCTCCCGGGTGAAGCCCTGCGCGGCGAGCGAGCGGCCTACCATGCAGCGCGCGGCCACCTTGGCGAGCGGCACGCCGATCGCCTTGCTGACGAACGGCACGGTGCGGCTGGCGCGCGGGTTCACCTCCAGCACGTAGACGACGCGCGCCTTGACGGCGAACTGCACGTTCATGAGCCCGACCACGGCGAGCTCGCGCGCGAGCGCCACCGTCTGGCGGCGGATCTCCGCCTGCACCTCGGCATCGAGCGTGTATGGCGGGAGCGAGCAGGCGCTGTCGCCCGAGTGCACGCCCGCGCGCTCGATGTGCTCCATGATGCCGCCGATCACGACCTCGGTGCCGTCGCTGACGGCGTCCACGTCCACCTCGACCGCGTCCTCGAGGAAGTGGTCGATGAGCACCGGGTGCGCCGGCGAGGCACGCACCGCGACCTGCATGTAGCGCGCGAGGCTCTCGCGGTCGTAGACGATCTCCATGGCGCGGCCGCCGAGCACGTAGGACGGGCGCACGAGAATCGGGTAGCCGATCGCGGTGGCCACCCGCACCGCCTCCTCGGCCGAGCGCGCCACGCCGTTCGGCGGGCGCCGGAGATCGAGCTTCCCCAGGACCTCCTCGAAGCGCTCGCGGTCCTCGGCGCGGTCGATCGCGTCGGGCGCGGTGCCAATGATCGGCACGCCGGCGCGCTCGAGCGGCACGGCGAGACGGAGCGGCGTCTGGCCGCCGAACTGCACGACTACGCCGTCGGGTCGCTCGCGGCGGATGAGCGCCAGGGCGTCCTCGAGCGTGAGCGGCTCGAAGTAGAGCTTGTCCGAGGTGTCGTAGTCGGTGCTCACGGTCTCGGGGTTGCAGTTGACCATGATGGTCTCGAAGCCGTCCTCGCGCAGCGCCAGGGCCGCGTGGACGCAGCAGTAGTCGAACTCGATCCCCTGCCCGATCCGGTTCGGCCCGCCCCCCAGGATGACGATCTTCTTCTTCGGGTGCTCCGCCTTCGCCTCGTCGTCGCCCTCCTCGTAGGTCGAGTAGAGGTAGGGGGTGTGCGCCTCGAACTCGGCGCCGCAGGTGTCGACGGTCTTGTAGACGGGCTCGATGCCGGCGGCCTCGCGCCGGGCGCGCACCGCGTCCTCGGTCGTGCCGACGAGCGCGGCCAGGCGCACGTCGGCGAAGCCCTGCTGCTTGAGCGCGCGGAGCCGCTCGGGCGCGAGCGCCTTCGCCGCCGCGAGGGCGCGCTCCTCGGCGATGATCTCGTCGATGTGGCGGAGGAACCACGGGTCGATGGCCGTCAGCGCCGCCACGTCCTCCACCGTCATGCCGCGCCGGAAGGCCTCGCCGAGGTACCACAGGCGCTCGGCGTTGGGCACGCGCAGGCGCTCGCGCACCTCGCCCTCGCGCGGCTCGAAGCCGTGGCTCCCGATCTCGAGCGAGCGCATCGCCTTCTGCAGCGACTCCTTGAAGGTGCGGCCGATGGCCATCGCCTCGCCCACGGACTTCATCTGCGGCCCGAGGACGTCGGTCGCCTGCGGGAACTTCTCGAACGTGAAGCGGGGGATCTTGGTGACCACGTAGTCGATGGTGGGCTCGAAGCAGGCCGGCGTCTCGCGCGTGATGTCGTTCGGGATCTCGTCGAGCGTGTAGCCGACGGCGAGCTTGGCGGCGATCTTCGCGATCGGGAAGCCGGTCGCCTTGGAGGCGAGCGCCGAGCTACGCGAGACGCGGGGGTTCATCTCGATGACGACCAGCCGCCCCGTCGTGGGATGCACCGCGAACTGGATGTTCGACCCGCCCGTGTCGACGCCGATCGCCCGGATGCAGGCGACCGCCGCGTCGCGCATGATCTGGTATTCCTTGTCGGTGAGCGTCTGCGCGGGCGCCACGGTGATCGAGTCGCCGGTGTGCACGCCCATCGGGTCGAAGTTCTCGATCGAGCACACGATGACGACGTTGTCCCGCCCGTCGCGCATCACCTCGAGCTCGAACTCCTTCCAGCCCGCGATCGACTCCTCGACCAGGATCTCGTGGACGGGCGAGGCCTCGAGGCCCCACGCCACGTTGGCGCGGAACTCCTCGTCGGTGGTCGCGAAGCTTCCGCCGGTGCCGCCGAGCGTGCGCGAGGGGCGGATGATGAGCGGGAGGCCGAGGTCGCGGCGGATCGCCTCCGCCTCGGCGATGCTCCGCGCGTAGCCGCTGCGGGGGAGGTCGAGGCCGATCGAGGCCATCGTCTCCTTGAACAGGTCGCGGTCCTCGGCGCGGCGGATGGCGTCGACCTTGGCGCCGATGAGCTCGACTTTGTGGCGTGCGAGCACGCCGGCCGCGGCGAGGTCGAGCGCGAGGTTGAGTCCCGTCTGCCCGCCGATGGTTGGGAGGAGCGCGTCGGGCTTCTCCGCGGCGATGATGCGGTCGAGCACCTCGACCGTCATCGGCTCGATATAGGTGCGGTCGGCGAACTCCGGATCCGTCATGATGGTCGCCGGGTTCGAGTTGACGAGGATGACGCGATAGCCTTCCTCGCGGAGGGCCTTGCAGGCCTGGGTGCCGGAGTAGTCGAACTCGCACGCCTGGCCGATGACGATCGGGCCGGAGCCGATGAGGAGGATCGAGCGGATGTCGGTGCGGCGGGGCATCAGTGATCGGTCTCCGAGTCGGATCGCCTGATGACCGCCGCCAGCTCGTGCGCGAGACCTTGAACGAGCAGGGTTTCGTATCCGCCGGGCGCTCTGGCAACCGCCTGGCGGGCCGCGTCCACCGCTTCGGTGTAATGCCCCTCGCCCGGCAGCACGGTTCGCACCCTCAAGGTCACCTAATCCCGCGCGCCCCCGCGTCGGCGGCGTAATCGATCGCAGCCTTGATGTCCTCGCGCGTGAGCCGCGGATAGGCATCCAGGAGATCTGCCTCGGTCGCGCCCTCTGCCAGCTTCCGCAAGAGCAGCTCGACGGCGATCCGAGTCCCCCGGACCACCGGTTTCCCCATCATCACCTTCGGGTCCATCTCGATGCGATCTGTAGCGGTCATGGTCGCGCCTGGCCGTCTCCTTCACATTGACCACTGGCCGCCGTCCGCTGGAGCTCCGACTTGATCGGCGGCGCTACCCCGGAACTGCTTGTGCGACCACGTTGCCGGACCTCCGAGAAACCGTGCGCTTCCAGCAGGGCGACAGCTTCCCGAGGCTTGAGGACGGGGACGCCTCCCACCGTCAGGCGACCTGGATGGTCCGCACATCGATGAACTCGGACTCGAGGTTCGGCTCGCCGTCCTCGAGAAGCATCTCGATGACTTCGCGCAGGTTCTGCTGAAGTTCATCGATGTCGGCGCCCTGCGTGTGGGCGCCGGGCCATCCCGGTACGTACCCGACGAGCACTCCGGTCTCTGGGTCACGCTCAACGACGAACTTGAAGGTCCTCATCGTCCGCTCCTCCGCGTTGGACACGAACCATAGACCTCGCACCGACCCCGCGCCACCCTGCGGCTCAACGACCGGGCGTTGAGCCCGCCGCTCACCAACGATCGCATGAAGCTCGCGCGTCCTCTCTGTACACTACGTGCCCCGGATCGCTCCCGATTTCACACAGAGTGAGGTCAGTCGGCGCACAGGTGCGTGACGCGATCTCGATCAACTCTTCCGAGAACATGTTGATGCCGTTGGGCTCCGTCTAACACCTCGCTATCCCGTGTCCCGCTCCATCATCTCCACGAACCGCCGAAACAGATACCGCGCATCGTGCGGCCCGGGCGACGCCTCCGGATGGTACTGCACCGAGAAGGTCGGCTGCCCCTTCACCGCGAGGCCCTCGCAGGTGTGGTCGTTCAAGTTGATGTGCGTGATCTCCGCCCGCCCGCGCAGCGACTCCACGTCCACCGCAAACCCATGGTTCTGCGCCGTGATCTCCACCTTCCCCGTCGTCAGGTCCTTCACCGGCTGGTTCCCACCGTGGTGGCCGAACTTGAGCTTGAACGTCTTCCCGCCCAGCGCGAGGCCCATGATCTGGTGCCCCAAGCAGATGCCGAAGACGGGCACGTTGCCGACGAGCTGCGCCACGCGCTCGGGCGCGCCCGCGACCGCGTCGGGGTCGCCGGGGCCGTTGGAGAGGAAGACGCCGTCGGGGCGCATCGCCAGCACCTCGGCGGCGCTCGTGTACGCGGGCACGACCTGCACGCGGCAGCCCGTCCCGACCAGGTTCCGCAGGATGTTCCACTTGATGCCGAAGTCGTAGGCCACGACGTCGAACACCTTCCCGCGCCGCTGCTCCGCCGCCTGCTCCGCGGTCGTGTAGCCCAGACCCAGCCGCCACGGGCCCTGCGTCCACTCGTAGGGCTCCTTGCACGTCACCTCGCGCACCAGGTCGCGGCCGACGAGGCCGGGCGAGTCCTTCGCGCGGCGCACGAGCCGCTCCGGGTTCAGATCGACGCTCGACAGCACGGCCTCCTGCGAGCCGTGATCGCGGAGGTGGCGCACCAGCGCGCGCGTGTCGATACCCTCGATCGCGGGAATCCCGTGCCGTGCGAGGTAGGCGCCGAGCGATTCCTCCGCCCGCCACGACGACGGCGCCTCGCGGTACTCGCGCACCACGAAGCCGCGCACGTAGGGGCGGCGCGACTCGACGTCCTCGCGGTTCACGCCGACGTTGCCGATCTCCGGGTACGTCATGGCGACCAGCTGCCCCTCGTAGGACGGGTCGGTCAGGATCTCCTGGTAGCCCGTCATGCTGGTGTTGAAGACGAGCTCGCCCACCGCCTCGCCCGTCGCGCCGAAGGCGCGCCCGCGGAAGATCGTGCCGTCGGCGAGCGCCAGCAGCGCCGGCCGCTCCTTCACGACGCGCTCCGCAGCGCCGGCGCCGTCGCGGGCCGCTCGCCGTGCACGAGCCGGCCGCCGACCAGGACGGCGACCGCGCGGCCCGTCATGTCCCAGCCCTCGAAGGGTGTGTTGCGGCCCTTCGAGCGGAACGCGCGCGCCTCGACCCGCCAGCGGCGCTCGGGATCGACGAGCGTCAGGTCGGCCGCCGCGCCCGGGGCGAGCGTGCCGGCCGGGAGGCCCAGGATGCGTGCGGGGCCGACCGTCATGCGCGCCACCAGCGTGGGCAGGTCGAGGACACCTTCCGCGACCAGGCGGAGCGCCAGCGGCACCGCCGTCTCGAGACCGACGACGCCGTTCGCGGCGAGGTCGAACTCGACCTCCTTCTCGTCGTGGTGATGCGGCGCATGGTCGGTGGCGATCGCGTCGATGGTGCCGTCGGCGAGCGCGGCGCGGAGGGCCGCCACGTCCGCGCGCGTGCGCAGCGGCGGCGCCATCTTGGCGTTCGTGCCGTAGCCCTCGACCGCCTCCTCGGTGAGGAAGAGATGGTGCGGGGTCACCTCGGCCGTGACCGGCAGGCCCTGGGCCTTCGCCTCGCGGAGGAGCGCGACCGCGCCCCTGGTGCTCACGTGTGCGATGTGCAGGCGCCCGCCCGTGAGGCGCGCGAGCGCCAGGTCGCGCGCGATCATCACCTCCTCGGCGGCGGCCGGGATGCCGCGGAGACCCAGGCGCAGCGCGGTCACGCCCTCGTTCATGGCGCCGCCGGCCGCGAGGTGCGGCTCCTCCTCGTGCGCGATCACCGGGAGGCCGAACATCGAGCTGTACTCGAGCGCGCGGCGCATGAGCTCGGCGTCCACGACCGGGCGGCCGTCGTCGGAGACGGCGACGATGCCGGCGCGGTGCATCTCGCCGATCTCGGCCAGGCGCTCGCCCTTCAAGCCCTGCGAGAGCGCGCCGATGGGGTAGACGCGAGCGCCCTGCGCAATCCGCGCGCGGTCCAGGATGTACTGCGTGACCGCGGCGCTGTCGTTCACGGGCTCCGTGTTCGCCATGCAGGCGAGCGAGGCGAAGCCGCCCGCGAGCGCCGCCGCCACGCCGGTCTGGATGGTCTCCTTGTACTCGTAGCCCGGCTCGCGGAGATGCACGTGCATGTCGACCAGGCCGGGCAGCACGAGGAGCCCGCGCGCGTCGAGCACCGGGGCGTCGCCGGCGGCGAGCGTCCCCGGCGCGCCGGTCGCGGCGATCTTCTCACCGTCCACCAGCACGTCGCCCGCGGCTGCGCGGCCCGCGACCGGGTCGACCACCGTGCCGCCGGCGACGAGCAGCCGGCTCACACACGCCCCCCGGTCCGCCGCCGCATCGGCTCGAGCGTGGGCTCGGCCTCGCTCGCGCTCGCGTCCTCGGCCTTGCTCCGGGCGACCAGCAGGTAGAGGAGCGCCATCCGCACCGCGACCCCGTTCGTCACCTGGTCCATGATGACCGAGTACGGCCCGTCGGCGACCGCGCTCGCGATCTCGAGGCCGCGGTTGACCGGCCCGGGATGGAGGATGATGACGTGCGGCCGGGCGAGCCGGACCGCGTCTTCGGTCAGGCAGAAGTAGTGCGAGTACTCGTCGACGGTCGGGAAGAAGTTCGCGCCCTGCCGCTCGCGCTGGATGCGGAGCATCATGATCACGTCGGCGTCGCGCACGCCGTCCGCCAGGCTGTGGTGCAGCTCGGCGCCGAAGGCGGCGAGCTGGCGCGGCACGAGCGTCGGCGGGCCGACCAGGCGGACGGTCGCGCCGAGCGTGCGGAGCGCGTGCAGGTTCGAGCGCGCCACGCGGCTGTGGAGCACGTCGCCCACGATCGCGACCGTGAGCCCGGCGAGTCGGCCATGACGCTCCCGGATCGTCAGCAGGTCGAGCAGCGCCTGCGTCGGGTGCTCGTGGCAGCCGTCGCCGGCGTTCAAGATGGGGCACGAGACGTGGCGCGCGAGGAGATGGCAGGCCCCCGAGGAGGGGTGGCGGACGACGATCGCGTCGGGCCGCATGGCCTCGAGGTTGCGCGCCGTGTCGGCGAGCGTCTCGCCCTTCGACATGCTCGAGCTCGCGGCGCTGATGTTGATGGTGTCGGCCGAGAGCCGCTTGGCCGCGATCTCGAACGAGGTCCGCGTGCGCGTGCTCGTCTCGTAGAAGAGGTTGATGACCGTCTTCCCGCGCAGCGTCGGCACCTTCTTGATGTCGCGCTCCGAGATCTCCTTGAAGGAGCCGGCGGTGTCGAGGATGGTCGTGATCTCGTCCGCCGCGACTCCCTCCAGCCCGAGCAGGTGACGCTGCGTGAACCCCATGACCGCCCTCCTCAGCTCTCGATCACGACCTCGTCCACGCCGTCCGCCTCGGCGAGCCGGACCTGCACCTGCTCGCGGCGGGAGGTGGGGAGGTTCTTGCCCACGTAGTCCGCACGGATGGGAAGCTCGCGATGGCCCCGGTCGACCAGCACCGCGAGCTGGATGGACTGGGGCCGGCCGAAGTCGACCAGCGCGTCCATCGCGGCACGCACCGTCCGGCCGGTGAAGAGCACGTCGTCGACGAGCAGGATGCGGCGGCCATCGACGGGGAACGGGATGTCGGTCCCCTGCACGATCGGGTTCTGGACGCCGCGATCCAGATCGTCGCGGTAGAGCGTGATGTCGACCACGCCGAAGGGCGGCGGCGCGCCGCCCTCGATCTCGCCGATCGTCTTGCGGATGCGCTCGGCTAGGTGCACGCCGCGCGAGCGGATGCCGATCAGCGCCAGCTCCTCGGTGCCCTTGTTGCGCTCGAGGATCTCATGCGCGATGCGGACGAGCGCGCGCTGGATGGCGAGCGCGTCCATCACCGGGCGGGCACCGTTGAGGGTCACCGGCGGGCTCCCGATATGAAAACGCCTCCACAGCCGGAACGGGAGGCGTGAGGCGAGCGCCGAAGATGGGCGAACGTCATGCGGAACCTTTCCTGACCTCGCTGGGTCAAGTTAAAAGGCCTGCGGTCTCTATCCGGGGATGCTCAAGCGTTCCTACGCGCCAGCGACCGGGCTGTCAAGCTCGGGGGAGACTTTGCCGCTGAGCGAAGCGTTGCGCCTCTACTTCGTCGTCTTCGTAATGCGGTCTCCGAACGTGTGGATCCGGAAGCACGCTGCGTCGTGGATCCTGGACAGCCGACCACTCGCCTGGACGCCCGTCCCGCGCCTCGTGGGCGACTCGCACGCTTCCGCCGGACGCCGCCGCCGTGGCATCGCCCTTGCTTTCGGTCTGGGCATGGGAACGATCATGTCGTCGTTTGCGCCCGCGGTGTTGCGCGCAGTAGGCGGTCTTCGCGCGCGCCTCGGGCGCGCGAGGCGGCGGAGTCTGATGCCGCGTCTGCTCGCCAGGCGAGTGCCCCGCCGGGCGCCGAGCGTGATTGGTGCCTGCGCGGTCTGCGGCGTCAAGTTCGCCGCCTCGCGCAAGCACCGCGCCGAGGTGGCACGGGTGCTGCGCGTGCACGAGACCATCTGCCCCGGCGGGCACCGCTCCGGCGAGGTCGCGACTCCCTTCGAGTAGGCGAGCGGGCCACCGCGCCCGGCCCGCTCCTACAGCTCCCAGCGCGGGTAGTAGGGCCGATCGCCGAGCGCCTTCACCTCGGCCCAGAACTCCGGGCCACCCGACTTCCCGGGCTCCTCCAGGTGCCAGGTCTGGCGCTTGAAGTTCCAGCTCTCGGGGCGGAGCTTCTTCGCCTCCGCGAACGCTGCTTGCGCGGCCTCCGCCCTGCCCTGCTCGTGGAGGAACGTGCCCAGCCGGAAGTGGGCCGCGGCGCGCGCGTGCTCCGCGTTCGGCCCCGCCATGCGCGCGCGGACCTGCTCGGGCGTGAGCGCCCAGCGGCTCCCGGGGCCGTTCGCCACCCAGTCGCGCACGGCGTCCAGGTAGCGGTCGCGCATGCGCGCGTACTCCTTCATCATCGCCTTGAAGTCGAAACCGGGGTCCATCATGCCGCGGAAGTACTCGCCCGCGAAGCCCGGGTCGTTCGGGCGCACGATGCGGCCCTCCTCGTCGATCCAGGCGTTCGAGGGGACGTTCACCCAGTCGTAGAGCTCGGCGACGACGTGGCGCGTGTCGATGAGGCTCGGGTGCGTCGGCTTTGCCGCCTCGATCCACTGGCGGACGTCATGCGCGCCGCCCGCGTCCATGGCGACGGTGATGACGGTGAAGCTCCGGGGCGCGAGCTCCTCGTAGAGCGCCTGCCAGACCGGCAGGTCCATGCGGCACCCTCACCAGGAGGCCCAGGAGTTGAGGAGCACCTTGCCGCCCCGGAACTGGGAGAGGCTGTGGAGGCGGCCGTCGAGGTCGGGGAGCGTGAAGTCGGGCGCGACGAGCGAGCGCCGGTTCGCGTCCCGCCACTCGCCGGGAGGCCCGAACACCCAGACGCTCCCCTCCGCGTCGTGGGCGATCGGCTGGCCGCGGTGGCGGGCGAGCGCGGCGAGGTTGACCGCGGCGTCGGTGCGCACGAACTCGGCCCTGCGCGCGGGCGGGACGGGCACGCAGAGCGGGCCGCGGCAGAGGCCCTCGGGTTTCAGCGTCCAGCCCAGGCGCCCGAGGGCGGGCGGCGCAAGCCAGAGGTCCTCGCCCCGCGCCTCGGCCGCGACGGGGGCGACCGCATCCTCAAAGATGACCGTGGTGGGCATGCGACGCCTATAGCGCGGGCCGCCTCAGCTCTGCTAGGCCTCCCCCAATGGAGATCTCCGAGACCACGCCCCCGGAGGCGTACGCAACGCTCACGGCAACCCCCGGCGCCGTCTACCTCGACGTGCGCACCGAAGCGGAGTTCGAGGCCGGCCACCCGGCCGGCGCGCGCAGCGTTCCGGTGGTGTTCTTCGATCCCGCGACGCGCGGACCAGTGCCGAACCCCGACTTCGTCGCGACCGTCGAGCGCACCATCCCGCGCTCGACCAAGCTCCTGGTCGGCTGCCAGAGCGGCGTGCGCTCCGCGCACGCGTGCGAGCTGCTCGCGCAGGCCGGGTTCACCGACGTGACCAACGTGCGCGGCGGCTTCGGCGGCGCGCGCGACCAGTCCGGCCGCGTCGTCGTGCCCGGCTGGCGCGAGGCGGGGCTCCCGGTCGAGACCGGACGATAGGACGTCCCCATGGCCGAGACTTCGGGGCGATCTCAACCTACCGATCCCGCGGCTCAGCGGAGGGCAGCCGGTCCGCTGCAACGCCGTTAGGCGCGTCGCTTGACTTGGCTCGCTCGTAGAGGTGCATCGACCTAGATTTGTCGGTGTACTTCGACGGCGTAGCCGGTCATCAGGCTCATCGTCGCGCCCAGCCTCCAGCCGGCCGCGCATGGCTTTGATGGCGTCGGTGGTCGCCTATCGGTTCATCGATTCGAGCGCCTGAAGAGCGTCCTCCCCGTCAGGCGGGTCCGCTCCATGGGCGTGATTAGCCGGCTCCGGCCGCTTCTCGAGAGACGTTAGCTGGTACGAACTTCGTCGGGTAGGCTTCTCCATCGAAACGGCCGAGATATTCGCGTAACGTGCCCTGTGGCGCCTCGCCCGTGCTGAGACGCTCGAGATCGACGAAGCTCGTCCACGTGCGGTCGACGAACTCCAGATGCGTCGGACGTGCCGACGAGTCCTGGTGTAGGTAGACAAGGAGACGGGTCCTACCTCCCGTGTTCATCGGAAGGTCGATCGAGGCAGCCAACTCGCCGTCCCGTCCGGAATCATGAAATATCTTGAGTCGGTAGTAATATTCGGCCAGGAACTCGTGTGCTGGTTGCTCCTGGAGAAGGACGGACCAGCTCGGGGCCACGAGAACAGGGCCCGATTCGCGCCAATCGCCCTCCGCCATCGGCAACCCGGACGAATGGGCAAACGAGTAGAAGAAATAGCCCGCCTCGACTGCAGCCAGGGACAGCGCTCCGAGCGTCATCCAGAGTATGATCTTGATTGCCTTAAGCATGGTAACGACGGGTTGGGCAGCGCACGTCATGAGCCGTCGGGAGAGAAGCCAGGAGTATCCGAGAAATCCCACGTGTCTGCGACGTCATGGCCTTTCATCAGGTGTTCGAGCCCGGCAGTTCTGATGTCCGCCGATCGCGCGAAAGTGAAGCCCGCGGGCGCAAACTTGTCAGGCGGGTCGATCGCATCGACGACGTAAGGGTCGAGGAGGATTCTCCCAGGCGCATCCGCAGGAAGGGCACGCGAAGAAGAGACTGCCGTCGTGGAGCGCCTTCATGAACACCGCCGCGCCCGCGCCGCCACACACCGAGCATTCGCCCGCCAAGTAGATCCGAGATTCTGTCCCACCTGCCATCGGTGTCAGTCTGCCCAACGACCTGGCGGCTCAGCGGCCGCCGAAATGGTACGTAGCACGACCGCGCCGCGCCGGCCAACGTGGCAGCGGCCGCGGACCGCTGAAGCCGCGGGTTAGCTGGCCCAC
>Ga0209470_1003021_pt1 | contig 11727 bp, 7 predicted proteins | sample GraSoiAngelo_125_FD_185882 | JGI IMG/M metagenome (GOLD analysis project Ga0209470, IMG submission 185882) | Grasslands soil microbial communities from the Angelo Coastal Reserve, California, USA - 14_0927_05_40cm (SPAdes) (version 2) | ecosystem: Environmental > Terrestrial > Soil > Grasslands ... | reverse complement strand
ACCTTGAGTGTATCTCACAGCTACGAGATCTTCTATTCAAGATACAATACCCCCGGATGGTCCGCACCCGCCCAGCTCACCAACACCAATCTCAACGATACTCAAGTATCAGCAGCAGTAGGACGGGACGGCGCTATCTGGCTCGTCTGGACTAGGGTTGACTCGACAAATCTATCCCAGCCGGCCTTGAAACAGCTCTACTACAAGACTTGGAAGAGCGGAGTCTGGTCATCGGACATTCAATTGACAACGGACTCCAACCAGAACTACGGGTCGGGATTGATGGTCGGCAAGGATGGTATTGTACGCGTGACATGGTCAAAAGGCGCGGCAGGCAGCAGTTACCAGATCTATCAGAAGACGTACAATGGGGCAAGTTGGAGTTCTGAGACAAGGATAGTAACTTCATCGTCGACTGATGAGCATCCCTCTATGTTGCAGGACAGGAACGGCACCATGTGGCTCTTCTGGGGAAGACTCAACGTAGTCTCACCAACAGTCCAGGACTACATTCTCTTCGGAAAATACTCCTACAACATGGGCAGCACATGGTCATCGGAGATTCAGCTGACCAACACTTCGACAAGTGTCGACAGTTTCATGCCTAGCGCTGTACAGTCGAGCTACGGCACGAAACCCATCTGGGTATTTTACACGTCAAACCTGAATGTTCCGACATATGACGTGTTCGCAATCATTTCTAGCGGAGTCGGAAACGTCCATGACGTAGCCGTGGCCGGAGTCTACGCATCGAGCAGCCTCGGGACCACCTGGGAATACCCCGGCGGACTGAGATCCGTGGGTCTGAGCGCAATCGTGACGATTATCGTCACAGTCTGGGACCCGGGTGATTTTAGCCAGACAGTCAGCGTGAGTCTCACAGCCACCAACACTACCAACATTAACCTAGGAACAAGCACCGGCTTCGTCGGCCCAGGAGGCACAGTCAACGTATACTTCTACTGGAACACGACAGGCGTTACCCCGGCCCGATACGGTTTCACTACCAGCATAGCGCTCGCCTCAGGCGAGACATACGGCAATTCTTTCAACAACAATCTAAGCCTCACCAACCAAATGCGCATCATCCCACTCGCCGACGTGGATCAAGACGGCTCTGTAAACATCAACGATGTCTCAGTCTTCTTCTACGACTACGGTTTCTCATCCACGTGCAACTGCAGCCGATGGAATCCCTATCTCGACATCAACAACAACGGGACCGTCGACATCGTCGATCTCGGAGTCTCACTGGCGAACTACAACATGCACATCTAGAATCAGAAAAATAGCTTGCTCAGAACCGGTTTCAACGAACCCCATAGTCGCATGATCTGGCGTTTGCCCAGAAGCGCGCCTCTGGTTATTCGCGCAATACCGGAGCTATCAAAAGATCCCACTATCACACAGTTAGGTAGACGAACGATTAGTGTCGTAGTGTCACGTTCAAATCGAAGAATCTTCTCATCATCCATTCTCTAACTAGGTGGATCATGTGAGACAGCTTCGCGTGTCACCTCATCACGAACTCAGCGAATCACATTTGTCAGCCTAAAAGAACGATCATTCTGGATCGTTCTTGCGGAGAAATAAGCTCAGCAGGAGTCTATCCGCTTGGCTCGTCGTGTACGAAAAGTCTACCCTATTGCGCTACATTGGCGAGAGTCCCATAGTAACCATCGCCGTCTCAATCACCGACAAAGGCGACTATGTCGAGACCATGACAGCCACCCTAGCAGCCGCGAACACGACTACTATCACCATCGGCACCCTGAACCATCTAGTCGGGGCGGGCGGCACGGTAATCTACTACTTTTACTGGAACACGACCAAGATCAAGCCAGCATGGTACGGAATGTCAGTTACCATCACTTCCCTCGCAGGAGAAACATTTGGAAACGTAGCAGACAACTCATTCAATAACACAAACCAGATCCACGTCCTACCGCTAGGCGACATTAACCAGGATGTCTCCGTAACCATAACCGACCTCTCAACCCTCATCTGTGGCTACGGCTCGAATTCCACCTGTAACTGTCGCCGCTGGAACCTTACGCGGACATAGACGACAATGGAGTTATCGACATAATCTATGTGGGAATCACATTTGCGAACTACAATACCTGCACATGGGATCGGGCGGTCCAAGTCATAGCTCGACAATCGCTGACGGGTAATTGCGAATGTTCTTTCGAGCTTTCCAACCGTCCTTATTCAACCGGCTAATACCCGTATATTTCTGGAATACCGTGGAAGTCTTTCTCAATCTCGAGTGTTTCGTGGCTATAAAATCCGTCGAAGACTCCGAAAACTCTTATATTGACTGTTCGGGAATTGCTTCTTCGGAAAAACGGGTGCTTAAACAGTTTGAAAAAACTTAGTGCAATATTTATCATACCACTCATGCTTCTCGGAGCATTTCTCGTCCCATCACTAGCCCACGCAGCAACAGGCATCGTCAGCGTCAACGGTGGCAATAACATCAACGCGCCCGGCGCGAGCACAGTCACTGTACCCATCAATGTCGCCAACTCCAACCCGTTCAACGGGTTCGACATCCAAGTCTTCGCCGACCCCAGCATCCTTCGAGGCTCAAGCGTCAGCCTATCCGGTAGCGTTCTATCGAACTCTCCCACAATCGTCTTGGAGTGTATCGACGGCGTCCTTATCGCGGGCACCGTCTGTTCTGCAAACGACGTCGCAGGTGTCGTTCACAACTGGCCTACTCTTCTCAATCAACTACAACATTGTAGGGTCAACAACCGGCACTCCGATCGGCTACCAGACTGGATGTACAAACACCAGCACCGGCAACAGCGACTGCGTTACCATTGCCAACGGCAGTGGAGTTGCAGTCCCAGAAACCGACCAGGGAGCGACATTCGCTAACCTGATCGATTTCACCATGACTCCTGCGCGCGCAGCTCTCAGCACTCCATCGGGTATACCGATATCTGACACTATCAGCTACGCCTCTGAGGGTGGCTACCAAGACCTTCTCGATGTGACTTGCACCGCCACAGCTGGTCTTACATGCACTCCAGCAAGTGACACAGTTGATCTTACAGGCCCAACTGCCAGTGACACGTTCACTGTCAGTGGAACCACCACCGGCAGCATTACAGTCAGCGCAACTGGTGAAGGCCTGAACGGGATCAGCAGAAGCCACAGCGTCACCATTTCAGTCCGGATCGCGGCTCCCGACTTCGGTATCGCTCTCAGCCAGTCCGGGGTTACGATTTCTCGTGGAAGCAGTGACTCGACAACCATGGTCAACGTGAACGGCTTCGGCGGTTTCAGCGGCACTGTCTCATTCACTGTCAGCAGCGCGTCCGGCATCACGGGTTCTGCGCCCTCGGCGACCTTGACGAATGACGGTTCAGGTCTAAGCACAGCTAGTTCGACCTTGACCATATCGGTTGCTTCAAGCGTTCCGACTGGAGACTATACGCTCACCGTTACCGGTTCGAGCGGCGTCCACAGCCACAGCGCTATGATGACCGTCCATGTTCCAGGCCAGGACTTTAGCTTCGCCGCGGTTCCCGATTCGATCAGCATCGTCAGAGGCGGGACCGTCGCTGCAGACCTCAATCTGGCAAGCATTGGCAACTTCGCTGGTACCATTACATTCTCGACCGTCATCGCTCCGCTATCAGGCCAGCAAGACTCTTGCTGCCGCACCGACAACATCACCCCCGCATACTCGCCTGCCATGGGAACCCTGACAGCAGGTGGCACCGACACAGTCGCGTTCTTCGCGTCGACTGTTGGAGGCCTCGCCTCTACAGGCCCTGACTACACGGCAACCGGCAATTACACCGCCACGATAACTGCGAGAAGCGGCAGCTTGACTCACATGGCTGTCATAACCTTCCACGTCGCAGACTTTAGCATCGGCCCATCATTCTGCACTGGCAACGACTTTGTGCAGACAAGTCCAGACTCTCTCAGCGCAACCGTGTTCGATAATGCAAACGGAGTCGACTTCGCAGGCCAGTTCATCGGCACTCCATGCGGCTCGCTGACCATAACAGACCAGCCCAACCCACTCTTGCCATACCTGAGCATCTTCTCGTCACCAGCCCAGATTCTCTGGGTCCAAGCCAGTGCTCTAGGGGGTTTTGCCACGAACGGCTGGGATGGTACGCCCTCAGTCTCGGCGCTCAACTCGCAACTTCCTTCCGCCGGAGTCACCGTTCCACAGCTTGCGCCTGTCTTCGGACCAGATGAGCCGAACAAGGTGTGCTTTGTGCGAACCTTCTGGGCTAACGGTACACAGATACCCTACTCGTACTTGGCCGCAAACGGACCTGTCATCGTGCCAAGCTCGGGACTCTACCCATTCCTCGGCATCATAGACCCTGAGGACTTTGCGGGTCTATCGAACTGGGGCTGCAGATTCGACAATGCAGCGTATCCACGCGACATGGGTAACCCGTCGTTCAACCAAAGGTTCGGCACAAACTACCAGACCATCAACAATCCTGACTTCTGGGGCGTTACTGCATTCTCTCTAGTCGGCACTCTTGCCGGCACTTACACCTTCCAGTTCTGCGCCAACAATGGATCTGTCCAGCACTGCGAGACCTACACTCTCAACGTCATCCATGCTCCAACGGTCAACCAGTTAACATACACTCACAAACTATCCATCGGCAAGACTGGCGGAGTACAGAGCTTCAAAGTGGGCATCAACAACCCAGACTCTCACACGATCTACGCGCAAGTAACAGTCACTGCCATCGGCAGCCTCGGCGACACGTTCACCGTAACATCGCCAGTCGTGACGATCGCTCCATCCTCCAGTGCAACCAACATTCCACTATCGATCACTGTGTCACCATCGATGATAGGTGAAACCTTCACCTTCTCGACCAGTATCGCCGTCGGCCTCGACCCCGTCAACCTTGACGGTACGAGCACAAAGGCCACTGGTGCAATACTCCACGGCAGCTTCACTGTAGTACCATAGACGCAACCGAAAAATCCAAACTCCCTCCTCCTTTATTTCTCCGACCTTAGCCGTGGCTGAGGCTTTATTCCTCGCTCAATCCGAGGCTTGAGGCGGAAGGCTATAGAGGTCGGCCGCTATCCCGCTCAGGTCTAAGAATTTGACAACCCTTATATCGTCTCAATTCAAATCCGTAACGTCAACCCGGCCTCTAGGGTTCTCGTTCCTGAACATGTGAGTGATCATGATGCGCAAGACTCTCACTCTCGGACTTTTGACAATACTTTCCATCTCTACCTTCCTGTTGCCATTGCGGGTTTACGCTTTCGGCTGTTCAGCCTCCCAGTCCGCTGCCTGGCAGATCTGCGGACCCATAGTGTCTCCAACCGGGCTCAATGTGCAGCCAAGCGTCGTTCAAGCGAACGATGGAACATTAAAGATGGCGTGGACGGCCCGTCCATTATCCAGCTATCTGATATTCTATGCGAGCGGATCCTTCAACGGATCCGCCTGGAACTGGGGAGCCGGTGCCTCTCCAACGACCCAAGGCGGCGTTAATCAGAATCCCGCGCTTGCCCAGCTTCCCAACGGCACCATCTACCTCTTCTGGGCCTACAAGGCCGCCACCTCCCAACACTTCCAGCTGTACTACCTTACCAACAACGGCGCCGGGTTCTCCCACACATACACTCCGGTTCCATTGGCGAATCCAACACCTCTCAACGACACTTTTCCTACGGCCTCCGTTGGGAAAGATGGCACTCTCTGGCTTGCATGGGTCAGGGACAATACGACCCCCAGTGGAACCGGCCCAGTTATGAGACAGTTATGGTATGAGACCCTAGCTCCAGGCGCTGTCCGTTTCTCAGCAGAACAGTCGCTCACTTCAGCTAACGATTCAAACTGGAATTTCCAACCTTCTATCCTTGCGGGAAGAGACAACATCGTCCGTGTCGCATATTCCCGTGGCCAGGCGGCCTTGGGTATTTTCGACATCTACTACATAACGTATAATGGGTCGACTTGGACTTCACCGTTCCAGCTGACCACTCAGACTAGCACCCAGGATAGCAATCCTTCCTTCATGCAGGATCGAAACGGCACATTCTGGATATTCTGGGCAAGAAACGTGATAGTGAGCCCTTCAAACTCCGTCTATGTCATCTATGAGAGATCTTCAACTAATCTCGGCTCAACATGGACGGCTGAGACAGCCCTGACCGCAGCGACGTGCTGTATTGACAGCGAGTATCCCGCAGCCGTCCAGTCTACCGCAGACAAAAACATCTGGGTCTTCTATTCGACAGATCCCTCAACCAACTTCGTAATCTACGCACTGAAGACCGTCAACCAGATCGCTCCAGTCCATGATGTGTCCATCTTGTACTTCAGTCCCAACTCTACTACACAATATGCAGGAGGTTTCCATGATCCATATACTCCCACGGGTGCCCCAATCTATCAGAGTCCTATCGTTCAGGTCCTGGTTGTCTACAAGAACCTTGGAGACTTTAGTGAAACCGTGACACTGACTCTGAAAGCAACAAACACAACAAGTTACCAAATCGGCGTCCAGGTTATACAGATTCCTCCCGCAACGCTCTATGCAACATATTTCAATTTCAACACGACAGGAGTAAGACCTGCGCGCTACGGACTCTCGGGCAATGCGAGCATTCCGATCGAGAGTCTCGGGAACAGACAGGATGGCCTACTCAACACGAAGAACATGATCCATCTTCTCCCGCTAGGCGATATTCAACAGGATGGTGCTGTCACGATCACTGACGTCTCGATACTATTCTACGACTACGGTTTTTCCTGTTATACACCGTCAGCCTGCAGTCCGCGCTATGTCGCGGCAATCTGGGGAGACAATAACGGCAATGGAATAATCGATATCATCGATGTAGGAATCCTTCTCAACCACTTTGGGATAGTCACCTAGGCTTGTCGATCAGTCACAGTGAAGCTTCTGGTTGTTCCAGCATTCCTTAAGCTGCTGTATCATGCCCAAGGTTCCAATACCATTCCTTCGGGTGAGATAGCTTTTTACGGCCAGTCAGGCCGCAACCCTGACTGACGCGTTTGAGAACGATACTTCTCATCAAGCTTCTCACAGTCTTTCTAGTCGCCTTTTCACTCGCAAGCCTCACCGGACCCATGGCGACAAGTTCTATCACCCCGGAAATCCAGCTTGCGCACGCCAACCTCCAGCCTTGTCAGACCCGAGGTGCGGCTGGAGCTTGTTCCGAGTTCTGGTATCCTGCAGGTCCCGCGATGGACAATCTGGTAGCGAACATCTTCACAGACCAGACATCAGAGTTCAACAACATCCAGGCACCTTCCCCAAACATCGACTTTACCGATACGCCTCTGACACCCTCACTCGTAGCTCCCCTGGGTTCGAGTCCCAACTTCCTAGTCTCGGCACCCATCTCATCCCACAGCTACTTCGAAATCCAGTTCATGTTAGCCAACAATTTCTGGGGCGTCAACTTCGGCTATGGTAATGATCCAGACGGGATCCAGATACGCCAGGGCATAGCGCATCTCATCGACAAGCAAAAGTTCGTCGCGAACGATGGAAATATCGGCGTAACCGGATCACCAATTGACAATCCAGTTCCGCCTAGCAATGGTGGACTGCCCTCCCCGAACCCGTGTGCCTGGGACTCATCCTTTCCGGAATCAGGCGCGGGGTGTGTCGTTGGGGGCGTTGGCGGAGTCGCATACCATCTCGCTTCTGCAGCAGGTGTAAACTATGCTTGGCAGCCAGCTCAGGGTAGTCCCGATTTCTGCGCGGCCGCGCAACACTTTGTCAACGCGGGAATTGCATCAGGCAAGGACCCGTCCACGTGTGTACTCACTGGGATCTCAAGCCTTGCCTCCTCTCACACTGTCAACTTCTTCGTACGAAGCGATGATCCTGCACGCCTAGACTTGGGCGACAGTCTCGCTCAGGAAATCTGCGCTCTCTTCGGACAGGGTTTCATCACTTCTTGCTCGCCGTATCTACAGACGGTCACAGGGCCGATAACGGCTTTCCCGGGCTTCACAACCTCGACCAACAGCGTCAACTTGAGCTGGGGCATGTATACGGCAGGCTTTCTCGGTGTCTACCCATTCGACACAAGCCTCTACTTCGAATACAACAGCAGATTCGTCTCCGGGATAGCGTCCATTCAGTCCCCGACAGGACGATGCTCCACTGCCTCGGTCCCGACGAACAGCGCTAACAACTACCTCTATCTCTGCAACAACGCCTACGACAACATGACCGCCCGGATGGAGTTCGCTCCCTGCATAACAGCCCTTGGAGACCCGGCGCCTGGATCCACGAACAACGGACCCGGCGGCCAGTGTTCAGGCACGACACAGCTCTCGGCCGTGAGCGCGGGCGTACAAGCGGAAAACGTCTACGGACAGGGAGCCTACACAATCCCCGTATTCACAACCAGCCAGCAGTACGCGTATCTAAACGGCTGGAGCCGAGCGATAAACAATGACGGAGCAGGGATTCCAAATCTTTTCACTTGGCTAAACGCGCGCAACCCGGCGCCCTCCCAGACCGGGACGATCCGACAGGGCTTCAAACAGACCACCAGTAGCCTCAACCCATACATTGCCAGCACAGCCTGGGACTTTTACATCATAGGCAACATATACGATACGCTTACGATACCAAACCCTCTGTCGAACGAGCAGATCGTAGACTGGATGATCGTCGGTGTTCAGCCGCTCGCCAACTCCAACCTGGGATACACCCCTCCTGCCGGCACAGTACTCAGCTACCGTTTCACCCTCCGTGGCGACAACTTCTGGCAGGATGGGAGACAGGTCACGCCTTGGGATGTAAAGTTCGCAATGCTCACTCTGAAAGCCACCGGTGCATTCCAGGGTAGCGTGCTGGAACCGATGGTGGGAGTAACCATCATCCATCAGCGCCAGTTTGATGTCAACCTGAACCAAGTCGGACCGTTCACACTCGCAACAATTACGACCATCACCATGATACCGGGCCACTACTGGTCGACCTGCTCGGGGAGCTTATGGGACAGTTATGTCGCGACTGGAAGCGTTCCGGATAGTTGCATGCAAGCGGACCCGAACAAGATCACGCCCACTTATGATCCGTTAGCCAATGGAATACTAATCGGATCTGGACCTTGGGAGTGTAAGAGCGGGACCGGGGTGGTTGGGGGAGGATGCTCCTCGACAGGATTCATGAACCCGCCACCAGGTCAGAGCTACATACTTACCCGATACGGTAAGGGATTTGCGCCTGCCTCCAGCACCAGCGGAATCTACTTCCGCAGCAGCGGTAACCTCGCACTCTACATATGGACACAGGAGAATGATGCTAATCCACTTCAGCCAGTCAGCGCAGTCTCCCTCTGCTTCGGTCAACCTGTATCCAACGGGTCATGCACCCACTGGCAGCACGGTATCGGAGCATCAGCAACCGGGGTCGTTGGCATCAACCAGGTCTCTGCTGTCGAGCTTCGCTACAACCTCAACTGGATCGCGCCCTTCGAATGGGCATCCGCTCCTCCGCTCGGAATCGGAGCCCTACCTCCAGTCCTCTACGAAGGATCGGTAACTCTCAACCCGTGCAGCGTTCAGCCTACTACAGGATACGACTGCTAAACTGACGAGGCTCGCTGTTCGCATCATCAGAGGATGACCGAGGACTATTCCGGATAACCTTTTAAAACGCTAGCAGCCCTGAAAATCTAAACACGAAGGACAGACGATAATTCGGTTGAACCAGAAGAGCGTTTTTCAACTCCTCGCAATAGCTCTGTTAGTAACGCTCGGACTCAACACCACATCTATCTGGCTGCCGACAATTCAGCCTGTACACGCCCAGGGCTTCCCGGCTTCAATCTTCGTAGACCCTCAGAACGTAACCGACCCAACAAAAATCGTTGATTCCAGCGTCTCCATGGGAGTGAGCGTTTCGGAGGCGCCATCTCTCAACGCGTTCAGCGTGATATTATTCTACAATACAACAGTGTTCCGGCATTGTAAACAACTCAGCAGCGGGATGATAATCAATTGTCCCGCTGTCGACTATTCGGGCAATGCGCTAGGAAGCGATGCGACGACTGTTCTTTTCTGTATAGACGGCTTCAAACAGTCCGCGAGCGTAGCAGATTGTCCTTTGACAAATCACGTGGGAGTCATCTCGCTTTCTCTTGTGATAAATGGTAGAGTGACTGACCCTGTCCTGTTAGGCTCGCTCTTCAGAATCACGTTCACGGTAGCATCGCTCGGATTTGCACAACTACACCTGTACAACGCGACTCTATTTACCGCCACTTCGACAACGGCCACTCCCACTAACGTTCAACACCTCTCGACCCAGGACGGCTACTTTACCAATGTTGATTGTCCAGTTGGTAGCGGCAAAGCATGCAGGCCGCCCACTGTCAGGGTGAGCTATTCTCCAAATCCGGCCCCCAAGAACACGCCCGTAACCTTCAACGCGACTGTCACAGAGAACAATATTAAAGCCGCGCCTCTAGCTTACACTTGGGACTGGGGAGATGGAACCCAGCCGGATGTCCAGAGTCGTTCCTCCACGAACCCATTTGGCACAATTGAATTCCATGTGTTCCAGGCCACGTCGCTCGGCAGATCGAGTCAATGCGTCGGCCTGGGCCTATGCGCTGTTAGTCTGACAGTCTATGATAATGAGACAGTTTCTTGGACGACGACAATTCTGGTTAACATACTGAACATTTACACCAAACTTACTGTGGACGTCGCGATCAAAGTCCAGAACGCCATCGCGTTTAGCACAGTGCCTAACGTGGTTCCAGGAACACCCGTGCATATCACAGCCTACATAACAAATGTCAGCAATATCGTCGAGAACGCCACGCTGACCATAAACCTAGAAAATACCAAGCTTCTTGGTTCAGGCAACTTCAGTCTTCCATCGGTGGGTGGAACCAGATCCTTGAACGCGACGTGGGATACAACAAACTATGCTCCGCGAGCGTACCAGATCATTGTTCGTATTAGCTCAGTCGTTTCTGCCAAGCCCGTGGCCGGAAGTTTGCTCAGGACTCAAAACGACACTTCACGGAACGTCGAATCACAATTTGTTGTCCTAGTCCCCTCCTTGGTCGCCGGGTCGTTCAGCCTCGGTCTTCTCCAGACAACCGGTCTCGCAATCGTAATCCTGGCTGCAATCGCGGCCGGAATTGCCCGGTTCGTTAGAAAGCCGAGCTATATGGAGGAACCGCTTTAACATGAGAGTAGCAGCATGCGGACAGGGAATGTTAGGGTATTCTGTAAATATCTGGATCATGCTCTGGATTTACCCTGAATCCGCGAAGGGGATAATCTTTTAAGTGTAGGAGCCCGGAAAACTCTTTCGGGAAAAATTGAGAACAATACAAACAGTCAAACTACTAACAGTCTTCGCTATCGCATTCTCTCTCGCTAGCATAACAGGTGCAACATCAGGCAACTTCCAGCTTCCAGCCATCCAGCTAGGCCACGCTAACACTGCACCATGTCCCGTACTAGGCTCTTCGGGATCATGTTCAGAGCTTTGGACCCCTGCAGGCCCAGCAATGAACACACTCGTCGAAAACATATTCAACGACGAAACGGCCGAGTATGTGAACCTCCAGTCAGCCACTCCAAGCATTGACTTGACAGACTGGGAGTGCGCCGGAACCCCAAGCAGTGGAACTTGCGGAGCATTGACCTCTAGCGCAAACTTCCTTGTAACTTCACCTCTCGCATCGGTGGGTTAC
>Ga0209470_1003019_pt1 | contig 11729 bp, 9 predicted proteins | sample GraSoiAngelo_125_FD_185882 | JGI IMG/M metagenome (GOLD analysis project Ga0209470, IMG submission 185882) | Grasslands soil microbial communities from the Angelo Coastal Reserve, California, USA - 14_0927_05_40cm (SPAdes) (version 2) | ecosystem: Environmental > Terrestrial > Soil > Grasslands ... | reverse complement strand
AAGGCAGCAAAACTTTCGCCGTAATGAAGGCGGAGAATGGTTAGACGCCATCAGCCTTTTCGGCTGCCGACGATCAAAAGGATTATTCCACCGGCGAGACAAATTCCGCTCGCGATCGGCGGAAAATCGATTCCGTGACTCTCCTTGTGAGTAATTTCAAGTGGGCCTAGTTGCGCGTCTTTCTTCTCTGTCGTCCAACCCAGACCGCCGTAAGCAAAGCCGATGATGCCGATGATGATAAGAATAATGCCGACGATCGCGGCCGGTTTCATTGCAGTCAGCTTACAACGGGCGGCGACCTTGGATCAAATTGATAATCAGCACTACAATCGCAATGACGAGCAGGATATGAATGAATCCGCCCAAAGTGTAGGAGCTGACCAATCCAAGCAGCCAGAGCACAAGCAAGATTACAAATATTGTCCAGAGCATAGGGTTCCTTTCGGTTGAGTCTTACCTTGCTTCGTGCCGGACGGTTCCGTTGCGCTTATCGGGTCAAAAATTTCTACCTACCGCCGAGAAATCCTCTGGAGCCACCGCCGTGTGGTCGTCAGGCCAAAACTAAAGCTTGTTAGGGGATGGCTCACAGAGTCGTGGCTACGACAACTTGTCCACGACTGATCTCAAATTCCAGCCGTTTGCTTCAAGCATGTTACGCGCGGAGTCGTAATCGCAGCTTGCCAACTCGGCGACCACTCGAACGGCGCGATCGCGTAGTTTCCCGCTGGATGTATGAAGATCGGTCATCAAGTTGCCGCGCACTTTGCCGAGCGCGACCATCGCGCCGGTACTGATGATGTTCAGCGCAACTTTCGTCACCGTGCCTGCCTTCAACCTTGTTGATCCGGTGAGAAGTTCCGGTCCGACCGCGAGTTTAATTACAAAATCGACAACCACATTCTCTTGTGCATCGGACGCAGTCCCATCCTCTGCGGGCGACACGCCTGCCACAACAGCGCTCGCTACCGGATTGCACGTGAGCAGAATCGTCTTTGCGCCTAACGACTTTGCCCGCGCCAGCGCACCGAGAACAAAAGGCGTTCGTCCGCTGGCGGTGATACCAATCACAGCATCGCTATTTTTAATTCCCCTTTCATCCACGGCCAACGCGCCGGCGCTTTCCGCGTCTTCCGTACCTTCGACACTGCGATAAAGCGCAGTCACACCGCCAGCGATCAGTCCCTGCACAAGATCAGGCGACGCGCCAAAGGTCGGCGGGATCTCGCTCGCATCCAAGACCCCAATGCGCCCGCTGCTCCCAGCTCCGATATAAGACAGCCGGCCACCATTTCGCAGCGATTCAGTCACAATTTCAACCGCCCGGACAAGGTCAGCTGTCACGTCGCGCAATGCTTCTTGAACAAACTTTTCCTCCTCGATAAAAAGTTCGACTAGTTCGCGCGGACTCAGCTTCTCCAGATTCTCCGAGCGCGGATTGCGCTGTTCGGTCAACACCGCAGCCAGACCGTCGATTTGGTTCTCGGAGAGCTTTGCCTGAAAAGTAACGTGACCATGCACCTCCGCTGCGAGCCATGCGGCCCCAAGCTCAGGGGGGCGTTCCGCGATTGCCACGCGAGCATCAGGAAGATTCTTTTTCAGTCTGCGCCGAAACGCGTGCGTATAAATTGAGTCACGGTAAAACAGCCCCCCAATCAGCACGACTCGTGGTGCAAGGAGATGCAGAGCAGATGCGACGGCCTCGGTGTATTCACAGAGGACACGCGTGCCTTCTTCGATGATTTCCATCATCCGCGCATCACTCTCCGTTGCGGCTTCAAAGATCACCGGCGCCAGCATCGCGATTTCCATTTTGTCCGCCGTTTGCACCCAGCGAACCAGTTCATCGAGATTGTTCAACGAAAGCGCGTGCAGGACTTTCGCACTGAACTGCATCTGGCCGCGATGCAAATCGTGTTCACGCAAGATCAGGCGGAGCGCCTGAATGGAAAGAAAATAACCGCCCCCAGCGTCGCCCAAAATATGACCCCAGCCGCCGGCTCTCTTGATTTGATCGCCACGGCGCCCAGTGACAGATGATCCGCTGCCAGCGTTGACGACGATACCATCCCCGTGATCGAGCGCCGTTGCGAGACCAGAGTCGCGGTCGCTGCCCGTGACGATTTTGGCGTTTGGCCAGAGCTCGAGACAGATTTGCTTGAGCAAAGCGCGATCTCCCTCTGTGGCGCAACCGGCAAGAAAGACTCCCGCGCGATCGATTTGCTTTGGCAGCTCAGCAAGAATCACGCGCAGCCGCTCGGGCGTGGTGAGCCGGAAGTTCGATGGGGGTAGTCTCCCCTGCTCGATAACGCGAAATTCCCGGTTCGATGCGTCCCCTAGGGCTACCGTTTCTACAAGCACCCAGGCGGTTTTAGTTCCGCCGCCTTCGATCCCGAGAATGCGCTCGCCTGCGCTCACAACCTAATTGTAGCGCAGGCGCTCCATCTCCTGCGAGTTTGTTTCTCAGAGCGCAACAAAGTGCTTGCCCCTTGACTTGGGCGGACTTGAGGCCGTTCCGCCTCTCTGAAGACGATACCAACGCGTTGCACCGTTGCTGAGATTTTGTGTGCCAGTATCATGCAGAATGGCAATCGACGAGAAGCAAGCCGCAAAGCGTATCGAGCAGCTTCGACATGAGATCCGCCGGCACGACCGTCTCTACTACGACGAAGCTGCGCCGATAATCAGCGATCGCGAATACGACCGGCTTTACAAGGAACTCATCGATCTCGAGACGCAATTCCCTGATCTTGTCAGGCCGGACTCCCCCACTCAGCGTGTTGGCGGAAAACCGTTGCAAGCGTTCGAGCAGGTCTCGCATCTCATCCCAATGCTCAGCCTGGACAACACGTACTCAGAAGACGAAGTGAAAAACTTTTATGCCCGCATCCGGCGCCTCTTGCCGAACGAAAAAATCGCGGTGGTGATCGAGCCAAAAGTGGACGGCGTTGCGGTTCCGCTCGCCTATCGAGCGGCGATTCGGTTGTACCCGCATTCGTTCCGACGCGAATTCGGAGCCGATCTCGACCAGGCGTTCCGCGACCTTCGCCACGAGCACGGCGCCTTCGCGACATGGCGCCGAAACTTCTGGAGGTGCGCGGCGAAGTTTACATGGACAGACAAGGTTTCGAAAAACTTAATGAGGAACGCAAGAAGCAAGGTCTTCCTCTTTTCGCAAATCCCCGCAACGCTGCGGCGGGTTCGCTCAAGCAACTCGACCCAAAGATCGTGGCGAAACGGCCGCTCGGAGTCGTGTTTTACGGAACCGGAGCAATCGAAGGAGTGGATGTCGATCTTCACTCCGAAGTTTTTTCGCTGCTGAAGAAGCTTGGCTTGCCAGTCACCGAGCGCTGGTGGGTGGCCAAGTCAGTCGAGGAAATTTTGGACGCGATTCACGAGCTGGACGGCATCCGTCACAAGTTTGCTTATCAAACTGATGGCGCGGTGTTGAAAGTCGATGCGTTCGAACAACGCGAGCGGCTCGGCTTCACAGCCAAATCGCCGCGCTGGGCGATTGCCTACAAATACGAAGCGGAGCGGGTGGAGACACGTCTGCTCAACATCGTGATCCAAGTTGGTCGCACTGGAATCTTAACGCCAGTTGCTGTGCTCGAACCGGTGCTCGTTAGCGGAAGCACCGTTGGGCGCGCAACATTGCACAATGAGGACGAAATCAAGCGCAAAGACATCCGGATCGGCGACACAGTCGTGATCGAAAAAGCCGGCGAAGTAATTCCCGCCGTAGTTGCCGTTGTGAAATCCAAGCGCCCGCGCGACGCGAAGCCGTTTGATTTTTCCGAGCATCTTCACGGCAAGTGCCCGGTATGCGGCGAACGGGTCCGACGCGACCCACAGTTCGTCGCCTGGCGCTGCGAAAATATCCAGTGCCCGGCGCAGACGACGCGACGCGTCGAGTTCTTCGCTGCCCGAGGCGCGCTCGATATCGAAAGCGTCGGCGGAATTGTGGCCGACAAACTGGTCGAACGCGGTCTGGTCCGCGAACCGCTCGATCTTTTCGAATTGAAAAGTGAGCAGCTCGCCAAATTGAACCTGGGCACTCAAGACGCGCCACGCGTTTTCGGCGAGAAAAACGCGAAGAAAGCGATTCAAGCGATCAAGCGCGCCCGAACCTTGCCACTTTCGAGGTGGCTCTTCGCTCTCGCGATTCCTGATGTTGGAAAGACCACCGCAACGCAGCTCGCCCGTTTTCACGACAACATCGATGAAGTAGCCCATTCGCAATTGCTCCGTGATGTTTTGGATTACCACGAAAAGCGGGAACACAAACAAGACGCGAAAGAAATCGCCGAGCGGCTAATTAAAGCTGGTTTCGCGAAGCAATCGAAGAGCAAAGCCGAAAAGAAGCACGGCATTGTCACCGAGGTAGGCCCGGCAGTCGCACAAAGCGTTCTAGATTTCTTCGCCTCGGCGATCGGCCGGAAAATTCTGCAACGGCTAAAGCAATTGGGAATTACGCCGAAGAGCGAAAGAGCCTCGGTGAAAAAAGCGGCGGAACTACCGCTGGACCCGCGAAGAAGCAACGCAGAAGATCGAAGCACTGGGCGGACGCGTCAGTAGCAGCGTGAGCAAGAAAACCGATTACGTGCTCGCGGGCGCCCAGCCAGGGAGCAAGTTCGACAAGGCGAAACAGCTCGGCATTCGTATTTTCGACGAAGCAGAGTTTCGGAAAATGTTGGCGCGCTGAACGCGTCTTGGCACTAAGGCGTGCGCTGCGCCTCGGAATCGAGCTTGAGCGGAATCGCCTGATTAATCGTCGGCGAGGCAGGCGAAGCGATTAATACTCCGTGCTGACTGGCTGGATGAAACCCGGCCCGCACGTTAAAGGTCAGCTTTTGATTCCCACGCAACACGGTGATCGGGACGACGTCGCCGGCAGTGATGAAAAATGAGGCATCCAGTACATCTTCAGGTTCAGTGACTTTTTTCCGTCCTACTTGCAGGAGAATGTCGCCTGGTTTTATCCCGGAACCGGCCGCTGGAGTCCCTTCCATGATCTGCGTCATTTCCGCTCGTGAGCCTTCCACTGGCTTCGGCGCCTCGGAAACATTGATGCCGACCCACCCGTGCCTGGCCTCGCCAAAACGGACAAAGTCGCCGCGGATTTTCTCTGCCGCTTCGATTGGAACGGCATAACACGCCGAATTGTTTTCGAGACTACTGACGACGATGCCAACCACTTCGCCCCTCATGTTAAGTAATGGCGCGCCCGCCTCTCCGCGCTGCGTCGGCAGATTCAGACGCAAGTGCGTAGTCGAAAAATAGCGGCCCAGATATTTGTGGTCGAACCCCGCGACCATTCCGAAATTCGGCGTTTCCGGCAAATCCAATGGATAACCAATGGCGACGACTGGGGTTGCCACCTCCAGTTCCTCCGATTTTCCGATCGTCATCGCGGGAGTTACGGCGTCTATTTTCAACATCGCCGTGCCGCTGCGGATATCCGCCAAAAGCTGGCGGGCTGGATATTTCTTGCCGTTAAATTCAATTGTGAAATTTCCCGCTTCACCGCCAACGGTGTATGCTGTGTAAAGCGTTCCTGTAGGATCAATAAAGAATCCGGTGCCGGAAATCTCGCAGTGCTCATCGACACCGTGAATCTTGACCACGGCCTTGGCGGCATGCTCAAAGATCTCTTTAACCTGATGGCTAACTGCGGTGGCGGATTGCTCTTGAGCGTAAACCAAGGGGACCGTCGCGAAGAAAAGGCTGAACGCGAGGCCGAGGCTGAATATCGGCCTGAACTGAAACCGGAAAGGGAACTCCGGCGCGCGACTAAAATCTGAAAGTCGGCTCATAACTCACGGGGACGCTATCGAGCACGTAGCGTGGCGGGACGGCGGCTCGGTGAGTCTGGGCGCTTTCATCAAAACTGTGAAGCGGCTGCGTCCTGAAAATCCGCGTGGCGACCGGAGATGCAAGAGTCAATTCTCCATCGGCATCCGCTGGCGCAGATAAGGCCGGCGGACTTTGGAGAGCGACCTGAGCAGTCTCCGGTTCCTGATAAATCTTCAATGAAATGACTGCGGCACAAACCACGACCGCGGCGATGGCCGCTGGATAAGATGCCAGAGAACGAACATCCAGTCGCAACATGAAGTCGTGAGCGCGTTCCAAGCAGATCCGCCAAAGCGGCTGCCGGAGTAATTCATCGCGCTGCCGGCGATGAAATTCGTGCAGAAAATTTTCGAAATAACCAGGCGGCGGTTGCTCGAAGCGCTTCAACCGAAGCAACCTCGCGATTTCGTTGTCGTTAAATTCGTTCATTGCAGCAGGGGCTAAGAAACAGGATTTTTCCGAAATTCGTCGAGATAATTTTGCAGCTGCCGATTCGCGTAGAAGAGCCTCGAACGTACCGTTCCCTCCGAAACGCGCAAGATTTTACTGATCTCCGCGTGGGGCATCCCTTGAACATGAAACATGGTGACCACGGCTCTGTGTTCATCAGACAATTTCATCATGGCCTCGTTCAATCTTCGCTGCAGTTCAGACAGGTCCGCTTCCCGCACTGGACTGCTCGTCGCCGTCGCTTCCAGAAATTCCCTGTCGTTTTGAATGCTCGCATCCACGTCATCCAGGCTCAGTTGAAAACGGCGGCCGCGTTTCTTGAGAAAATTCAGCGTCATATTCACCGCGATGGAATGGATCCACGTGTAAAAGGACGATTTGCCACGAAAACCGCGGATCGCTTTGTAGGCTTTGGAAAAAATATCCTGCAAAAGATCATTCGTGTCCTCGTGATTGGACGTCATGTTGTAAACCAAGCCGTAAAGGCGCGGCGTGTATTTGATAACGAGGTGATCGAACGCGCTGGCATCGCCTGATTGCGTACGCCTCACCAACTCCTGGTCTTCTTCGGTTTTCGGTTGGTCCATTGCCTGACGCTTAGACTTAGCACGAGTGCCGAGACCGGACGATAACAAATCGGAAATCCGGCGAGCAGGTTCGCCCCAGCGAATCCGCCCGGTGCCGGACAACGCGGCGGAAGGATTCATCTTCTTCAACGGCGCGATCGATTAGCGCCGATCGCGGATCGACAGCAGCCAGAGCAAGTTGCCCAACGCCGCGATAAATGCTGCCACGTAAGTGAGCGCGGCCGCGTTCAGCACGCTGTTCACACCGGCAACTTCGCGACCCGCCTGCACGATTCCCATTTGCTGCAAAATGATTTTTGCGCGCCGCGAGGCGTCGAACTCCACCGGCAGTGTGATCAACTGGAAGACGAGTAGAATCAGATAACAATAAATGCCGAGCGTAATCAGACCGGTGAGGTGAAAAAACAGCCCGCCGATGATCACAAAGGGCAGCATTTGCGATGCGATCATTGTCACCGGCACAATCGCCATGCGCGCTTTGAGCGGCGCGTAAGCTTTGGCGTGTTGAATAGCGTGACCGGTCTCATGCGCCGCGATGCCGAGTGCTGCGACCGAGGGCGTATGATAAACATTGCTCGAAAGGCAAAGTTTTTTGCTGGTCGGGTCGTAATGATCACCGAGAAAATCGTTCGTCTCGACAACATTCACATCGTGAATTTGTGCCGCCTGTAGGATTTCGCGGGCGCACTCGGCGCCAGTAATGTTTGAGCTGGCCCGCACCTCGCCCCATTTTCGGAACGCGCTGCTCACCCGAATCTGCGCCCAAATCCCAATGATCAACGGCACACCTATATAAAGCAGCCAACTGGAACCGCCGAAACCGTAAGGATAAAACATAGTTGCTTTAATTTAATGCTTCCAAGCCAATTGTCACTTTACCGCTGGAACAATTAGACGCGTGATAATGCACTTCGTTCAAGGAGCGGCCGTTTCCCAACCGCCTATTTTGGTAGGGACATCGCGCTGCGATGTCCGATCGGCGCAGCGCGCCGACCCTACCAATTACCACTAAATCTCCAACTGCTTCGGAAACCGCGACAGAATTCTGCAACCGGTTTTCGTAACCAACACCACGTCTTCCAAACGCGTGCCGCCCAATCCGGGATAGTACAATCCGGGCTCAACCGTTAGTACTTGTCGATCTTTCAGCGTGACTTTTTGCAACCGTGGATGCTCGTGGATCTCGAGCCCAAGCCCATGGCCTGTCCCATGAAAGAATCCAACTCGCCGGCCTTTGCGCACCTCCGTCGGAAAACCACGCTCTGCAAAGAATTCCTGAATTGTTTTATGAATCGTCATCCCATCGATTCCCGCCTTGATCTTCTTCAAAGCAAGCGCTTGCCCGGCTTTCACCGTCTCCCAAAGTCTTCGCTGCGCTTGGCTCGCGCGCCCGCGCAACACGGTGCGAGTCATGTCACCGAAGTACCCGGTCTTCGCGTCGCGCGGAAAAACGTCAAGAATGATCAGCGAGTTCGCGTAGAGCGGACCAAAGCCGCGCTCGTGCGGATCGCACCCCTGATCGCCGCCGGCAACAATTGTTCCAGTCGGGATTCCACCGGCGCGCAAGATTGCCGAATCGATTTGGGCGCGCAGCACTTCCGAGGTCAGCGTTTTGCCGCGCCAGCGTAATCGCTTTCCAGCACCAGGCTTGGATCTTTTCAAAATGTCGACCGCACGTTCGAGGCCTTCTTCGGTAATTCGCAGGGCGTGGCTCATCATCTCGATTTCCTTGTTCGATTTCGCTTCGCGTTCCGGCCAGAAAAAGCCGTTCGTCGCGCAAACACGGATTTTATTCGCGGCGAGTTCCTCGGCGTAGCGAAGCGGAAAATTGGCCGGAACGACTGTCGATTTTACACCGCGTTTTCGAAGAAAATGAGCGAGGACTTTCTCATAGGACGGCGTCTTCTTTGATTTTCCCTGCACTTCGCGTTCGAGCTCACTGAACATGACAAATTCGTCTGCATTCGCCTGCTTGCGGCCTCGATCGATTTCCAAATCGCTTAAGACGAGCGTGCGCTTGCCGTTTCGCTCGAGAAAAATGAATGCATCGGGCGCCCAAAACCTTGTCGCGTACAGCATATCTGGGTCGGTGTCGCTTGCGGCAACAATCAGGCGCGTTTTCGGATTTCGGATTTTCATCTAGCTCCTTCGCACCTCGAGTTGTTTTCGCAAGATCCAATGGAGCAGTGTGAGTAATCCAAGTGTCGATATAATCAGAACGGTCGTGTTGAAAGCAAACACGCCGACCTTAATCCCGAAATAACGTTTCTGTGCGCCAAAGAAGACGTTCGGCCGATTGCCGCGACGATAATCGCTTTGCTCCATCTCGGCGTTTGAGATCAGATCGGAGACCTTCTGATTAACATAAATTTGCTCGGCTGTAATCGGGCCAGTCGCGTTCTTGAAAAGGGCACGGTCGAATGGCCGCTTGCGATCCAGGATCTGATCAACCAACCCGAGATAATGATCCAGCGCGTGGGGGGATTTTGCCTCCAGCCCGGAAAGCAAAGCGAGCGTTTCCTTCAGATCCTCCAGCCGCTTCCTGTCTATGGGAGTCTGGTCACGCTTCGCCACAATGCGGTCGATTTCGCGCTGCGTTCGGTCCTGCCGCTGCGTCAATGGATTGAGCTTGGCTTGCGCGACAATCATCTCTTCGTACGACCAGCGCATGGCGATGAATTGACAGACAAATGGCACCTCAAGCTTGCTCCCCATTTTCTTTTCCTGCTCTTTGCTGGGATGCTCAGTGAACCAATGCGAGAGCGCGTAGAGGAGAGCGAGGTTCCGGTTCATGTCTTCGTATTTGATGAGCGCCCCACCCATGATGATCTGCGGAATCAACACCAGCGGGACGATGTTGGCCGCCGTTTTCGGATCGGCGACGAGCGAAGAGATAAGCAGACCAAGCGACACGCCGCCCATTGCCGTCATGAGCATGATTCCCAGGTAAATCCAAAACATCCCGCGGATTTGCAGGACGTAATTACCGATCAGGACAAAAAGGATGCACTGAATCAGCGCAAATACCCCAAGGGTGAGCGTTTTTGAAATTACGTAGTACGACAGGCGAACATTGACATTGCGCTCGCGTTGCAGCACGGCTCGGTCGCGGATGATATCATCGGCGCTGTTGGTCAGCCCAAGAAACATCGCTACAATCAGGCCGAGGAATAAAAATGTCGGGATATGGTATGCGGACGCGAAATCGTATCCGCCACTTTCTGAATAGCGCAGGAGGGTCGCGATGAGCAACGCCAGCACAGGAGAAACACCGATCGTGATGACAAGGTTGGCGCGATTGCGCAGTTTGCTTATGAATGTGCGGCGCAAAAGCGTGCGAAGTTGCGTCCATTCGTCGTGCCACCTGAGTGGCAGACGCTTCTTCTCAACTGGGGCGACGGGAAGCGGCGCGGCCGCTTCTTTGCGCAGCGAAACTTGCTTGACATCCTGGATCAACCGGAACGCCTCGTACTTGTCGCGCCAGAATTCGGGGGAGTAACGGCGAGCCGCGACCAGCTGCCCGCGACTGTTTTCCTCGTAAATAACGTCACCGCTTAGATCCCGCAGCGGTGTCTCAAGCACGTCAAAAATGAACTCAGGACGTGTTGTTCCACAGGATGGACACGCACCCAGTTCGGCGCCGAATTGATGCTGGTGTTCCGCTTCGGCAAAATAGCGAAGCATGTCTGAAGGTGTTCCAAAGAAAACGAGCCGTCCCCCCTTATCGAGCAGGATCGCTTTATGGAACATCTGGAAGATCTTCGAACTTGGCTGGTGAATAGTGACAATGATGATCTTGTTGTGCGCCATCCCCCGGATGATCTCCATGACATGCTCGGAATCCTTTGAGGAAAGGCCCGACGTTGGTTCGTCGAAAAGATAAACGTCCGACATGCCGATCATATCGAGCCCGATGTTGAGGCGTTTACGCTCGCCCCCGCTCAGGAGCTTCTTCTCTGGGCTGCCGACCACGGCATCGCGGCGCTCGCCCAAACCAAGCTCGATTAGTTTTGCGTCCAGGCGCCGCGTTCGGTCGCGCCGCGAGAGATGGGGCGAACGGATCGAAGCCGCAAACAGCAGATTTTCGCCGATCGTGAGGTGCTCATCGAAGGCGTCTTCCTGCGGCATATAACTGATGTAGCGCTTGAGCGCGTCGAGGTTCGGATAAAGCGATTGTCCGTTCAGGATGACCTCGCCGCTGGTAGGCTGAAGTTGTCCCGCCAGCACTTTTAAGAGCGTGCTTTTTCCCGAACCGCTCGCGCCCATCACGCAAACGAGCTCGCCACGAGTAACGCTAAACGAATTTCCTTCGAGCCCGACCTCCCCGTTGCTAAACCGATGCGTGACCTCGTTCACTTCGAGGGTGCGAATGATATTGCGCTCTTCCTCGATGATACGCTCCGTGAAGTTGCACCGGAGAAATTGCCCGATGTCGATTCGAATGGTATCGCCGTCTTTGAGCGGAGCAGTCGTGCGCACGGAAGTGTCACCCACAAGGATCGGACGGTCGGCTTCAATTACTTCCAAGAGGCCCACTCGCTGGTCGTAATCGCAAAAAATCTTCAGCAACACGTCGCCGCTCGTACCCGGGGAAAGCAGAATATCGCCCGCTTCCAGCCGGCTTGGGTCATTCGAAACTAAATATTCGGATTTGGACGCCTTAAGTTGAAACCGACCACCTAATGCGCGAGCGCGCCGGCGCAGATCCATCAAATCCATCTCGCTGTCGTTGTGGAAAATGATCTTATCTTCCAAGGTCGCTTCGACCGGCGTGCCGGCCTTTAATTTCAGCCCATTGAGCTCAGCATCGACATCGCGCAACGCTTTCACGCGCACCTT
>Ga0209470_1003017_pt1 | contig 11737 bp, 7 predicted proteins | sample GraSoiAngelo_125_FD_185882 | JGI IMG/M metagenome (GOLD analysis project Ga0209470, IMG submission 185882) | Grasslands soil microbial communities from the Angelo Coastal Reserve, California, USA - 14_0927_05_40cm (SPAdes) (version 2) | ecosystem: Environmental > Terrestrial > Soil > Grasslands ... | reverse complement strand
AAGGGACGTTGATTCATCATGAATCGCGCCCGGAAAATTATCGGCGCACGTTCGAGATCGATCCGTCGATCGATGCTGACAAAATCAGCGCAAAGATCCATCAGGGCCTTGTGACTTTGACATTGCCCAAGGAGGAGCACGTCAAGCCGCGCAAGATTGCTGTTTCGTAAACTCCAGTTTCCTGGGAAATCAAAGGCCGCGAAGTAGAAGTTCGCGGCCTTTTAATTTGCAAACTTAGCGGCCCCTCTTGCTGTTTTGCCTTTCGGAGCGAAATCGAGGAGTCTCTTGTTATTACGTCGCACTACGATGAGAGGTATTTTCGACGGACAGGCGGCTAATTAATTGTCCATCTTAGCTTTTCCGCTTGGCGAATTGCCGGCGTGGAAGTAATTACAGTCACCTGAATATGGCGACCAAAACCGAAGAAAAAACAGGCGCAGACAAACTTACCGCGGCGCGAAACAAGAACCTCGATCTGGCGATTCAACAGATAGCCAAAGACTACGGTGAAGGCGCGATCATGCGCCTTGGCGACGACAAAATTGTCGATATCGATGTCATCCCCACCGGCAACATTTTGATCGATCGCGCGCTCGGCGTAGGCGGATTTCCAAGGGGCCGGGTGGTAGAAGTTTTCGGTCCCGAATCGTCCGGAAAAACGACACTTACCCTGACGGTGATTGCCCAGGCGCAAAAGCGGGTCGGACTTGCTGCCTTTATTGACGTCGAGCACGCGCTTGATCCTGCGTACGCGAAAAGGCTCGGTGTGAATCTTGACGATTTGCTCGTTTCTCAACCAAGCTCCGGCGAGGAGGCGCTGCGGATTTGTGAAACCCTCGTGCGCTCCAACGCCCTGGACGTAATTGTGGTCGATTCGGTGGCTGCACTGGTCACCAGAGCGGAACTTGAGGGCGAGATCGGGGATGCCACAGTCGGTGCGCAAGCGCGACTCATGAGCGCGGCATTGCGCAAACTCACATCGCTTATTTCAAAGGCGCGGACCTGCTGCATTTTCACGAATCAAATCCGCGAAAAAATTGGCGTGATGTTTGGAAATCCGGAGACGACCCCCGGCGGAAGGGCCTTGAAATTCTATGCCAGTGTGCGCGTCGATATTCGACGCATCGGCGCGATCAAACAGACGGATGGCGTCGTCACAGGCAATCGCACCCGCATTAAGATCGTGAAGAACAAGGTCGCGCCGCCGTTTACCGAGGCCGAATTCGACATTATGTACAACGAGGGAATCTCCTCGACCGGCGCCCTTCTCGACCTTGCTTTGGAAAAACAAATCGTTGAGAAACGCGGTTCGTGGCTAAATTACAAGGGCACGCAACTGGCTCAGGGCCGAGATGCCGCGAAAGAAGTTTTGAAAAACGACAAGGCGCTCTACGAAGAAATTGAGGCTGCGGTCAAAGCAAAGCTGGACGAAGAGAAAAGCTAGCTGCCAGTCCGGCCAAGTCATAATTCTCGCGCAGTTCAGGCCGGATAACCTGACCGCTCAAAGCAAGTCAGGTTGCGCGAACGCATTTGCTTGGAATTAGGCAGCCAACGCAGCAGGGAATGAATCCAACTTCAGACGTAAAGGGTTTTGATTTTAGCTCTGTCGACTTCGTGTTTATTCGTGTTCATTGGTGGTTAGAAAATGATGACCTCGGCTGAGATTCGGCAATCATTCCTCGATTTCTTTCGCGAGAAAAAGCACACCATTGTGCCTTCGTCGTCTCTGCTGCCCGGCGCGCCGAATTTGCTTTTCACCAATGCCGGCATGAATCAGTTCGTGCCGATCTTTCTTGGCCAGCAAAAACCGTCGTGGAGTCCTGCGCGCGTGGCCGACACTCAGAAGTGCATTCGCGCTGGAGGCAAACATAACGATCTCGAAGATGTTGGGCTCGACACTTATCACCACACATTTTTCGAGATGCTCGGCAACTGGAGCTTCGGTGATTATTTCAAAAAAGAAGCGATCGAGTGGGCATGGGAACTACTCGTCGAGCGCTGGAAATTTCCGACGCAGCGCCTTTACACCACCGTTTACAAACCCGACGTCGGCGAACCGAGCGAGTTTGATCAGGAAGCATATGAGCATTGGGCCCGTCTTTTTCGTGAAGCCGAGCTCGACCCGGCTATTCACGTTCTCAATGGCGGCAAGGCCGACAATTTTTGGATGATGGGCGATACCGGTCCCTGCGGCCCGTGCTCGGAAGTCCATGTGGATCTCACAGCGGACGGCGACACACGCGGTGCGCTCGTGAACAAGGAAGACCCGCGTTGCATCGAGATTTGGAACCTGGTTTTCATCCAATTCAACGCGCAACCTGTAGCCGGGGGCGGTGACCCCGGCCGCGTCGAGTATGTCCCACTCGCGGCGCGTCACGTCGATACCGGGATGGGTTTCGAGCGCGTAACCGCAATTATGCAAGGCACAAAGGATTTCAGCGATTTCTGCGGAACTATTTCAAATTACGAGACCGATATTTTTCGCCCAATATTCGATGAGCTGGAAAAACTGAGCGGCAAGAAATACGCCAGCACACTTCCGAACGCGCAGGGGAGCACACCCGGCTCGGGTGTGGCGATCGGTGGCCCGCCGATCGAGCAAGTCGCAGCGAGCCGCGGCGACCAGCACGCCAGCGGCGTGCGCTCCCCAGAACAACTCCAGATCGACGTCGCTTTCCGCGTGATCGCCGATCACATCCGCGCTTTAAGCTTCGCCATCGCGGACGGAATTATCCCATCAAACGAAGGTCGCGGTTACGTTTTGCGTCGCATCCTTCGTCGTGCCGTCCGTTACAGTCGCACTCTCGGTTTTCACGAACCATTCTTCTTCAAACTTGTCGATGTGGTGGCGGAGACGATGGGCGACGTCTTTCCCGAAATCCGAGTGGAACAAGAAAGAATTAAAGAAGCCATTCGCCGCGAAGAGGAGTCGTTTAACACGACTCTGGACGAGGGAATTTCGGTGTTCCAGGGAGCGACGAGCTATCGCCAGGCGCTTCTAGCTTTAGCGAGACCATGGCGTGCCAAGCTCGAGTTGTTTCTACAAATGATTTCTTCGCTACCTGACGCAAGACGACCTTCTCGCTTCGTTCTACAGCGATTTGTCGAGCCGCTCGAACAGCTCAGTATGGATACGATGATGGCGGAACTCATGCATGCGCCAATCTTCAGAAGCGGGCTTAAAGCTGAGAGGCTTGCGCTTCAGGACGAGCAGAATCTGTACAGGGGAATCGTTCAACTGGAAGTGCTATGCAAGCACCTTACGAAACCCGATCTAATTGAATCTGAGTTCTTCGAGCGCTTCGAGCAATTGAAGGATATAGCCAGACGGTTGCTCAACCAAGTCGACCAAATGGACGCTACTGCGCGAATTTTCCCCGGCGGCGCGGCGTTCGTTCTGTACGACACTTATGGATTTCCACTGGATCTTACTGAACTGATGGGACGCGAGCGCGGACTTAGTGTCGATGTTTCCGGTTTCGAGAGATTAATGGAGCAGCAGCGCGAGCGTGCACGAGGGTCACAAAAAAAACAGAAGATCGAAGCCGACCTCCGATTCACGAGCGAGTTGGAAGCAAAGAAAATCTCTTCCACAAAGTTTCTGGGTTACGATCTTCTTGAGGCGGAAGCAGTCGTTGAAACCGTTCTCCCGGACAAGAAATCGGACGAACTAAATATCATTGTTGATTGCACGCCTTTTTACGCCGAGATGGGCGGTCAGGTGGGGGATCAAGGATTGCTGCACGTACCGGGACACGACTGGACTGAGGTCGGTCAATTGCGCGTGATCGATACGCAAAAACGCGGCGAAGTTTTCGTTCATCGCGCGGCGATTGTGGAGGGTCGCGCGCCGGAACCGGGCGAGGCGGTGCGCATCTCAGTAGATGCCGATCGACGCCGCGCGATTCAGGGGCATCATACGGTGACACATTTGTTGCACTGGGCGCTGCACGAAGTTGTGTCGCGTGATGCTTCGCAAAAGGGCAGCTACGTCGGTCCCGACAAATTGACGTTCGATTTTTCCAGCGCGGGATTGACGAAGCAGCAGGTGCGTGATGTTGAAAAATTAGTGAACGAAAAAATCGCGGCGAACGCACCGGTTTCGTGGACTGAAATTCCGTACGGAGAAGTGAAACAGCGAAAAGACATCATTCAATTTTTCGGCGAGAAATACGGCGATACAGTGCGTGTGCTGCAAATCGGCGGCGACCCTCGCGCGCTCAACGGTTACTCCATGGAACTCTGCGGGGGGACCCACGTCAGATCCACGGGTGAGATCGGCCCATTCCGAATCGTCAGGGAAGAGGCAATCGCTGCTGGGATCCGCCGGATCGAAGCGGTTGCCGGAGACGCGGCACGCAATTGGGCGAAGCAGGAAGCTGCGCGCCAGCAAGAGAAGTTTGAAGCGCTCGCGCGCAAGAAACCCGACATTGCAGTGCTGCCTTGCTTTGAAAGCAAAGCTGAGACCGCTGAAATGCTGCGACGGATCGATGCGCGTGCGGCGCATCTGGAAAAAGTAGATGTCGAGGTTCGCGAATGGGAAAAGAAACATGCGAAAGAAGCAGAAGCGCATTTGCGTGGCCACGCCGCGCAGATTGCGAACGAATTGGCGTCCTCTAACGTTGGCCTGAAATTCTGCGTAGCCAAAGTTCCGGATGCCGACGCGAAATTGCTGCAATCGGTCGCCGATGCGTTAAAGCAGAAATTTGACGCGCCGATCGTTCTTGCCGGAGCGAAAGAAAATACCGTGGCGCTTGTGGCCGTTGTTCCAAAGCAGCTGACTTCAAAATTTCAAGCGAACAAAATCATTCAGCAGGTCGCACCGATCGTCGGCGGCAAAGGCGGCGGCCGACCGGAAAATGCGCAGGGCGGCGGTACTGACGCAGCGAAAATCGACGAAGCGATGGCGAAAGCCCGCGAGCTTTTAAGTTAGCGCGCAATTATGGCGCTCGCGCTCGGTGTTCGCGCGCGTTTCACGAGCAGCTTCGCGTTTTTGCCGTCGAGCGACATTCGATAAAGGGACGGCTCGTTTTCGTTTTGCAGGATGCAAAGGAATTGGTCGTTGCTCAGCCAAAACGGCTCCCAAACGAAATCATTCTTGCCGGTAACGCGAACTGCTTTTTCGCTCGCGGGATCGAATTTGTAGATCGCCGGTTGTGGACCGTCCCAGTTTGCGCTCGTGCTCAGCTCCGCAATCGACATCCATCAACAGCGCCTTGCCATCGGGCGGAACACTGAGCCGATCGTTGCTGTTCATGCTGGCGTCGGTCAAAATTTTCGAGAGCTCCCATTTCTTCAAGACGTTTCCGTCCAAATCGATCTGGTAAAGATTTTCGAGATCGTGACAAAAAATCGATTTGCCATCGCGAGCCCATTCCGGCGCCCCGAACGCTTCGCTTTTCAATTCGGCATTTTTCACAAAACGAAAACCGGAACCATCGGCATTGGCCAAACCGAGATGCCACTCCTTTTCCGCCATGATGGAGAACGCGAGCTGCGTTCCGTCCGGCGACCAAACCGGCCCGAAGCAATTGTCGCTCGGAATATCTTTTATAACCGTAACCTTCCCGCTCGCCACATCTGCGACGGCTATGCGGCGCTCGGGACCGGGATTCTTCGCATCACCTTCGGTGTTGAACGCGATGCGCGTGCCGTCCGGCGAAATTTCGGGCAATGCGCCTGCGGCAATTTTTTTCGCGTGTTTGCCATCGAGATCGGCAACGAAAACATTCTCGCCGCATTCATACGCAATTTTCCGCTGCGCCGCATGGCTGAGCGCGGAAATGCGAAGCAAACGAAGATGGAGAGCGTGAGCGGTTTCATTGGTGCAGCTTACGGCGCGCTGACAGATGGGAAACGCCCATTCTTGATTAGGCGTTTCAAATTTTCCCCGTCGACGGACATTCGATAAATCGAATCCTCCTTTTCGCCGGCCGCTTTGCTGAGAAAGAGAATGTTGTTGTTATCGATCCAAACGCCGTCCCAGCCGAAAAGTTTTTTCGGCGTGAGCCTCGTCGCCGTTTGCGATTGGAGATCGAACACCCAGAGTGCAGGCAACGGCCCGTCCCAATCTTTGCGGCCGGATTCTTCGCCCACGTCGATGCTCAAGAGCAATCGCTTGCCGTCCGGCGAAACGTCAATCCGACCGTCGCCGCTCATATCACCCTTCGGCACGATGTTACTGATCTTCCATTGCGCGCGAATCGCGCCGTCGAGCCCGAGTTGATAAATGTTCGTCATGTTCTGGCAAAAAACTGCTTGTCCGTCGTGCGCCCAGATCGGCGAGTAGAGGGTCACTTCATTTTGAACGCCGGGCTTCAGCACATGAAAATTCGTGCCATCGGAATCAATAGCGACGAGATCCCAGACTTCGTGCGGGCGCGTAGTGAAAAGGATTTGTTTCCCGTCGGCCGTCCAACTCGGGTAATACGAATTGTCGCTCGGGACATCTTTGAAGACGTTCAACTTTCCGGTCGGAACTTCCACCACAGCCATGTGACGCACGTAACTCGTCTCGCTCGTTTTTTCGACGGTGTTGAACGCGACACGCGTGCCGTCGGGTGAGATCGCAGGAAAAATTCCGTCAGCGACTTTTTTCTCACCGCGTCCCATCCAGATTGGCGATGTAAACGGCGTTATTGCGATCGAAGGCGATGTGCCGGTCAGCAGAAAACGCAGTGGCGGCAACACTGGCCACAGCAAAAGCGAGGAGAATGATTTTTTTCACGGCATTACCAATGTAATGAAGAAGGTCGCAGCAAGTGCGGTCGCGAGGACTATTAGATAAGCCAATCCGCCGAAAAGAAACTTTAAAATGCTGATGAACCAGCTCTGCCGATAAACGCGACGGATTGACAAGAAGATTTGGATTACGAACGCAATCCAGAGGAGCGCGATAATCCAGCCCGCGATCGGACCTGAGACCACGCGGTTGAGCCCGATCGTTGTGAGCACGATCAGCATGATCCCGGTGTAAGCGAATGTGTGGATGTGAAGCGCATAAATCAGATGGTCGATGTAAAAAATGTGGCGACGAAGGTAGAGAACTTTCAGAACAAAAGCGAAGAGCGGGATACAGCAGAGCATCATGTAGGGCAGATTGCTGAAGAGCGTACTGATAAAAAGTCCCATCTTCGTTCCGCGTTCCCCCATTTTGTCCTTGGCCCGTGCTTCCACCCAGCGCTCAAAGGGAGTTGAGGATTTCGTGTCCGGACCAAAAACCACAAACGGTCGCTCGCCTACTTTCCCAAATTCCTCCTTCTGCTTATCGGTTCTGGGCGTGGGTGAGGGTGAAGGCGCGGTCGGTGGAGACGGAGAAACGAGCGCGGGTGATGCTTGAGCCTGAGGCTCTCGCAATAACGCCTCCAGTTCCTCTCGCGCAGCAGGCGGCAAATCTCCTTTCTTTAAATCGGCTTCGAGCTCCACGCGATCTTTTGGACCCAGTTTGCCCGGTTCGAGATGAAGCCCTTTTGCCCCATAATTCACGGCAAAGAAAAAGAGAATGCTGGCCAGCAGATAAAGCCGCAGCGGATGCACATAACGCACACGATGCCCGGCGAGAAACTGGTTCGTTAGTTTCCACGGTCGAACAATTAGGAGGCCGATTGTTGCGAAAAACTTCGAGTCCCAGTTAAGGAACTCATTGAGAAGATCAGCGATTACGTGGCGGAAAGAGCGGCGGTAATCAATCGCCGGTTGACCGCATTGCGCGCACCAATGTCCTTGCAGTTGCGCTCCGCAATTCTCGCAGTGGGTGAGCGGCGAGCGCTCCGTTTTTCGCCGACCGAAAAAGCGCCTTCGACGCGGTGGCGTTTGTTCGATCGCCGAGATCGCCGTATCGCCCAAAATGAGTTTTGTCATTTCATCGGCCATCTCGCAGTTTACGAAAACGCGACCGGAACGTCTATTTGGAATCTTTTCTGTTCGTCGGCTCCACACCCTCGTGCGCGCTAACGCGGCTGCCCTAGCAGAGCGAGTCTCGCCCTACCAGGAGGCAAGATCGGCATCGAAACTTGAGATTGACCACATGCCCAGCGCGATGCCACGATCTCCTCCAGTCGGATTGACTCGGCCTAACCAGTAGAGCGACGTGGCGTCTCAATTTCTAAGAACCAAGAGTCCGGATCACTTGATGGCCGAGGCGGCTGCGCCAGAGCGTCAACTGAAGCGCGCACTCTCCGCTTTCGATCTTACCTGCATCGGGATCGGTGCGATCATCGGCGCCGGAATTTTCGCGCTGGCAGGAACCGCAGCAGCCGGCGAGCAAATAGAGGCATCAATCTGGAAAACGCCAGTCCTGAATTTCATCATATCGTATCTCACGCACGTCGACTTGGTGTTTGGCCGGCCGGGCGCGGGGCCGGCGGTTATGCTTTCTTTTGTGGTGGCAGCGGTCGCGTGCGGATTCGCGGCGCTTTGTTACGCCGAGCTCGCTTCGATGATTCCTGTTTCAGGCTCGGCCTACACGTATTCGTACGCGACCCTCGGTGAGATCATCGCGTGGGTTATCGGCTGGGACCTGATTCTGGAATACGCGGTCGGCAACATGGCGGTAGCGGTCGGCTGGTCTGGGTACTTCGTTAAACTGTGCGGGAGCCTCTTTGGTCTTAAATTTCCCCTTTGGCTGGTGAGTGATTACCGGACGGCGAGCGATCTGCTGTCCACAGGAGGTGAGGCGCTCAAGAATTACTCCTCGACTACGTTGCCGGTCATTGCCGGCCACCCCATCGCTCTTGACTTGCCGGCAGTTCTCATCGTTGCAGCCGTGACTGTGCTTTTGATCTATGGCATTCGGGAGAGCGCGCGCACGAACACTGCCATTGTCATCACTAAGGTTGCAGTCGTCGTCTTTGTCATAGCGTTCGGTGCGTTCATGGTTCACCCGACCAATTGGCATCCGTTTCTCCCGAAAGGGATCGGCGGCATGATGAGCGGCGCAGCGATCGTCTTTTTCGCCTTCATCGGATTACATGCTGTCTCGACTACGGCCGAGGAAACCAGAAATCCGCAACGCGATATGCCGATCGGAATCATCGCCAGTCTCATTATTTGTACGCTGCTCTATGTCTTGATGGCAGCGGTCCTCACCGGCATGAGAAAATACACAACCTATTTCGGCGATTCGGCCGCGGTCGCGACGGCCTTCGCTGGCCGGCCCTGGGCGCAGGCGCTCATCAGTGCCGGGGCGCTCGCTGGTCTTACTTCGGTGCTGCTGGTTTTCCAACTCGGTCAGCCTCGCATCTTCATGGCCATGGCACGCGACGGACTGCTGCCGCAATATTTCGCGAAAATTCACCCCCGGTTCCGCACACCGTACATTACCACAATTTGGACCGGCGTCGCGGTCGGCGCCGTCGCCATGCTTACAGACATCGGCTCACTTGCCGATCTGACCAACATCGGAACGCTTTTTGCCTTTGTCCTCGTTTGCCTCGGCGTGATTATTTTACGGCGTAAAGAGACCAACCGGCCTCGGCCGTTTCGTGTTCCGTTGGTTCCGTTGTTCCCGCTTCTCGGCGTGTTCCTTTGCGTCGTACTGATGCTGAGCCTGCCGCTGGAAACATGGGGACGCTTCTTTATCTGGCTCATCATCGGCTTGTCGATTTATTTTCTGTACAGCGTGCGCCACAGCAAACTCCGTCGCGGCATCGACGTCGGTCCGACTGAAGACATTCCGCCGCCGCTCATTAAGACGTAAGATCGAAAACCAAGCTGCGCGAACTATGCCGCTTGCTTTGCGTGGCTTGCCCTGTCGTCGATTTCGAGCCACTCGAAGGTTGTCGTCTTTGCCGGGTCGAGCCCGAGTTTCTTGGCCTTTTCGCTGAAGAAGTCGCGCTTTTCCGGATCGTTGTAGAGGCTGCTGGCCTCCACCTCGATTCCCCAGCGCGTGATTTCCTCCGGCGCTTTCTTTTTGCCATTGCGGTTGAGCCACTCGACCATCTCCTGATCGCTCACTCCGTTTTCAATTTGGGCTTTGAAATCGTCAGCCTTCACGCCCTTGAAACCGAACAGCGTGTTATCGAGCGGGCAATCAAAGTGATATTCACCGATGTCTCTCGCTACGAGCGCGCGGCATTTATCGATCGTTCGCCCGAGAATTGCGTAACCGCCGACCCGAATACGTGGACTGCGCGGCGCTTCCCTTGTTAAGTCTTTACCACCAACTTTCTTCTTCATACTTCACGAATCGACGAGGCCAGATGGTTCGGTCGCAACCCCAAGCAGATTCAGGAGACGCGAAATGAACCCGCCTTCCGCATGATTCATTATACGGTGTACGGTGACACAAGAAAACGATGCTATTTCGACGCACTCGCAGCGATGACAAAGGCTTCTTCATTCGAGTTTACCAGGTGGAGGTCGACAAGACCCACCGTTTCGGAAGCTGGTCGCTCATCTGCTGTTCCTCAAAGAGGGAGGCGTTTCTGCGGCGTTGCTATAAAAGCAGCCAGTCCAAATCGGATGGTCAGGATCGCCTTGCTCGAATTCAATCCAAACCGAAGCGCCCACCTTGGGCAATGAGCTGGCTACTTTTTTAGGTGCACCAAACGGAACAGAAGGCATCGCCCAGCTGGAGGTGAAACCGGAGATGTCCGGCACCTGCACCATCAATCGGCCAATCTGCATCGGGTCAATGTTGTCGATCACCGAGCCACGGTATTTGCCAAAGTATTTCTTATCCGCGGCCTCCGGCGGCCCAACTCTGTTAGCGTAGCGACCGCGGGATTGGTCAAGTTCAGTTAACGGTCGGAACTGAGGACGGCAGTCTTCCATTACTGCCACATTGCCGTCGCTAACCTCAATGATCGCTAGGCGGCAGAAGTGATAAACGATGCCGTGCGCTAATCGGGGCACTGGATTCGGCGGCAATGCCGTGTCTTGCGGCCACTCCACGTCACCTGTGGCCGTCCGGGCCGGAATCATCCAGTAATCCCCAGTCTTGTAGATGCCGTTCTCAAACTTCACTTCCACTCCATCTTCTAATGGGAGGAAATGGTCGTTGCCCACTGGGACGGAAACGTCCGACAGCCCGGGCGAATCCCAGCGGCGCACCTTGGCGTGGAGCGCCAGGTCCAAATCGCTCAGTGTACCCGGCGGGATGGCTGTTGCCGGGTCCACGGTTAGCACAAGGTCTTCCACCTTCCTGATACGCGCCAGCGTGCCGGGCAGAGCCAGCAAGTCGTGCCGGTCGTCTGTGATTTCGATCCACTGGCCAGGACCGAATCCCAAAGCAGTATCGTGGCGTGCTGTCGTCAATTTGATCTTGCCGTTGCCGATCGATTGGACGGCCGCGACAATCGAGGCGTTATCGCGCGACCACTTGAAAGTTGGTGCCGAACTGCCGCCTCCAAGCTCGCCGGCGTTGTGAATTTCGACGCGGTAAAGCTGATTCTCCAATCCAGTAAAGCCGGCGCTGGGAGGTACGATGGATGGCTTGTCGGATTGTTCGTCTGGTCTGGTCCGGGCGCTCAACCGGCCAGTGCTTCGTGCAATCAATTCATTCCAAGACGCCAAATCGTCTGCGCAGGTCCCCCCCGTTCCGACGCCGCCAATGCGTAGGATCTTGACCTGCCAAATTATTTTGGCGCGGGTCGCCGTGTCCGGCCCGCCGAGCGACACTTCACGAATCTCTGCATCGTCCAACGCGGTCAGATGGCGCTGCCAAACATCGAGATAAACAAGATAACTTCCTGAGTCTTTGATCGACGTGGTTCCGGGCAAATCGGATTGATTGGTA
>Ga0209470_1003013_pt1 | contig 11742 bp, 9 predicted proteins | sample GraSoiAngelo_125_FD_185882 | JGI IMG/M metagenome (GOLD analysis project Ga0209470, IMG submission 185882) | Grasslands soil microbial communities from the Angelo Coastal Reserve, California, USA - 14_0927_05_40cm (SPAdes) (version 2) | ecosystem: Environmental > Terrestrial > Soil > Grasslands ... | reverse complement strand
CTTCCGCATTCGAGCGAGCTCGTGAAGCTCGCGCGCACCCTGGGGTTGGACGTCGAGGAACCGACGCCGGGACCCGCGGAGGCGCCCGAGCCCACGCACGCGCCGGCTCCCGCGGCGGAAACGGTACCGCCGCGCGTCGCAGAGGATCGCGCCGCGCTGATGCGTTCCGCGTTCGGCGGCGCGCAGCCGACACGGGAGTCACCGCTTCCGACGCAAGCGTCGCGGCGCGCTGCGCCGCCTGCCCCATCCGAAACCGCCACGGCGCCCGAGTCCTTACCTGCGGCCATACCGGTCGAAGCCTCGCCAGCGGCGTCGAATCCGTGGTCCTCGGACGGCGATCCGGTGATCGATCCAGAGGCGGTGACGCTCGGCGGCAGCGACGGCGAACATCCGGCGGAGGACGCCGATTCGCGGGCGGTGGAGGCGGACGCCGCGCGCTACCTCGCGAAGCACGATCCGCGCGGCGGCGACGCGGCGCTCGAGGCGGCGCGCCGCTACATCGCGGACGGTCGGAACGACGCGGCATCCGATCTGTTGCTCCAGCTCATCGCGAGCGGTGTGGCGGATCACGACGCGCAGCGGTTGCTTGTCGATGTGGTGCGCACCCTCGGCAAGCGCGACGTCGCGAAAGCGAAGTGCCAGCTCCTGGTGCAGGCGCTTCGGCTCGACGGGCGCGAAGACCTTGCTGCGGAGGTCGAGCAGCTGGCGCTGGCGGATTAGATGGACGCGATCAACGAGGCACTGCAGAGGGTCTTCAACGGACAATGCTGTGGCTGGAACAACGTCCTCGACATCCTGATCGTCGCGGTCTTCATCTACTACGTACTGGTCCTGATCCGCGGCACGCGCGCGGTGCAGCTGCTCCTCGGCGTTCTCGTCCTCGTGGCGATCTATGGGCTCGCCGTGCTGCTGAAGCTCGAGCTCACGAAATTCGTGCTCTCAGCCGTGTTCGCGTTCGCGGTGTTCGCGCTGCTGATCGTGTTCCAGCCGGAGCTGCGTCGCGCGCTCGGACAGCTCGGCCAGCTCGGTCCCCTGAACCGCCTGCTGGTCCAGCAGCCTGAGGAAGAAGTCGATCACATCGTCGACGAGCTCGTCCGCGCGGCCCTGCTCATCGCCGAGGCACGGCACGGCGCGCTCATCGTGGTCGAGCGGAGCACCGGACTCCAGGACTACAGCGAGACCGGCGTCCCGGTGCGCGGAAAGCTCACCGCGGAGCTCCTCGCGTCGATCTTCATGACGCGCTCGCCGCTGCACGACGGCGCGGTCATCGTGCGCGGTGGCCAGATCCTCGCCGCCGCGTGCCTGCTGCCGCTGGAGGAAACGCCGGAGCGCGCGGCGCACCGCTACGGCATGCGTCACCGCGCGGCGCTGTCGGTGAGCTCGCAGACCGACGCGGTCGTCGTTGTCGTCTCCGAGGAGACGCAGGCGATCTCGATCGCGTCGAACGGCCGCATGATCGGCGGCCTCGACGAGGAGCGTCTGCGCCGCGTCCTCTCGTCGTTGCTGCGCAGCCGCATCCAGCCGCTGCCCTTCCGCAGCAAGGCGTCCTAGCCGTGCGCGCGGTCGAGGGCACGCGGCCCGCCTGGCTGCGCCGGCGGATCGACGTCCGCCGCCTCGTGACGCACGACTTTCCCCTGAAGGCGATCGCGGTCGTCATCGCCATCGTCTTCTGGGTCGCGATCACGCAGAACGCCGCCCCGCGGTTGATCACCGTCGCGTTCGATGGACGCGTTCCCGTCGAGCGCCCCGACAACGTACCTTCTGGGTACGTACTGCGGGGACAGCTTCCGGATGTCGGAGTGACGTTCCGAGGAAAACCCGGCGTCGCGGATCGCGTCGTACTGGCGGATCTGCACGCGAGCTTCGACGCGCAGGCGCTCACGCTCGGGTCCGCCGAACCGCAGGACGCGCGCGTCAACGTGACGGTCGCAAAGGAGGGCGTCGAGGTCATCGACGTTTCGCCGCCCACGGTCTCGGTGCGCATCGAGCGCCTCACGTCGCGCACGCTCCTGGTGCAGCCACGATTCGCGAACGATCCGCCGTCCGGAACGCGCGCGGGCGACGCCGCGGTGACGCCAAGCGAGGTCAGGGTGACCGGTCCGGAGAGCGACGTCGCGCGGATCGCCGCGGTGCTCGGCACCGTGCGCTTCGGCGATGTGCAGACCGACATCGTGGCCCCCGGCACACCCGCGATACCGGTGGACGCACAGGGTGTCCCGATCGACGGACTTCAGGCCGAGCCGGGCATCGTCACGGTCACGGTTCCGGTGCTGCCCACGGCGACGACGCGGACCGTGCCGGTGGTGTTCACGCTGCGCGGTGTCGTGGCGCCCGGCTACTGGGTCGTCGGCGTTGCGATGGATCCGTTCGCCGTGACAGTGCGCGGCGAGGAGAAGGTGCTGGCGTCCCTCGACCGCATCGAGACGCTGCCGATCGACGTCGGCGATCTCAGCGCGACGAGGACACTGAGCGTTGGTCTCTCGGTGCCGGCCGGCGTAACTTTGCTTCGCCCGACTGACGTGACCGTCACCGTGACGGTGCAGGCGCTCGCTGGAACGCGCACGTTCAACTCGGCGGTCGTCGTGACCGGCCTTCCCGCGAATCAGACGGCCGAGCTCGAGGTCACGAGCGTTTCGGTGCTGGTCGCGGGCCCGGTCCCGACCCTCGCCGCCCTGCCGGCCGAGCAGGTCGTGGCATCCATCGATGCGGGCGGGCGCGGTCCGGGCACGTACACCCTCGATGTGGTCGTCCGCGCGCCCTCGGGTGTGAGCGTGCAGACCGTGCAGCCCGCGCGAGTCACCCTCACGATACGTGCGAAATGAGTCGCTTGTTCGGGACCGACGGCATACGCGGGGTCGCGAACAAGGACCTCACGTGCGAGCTCGCGCTGCGGCTCGGCCGGGCGGCGGGCCACGTCCTGGGCGGACCGGGGCATCGGGTCGTCGTCGGCCGCGACACGCGACGAAGCGGCCGCATGCTCGAGAGCGCGCTCGCGGCAGGCCTCTGCTCGGTCGGGATGGAGGTCCGCCTCGTCGGTCACATTCCCACGCCGGGTCTCGCGTACCTCGCCCGCACCGGCGACTTCGTCGCCGGCGGCGTGATCAGCGCTTCACACAACCCGGCGCCGGACAACGGCATCAAGTTCTTCGATCACGGTGGCCTCAAATTGCCGGACGCGACCGAGGACCAGATCGAGGCCGCGATGACCGGCGACGACACGCTTCCGCGGCCGACCGAGGGTGGCATCGGCCTGGTCGGCGACTCGCGCGGCCTGGTGAAGGAGTACGAGGACTTCCTCGTATCACTCGCGCCAAAGCTCGAGGGCGCGCGCGTGGTCCTTGACTGCGCGAACGGCGCGACCTACCGCGTCGCGCCGTCGGTGTTCGCGCAGACCGGCGCGGAGGTGCTGACCCTCTTCGACACCCCGGACGGCGCGAACATCAACGCCGGCTGCGGCGCGACCCAGCCTGAGGCGCTCCAACGGGCGGTCGTAGACCGCAAGGCCGACATCGGTTTCGCGTTTGACGGCGACGGCGACCGCGTCATCACCGTGGACGCGCGCGGCGCGGTGCACGACGGCGACTTCGTTCTGGCGCTCGCGGCCCGACACTTCGCCCGGCATGGGGAGCTGGACCCGAGGCTCGTCGTCGGCACGGTCATGTCGAACGGCGGTCTCGAGGCGACCCTCGCTCGCGACGGCATCGACCTGGTACGCACCAAGGTCGGCGACCGATACGTGTGGGAGGAGATGGTGCGCACCGGCGCCCTCTTCGGCGGCGAGCCGTCTGGCCACGTGATCTTCCGCAAGTACCACACGACGGGAGACGGGATCCTCACTGCGCTCGAGGTGATGCATCTCATCCGAGCAGAGGGACGACCGCTCGCAGAGCTGTCCGCGGACATGGAGCGCTGGCCACAGGTCACGCAGAACGTGAAAGCGTCGCGCCGCGCGCAGTGGGAGTCGAGCACGGCCTTCGTCGCCGCGATCAAGGAAGCGACGGACGCATTGGGCGCGACCGGTAGGCTGCTGGTGCGGCCGTCCGGCACGGAGCCCGTGCTGCGGATCACGGTCGAGGCGCGAGACGCGGCCGTCGCGTCGACGACCGCGGCGCGTCTGGCCGAGGTCGCGCAGAAGGAGCTGACCTAAGAAAGATGTGTGGGATCGTCGGCTACGTCGGCCCGCGCGAGGCGCTCCCGCTCCTTATGGGAGGGCTGCGGCGCCTCGAGTACCGCGGGTACGACTCCGCGGGCGTCGCGCTCCAGCGCAACGGAGCGCTCACGGTGCTGCGCGCGGAGGGCAAGCTCGACAATCTCGCGGCCGTCGTCGCGGCACATCCCGCGAGCGGCACGACCGGCATCGGCCACACGCGCTGGGCGACGCATGGTCGGCCGACGGAGCAAAACGCCCATCCCCACGTCGACTGCGGCGGCGTCACAGCGGTCATCCACAACGGGATCATCGAGAACTTCGAGGAGTTGAAGACCCCGCTCGTCCGAGGCGGGCACAAGTTCACGAGTGAAACGGACACCGAGGTGGTCGTCCACCTCCTCGAGGAGGAGCTCGCGAAAGGCAAAACGCTCGACGGCGCCGCGCTCGCGGTGCTCCCGCGCCTCGAGGGCGCCGCGGCACTGGCGTTCATCTCGGCGAAGGATCCGGGCAAGATCGTTGCGGCGCGCATCAGCAACGCCGGCGGAGTCATCATCGGTCACGGAAAGGGCGAGAACTTCGTCGCGTCGGACATCCCCGCGCTGCTCGAGCACACGCGCACGGTGACATTCCTCGATCACGGTGAGGTCGCGATCGTCACCGCGAACAGCGTGAACTTCAGACGCCTCGACGGGTCCGCGCTCGAGAAGGCACCGCAAACGATCACCTGGGATCCGATCGCGGCGGCGAAGTCCGGGTTCAAGCACTTCATGCTCAAGGAGATCCACGAGCAGCCGCGGGCGATCTCGGACACGCTCCTCGGCCGCGTCGAGCGCACGACCGGGCGCGTCGTGTTCGACCAGGATCTGAAGCTCGACGACGCATACGTGCGCGCGCTCGGGCGCATCAGCTTCGTCGCCTGCGGGACGGCGTGTCACGCCGCAATGGTGGGGAAGTACCTCATCGAACGCCTCGCGAAGATCCCCTGCGACGTGGAGGTCGCATCCGAGTACCGCTACCGCGATCCGGTCGTGACGAAGGGTCAGCTTCTCATCGCGGTGACGCAGTCCGGAGAGACCGTCGACACGCTTGCGGCGATGGAGGAGGGGCGGAAGCGCGGTGCGCGGGTCCTTTCGGTCGTGAATGTCGTCGGAAGCCAGGCGAGCCGCGTCTCGGACGACGTCATCTACCTCCACGCCGGACCCGAGATCAGCGTCGCGTCGACCAAGGCCTACACGGCGATGCTCGTCGACCTCTATCTCTTCGCGATCTATCTCGCGCAGCGGCGCGACACGATCGACGCGAAGACGTCGAACAGCTTGCTCGCGGAAGCGTTCCATCTCCCGACGCTGATGGACGCGGTCCTTCGTGAGGAGGGCAAGGTCCGTGCGCTCGCCTACCGGTACCACCAGGCAAAGGATTTCCTTCACCTCGGACGCGGTGTCAACTATCCAACGGCGCTGGAGGGCGCGCTCAAGCTGAAGGAGCTCTCGTACATCCACGCCGAGGGCAGCGCCGCGGGGGAGATGAAACACGGGATCAACGCGCTCATCGACGAGGACCTGCCCGTCGTCGCGATCGCTTTGCGCGATTCGACGTACAAGAAGATGGTCTCGAATATCGAAGAGGTCCGCGCTCGCGCCGGCGTCGTGATCGCTCTCGCGAACGATGACGACGAGGAGATTGCCGCCCACGCCGACGAGGTCATCCGCATCCCGAAGACGAACGAGCTCCTTTCGCCGGCGTTGGCGGTCGTACCGCTACAGCTCCTCGCGTACCACATCGCGGACCGTCGCGGTAACGACGTCGACCAGCCGCGCAATCTCGCGAAGAGCGTGACCGTCGAGTGACCGCGGCCGGCACCGAAGTGGGCATCGACATCATCGAGACGCATCGCATCCGTCGTGTGCTCGAGAAGCACGACACGCGCTTCCTGTTGCGTGTCTACACCGAGTGGGAGCGCATGTACTGCCGGCGCAACGTGCTGCATCTCGCCGGCCGGTGGGCGGCGAAGGAGGCGGTCTCGAAAGTCCTCGGGCTCGGCGTGCGCGGCGTCGGTTGGCGCGAGATCGAGATCCGCCGCACGCCCTACGGCCAGCCGATCGTGAAACTGCACGGTCGTGCCGAGCAGCGGCGTCGCGCCATAGGCCTGACCGAGCCGCTGACGGTGAGCATCTCCCACATCCGCGATCTCGCCGTGGCCGTCGCCGTGGGCGTGCGCTGACCGCTCCGAGCCAGGCGCTCGATGCGCGGGTCGTTCGCGCGTCACTCCGGCCGCTTCCGCCCGACGCCGGCAAGGAAGCGCGCGGGCGCGTGCTCATCGTCGGCGGGTCCCATCGCTATCCCGGTGCGGTCCTTCTCGCGGCCCGGGCCGCGCTCCGGTGCGGCGCGGGCGTCGTCACGGTCGCCGCGGCCCGCTCGCTGGTGGAGATGGTCGCCGGTCAGGATCCCAACGTGACCTTCTTCCCGCTCGCCGAGGCACAGCCCGGCGTCGTCGCGACCGGCGCAGCCGCACAGGTCACGCCGATCTTCGGCGACAAGATCCGCGCGATGCTCATCGGGCCGGGCCTCGCGCACGCCTCAGGGACCGACGACTTCGTCATCGCGCTGCTTCGCAACGCGAAGGCGGTGGGCACGGTGATCGACGCCGACGGTCTCAATGCGCTTGCGCGTACCGAAGACTGGGCGGCGGCGCTGCCGAAGGCCACCGTCCTCACGCCGCATGACGGCGAGGCCGCGCGGCTTGCCGGGCGTGTCGTCCCCACCGGCGCCGCGCGCGTCGCGTTCGCCGAGCGCCACGCGACCTCGTGGAACGCGGTTGTCGTTCTAAAGGGCGCCGTGACGGTCGTGAGCGACGGCAAGCGCACGTATGTACACGACGCTCCGAATCCGACGCTCGGTGTCGGCGGCTCGGGCGACGCGCTGGGCGGCGCGGTCGCGGCGTTCATCGCGCGCGGGCTCGCGCCGCTCGCTGCCGCCGCCGCGGCGGTCTGGGTGCACGGCCGCGCCGGAGCGCTGCTCGCATCGGAGATCGGTGAGTCCGGCGCCCTCGCGACGGACATCGCCGATGCGATGCCGCGCGCGCTGCGCGAGATCCTCGCGAAATGAGCGTGTCCACGCCGCTCCGGTCGACCGTCGTCGACGTCGATCTCGACGCGATCGCGGCCAACCTCAGTGCGCTGAAGGCCAGAGGCGGCGGCGAGGTCATCGCGGTGGTGAAGGCCGACGCCTACGGTCACGGCGTCGAAGCCGTGGCGGAGACGCTGGTGGAGGCGGGCGCCGCCATGCTCGCGGCGTTCACGGTCGAAGAGGCGCTGGTGATCCGCCGGGCCGGGATCATCGCGCCGGTGCTCGTGCTCTCCGGCGTATCGGACCGGGCGGAGGCCGAGGCCGCGATCGCGGCGGACTGCGCGCTCGTCGTGTGGGATCTCGAGCGCGCGCGCCTCGTCGACGAGGTGGCGGCCGCGGCGGGGCGCATCGCGCGCGTGCATTTCAAGGTGGACACGGGCCTCACGCGCCTTGGCGCACCGCTCGCGGAGGCGCCGGCGCGGCTCGCCGCGATCCGCGAGCTCCGTCACCTCGAGGTCGACGGTTTGTTCACGCACCTCGCCACCGCGGACGAGCCGGACGTCGCGAACGATCGGGCGCAGCTCGCGCGTTTCGCCGACGTGATGCGCGCGATCGCGACGCCGCCACGCTGGGTCCACGCGGCGGCGAGCGCGGGCGTCGCCGCGTTCGGCGCCGTCCCGGGCTGCAACGCGATCCGTCCAGGTGTCTCGCTCTACGGGCTCCATGCCGCGCCGCATCTCGCCGGCGCGCTCAGGCTGCGACCCGCGCTCGAGTGGCGCTCGCACGTCCATCGGGTCGCCGCGGTGCCCAAGGGGACCGGCGTTTCATACGGTCTGGAGTACCGCCTGCCGCGCGACGGTCGTGTCGCGACGGTGCCCGTCGGCTACGGCGACGGTCTCCCGCGTGCGCTCGGGCGCCACGGTCGGGTGCTCCTCGGCGGGCGCGCCCTGCCGTTCGCGGGACGCGTGGCCATGGACCTCGTCATGCTTGACGTGACTGAACTTCCGGCGACGCGCGAAGGTGACGAGGTGGTGGTGATCGGAGATCAGGGTCCGGCGCGGCAGACCGCGGACGACCTTGCTGCGGCGGTGGGCACGATCAGCTACGAGATCGTGGTGGGCATCCGCCGCCGCGTACCGCGGCGTTACCACCGCGGCGGCCGCGTCGTCGCGGTGCGCACGCTCGCCGACGGTTACCGTCGCCTGTGATCGTGCCGCGCCGTCTTGCGATCCTTCTCGCGCTCGTGCTCGTCGGCGGCGCGTGCCTGCCGCCGCAGACCGCGCCCGACCGTTCGCCCACGCCCAGCGCGAGCGCGGCCACATCCGCGAGCGCGGGAGCGAGCGCGAGCATCGCGCCGCTCGCGTCCGACATGAGCGCCGCGCTACTGGCGAATCCACTGCCCGAGGCGAACATCTTCGACCTCACACGGCGCATGCGCGGCCGCAACGGGCAGCCCGCCGACCCGTTCCAGCCGGTCCGCGCCACCCCGCTGGTCGAGAACGTCGGCACGCAGGTCCCGTTCTGGACCTACGACTTCGCAGCGAAGAAGCCCACGCGGATCACGGCGACGCTGCGCGTGGTCAGCGATCACGCGAAGTGGTGGGTGCAGAACGACGTGCAGGTCGACCTCGATCAGCTCGGAGCGAGCGCGGCGTCGTTCGAGAACAAGGTCTACCCGACGGACCGCAGGCTCTACGGCGAGGAGTGGACGCCCGGCGTCGACTCCGATCCGCACATCAACATCCTGCTCGCGAAGATCCCGGGTGCGGCCGCGGGCTATTTCAGCTCGTCCGACGAGCTACCGCTCTGGGTGAACGAGTTCTCCGCGGAGCGCGAGATGGTCTACATCAACTCGCTCGCCGCGCGTCCCGGCACGAGCTATCTCAGCTCGATCGTCGCGCACGAGTTCTGTCACATGATCCAGTACGGGAAGCGCAAGAGGTCGTCGGTGTGGTTCAACGAGGGCCAGGCGCAGCTCTGCGAGCAGGCGAACGGTTTCCCGGTGTCGCACGCGCAGACGTTCCTTTCGCTTCCGGACACGCAGCTCAATGACTGGCCCGAGCTCGAACAGTCGCAAGCCCACTACGGGCTCGCGTATCTGTTCCTCGAGTTCGCACGGCAACAGGCGGGCGGCGACGACCTCATCAACGCGTTCATGGCGAAGGGCATCGACACGCCGGCCGACCTCGACGCGGTGCTTCGCGCGCGCGGCCAGCGGGGCCTCGAGGAGCTCTTCGCCGACTTCGCGGTGGCGAACGCGTTCATCGGGTCGTCGGCCGAAGCGCGGTACAGCTACCCGACCGGCATCGCGAGTCGGACGCCCGCGGGGCCGACGGACCAGGACCGCGTGACGCTGGGCAACACCCTGGCGACGAGCACACACGAATATGCAGCGCGCTACGTCGAGCTGCCACGCGCGGCGATGAAGGTCCATTTCGACGGCGCCCGGCAGACGAAGCTGCTGCCGACCGATCCCCACTCGGGCAAGGCGATGTGGTGGTCGGATCGCGCCGACGGGCTGGACAGCACCCTGACACGCACGGTCGACCTGCGGGCGGCGACACGACCGACGCTTTCGTTCTGGACCTGGTACGAGATCGAGAAGGACTACGACTACGCGTATGTGGCCGCGTCGACCGACGGCGGCGCGCACTGGACGACGCTCGCCGCACCCGCAACGACGAAGGACGACCCGAACGGCGACAACCTCGGCAACGGCTTCACCGATGTCTCCGGAGGCGGCAAGGCGCCCGCGTGGATCCAACAGGAGGTCGACCTTTCGCCGTACGCCGGCAAGGAGATCCAGCTGCGCTTCGAGTACGTGACGGACGGAGCGCTCAGCCTCCACGGCATGGCGCTGGACGACATCGCGATCAGCGGAGGAGTGCTGACCGACGATGCCGAAAGCGACAACGGCTGGCTGGCGAGCGGCTTCGTGCGCTCGACGAACGCGGTCTCGCAGCGGTTCCTCGTGCAGCTGCTCCGCTTCACGGCCGGCGGCACGACGGTGGACCGCCGCAGCGTCGACGCGGGGACGCTCGACCTGGAGGTGGATACGTCGAGCGATCGGCGCGCGCCGCTCCTCGCCGTCACCGGATTCGCGGTGCGCACGACGGAGATCGTGCCGTTCAGCGTCTCGGTCGATCGGCGATGACGCGCGAGGGCGCTGGCCACGCACCGGCGGTGCGGCCGGTGAGGTACGGCGTCATCCCGGCAGGGGGTCTCGGCACGCGCTTCCTTCCGATCAGTCGCGCGGTCCCGAAGGAGCTGATCCCGATCGTCGATACACCGGTGATCGAGCTCGTCGTCACGGAGATGACCGCCTCCGGGATCGAGCGCGTCGTCCTCGTCGTCGGGCCGGGCAAGGAGTGGATCGAGGCGTACTTCAAACCGAACCCGCGCATCGAGGCGCGTCTCGCGGCCGACATGCGAAGGGAGGACCTCGAGCTCCTGAAGCGTGCCGAGCGCCTGGCGCAGGTGAAGTCAGTTCTGCAGGCCGAGCCGAAGGGGAACGGGCACGCGGTCCTTCAGGCACGTCCGCTCGTGGGCGACGAGCCCTTCGCGATGCTCTGGGGTGACGACATCATGCTCGGCGAGGAGCCCGCGCTCGTGCAGCTGATGAAGGCGCGCGAGCGACTCGGCGGCGGAAGCGTCGTCGGCTGCATCCGCGTGGGAAAGAAGGACATCAGCCGCTACGGCGTCGTCGCCGGCACCGAGGTCGACGACCAGACGCGTCGAGTGATCGCGATCGTGGAGAAGCCGGCGCCCGAGGACGCTCCCAGCGATCTCGCGGCGGTCCACGGCTACCTCCTCGAGCCGGAGATCTTCGACGCGCTGGCGAAGCAACCGCCGGGTCGCGGTGGGGAGGTCTGGCTCACCGATGCCGTCGCCGAGCTCGCTCGCCAGGGCGCGCCGGTCTGGGCCGTCGAGCTGAAAGGCCAGCGTTACGACTGTGGCGACAAGATCGGCTACGTGAACGCCTTCGTGGACGCGGCGCTGGGCCGGAACGACACCGGGCCCGCCGTTCGGGCCCATTTGGAGGCACTCGGCTGGAAGGCGCCCCGCGCACGATAACCGTCCAGTTGCTCGCCTAAACAGGCACCCACGCGCCTGAACCTCGCCTCGGGACCCTCTGCTAGGATTCTCTCCGTTCCCCCTCAGTACACCTAGGGCATCGCCATGTCCGGGTGGTCGGGGAATGGGGAAGGGGTCGGGAGCTGAGGCGGACATCAGTCTCTGAGCTGCTGCGCGTCGGGTCGCTTGCGCTGCTGACGCTATTCGTCTTCGGCGCGTCCTGGGCGCTCGCGTCGCTCGGAGCGCGCGATGCGACAGCGACCACTGTCGACGCCCAGCGTGTCGCGCCAGTATCACGCTCGCTGCCGCGAGATGTTCCGCCGCCGGCTCCGGCGCTCCTGCGCCTGAGGGCGCCGAGCGTGCCGCTCACGCTCGTCGACGCATCCGGCGTGACTCCGCTGCGCGCGCCCCGGGCGGTCACGGTCGCCGAGGCGCTGGCCGTGAACGGCATC
>Ga0209470_1003005_pt1 | contig 11755 bp, 7 predicted proteins | sample GraSoiAngelo_125_FD_185882 | JGI IMG/M metagenome (GOLD analysis project Ga0209470, IMG submission 185882) | Grasslands soil microbial communities from the Angelo Coastal Reserve, California, USA - 14_0927_05_40cm (SPAdes) (version 2) | ecosystem: Environmental > Terrestrial > Soil > Grasslands ... | reverse complement strand
CGCCGCCTGGCTCGCCGGCCCGCTCCTTCCCTTCGCGCGCGCCACGCTCGAGCGGCTCGATCCCCGTGTCATCCGGCCCGAGGCGGTGCGCGCGCTCCTCGACGAGCACGTGGCGTGCCGCCGCGACAACCGCCGCGAGCTGTGGGCGCTCATCATCCTCCAGCTCTGGCGCGAGGGTGCCGGCGTCGCGTGAGCGGGGCGAGGTGGAGGGGCCTCCTCGCAGCGCTCGGCGTGACGATCGGGCTCGGGGGCTGCGACGGGCGCTTCCCGTCGGGCTGGGCGTACGTGTCGGGCGTGAGCAGCGACGCGGCGATGGTCGTGTGGACGGGTGCGGACGGGGAGCGGGCGAGCTGCCGCGGCCCCGGCGGCGCGACGCTGGACGGGTCCGCCACGCGGCGCGGCCGCGGCCTCCAGGTGATGCGCCTGGAGGGGCTCGCGCCTTCCACGCGCTACGTCTGCCGCCTCGGGGCGGCCGCGGGGACGGTCCGCTTCCGCACCGCACCGGCAGCCGACGAGCCCTTCACCTTCGCCGCCGTCGGCGACACGGGCGACGGCAGCCGCGAGGCGGCCGCGCTGGCGCGGCGCATCCTGGCCGGACGCCCGGCCTTCCTGGTCCATCTGGGCGACATGGCCTACCCGTCGTCCCGCGCGCCCACCCTCGACGCGCGCTTCTTCCGCCCCTACCGCCGCGTGCTCGCCCGCGTGCCCCTCTTCCCCACGCCCGGCAACCACGACCTCGGCGGGCGGAGTGCCTACCGCGACCTCTTCGCGCCCATCGCCGGCGGCGAGCCGCCGGGGGGCCCGCACTACGCCTTCCAGTGGGGTGCCGCGCATCTCGTGTCGGTGTCGTCGTCCGAGTTCTCGGACGCCGAGGGCGGCGACCCCGAGTGGCTGGCGGGGGATCTCGCGCGCGCGGCCGCGCGCCCGTGGCGCATCGTCTTCCTGCACGAGCCGCCGTTCACCGCCGGGGTGAAGCGGATCGTGCCCGGGCTCCGCAGGCATCTCGAGCCGGTGCTCGAGGCCGGCCACGTGGATCTCCTCCTCGCCGGCCATTCGCACCTCTACGAGCGCGCCGAGCCGGCATGCACCGTCGTGCCCGGCGCGCGCGTGCTCGAGGTCGTGAGCGGGGGCGGCGGCGCGAACCTCGACCCCGCGCCGGCCCCCCACCCGAACTTCCCGCGCGGGCTCGCGGTGACCCACTACCTCCGCGTGCGCGTCGCGCCCGAGGCGATCGACGTGCGTGCCGTGGACCTCTCCGGCCACGTGCTCGACCACGCACGCCGGCGGCGGGGTGAGTCGCCCGCCTGCCGCGCCGAAGGCTGGCCGGCGCCGAGGGACCGCTGATGCGCCGCCACGTCCTCGCCGCCACCGCGCTCGTCGCGCTCGCCGTCGTGCTCGCGGCCCTCCCCATCGGCTCCGATCTCTACCAGGGCGGCGAGGCGCGCGAGGGGCTCGTCGTGCGCGAGATGCTCCGCACCGGAGACTGGATCCTGCCCCTCTGGAACGGGAGCGTCATGCCCTCGAAGCCGCCGCTCTTCCACTGGCTCGCGGCGGCCGCGGCCGCGCTCACGGGCGCGGGCGTGACCGAGCACACGCTGCGCGCGCCGTCGATCGCGCTGGCGGGGCTGGTCGTGCTCCTCGTCTTCCTCGCCGGCCGCGCGTGGGGCGGGGAGCAGGTCGGCTTCATGGCCGCGCTCGTGCTCGCCACCACGCCGCAGTTCCTGAACGAGGGGGGCGACGGGCGGGTCGACATGACGCTCACGACGGCAGTCACGGGCGCCCAGCTCGCCTTCGTGGACGCCCTGCGCGGGGGCGGGGGGCCAACGCGGCTCGTCCTCGCCCTCTGCCTCGCGCTCGCCATGCTCGCCAAGGGGCCGGTCGGGCCGGGGCTGGTCGGGCTCACGGTGCTCGTCTCCGCGCTGACGAATCGGCGACTGGGCGCTGCCCTCCGCCTCGTGCGGCCGCTCCCCGTGCTCATCTTCCTCGCCGTCGCCGGCGGCTGGTACGGCCTCGCGTACCTGCACCGCGGCATGGACTTCGTCGCCAAGCAGATCATCTCCGAGAACGGGGAGGCGCTGCTCGGGGGCTCGCGCTTCCCGTACCGCTCGCCGCTCTACTACCTGGGGCCGCTCGTCGTGGGCGGGCTCCCGTGGACCCTCGTGCTCCCGTGGGCGCTCGCACGCGGGTGGCGGAGCGGGGAGCTGCCGCGGCGTCACGCGGTCGCCTGGGCCGGGGTGGTGTTCCTCTTCTTCTCGCTGGCGCCGCTCAAGCGCGCGGCGTACCTCCTCCCGCTCCGCCCCGCGCTCGCGCTGGTGATCGGCTGGTGGCTCGCCGAGGTGGCCGAGGAGGAGCGCGCGCCCGGCCGTCTCGTCGTCGCGGCGCGCGGGCTCGCGCTCGCGGCCGCCGCGGGCGGGCTCGGGCTCGCCGCGGCCGCGGCGGCCGTCCACTGGGGGTGCGTGCCGAGCGCGAGCCTCATCGAGGCCGGTGCGCGCCGCGAGGTCGACGTGGCGGCGTATCTCCGCGTCGCCGCGGCGGCCTGGGCGGCGATCGCCGCCCTCGGCCTCGCCGGCGCGGCGGCCGCCGCCCTCGCCGCGCACGCGCTCGGCGGCGCGCGCTGGCGCGGCGCGGCGCTCGCCACGGCCGCCAGCGTGGCGTGCACGGCCGTCTTCGTCTACGGCCTCTTCGTCCCGGCGCGTGCGGCGCAGAAGGCGGTCAAGCCGTTCGCGCACGCCGTCCGCGACCGCCTGCGCCCCGGGGACCCGCTGGCGCTGCTGGCGAGCGAGGAGGAGATCCCCTTCATCTTCCACGTGGGCCGCAACGTGCCGGTGCTGGCCCCGGCGGGCGCGCGCCCCCCCGACGTGCCCGCCGGCTACTACGTCCTCGACCGGGCGCGCTGGCGGAGCTGGAAGTCTCCCGCGGGATGGGAGGAGGTGCTCGCGAGCCCGCACCTCTTCTCCATACACCGCCACGACCTGGTGCTCGTGCGGCGGCGATGAGTGGTTGCTACCGCACCCGGAACGCGACGAAGTCGCGCGACCGGCGGACCTCCTCGAAGCGGCCGGCGGCGGCGAGCGCCGGCGCGTCGCGGCGCGCGGTCACGATCGGTGTGCCGGCGCCGAGGCGCGCCAGCGCGTCGGGATCGTCGTAGGTGCGCACGTCCTCGCGGTCGGCGTAGAAGGCGAAGCGCGCGCGCGTGCCCTGGTGCCGCAGGCGAAAGCCGGCGAGCGGCGCGTCGCGCGGGCCGAGCACGGGGGCGAGCGCCACGACCGCGGCGCCCGTGCCGCCGGGATGGAGCGGGAGCGGCCAGGTCAGCATGACCGTCCAGGCGAGCCCGGCGCCGGCGGCGATCCAGAGCCCGAGTGCGCGGGGCGCGGCCAGGAGGGGGCGGAGCGCCAGCGCCGCCCACAGCCCGAGCGCCGGGTGGAGCAGCATGAGGTAGCGCGGTGAGTGCTTGGCCGCGGCGAACAGGAAGCCGTACGCGACGAGCGTCCACACGGTGAGGAGGCGGAGGCCGTCGCCGCGCTCCGCGCCGCGCCAGCTCCGCCACGCACCCAGCGCCGCCACCGGCAGCCACGGCAGCGTGGTCACCAGCGCGCGCAGATAGACGGCGGCGCCCGGATACCCGCCCATCTTGTTGCTCACGTCGTTGACGGAGCCGTGCACGAAGCGCCAGCCCCACAACCGGGTCTCGTGGAGGTACCAGGGCAGCACGACCACGAGGAACGCCAGCGCGGCGGCGGCGACCGTGCGCCACGGCGGACGGCGGGCCGCGGGTGTGGCGACCCAGAGCACCGCGAGCACCGCCGGCGCCCCGAGTGCGAGCCCCCCCTTACCGAGGAAGGCGACGCCGAACCAGACCCCCGCCCACCAGAGCCCGCGGCCGCCGCGCGCGAAGGCGTGTGCCGCGGCGAGGAGCCCGGCGAGCGCGCCCAGCACGAGCGCCGTGTCGAGGAGGAGCGTGCTCCCGAAGCGGACGAAGCCCGGCGTGAGCGCGAGGAACGCGCCGGCAGCGAGCCCGACCCGGTCGTCGAACAGGAACGCGCCGAGCCGCCAGAGGACGAGGCAGGCGGCGATGCCGAGCCCCACGCTCGGGAGCCGCGCGCTCCAGGTGGAGACACCGAAGACCTTGAACGCGACCGCCGCGAGCCAGACGACGAGCGGCGGCTTGTCGAAGAACGGCTGCCCGGCCAGGTACTGCGTCGCCCAGTCGCCGCGCACGAGCATCGACTTGGCGACCGCGGCATAGATGACCGGGTCGCCGATCAGGTCGCCTTCCCCGAGGCGGCCCCCGAGCAGCGCGGCCGCGAGCAGGGCGAGCGCGACACCCGCCCCGAGGCGAGGCGCCTGCCGCTCCACCTCACCCGCTCCGCGCGCGCCGCGCGTACCACAGCGGCACGACGAACAGGTTGAGCCAGGTCGAGCTGACGAGCCCGCCCACGATGACGAGGGCCATCGGCTGCTCGATCTCGCCGCCAGCGCGCCCGCCCAGCAAGAGGAGCGGGACGAGCGCGATGCCGGTGGTGAGCGCGGTCATGAGGATGGGCGCGAGCCGGTCCGCGGCGCCGGCCACCAACGCCGGCCGGTCGAGCGCGCCGCCGCGCTCCCGCTCGAGGTGGAGGAAGTGCGCGACCAGGACGATGCCGTTGCGGATCGTGATCCCGAAGACGGTGACGAAGCCGACGATCGCACCCAGGGAGAGCCGGCCGCCGGCGCCGAGGAGGACGGCGGCGAGCCCGCCCACGAAGGCGAGCGGCACGTTCACCATGGTGAGGCCGGCGAGCCGCGCCGAGCCGAAGTCGACCACCAGCAGGACGAAAATGCCGAGCAGGGCGAGCGCCCCGAGGCCGAGGAGACGCGTGCGAGCCGCGGCGGCCGCCGCGTACTCGCCCCCCACCTCGGCGTAGATCCCCGCTGGGAGCGGCGCCGCGGCCACCGCGCGCGCCACGTCGTGCGCGACGGCCTCGAGCGACCGACCTCGCACGTTGAGCCGCACCGCGACCGTCCGCACCCCGTCCTCGTGCGCGATGTCGGCGCGCAGCGGGCCCAGGTCGATGTCGGCGACCGAGCCGAGGGCGACGACGCGGCTGCCGGCGGCGGTGATCGGGAGCCGGGCGAGGCGAGCGGGGTCGTCGGCGGCAGCGACGTACAGCACCACGTCCGCCTGGCGCCCGGCCTCGACCACACGCCCGACGGGCAGGCCGCCGAGCGCGCTCCGGATCGCACGCTCGACCGCGGCAGCGGACAGACCGAGGCGAAGGAGGTCGTCCCGCCTGGGTCGCACCCGGATGCCGGGCGCGGCGAGCGCGCCCTCTGCATGCACGTCGACCGCGCCCGGCACCCCGGAGAGGCGCTGGCTCACCGCCGTGGCCGCCTGCTCGAGCGCGACCAGGTCCGGCCCGCGCAGCCGGACGATCAGCGCGGCGCCCGCCCCTTCCAGGGTCTCCTCGATGCGCTCGTTCAGGAACTGCTTCACGTCGAAGGTGAAGCCGCCGATGGTGGCCGCGCGCTCCCGGAGCGCCTCGGTGACCTCCGCCGCGTCCGCGTCCGGGCGCAGGCGGACGAGCAGCTCGCTGCGCTCGGCGCCGAAGCCGTGGTCCTCGGCGAGAGTCGCACGCCCGATGAACTGCGCCACCGACTGGATGCCGGGCACGCCGAGGAGCGCCCGCTCGGCCGCCGCGCCGACGCGCGTCGACTCGCCGAGGCCGACGCCCGGCGCGCCGGTCATGTGCATGACGAAGTTGGTCTCGTGGAACTCGGGCAGGAACTCGAGCCGCAGCAGGGGAACGAGCGCGACGCCCGCGATCAGGGCGAGGACGCTCCCCAGCAGGACCCTTCGTGGCCGGTCGAGCGCACGGCCGAGCGCGCGCTCGTAGCGCGCGCGCAGCGCGAGCACGCGCCGCGGCGGCTCCTGGTGCCGGGCGACGGCGCCGGGCAGGAGCACGAGGCAGAGGGCCGGCGTCACCGTGAGCGCCACCACGAGCGAGGCGAGCGTCGCGAGAACGTAGGCGAGCGCTAGCGGCCGGAAGAGCGCGCCCTCGAGCCCGCCCAGCAGAAAGACGGGAAGGAACACGAGCGCCACCATGACGGTCGCGTAGACGACAGCGCTGCGCACCTCGACCGAGGCGGCGAGGATCACGTCCAGCGCCCGCGCGCCGGGTGGGGCGGCGCGCAGGCGGCGCCAGGCGTTCTCGACGTCGATGATCGCATCGTCCACCACCTCGCCGACCGCGATCGCGAGGCCGCCGAGCACCATCACGTTGAGCGTCGCACCGACGCCGCCCAGCACCACCACGGCAGCGAGGAGCGAGAGCGGCATGGCGACGACGCTCACCAGCGCCGCGCGCAGGTGGCCGAGGAAGAGCAGCAGCACGATCATGACGAGCACCGCGCCGGCGAGGAGCGCGCGGCGCAGGTTGCCGAGCGCGTGCTCGACGAAGCTCGCTTGGCGGAAGAGCGCCTCGTCGACACGCACGCCCGGCGGGAGGACACGGACGATGGCGCGCAGCGCCGCCTCGACGCCCTCCGTGATCGCCACCACGTTCACCTGGGGCTGCTTCGAGACCATGAGCAGCACGCCGCGATCGCCGTTCACGATCGCGTCCCCGATGGGCACCGCGGGGCCGTCGGCCACGTCGGCGACGGCCGCGACCGGGACCGGCCCGCCGTCGCGGCCCGGGAGCAGGGCGCGCGCGACGTCATCCGCGCCATGCACGCGCCCGTCGAACCAGGTGAGCAGCCGCTGCCCCGGGCGATCGAGGAAGCCCGAGCCGGCGGCGGCATCGGCGGTGCCGACGGCCGCGGCCAGGTCGTCGAGCGTCGCACCCGCCGCGAGCAGACGCTCCGGGGTCGTCGTCACCTGGATCTGCCGCACGCCGCCGCCGTAGATGACCACGTTGGCGACGCCGGGAACCGAAAGGAGACGGGGCCGAATCGTCCACTCCGCCAGGTCGCGCAGCACGAGCGGCGAGACGTCCGGGTCGCCGCGCAGCCCGATGGCGAGCACCCAGGAGAGCACGGAGGAGAGCGGGGCCACCGCCGGGGTGATGCCGCGCGGCAGCTGCCCCCCGGCGAGCGCGACGGCCTCGATCACGAGCTGGCGCGCGCGATACGGGTCCGTCCCGTAGTCGAAGACCGCGCTCACGACGCTCAGCCCGAGCGCCGAGGACGAGCGTAGCTTCGCGACCCCCGGCATCCCGCCGAGGGCGCGCTCGAGCGGGGTCGTGACCAGCGCCTCGACGTCCTCGGCGGCGAACCCCGGCGCTTCGGTCTGGACCTCGACGATCGGCGGCGCGAACTCCGGGAAGACATCGAGCGGCGCCCGATGCGCGCTCCACACGCCGGCGGCGACGAGCGCCGCCGCCAGCACGAAGACGACGGGCGGGTGCGTGAGCGCCGCCCGGATCAGGCGCGCGACCATCGCCAGGCCTCCTAGTCCTCGCCCGCCGGCAGACGGGACGCCGAGAGCAGGCTCGCCGCGCCGGTGACGACGATCCGTGCTCCCGCCTCGACGCCGGAGGTGATCTCGACCCGCCCGTCGCGGGCGATCCCGAGCCCGACCGGGCGCCGCACGTAGCGGCCCGCCTCCGCGACGAAGACGAGCGGCTGCGCGTCGTCGTAGACGACGGCACCCGTCGGTACGACCACCGCCTCGCGCGGGGTTCCCACCTCCAGCGCCACGGCGCCAGTCATGCCCGGACGCAAGCGCCCGTCGTGATCGTGGACACGGACGCGGACCGGCGCCGTTTGCGTGGCGGGATCGACGTAGCTCGGGCCGGTGTCGACGCTGCCGGCGAAGCGCTCCCCCGGGAAGGCGTCCGCCACGAAGCTCGCCTCGGCCCTCGGGTCGACGCGCGGCACGTCTATCTGCATGACGCGTGCGATCACCCAGAACTCGTGCGGGCCGAGCGCCGCCCGCGCGACGTCGCCGCCGAAGGCGGCGAGCACCTTGCGGGCCCGGTCGGCGGCGGCGGCGGCGCTCACCGCCTCGGCCCGCGCCGCGTCCAGCTCCTTGCGCGGGGCCACACCGCCGGCGAGCGACTCGAGCCTGCGGACCTGCTGCGCGGCGAGCGTGCGACGGGCCTCCGCCTCCGCGAGCGCGGTCCGCGCGTCACGCACCTCGGGCGGCTCGCCCTCGGCGAGCACCGTGCCGAAGGCGCGCACGACGTCGCGTATCGCGGCGGTCGTCGCGAGCCCCGTCTCGATCCCGGGGACCTCGGGCTCCCGCGGCGCGCTCTCCTCGTGCGCCTCGTCCGCAGGCCGCCCGCACGCGAGCACGAGCGCCGTGACGGCGACCAGGCGCCGCCACCTCATGGCGCGACGCCGCCCATCGCCTCGACCAGATCCGCCTCGGCGACGTGGAGATCGAGCCAGGCGTCGATCGCCCCCGCGCGCACCTGCAGGAGCCGGTCCTGCTGGAGGAGGAGATCGGGGAGGGCGAGATAGCCCGCGTCGAAGCCGCGCTCGAGGAGGTCGCGGGCCTGGGTGGCGGCGGGCAGTGCCTCGCGCTCGTAGCGGCGCCAGGCCTCCTCGGCGGTGCGGCGGTGGGCGAGCGCCAGGTGGACGTCGCGCGGGATCTGCGCCCGCAGGCGCGCCTCCTCGGCGGCGGCGCCGCGGGCCTGGGCGAGGAGCGACGCCTCGGTGCCCTGCTCGCGGTTGAAGAGCGGCAGCGGCACCGACAGGCCGCCGCCCGCGACGTGCTCTTGGAGCCGCTCCTCGCGGTAGAAGCCTCGCAGGATGGGGTTCGGGATGCGGCCGCGCCGCGCCGTGAGGCGCGCCTCGCCCTCGAGGCGCGCGCGCTCCTCGCGTGCGGCGGCCAGGTCGGGACGGGCTTCGAGCGCGCGGGCCACGAGCTCGTCCTCGGCCGGCGATGGGGCGAGCGCCAGATCCTCCACCGACACGGAGAGCGGCTCGCCGGGCTCGGCGCCCATCGCGAGCGCGAGGCGGCCCTCGGCGCGCGCGTGCTCGGCCTCGGCGGCGGTCTTCTCCTGCGCCGCGCGCGCCGTCTCGACCTCGGCCAGGCGGGCGTCGAGCGCGCCCGTCTCGCCCGCGCGGGTGCGTCGGCGGGCGGCCTCGGCGAGGCGGGAGGCGAGCGCGAGCCGCTCGGCGGCGAGCTTCTGCCGGCGCTCGGCGGCGGCGAGCGCGAAGAACGCCCGCCGTACCTCGCCCTCGACCGTGCGGCGGCGGTCGGCGAGGAGGTGTTCCGCATGGGTCACGTCGTGCTCCGCGGCCGCGATGCGAAGCCCGCGTTGCCCGCCCACCTCGATCTCCTGCTCGAGCTGCACGCCGCGGTCCTTGGCGTCCCTGAGGCCCGGCTCGGTGTGGCGCGCGAGGTCGGCCGATAGGACGGGGTTCGTCTGCACGAGGCGCGCCTGGCGGAGGCGTCCGCTCGCCGCGTCGAGCTCGGCCGCCGCGGCGCGGAGCGCCGGGCTCGCTGCCCGCGCGCGCGCGAGCGCTTCGTCGAGCGCGAGTGGTGCGGCGGCTGCAGACCCGCCCGGCGCGGTGCTCAAGAGGACTGCGACGAGTGCCCCTCGCGCAGCTCTTCTCGCCATCACGCTTCCACGTAGCACGTCACGAAGGTCAGCAAAACGGAATGCGTGCCGGCCGTGAGGCACGCGCATTGACAGTGTAGCCGTCCATCGATGAAGGGAGCGTGAAGGTGCGCCCCAGCTGAAACGGCCAGCGCCTTCAGGAGCGCGCGTCGGCGAGGGGCAGGGTCACGATGACTCGCGTCCCGACCCCGGCGGCGCTCTCGAGCGCGATGCGCCCCTGATGGCGCGTCGCGATTTCCTGGCACAGTGCGAGGCCGAGCCCGGTGCCCGTCGTCGCACCCCGACCCCGACGGAAGCGCCCGAAGACCTGCGGGAGATCCGCCGCCGGGATGCCCGGACCGTCGTCATGCACCTCGATCGTCGCTCTGCCGGCGTCCGAGCGCACCGCGAGGCGCACGGCGGCGGAGGGCGGCGTGTGGCGGAAGGCGTTGTCCACGAGGTTGAGCACGAGGCGCTTCAACAGGTCCGGGGCACCGCACACCGCCACCGGCTGCTCGTTCTCGCACGCGAAGCGCCGGCCCTGCTCCTGTGCCACGGGCTCGAGGAAGTCCGCCACCTCGCGCGCCACGGCGTCGAGGCGGACGACCCCGGTGCCGCCCACGCCGGCCTCGACGGCGCTCAGGGTGAGCAGGTCCGCCGCCAGCCGTCCGAGCCTCTCGGTCTGCTCGAGCGCGTCGAGGAGGCCGTTGCGATAGCCGTCCGGGGAGCCGCCACGGCCAAGGGCGACCTCGAGGTGTGCCCTCAGCGCCGCGATCGGCGTGCGTAGCTCGTGGGCCGCGTCCGCGGTGAATCGGCGCAGGTGGCCGACCGCCGTCTCCAGACGGCCGAGCAGCCGGTTCAGCACGGCGACGAGCCGGTCCACCTCGGTGGTGCGGCCGGAAGCCAGGCGGCGGTCGAGCGAGGACGCCTCGAGGGTCTCGAGCTGAGCCGCGAGCTGGCCGATCTCGGCCGTGGCGCGGGTCGTCATGGCCCACGCGAGGAAGGCGAGCGCGCCGAGGAGCAACGCGGCCGACGCCCCGATCGCGAGCCGCGCCCGGCGCACCGTGCGCAGCTCCCGTCCCACGCGAACGCCGATCTCGCTCCACCCGACGCCGGGCGCGGCGTACCAGACGATCCGGTACGCGGTCCTGCCCTGCCCGATCGTGGCGTACCGGGTCGCGCGCACAGCGGGGGCCGCCTCCTCCGCGAGCGCGGCGGGGATCGTTCCCGATGCGGCGAGCACACGGCCGTCGACGGCCCGCATCCGGACGAACTTCCCGTCGCACTTCCAGGCGCCAAAGCCTCGCTCGTCGGCGACTCGAGCGACGGCCCGGGAGAAGTCCCCGGCGCGGGCCGCATCGCCGAGCTCGGCGAGCGTCTCCGCCTCCTCCTCGAGCGCCGCATCGATGGGGCCCCACACCGCGTGCTCGACCAGGATGACGGTGCCGACCGACGCGGCCAGCACGGCGGTCCCCGCCAGGCTCGCGAACGCGAGCGTCAGTCGCCAGCGGAGGCTCCGCGGCCGCCTCACCGCGCACGCTCGTCGAGCACGAATCCCGCGCCCCGGATGGTGTGCAGCAGCGACGCGGCGCCGGCCCCGTCGATCTTCCGGCGGAGCCGGCTCACGTGGACGTCGACCAGGTTGGAGAGCCCATCGTAGTTCTCGTCCCAGCAGTTCTCGAGGAGCATGGTGCGCGTGACGAGCTCGCCGGCGTGACGCATGAAGTACTCGAGGATGGCGAACTCCTTCGCGGTGAGCGACACCGGGACGCCACCGCGTCGGACGTGGAAGCGGCGGGGGTCGAGCTCGAGGTCGCCCACGCGCAGCACCAGCGCGACGGCCGGCGTATGGCGCCGGCGCAACGCGTGCACGCGCGCCACGAGCTCGGGAAACGCGAACGGCTTGACGACGTAGTCGTCGGCGCCCGCATCCAGCCCGGCGACACGGTCGGCGACCTCGCCGCGCGCGGTGAGGATGAGGACGGGCACCGCGTTCTCCCTGCCGCGCAGGGCCCGGAGCAGGGAGAGGCCGTCCATGCCCGGGAGCCCGACGTCGAGCACGACGAGGTCATAGGGGTTCACGTGCAGCAGGTCGAGGGTGCTCTCGGCGCTCGGCGCGCGGTCCACCGCGAAGCCGCGCGCGGTCAACCCGTCGCCCAATGCCGCGAGGAGGGCGCGGTCGTCTTCGATCACGAGCAGTCTCATCGCCCTGGCGGGGAGCACCTCCT
>Ga0209470_1003003_pt1 | contig 11763 bp, 8 predicted proteins | sample GraSoiAngelo_125_FD_185882 | JGI IMG/M metagenome (GOLD analysis project Ga0209470, IMG submission 185882) | Grasslands soil microbial communities from the Angelo Coastal Reserve, California, USA - 14_0927_05_40cm (SPAdes) (version 2) | ecosystem: Environmental > Terrestrial > Soil > Grasslands ... | reverse complement strand
CGTCCCCCCCGTCCCCCCCGTCCCCCCCGTCCCCCGAGGTCGCCGCCGACCCGGCGTGAACCCGGTTCCCGCGCCGCGAGCGCGGCGGCGCCGTCTGCCGCTGCTCGACCAGCGGCACCTGCTGCTGCACCATGTCCCGGCTGATCCATACGACCCGGTCGCCGCACATGATCGCGTCCACCGCGTACGGCTGCCGCGCGAACGACTGCGCGTCCGAGCTCGCCACCTGGGTGCCGGGGAAGTAGTACCAGCAGCGCTCGCCGGTCGGGTGGCTGTGGATCATGCCGACGGTCCCCATCCATCCCGCGTCCTCGCAGGTCTGCTTGGGAACGACATGCGTGGCGGTCGACTGCGCCGGATCGACGTCGGCCGGCGCGATCCGCCGCACCAGCACCGCGTTGCCGCTGATCTCGCCGATCATGCAGCCCATGAACTCCGTGGGATACGAGCGGTACTGCAGGGCGAGGTAGCGCCGTGCCTGGCTGGAAAGGACGAGCGCGCGCGCGTGCGGGCCGGCGCGCGCCGACGCCGCCTCCACGAGGCGCGCGGGCTCCGGCTGCAGCGCGAGCAACGCCAACAGCCCCGCCGCCGCGACCGCGGCGCGCGAGGCGCGCATGACGAGCCAGAGACGTCCCCCAACGCGCATAGCCCCTTCCTTTGTCGCTCCCCGATCTCCAGCACCGGGGACCCGTGACTCCTGAGGGTGCAACCGAGCAAGACGGATGCCACTTCCACCTCATTGGACGGTCGCGCCGCCAAGTCCTTACCCAGAGGATGATTGAACCCCCCTTTCCGTAGCGTGACGCTAATCACGGGGGATCAAAGCGAGATCAATTCAGCGCGTTTCGCGACGATGGGATGTGAGCGGCATCACGCGGGAGCAGCGGAGTGGGGCAACCGCCCCGCCCTCATTCCACCCGGTGATCGCTCCGCTGGAACGCAAGGAACTGGTGGACCGCGGCGAGCGCCTCGAACGCGCGTGCGATGTGCGCGACGTGCGATCGGATCGCGGACGCTCGTTGCGACCGGCCGCCCTACCGCGCGATCGCCGGACCGCCTATGTTTCCCCCCGACAGAATTCCCTACTCGGCGCCGCACCTGCGCCGGGTCGCCCATGACCAAAGGGAGGTGGCATGGCTCGTCGCTACGAGACGGTCTACATCTTCGATCCCGCGCTGGAAGAGCCCGCGATCAACGAGAAACTCGAGAAGTTCCACGCCCAGCTGACCCGGGACGGCAAAGGCACCGTCGCGAACGTGGCCCACTGGGGCAAGCGCACGCTCGCCTACCCCATCAAGAAGAAGGACTCGGGCGCCTACGTCGTGGCGCAGTTCGAGGCCGCCGCGGAGCTGCTTCCCGAGTACGAGCGCGCCGTCAAGCTGGACGAGGGCGTGCTGCGGTTCCTGGTCGTCGTGTCGGAAGGCCTGCCGGCCAAGCCCGCCCCGGCCGCGGCCGTGATCGCGACGGAGGAAGAGGAGCTCGAGGAGGACGAAGCGTGAGACGCCCCGCGAAGACGTGCCCCGTGTGCGAGTCCGGGGTCCGCGTGCTCGACTACAAGGACGACCGCACCCTGGGCCGGTTCCTGACGGAGCGCGGCAAGATCCTGCCGAGTCGCCTGTCCGGCATGTGCGCGCGGCACCAGCGCCAGCTCGCGACCGCGATCAAGCGGGCGCGCCAGCTGGCGCTGCTACCGTACATCAAGGGCTACGTCGGCTGACGATCTGGCGCCTCGCGCTCGGCGCGCTGGCCTTCGTGCTGCTCGCACCGGCGAGTCTCGTCGGGCTGCCGTTCGCCGCATTGCTCGTGGCCGCCCGACCCCGGACCCGGCGAGAGTGGCTCGCCACGTCGCTGGCGCTGGGCCTCGCGGTTGCGTCGCTGCTCGCTCCCGCGGCCGGATTGCTCGACGCGCTCGTCCGCGCGTGGATCGTGCTCGTCAGCATCGCGTTCGCCGCGAGCGCGGCGGTGCGGCCGGCGACGTTCTGGTCGCTCGCCCTGCGCGCGTGCCTCTACGCCACCGCCGGCGTCGCGGTCCTGGGCCGCGCCATCGCCGGGCCCCCCGTCTGGAACGAGGTGCAGTGGGACGCCACGCGCGCGGCGAGCGCCGTGGCGCGACAGGTCGTGGAGCGCGCGCCCCCACTCTATCCGCTGTTCGAGCCCGCCGTCCGCGCCTTCGCGGTCGGCTGGCCCCTGTGGCTCCTGCTCGTGACGCTGGCCGGGCTGGCGCTCGCCTGGCAGGGTCACGCGCTGGTCGCGGCACGCCCCTCGGGCCGCCGCGGCCGGCGTCACCCGCTCGGGGGGGGCCCGAGCGCTCGGTCCGGCGTGACGCCCCCGGCGCCGCGCCCGCGGGCGTCGTTCTGAACCACTAGAGGAAACGGAGACCATGGAGATCATCCTGCGAGAAGACGTGCAGCACCTAGGGAAGGCGGGGGAGGTCGTCAAAGTGAAGGACGGCTACGCCCGGAACTACCTCCTCCCCAAGGGGCTCGCCTACCCGGCCACGGAGGCCAACAAGAAGAAGATCACCTACGAGGCGGAGCGCATCGCCAAACAGCGAGCCGCGGAGAAGGGCGCCGCCGAGACCGAGGCGACCCGGGTCGCCGAGGTGCAGCTCAGCTTCACGGTGAAGGTGGGCGAGGAGGACAAGCTGTACGGCTCGGTCACGGCGAGCGACATCCAGCGCAAGCTGGAAGAGCTCGGCATCCACGTGGACAAGCGCAAGGTGGACCTCCCGGAGCCGATCCGCGAGCTGGGCGAGTTCCGGGTCGGGATCAAGCTGCATCCCGACGTGCATCCCGAGATTCGCGTGACGGTCGTCAAGGAGTAGCCACGTAAGGCCGATCATGGCCATATCTGTCGATGGGACACGGAACAAACGGGTCGGCGGGGCGCTATGACTAGCAGGCGGAGCGGACGCCCGGCGGTGCGGCCGGGCGCGGACGCGCTCGCGGCCCTGCGGCTCGTGACGGAGACGTTGGCGGACCGGAAGGCGATCGATCCGCTGGTGCTGGACTTGAGAGGCCTGACCGGCGCGGCCGACTACTTTGTGATCGTATCGGGCACTTCGGACGCGCACGTGCGCGGGATGGCGGAGCACTTGATGACGGCGTTGGCGCCCCGCGGCATCGCTCCCCATCACGTCGAAGGGCTGGGCCAGGGCCGCTGGGTGCTGCTGGACTACGTGGACTTCGTCGTACACGTCTTTCATCCCGAATTGCGCGAGTTCTACCAGCTGGAGCGCCTCTGGAGCGACGCACCGGTGCTCGGTGCCGTGACTCCGGGCGGCTTGGGCCGGGGGGGCCGGTCGAAAGGATGAGGTTCATGCGACGCATTGGCGGAGTCGCGGTGGCGCTCGCGCTGTTCGGCGCGGCACCGCTCGCGGCGCAGTACTTCGGCCAGAACAAAGTGCAGTACCAGAACTTCGATTTCCGGATCATCCAGACCGAGCACTTCGAGGTCTACTACTATCCGGCCGAGCGGGCAGGAGCGCTCGACGCGGCGCGCATGGCCGAGCGGTGGTACGCGCGGCTGTCGCGCATCCTGCATCACCAGTTCCAGGCCCGGAAGCCGATCATCTTGTACGCGTCGCAGTCCGACTTCCAGCAGACGAACATCATCGACGCCACGGGCGAGGGTCTGGGGGGCGTCACCGAGTTCTTCAAGCACCGCATGGTCCTCCCCTTCACAGGCTCCTACGCCGAGCTCGAGCACGTGATCGGGCACGAGATGGTGCACCAGTTCCAGTACGACGTGTTCAGCCGCGGCCGCATCGGCGCCGGGGTACAGACGCTCATCAACGTGAACCCGTCCCTCTGGTTCATGGAGGGGATGGCAGAGTATCTCTCCGTCGGACCGATCGATCCTCACACCGCGATGTGGCTGCGGGACGCGGCGCTCGAGGGGCACCTGCCGACCACGCGGCAACTGACCTACGACGAGGTGTTCCCCTACTACTTCGGGCACGCAATCTGGGCCTACATCGGGGAGAAGTGGGGCGACGAGGCGATCGGGGAGATCCTGCAGGCCTCGGTCTCGAGCGGCGTCGAGGGCGCCGTCAAGCGGGCGCTCGGCATCTCGCTCGACGACCTCTTCAACGAGTGGCGAGACGCCGTCCAGACGACGTATCTGCCGCAGCTCGCCGAGCATTACAAAGCCCGGCGCATCGCGCAGCCAGTCCTCACCAAGAAGCGCTCGGACGGCACGCTCCACCTCGCCCCCGCGCTGAGCCCCGACGGGCGCGACATCGCCTACTTCAGCGAGCGCAACTCGTTCTTCGTGGACCTCTACCTCGCGGACGCCGAGACCGGCCGCGTGAAGCGGCGGCTCGTCAAGTCCACGCTCAACAGCAATTTCGAGAGCCTGCGGTTCATCTATTCTGCCGGCTCGTTCTCGCCCGACGGCCGTTACTTTGCCATCGCCGCGAAGCACAAGGACCGCGACGACCTCGTGATCCTCGACGTCAAGCGGGACCGCGAGGTGCGGCGCATCGCCATCCCGTTGAACGGGCTCACCACACCCGCCTGGTCGCCCGACGGGAAGCAGCTCGTGTTCACCGGATACGACGGCGGCCTGTCCGATCTGTTCATCGTGAATGCCGACGGCTCGGACCTGCGGCGCCTCACCAACGACAAGTATGCGGACCTGGACCCCGCGTGGTCGCCCGACGGGAAGACGATCGCGTTCACCACCGACCGCGGCGGCGAGACGGACTTCGGCACGCTCAAGTTCGGCAACATGCGGATCGGGCTGTACCACCTGGCCGACGGCCGGATCGAGCTGCTCAAGCACATGGATCAGGGGAAGAACATCAATCCGGTGTGGGCGCCGGACGGTCGATCGCTTGCCTTCGTGTCCGACCGCAGCACCGGGATCAGCAACATCTTCCTGTACGACTTCGCCGACGGCAACGTCTACCAGCTCACCGACGTGTATACGGGCGTCACGGGCATCACGCCGCTGTCTCCCTGCCTCTCCTGGGCGCACGAGGCCGACCGCCTCGCCTTCGCCTACTACGAGGAGGGGGAGTACAACGTGTACGGGCTCGACAACCCGCGGTCGCTAAAGCGTCAGCCGTACCAGCCGCCCGCGAACCCGCCGCTGGCTTCGCTGCTCGCGGCGCAACGCCGGCCGGCGACCCCTTCCACGGCAGTTGCATCCACCGCGCCGGGCGGCACCGCCCAGGTGCCGGAGCCCCGTGCCGGCGGGTCGGTGTACCGCACGCCGACGGGCTTCCGCGCGTCCAGCGCTCCGGCAGCGCCGGGAACGCCCGACTCGTCCGCGCCGGCGCCGGTGTCCGTGAAATCGCTGATCGACTCGTCCCCGGCGCTCCCCGACACGAACGAATTCACGCTGAAGCCGTACCACACGCGCTTCTCGCCCGACTACGTGGCGCGGCCGACCATCGGGTACGAGCGCGACAACTTCGGACGGGGCTTCTTCGGCGGGACCGCGATCGTGCTCTCGGACATGCTGGGGAACCACACGCTGGCGTTCGCGGGCGCGGTCAACGGCCGCCTCGCCGAGGCGCAGGTGCTCGCCGCCTATCTCAACCAGTCGCACCGACTCAACTGGCTGGCCGGCGCGTCGCAGACGCCATACTACTTCTACCTGCCGTCGCCCGTGCAGACCACCGGCGCCAGCCCCTACGACTACATTCAGACAGCGCAGATCGAGCGGTTCATCGTTCGCGACGTGTTCGCGGCAGGCTACTACCCGTTAAACCGGTTCACGCGCGTCGAGCTCGGCGGGCACTTCGCCAACATCGACCAGTCTATCTTGCAGCAGGACTATGGGTGCGTGTACAACGTCGGTTGCGAGCCGGTCTCCGATTCCCGGACCCAGGACCTGGGGTCCGTCAGCTACTATGGGCCGCAGGTCGCGCTGGTGCACGACAACACCCTGTTCGGCTGGGTGGGGCCGTTCGCCGGCGCGCGCTCCCGCCTCCAGATCTCGCCCAGCTTCGGCAACTGGCAGTTCACCGAGGGCTTGGCCGACGTGCGCCGCTATTTCTTCGCGCGGCCGTTCACGTTCGCCTTCCGCGGACTGGTCTACGGCCGCCGCGGGCGGGACGCCGATCTGTTTCCCCAGTTCCTCGGCAGCACCGAGCTGATTCGGGGCTACACCGCCGGCTCCCTCCTCAACAACGAGTGCGTCACCGCCGACAGTACCAGCACGGGCCCCACCGGCTGCCCGGCGCTCGACCAGCTCATCGGGTCGAGCATCGGCGTGTTCAACGCTGAGCTGCGCTTCCCACTCACTCGGAGCGTGGTGCTCGGGTTCCTGCCCGTGGGGCTGCCGCCGATCGAGGGCGCCCTGTTTTACGACGTGGGACTGGCGTGGAACAACGGATCCCAGGTGCGCTTGCGCCAGAGCGCGTGCAGCAACCCCGACCCCGAGGTCTGCCGCGTGCCCCTCAAGAGCTGGGGCGGCTCGATCCGGATGAACTTCCTGGGGTTCGTGGTGCTGCGGTTCGACTACACCAAGCCGCTCGACCGGCCGCACAACTCTCCCTACTGGACGGTGAGTCTCGGGCCGACGTTCTAACTCCGCATCGCCAAAACACTTGTCCTGGCCTCGCCGGTTGCCTATCTTGTCCGGCGAGGCCATTTTGCGTACCCGCCGAGCCTGTTTTCTTCTCGCCAGCCTAGCGCTCTGGGGCTGCCGGTCCCGGGCGCCCGCTGCCGCATCGGCCCAGACCACGCAACCACAAGCATCGCAAGCTGTTAGTCGCCAGATGGCCGGGGCCCGTAGCGGCGCCGTGGCGATCCGCGTCGCGGCCAAGGGGGGCATCCCCCGGGTGTATCGCCTCTCCACCCTGGTCGAGGTCCCGGACATGATCCGAGGCAGGCTGCCCCCCGTCGGGCGGGTCGTCGGGCTCGACGCGGAGGCGGAGTTTCTCTACGTCGTGACCGGCAAGGGCGAGGTCCTGGCGGTCGACTTGGGGAGCGCCCGCGTGGACACGGTCGCGACGGCGGTGCAACAGGCGACGTTGGGACCCGACGGCACGCTGTTCACGGTGGACGCGAAGCGCCGGGTGGTGTCGCTCGCGCGACGCTTGCGGGTCGCTTGGGCCCAGCCGCTGCCGAGCCTGCCGCACCAGTTGTTCGGCGCCGCCGACCAGCGCCTCGTTGCCGTCGACGCGCCGAAGCTCCTCACCGCCGCCGCCGATCAGCCCGCCGCGAGCCGGCCCATCCCGACGGGGGGCGACGTCGCCGCGACGCGCTGGGGCGACCTGCTCGCGGTGTCGAGCGACTCGGGAGTGCTGCTCATGGATCCGCTGGGCCGCCGCGAGCCGGCCTTCGTCGCGCTGAGCGATCATCCCCGGGAGCTGGCCTTCTCGCCGTCCGGCCACCGCATCTATGTCACGCGGCGCACCGAGCCCGGCCTCGCCGCGATCGACCGCTTCGAGCGCGCGGAGATCGACGGCATCGCGCTCCCCCTCCCCGCTGCCGCGATCCGGCTCGACCCGCTGGGGCGTTGGCTGCTGGCGCGGCCCACCGTGGGAGACTCGGTGTGGGTCGTGGACCTGCCGGTGAAGCGGCTGGTGGGGGCCGTCGCGAGCGGCTGGCGAGCCGACCTGCCCGCGATCGCGCCCGACGGGTCGCTGCTGGTGCGTCAGGGAGACGACGTCGTGGCCTATCGCCCCGATTCACTCGTCGAGACGGGGCGGCTGAAGGGAGCGGCGGCGGACCTGTGGACGCTGAGTCCGTGGCGTCCGCGCGGAGGCTATCGCGGCGCATTCGCGGATGCGCAGGCTGCGGCAGGGCAGCCCGGGAGCCAGGGGGGAGGCGCCGCCGACACGGCGGGCGCCGCGGGCGGCCCCATGTACGTTCAGGTCTCCACGTCGCAGAACGAGGCGTGGTCGTCGGAGATGGCGCAGCAGCTCACGCGCGCCGGGCTCGCGGCGCGCGTGCTGCAGCCCAAGAGCCCCGATGACGGCTACCGGGTCGTACTGGGTCCGTACGCGACCCGGACCCAGGCGGACGCGATCGGCCGGAAGCTCGGGCGCCCCTTCTGGATCTACCAGCCCAGCACGCCGTGACGCTCCGCCCGCTGCCGCGCTCGCGGCTCGACGCCTTGGTGCCGTCGCTCGTCGCGGAGCAGGCGCTGGTGGCGCTGGTGCCCGCCACGGGCGACCTGAAGTGGGCGGCAGGCGCGGCGTGGGACGTCGCGCGCGCCGCCGCTCTGACAGGAGCCCGCCGCGTGGCGCTCGTGGACCTGTGGTTCGAGGACCCGAAGCTGCACGAGGTGGCGGGCCTCTCCCCTCCCGCAGAAGGCATCGTGGACGCCTTCGAGTACGACGTGTCGCTCACCAAGGCGGCCCACGAGATCGACCACGTTTTCTTCATCGCCGCAGGGACCGCGACGTCGCACGCCGGGGAACTGTTCGCGAATCCACGCTGGCGGCGGCTGCACGGCGGCTTCCGCGTGGAGGGAGCGCTGCTGTTGCTGTACCTGTCGGCCGGCGCACTGGCGCGACTCTCTGCCGTTCCCGACGGGCTGCTCGTGCTGTCACCCGACGGCTTCGAGCCGGAGTCGTCGATCGGGCAGGGCATCAGCGCGGCGATGGAGCGCGGCATCCCGTTGCTGGGCGTGGTGCGCGAGCGCTGGACGCCGGTGGCGACGCCAGCGCCGGACGCGCGGCCGTTGCGCGTCTCGGCGGCCCCTGCGGTGCGGGCGGCGCCGCGGCGCCGGGCGCGCCCCGTGGTCGTGGCGGCCACGCTCGCGGCCGGCGCCGCCGGCGGCTGGGCACTGTTCGCGCGCGGCGCCGAACAGCGTGCCGCGACGCGCGTCCCGCCTGCCGCACAGCCGGGCCCGCCCGCAGCCCCCGCCCGCCCCGCCCGCCCCACCCCGGTCACGCCGGCCCCACGTCGCGATTCGCTGCCGTGGACCGTACAGCTCGCGGCGTACGGCCGGCTCGACAAGGCGCTGGCCGTCGGCGACCGGCTCGCGGCAGGGGGTATCCCCCCCTTCGTGACACCGGTCGCGCTGAGCGGCCGCCGGGGGGGGGCCACCGTCTGGTACCGCGTCCTCGGCGGCGCGTATCCCACGCGCGACTCGGCCCTCGCAGCGCGGGCGCGGTTATGGAAGCACGGGCTCGTCGCCCGCGGCCAGGGCGACGTGCTGCGCGCCCCGTACGCGCTGCTGCTGGGCGGCGCGGTGCACCGGGACAGCCTCCGGGCCAAGGGGATCCCGGCCATCGCCTGGGATTCCGGCCGCCTCATCGTGGGCGCGTTCGAGAGCCCGGAGCAGGCGGCGCTCACCGAGGCGCGGCTGAAACGGGCCGGCATTCCGGCCACCCTCGTCACCCGCATGGGGACCACACCATGAGATTGACCCGGCTCGAACTGTCGGGCTTCAAGTCCTTCGCCGGCGGCGTGGAGCTGCCATTCGACGCGGGGGTCACGGCCATCGTGGGACCGAACGGCTGCGGCAAGTCCAACATCTCGGACGCGGTGCGCTGGGTGCTGGGCGAGCAATCGCCGCGGCTGCTGCGCGGCGGCAAGATGGAGGACGTGATCTTCCAGGGGTCCACGGGGCGGCGGCCGGTGAACGTCGCCGAGGTGTCGCTGGTGTTCGACAACGCGGACGGCACGCTGCCGCTCGCGTACCAGGAAGTCGTCGTCACGCGGCGGCTGTCGCGCTCCGGTCAGAGCGAGTACCTCCTCAACCGCTCGCCCGTGCGGCTGCGCGACGTGCAGGATCTGTTGCGCGGCACGGGGCTCGGCGCCGACGCGGCCGTCGTGATGGAGGCGCGCATGATCGAGGCGCTGCTCTCCGAGAAGGCGGAAGAGCGGCGCGCGCTGTTCGAGGAGGCGGCCGGGATCGGCTTGTACCGGGACCGCAAGAAGAGCACGGAGCGCCGGCTGGAAGAGACGGCGGCCGATCTGGCGCGGCTGGACGACCTGGTGAGCGAAGTGCAGACGCAGGTCCGGAGCCTAGCGCGGCAGCGCGGCAAGGCGGAGCGCTACGGCACGATGATCGAGGAGCGATTCGGGATCGCACTCACGCTCGTGCGGCGCGAGCTCGAGGACCTGGATCTCGCGCTGGGCGCGCTGGGAAAGCGGGCGACGGAGCTCACGGCCGCCCTCCCGGGTGAGCGCGCGCGGTTGGCCGAGGCGGAGCGCACCCGCGAGGCGCGCGCCCAGGCGCGGCACACGGCGGAGGCCCGTCGCACCGAGGTCGAGCGGCGACTCAACGACGCGAAGCTCGAGGTCGGGCGGCTGGAAGGCGACCTGGCCCTCGCCGCGGAGCGGCTGCACAACGCGGGACAACGGCGCGCCAAGGCGGCCCTCGATCGGGCGAGCTCCGAGACGCGCGCGGCGCGGGCAGACCGCGAGCGCGAAGCCGTCGCGGCCGAGTGCGGGGCGGCAGAGGGCGATCTCGCGGCGGTCCAGCGCGAGCTCGCGAACCGCACGACGCTCGAGCAGGAGGTGCGCGATCGTCTGCTCGCTCAGCGCGCGGCGGTGCGCGAGCTCGAGGAAGACCTGCAACGCCGGGCGGAGGCGTTCCGCGCGCTCGAGGGCGAGCGCGCGGCACTGGAGCGGGAGCGGGCGGAGCTGCGCCAACAGCTGGGGCAGGCGTCGCAGGAGCGCTCGACCCGCGACGCAGCCGAGCGGACTGCCGCCGCGGAGGCGAGCACGCTGGCGCAGCGCGCCACCGCTCGGGCGCGCGCGGCGACGGCGGCGGCGGAGGCCGTGGTGCAGGCGCGGCGGCGCGTCGCCGGCCTCAAGGAGCAGGAGACGCACGACCGGGCGGCGCGGCGCCAGGCCGAGGAGGCGGTGGCACAGGTGACGGCGCGGCGCGATGCCCTGGCGGACCTCGAGCGGGAGCGCGTCGGCCTGGCCCCGGCGGCGCAGGCGCTGCTGCGCGACAAAGCACACTTCGGCGACGCGGTGGTGGGGCCGCTCTCGGACTTCGTGCGCACCAGTCGCCGCGACGCGGAGCTCGCCGAGCGGCTGTTGGGCGAGTGGCTGCACGCCGTGCTGGTGCGCGACGCGGCGGCGATCGACGCCGTGCGCCACTGGCATGATCAGGTGCGCCCCGGGCCGCTGGTGCTGCTCCCCTGCGTGCCCGGCCCACGCCTGGCCGCGGACGGGCACCCGCTGCAGGAACGGCTCCGGGTGGACGGCCCCGCGACGGCATGGGTGCAGGCGCTGCTCGCCGGGCACGAGGTCCTGGACGGGAGCCGAGGGGCGGGGGCGGCGCTGCGGCGGCCGAACGGCGCCGTGTTCCTGGACGGCGGTCCCGCGACCGGGAGCGGAGCGGGGGGGCCCCTGCAGCGGCGCGCGGAGCTGGAAGCGCTCGAGCAAGACGTGCGCGAGGCGGAGGCGACGCGCGGTCGCGCCACCGCGGCGCTCGAGTACACTCTCGCCGAGCTCGCCAAGGCGGACGCGGCGTTCACCGCCACCGGGGCGGAGGCGGAGCAGGCGCGGCAGGCGGAGCTCGAAGCGGGCGCCCTGAAGGGCGACGCCGAGCGCGCGGCGGCGCATGCCCAACGCGAGGCGACCGATGCGGCGGCGCAGGTGGAGCGGCTGTCGCGCCGGCTCGGCGAGGTCGAGGCGCGGCTCACCACGCTGCACGGCGAGCTGGAGCGGCACGAGGTCGAGCGGGTGCGGCTCGACGAGCGCCTGGGAGCCCAGCGCGCGCGGCTCGCGGAGATCGAGGCGCAGCAGGAGGCGGCCCGCGAGCAGCGGGTGCAATGGCAGGTGGACGCCGCGCAGGTCGAGGCGCGGCTCGCCACGGCGCGCGAGCGCGCCGCCCGCG
>Ga0209470_1003001_pt1 | contig 11769 bp, 11 predicted proteins | sample GraSoiAngelo_125_FD_185882 | JGI IMG/M metagenome (GOLD analysis project Ga0209470, IMG submission 185882) | Grasslands soil microbial communities from the Angelo Coastal Reserve, California, USA - 14_0927_05_40cm (SPAdes) (version 2) | ecosystem: Environmental > Terrestrial > Soil > Grasslands ... | reverse complement strand
AGGCGCGCGTTTAATCCCGACCGCAAAGCCGGGCGGGAATGACGCGCTCATGCCGCAAATCCTGGATGTAGATGGTTTCATTGCGCGCGCGGAACCGCTTTTTGCGGAGCATGGATTCTACGAAAAGGAAATTGCGCGCCGCACCGAACAATTTGGCCGTATCGCTCACGTCTGGAGCACGTACGAATCGCGTCATAACGCGGACGATCCAGACCCGTTCATGCGCGGAATCAACAGCATTCAGCTGTTCAACGACGGAAGGCGTTGGTGGATTTTGTCGATCTATTGGCAACACGAAACGGCGGCGCATCCGATCCCGAAAAAATATTTCCTCAACGCCAACGCCTGATATTTGATTCAAAAGGCAGTTGAATAAAGTGGCGGGAGCGGATCCGAAAATCGTCGATTAACCTGGCGATCAATCCCGAAAGTCTTCGGGTCAATGGCGATGGCTTGCAAAACTTCGAACTTCCTTCGCAAATCCATCGAAAGTGATGGCGCAGGGTGCCGGCGCATAACGCAGCGCAATGTACGCATTTGAAATTTGGAGAATGCGCTCCGATTCGTTGGGCAATAATTGCGCGGCTCGCCTTGAGAAATCTGATGGACCTTCCCACGGGTCGCGCCGCACTCCAAGGCGGGCGGCCTTCCGACAAAAACGTTCATACGACGCCTTCACGCGGTCTGCGCGTAAACGCGTGCGCGATCGCATCCAAGAAAAATAGAGTGCGAGCAGTGCGACTGCGACAATGAGTATTTCAATGATAAGAAGCAATGATCCGTGGCTCGCGAGTCCTATGGAGCCCAGGAACGCTTCCTGAACGTCAGCGTCGAAAGCAAGGAGCCGCGTGTCCCATTGATAACTGAGAGTGTCCCAGCCAAGGCGAATATTGTTGAATATTGCCAATCGAGTTACTCGTGTGAGAAATGCGCTTCGGTGACTTTGGATTTGCCCCGAAGCGATGCCTCTCTCCAGGAACGAGTTGAGATCGAGACTGGCGCGTCCGGGCGCAACAACGCTGGTTGGATCCACTCGCGTCCATCCGCTCTCCGGGAGCCAGACCTCGCACCACGCATGGGTGTCCGCTTGTCGCACGAGAAAGAAACCGCCAAGATCATTATATTCTCCACCCAGATATCCGACGACGACGCGCGCAGGAATTCCAGCCAATCGCATTAACGTAGCGAAACTGGCGGCATAGTGTTCGCAAAAGCCAACCCGCCGATGAAAGAGAAATTGTTCCAGATCGTTTTTCCTGTATTCGCCCGGCGTCAACGAATACCGAAAATCTTGCGTCCGGAAAAACTGGAGCGCGCTGTTTATGATAGCGCGCGGAGTGGAATTGTGTGCGGTCCAGGATTGCGCCAGCTCGCGGACGGCTGGACTCAACGATGACGGTACGTCGAGTGCTTCCCGGCGTTCATTCGCCGTCAATTCTTTCGCAGCGACTTCCGGAGATGAAACCACTTCATACCGACGCGGCTTTCGAATCGGCTGAGTGCTCCAGAGATAATCGCCACGCACAAGGACCGCACCGCGAGGGCTTTCAAACGGCCGATCGAGTGCAAACATCCAGCGCGCACCATGCGGCGCGAGCAGAATCCGCTGTCGAATTGTATTTCCTGTGGGGAATTGGCTGGATGAACGAGACGTTGACGCCGGTGTGTACTGGGCCCGCCATTCCATGCCGTCGCAACGCCACATCACTGCACCACGCCAATACATGGGACCAGGCGGCGGAGTTTTGCCGCCGGGAAACTCAGCGCGGAAAGCAATGTCCGAAGAATTTGCAAGCGTTGCGATGCTGCCCGGCGAGAGTTGATCGGAAAAGCCGGTGCTTGCCGAACGGAGATCGCGCAATTCAAGCCGGAAGCCGCTATTTATTCTGGGGAAGAAAAGGAACAGCAACACGACGAGCGGCGCGGCTTGAACAAGGAGTTTGCAAGCCGTTCCCAGAGGCGGCCAGAAAGCGCCGGGTGAGGATCCGCGATGAAACTGGATCAAGGCCACAAGCAGCAACGCAAACGCGATGAGAAGGCAAAGCGCAATCGCGAAATCCTGGGAAAGGAAAAATCCACAAAGACAAAGCACCCAGCCTATCAACACCATGACTTGGAATTCGCGGGCCGTCTGCGCTTCCAGGATCTTGAGCGACATCAACACAACAAGGAGCGACACGGCCGGTTCAACCCCTTTCAGGAAGCCGTAACTGGCGAAGATGGCGAAGAGCGCTGCGGCAGCGAGCATCAGCTTCAAGGTTGCAAAACGAAGCCGGTAGCCTCTCGGCTCCATCCAGAACTCAATTGCGAGCGCGAGCAGAAAAACGCACGGGACCCAGGTCGCGAGAGAAGCGAACATTGGAGGCAGTGTGAAGAGAAGAGCTGCCGCCAGCCAAAGCAGCGGGCGCCGCGGAATACTCCTGTCTCTGTTGCTTCCGCTGCTACTGCTACTCTTGCTCATGCTCTTTTAACTGGAACAGACTCAGTGCGCGCAGGCACTGATGAAAATGTAACTGCCCAAGCGCTGGAGGTATTTTGGTGCCTAGGAGACGGAGACCGTAAGGACGCCCCGCGCGTTCTGCTTCGATTACCCAAAGCGCGAGCTGCGACAGCCTTTCTTCCACGTCAGCAAGGTGAAGAACAGAGAAATCTAGATACACGACGCCCTCCGCTTCAGCGGTAAATTGTTTCGTTACCAGCGGCTGTCCGCGCGCGACCGCTCTCCAATCGATGTGACGCTGAGATTCGCCGGGCACGTAGTCCCGCACGCCCGCAAAATCATCGCCTTCTCCAAAATCCGGTAATGGCCGACTGTCGGTTCGGCGCACGAAGCTTGAGGGAAGCTTAACGTCGCCGGCAGGTCGGGGATAAACTGTGTACCTTTGAGAAGACGCGAATCTTTTCAAAAACCGAACGAAACCCAGCGGGTAGACAGTCGTCAGGCACAATGTTCCTATCTTATGTTCGCCGCGCTGGTGCGCGGGAAATCGTAGCGTTACACGCGCTGCCCTACTGGCTGGAATGTAGTCGATACGACGGCGCTCTCTGCTTGGATTCGAGAGGGTCACCTCAATTCCATGTCGGGCTGCACGAGAGCCGTTCATGATCTCAACCGGCAGCGACACCTCCTGGCCCGCAAAGCCTGGCTGTACGGATTCGACTGTTATCTTCACGCCTGCGAGATTGATCAAGGTCTGCGGAATCGAAACCAGAAATACTGCGGTTAGCGCGAATAGCAGCAGGTAAACTGCCGCGCTATTTTGACTCGAGGCTGCGTACCACATCGCACCCAGCACGAACAGCAGCCCGGCAAAACCTGCGGTCGGATAAACGAGTGGAAGTTTTTTTTCTTTCACGGGACAGGCACGCTGTGAAGCAGATTACCAGCGAGCGTGCGTCCGCTTTGCCCGGGTTGTTCGATATCATGTCCGAGCCGATGCGCCATGACTGCTATCCCCACAGCTTGAATATCTTCAGGAAGAACCAAGTCGCGTCCGTGCATCAACGCCCAAGCTTGGGACGCGTGCAGCAAAGCCAAACCTGCGCGTGGCGACAAGCCGGTGCTGTGGCGTTGCCGTGACGCATCAAGCAAATCCTGCAGATAATCGAGGAGCGCCGGGGACACGTGCACATTTCGAACATGATCTTGAATCTCAATCAACACTTGTGGGCTAATTACAGGCTTCAGTTCCTTCAGCATGTCGCGGCGATCCATACCGAGAAGCATGGCGCGTTCGCTGGCGCGGTCGGGCACGCCCAACTGGATCCGCATTAGAAATCGATCAAGCTGAGATTCGGGCAGCGGAAAAGTACCGACCGCATGTTGCGGATTCTGTGTCGCGATCACAAAGAACGGCTCGGGCAACTCATAAGTCACGCCGTCGATGGAAATGCGGTGTTCTTCCATTGCCTCCAGCAGCGCGCTTTGCGTTTTCGCCGTTGCCCGATTGACCTCATCGATCAGCGCCACTTGCGAAAAAAGCGGACCGCGATGAAACACGAAGCGTTGCTCGCTCCGGTCGAAGATCGAATTTCCAAGAATATCCGCTGGCAGCAGGTCACTGGTAAATTGGATCCGCTGAAATGCGAGCGCCAGCGAGCGCGCTAATGCCTGGGACAGCGTCGTCTTGCCGACGCCCGGGATGTCCTCGATCAAAAGATGACCGCGCGCGAGCAGACAGGCGACAGCGAGTTTTACCGCCTGGTTCTTGCCCACGATAACTTCACAAATCTGCTTTGTGAAGGCGTCAACGTCTGGGGTCACTCTGGACATGATCTACGTGAACGGTGCGCCTCGCAAATAGCATGAAAATGGAATGGCGTTTTCTTGCTCTCGTCCTTACTGATGCTCACGCTCGAAGGTGGGTCTGATAACTTGAGATTGCTCGCTGCGCCTGGACTTTGGCGTTCTTTTTCCCGCAGGTGTGTTAAACGCTACTGGTGTTTTGCCTGGCATGACGCCTGTGGGCGCGGCTGGTCTCGTCTTGCCAGGACTAGACCGGGGCAGAGCTGGGGCAGGATGAGTGTCGCGGTAACATTTCGTCATGAGACCGAGAACGAACGCCGCGAGCACGAATACGGCCACTCGTTTTTCCATTGGAGTGAGGCGGAATCTCTGCCTCACTTCAACGAGCTTGAAACGCCAGTTCTTTTTGACCACGAATGTGCTGAAAATTCCGCTTTTATTCGTGACCTGGCGCGTCGTGGTCTTGTGCGGAGGCAGGCGATTTCATGGGCGCTTGTTCTTTTTGCCGCGATCGGATCAGGAGCGACCGATAACGTCGCCTGATATTGAAATCATAGAACCGCGCTTTTGACTCTGACGACATCAACTCGCGATACACCGCAGGTGGCACGTCGAAATACCGATAGATAGCGCCGTTCACGAATTCGATTTCGAGAATGTGCTGGCGTTTGCTGTAGCTCACGGCTGCAATGGCGGTTGAGTCGACGTGCTGTCGCGGAATATGTGAGATTATCGGAGCCGGTGTTGTGGCTGGTTCTGCGCTGATTGCCGCCGGGACCTGGAACTGTGGTGCGGCGAGACAAAGAACCAACCAACCTCGTAACATAGTGGCTGTCTCTTATAAGTTGCAGTCTTCACATGGTCGAGAAAACACGCAGTGCAAACACGAGACGGGTAGGGACGCCGCGCTGGGGCGTCCGGTCGGTGCAGCGCGCCGACCCTACCATTTCCGAAGTCGGACTTATTGTCCCAGTGGCGTTGTGACTTCTGTCCCTGGCGGTGGGGTAAACTCGAAATTCGATGCGGGAACCGTCGCGCGTGTTTGGTTCGAATACGCCGTCACGATCCGATCGCCGTTTGGCAGCAGCATATCGGTGCGGTCGACACGCAAGTTGTCGTTGATATGCAGATCAAGCTTTTGAAATACGCGCTTCATCGAAGCTGTGCGCGGTAGCAACGCCAGCTCGTATCCGTTGCCGCTCTTGGTCGGAGTGATTTGAAACGTGTTTTCGATGTTTTCCAGATTTAACGCGGAATTGATGGCGGCCACGGTAGAATCGAGCGGCGATCCTTTCCCCAATGGATAACGCTCAGCTGATTTAAAATTCGGGTAATAAATCCAGAGCTGGCGCCCGTCGCTTACGGTGATACTTGGAGAGTTGCCCTTCACTTCGCGCCGGAATTTCTTGGGCGACTGGAACCAAATTCTTCCTGAGCTCACGATCGGCTCCTTCATGAGCCGAATCACTCTTTCTTCCTGAAAATCCGCCTGCGTGCTTCGGTTCGCCCGAATTCCGGTAAGAAGATCCTTCAGATCAGGCTCGGAAAGCGGAGCCGTTTTCGCGGGAGATGTTAGCGCTATAAAGGCAAGCACCGCAGTTACGAAAGCACACATGCGGTGATTGTATGTGGTCAGATCGAATTCTCAAAGCATGTGAATTCGTGTTCGTTGAGCGGCAAGCGCACGCATTTGCCGGGACAACACCCTTTGATGGCGGACAAGAATGCGTGCGCTTTCCAATATTTGCGTCTCGATTTATGGGTCTTCAGTGATGATGCCGAAGAGGCCGTGCGATTCGTCGGCGATTCCAGCCGTGAAATAAACTCCAGTGCCCAACGGGAGAAGATCCCACAAGCCATCGAACTGGAGTGGCGTTCCATCGAGGCGCATGAGTCTTTCTATGAAATTGCCGCTGACCGGATCGTAATTGTCGATGAATCCGTCACCGAAGTTACCAACCCAAAGGTTGGTGCCTTCCACGAGAGCAAGCCCCCATGGAGCATTGAGGTTTCCATTTGAGATCAGCCGCCGGAGGAAGTTGCCGCTGGTATCGAACACATTGACGAAACCGCAGCCGGCACAAGCAACATCATCCTCCTTTTTAGCATCCTGCTTGGCATAGGTTACAAAAATTTCGTCATTGAAATTGCGGATGCCGAATGGTCCATAACCTGCCGGAAGATTGGGGTCGACGAAGCCATTGGGATTCACCTGATGAAAATTTCCATCATAGGTTTCGACCTTGCCCGTATGAAAATCCGTCACATACAGGAAATTGTCACCGTTGGCGACGCCGAGCGTTGCGCCTTTGTAAATGGCGCGGTTAACACCACGGTTCGTGCCGTTATCGACGGCGATAATGGCGTGCGTTGCATCCAGCGTCGGGTTCCAACCTGAAATGGAACCATCTTCACTGACAAAAATGAAAATGGCGGGCGCCGAGGTTCCATTCTTTGTCACTTGGAAGGACGATGTGCCGTTAAAGACAATCCCGGTGGGATTCCCTGTTCCTCTGTTCCGCGCGGCTGTTGGAATCTCTACGACCAGGGAAAGGGCTGTGCCATCCTGTAGGTAGAGGGTGGAAACACCGGTGCCGTTGTCGCTGACCCAAATCACGGTACCGGTCGAATTCGCCGCCATGCCCCATGGATTAACCAAGTTTGGATCGACGTGTTGCGCAACGCCGGGGATATCTGATTGCAAGTTTGTCCACGAATAGGTGTCCGCGCGCCCAGACGTGGCCGTCAGAATTGTCGCTGCCAACAGGGGCAGAGCAATTTTTAGGTAAGTCGTTTTCATAGGTTTTGGTGGTTGTTTTTTCTGCTGGGACAATCGCGCCAATCAGTTCTTCGTAGCGCATTAGAAAAGTAACAGGATTGTTACTTTTCCTGAACGCTGGGGCGCGTTGAGGGGTTGGACTGGCTGCGATGGCTTAACGACGGTCGGGAGACTCGATCGTGTAACCGACGTGGCGAACAGTGTGAATCAACGCAGGCTCGCCGATCTTCCTGCGCAGCCGACCGATGAACACTTCGACGAGCTTTGTATCGTATTCGTGCGCGTGTTCCCAAACACGTTCACACAGCTCCGTGCGGGTGAAGACACGGCCCGGTTCGCGCATCAGGACCTTAAGCAACATCAGCTCCCGCGGAGAAAGGTCGATTCGTTCCGCGCCACGATGAACATCATGCGTAGCTAGGTCGAGCGTGAGATCTCCAACGCGCAAAGACATAACCGGTTCCTCGGGATAACGGCGCCCGAGTGCGTGCACGCGCGCCACCAGTTCCTGCATCGCAAACGGCTTCGGCAGATAATCGTCAGCTCCAAGCTCTAACCCGGTTACTCGATCATCCACAGCGCTACGCGCGGTGAGCAGCAAGACGCGGCTTGTGAGGTGCTGCGTGCGGAGGCGGTGCAACACTTGGAAGCCATCGATTCCAGGTAGGCGGATATCGAGCACGATCAGATCGAAAGGCGTCTTTTTCACTTCGGCTAAAGCGGTTTCACCATCGTGAATCGCTTTCGGATCATGGCCGGCCTCGGTCAATGCAGAAGCGATTTTCCGCGCCACAGGAACCTCATCTTCGACAATCAGGATACGCACAGATTACTAGAGCTTCGATGATTAGAAACGGACGGCAAATAGTAAGCAAATCTATCCGGAGCGCCCACGCGGTAGAGTAACAGCATTGTTACCGCTTTGAGCGGCTAAGAAAACTATGTCGGTAGTTATGGCTGAGTGAGCGTAGCATGACGGATTTCGTGCGTGACGGGGGAATTCAATCATCAGAAACGGATGGTAAATTGCGCGGCTAACAGATGATTGTCATCGCCGGGGCCGGTTGTCTCGTGTTGAAAACTCAGAATTTGACCGTCGCAAATATGCCCAGCTCCTGGGCATAACCGAGATCGCGCAAAATATCGCCAACGGCATAAGTGACGCCGATAGTAAAGTTGCGGTTTAAGCGCGCGGCAGTGGTGTAGCGAAAGACACTGAGGTCGCTTTTGGCAAGTGAGAAATCGGTGTACGCGTAATTTATGGTGACACTCGAGACGAGCCACTCGTAATGATGATAAAAAAGCTGGAGGTAGGTTACGACCTGATTGCCGCCTGGATCGGGCGGTCCGGCGTCCCAGAAAAAGCTGTAATTGGCCTCGGCCAGCAGGGCCCATTTGTTGGTTATGCCCCAGCGCACATAGGGGCCAATTCTTATCCGATCGGACTCGTTTCCGATGCCGGCCAGACCCTGAACACCGAGCGCCAGCATATTTGTGGGATAGCGCTCATAAAGAAAACCGCCGCCGTATTCACGGTCATCCTCGGGTTCTTGGAACGTCGGGGCATAGGCATAGATCGAGCCGAGGGATTTCTCGTTCCAGAGGAAATACTTCAGTTGCAACGGAAAATCGTAAACGCCGCTGCGCTGCAAATGAAGAATGAACGTTGTGTAATCGTCGATCTGAAGACCGAGCGGGAGGTAGTCGCGCCCAACGGCAATCTCTTTGCCAGACGACCCGTTTTGTTCGAACCGCCATTCAAGCAGCGCTTTTTTCAGAAACACGATGTCGCCGCCGATCGCGGTTCTGTTCGGCCCCAGCGCCGTGTCGGGTAATCCGGAGTCGAGAAAGCCGACTTCGGTGTTGATTCGCAAAGCATCGTTTTCACCGAGAAAGATGACCTGCCGGTAAAGCGCAGCGAGTGTTGGGTCGGTTTTAGCGGAGTCGATGCGTTGATTCAGGCGTGAGGCAAGGAGAAAATCGGCCAGCACGTTGCCGAAACGTCTAGGATCCTCCGTGTCACCCGTGCGTCCAAACAGGATCGCGGTTAAATCTTTCTTGGAGTAACTCTGCGCGATCTCGATCCCACGTCCGTATGAATTTAGCAGACCACGACCCTGCACCGAGACATGGCAGGCGAGGCAGTTGGGATATCCGTAACTGATCATTCTCGGTGTCGCCTGTGCACGCGTCGCGGTCAGCAGGATCAGGGGACCTGCCAGAACGGTCAACAGCATCAGGGCACCTGCCAGAATGAGGAAGCACCGGCTGGCGCGTCTTCTGAATTGCGACTCCGGCGGCAGATCTCCTCTTGGTGGTCACTCGCAGTCTTATGGTTCGACTCGCAGATCGCTCACCGTCACGGTGACATCATCGTTAACCCTCGCACCGGAGTAGGTAATGGGTTTCACTCCAAAATTCGAAGTTTTCACAATGCCCTCTGCCCTAACGATCGCGCCGGACGATTTCTGTTCCATTGACGCGTGGAAGCGGACCGGCTTCGTGACTTTGCGCATGGTCACCTGAGCCTGAAAGGCGGCTTCCCATTTCGAGCTCTTGGGATTGCGGCTCGCCTCAAAGCGGTCGGCGCGCACAATGATGGCTGGAATCGAACCGTCGGCGGCGGTGAAAACCTGTTCATACATATGCTGATCGCGAAGAGCTATTCCGGTCTTGAATGTTTTGGGGTCGACTTCAAAACGAAGATTGCGAATCGTGGCGGCGTCTCCGGCCACGCTCGCCTCGCCTCCGCCTTTGAGCCCGGAAGAAGAGCCGGAAACTTTCAGAAAAGGAACATTCGTGTCTACGTGGAAACCGATCTTGCCCGACTTGCTTTTGTAACCGGGCTCGGCGCGGAGCTCGCTACACGGGAAGCAGCCAATCGCCGACGCGATTGCAATCGGGACCAACATCCCGGAGCGCATTTGGCTCCAGTGTCTCCTGTCAAGCCCCGTGAGGCGAAGCCTCTCACCCGGTTTCACGACCACTCATGATCCCTACGGTCCCAAGCCCCGGTGGACTTGGCCGCGAACCTCGCCCCCGCCGAAATTCGCCGTGTGCATGTTCGCATAGGAGAGACCAGCGCGGACGGCTTCTAAAGCCGAGTCGAGATCGCCGGGGGAAATGCCCTGGGTGGTGGGTCCAGTAACATTTGCTGCTGTGATCGTCCCAGTGATGGTTCCTGAAGTGGCCGCCGGGCAGGCCGGCTGGCCTCCGCCGCCGCACAGGAATATCATGACACCACCAGCGACCTTGCTGGGCGCAAAGTGCAGGTGGGCCACAGCGAGGTTCGATGACAGGCCGGAGAACGTTAACGAGAAGGTGATCGTGCCCGGCTGGATCGTCATCGCGAAATCGGCCGTGCCAGCGGTATTAATTGGAGGTACCTCCTCTGCTCCGCTGAGACTTGCGGAAAAAGGCTCCGTCTGCGAGTGAGCTGCCGGTGCGGTGAGCAAACTCGCAGCCAGTGCGGCGATTGCCCAAATGCCAATATTTCTAGTTTTCATGGTGTGCTCCTTAATGAAACAGAACACCGATAATTTCCGTCTCTGTAAAGCGGAATAGAGTAACAGAGTTGTTACCTTCTTTGAGTGGCTAAGAAAACTATGTCGGTAGTTATGGCTGAGTCAGCGTAGCATGACGGATTTCGTTCGTGACGGGGGAATTCAATCATCAGAAACGGATGGTAAATTGCGCGGCTAACAGATGATTGTCATCGCCGGGGCCGGTTGTCTCGTGTTGAAAACCATACTGCAATTTCAACTGCGTGTGTGGTGTAAAACGATAGGCTGCGGCGATGTCGATCCTCCCGAGGTCTTGACTCCAGCGAACATTATGGCCGTCGCCATTATTGATATCGCCGAAGAGTTGTTGGTTCCAACGAAGCGCGCCAAAGAACTGCGGGGTAAATTTGTATTTCGCTTCGATATAATAAGCGAATGTGTCTGCGTTTCCTACTCGCGGTACTTGGAAGCGCGCTTCATAAAACTCGACCCATACTTGCAGATGGCGCCATGCAAAACTGGCATCCTGCCCAAAAACGAACTCACGATAATCATCGATATCACGTCCCGGCGGCAGCGTGGGTTGCGCTTCTTGTCGAAAATATGGGCCCTCACTCGCTGACAAACCAAAATTCCACGCCTCGTTAGGCCGAAAACCCGCGCGCCCGCTGAAAGTCGGATGCTCGAACCCGTTCTCGGTGACCCACCAAGATTCGGGACGCGACGACAGCGACGCATTTTTCATTTCAACTGCGTAATCAAATTGGCCTAGCCGGCCAGATACAGAAACGCCGCTGGCATAACTGGGTCCCCAGATTACCGGATTGAATGCATACTTTTCGTAGTAGAAGGGGCCGTAGATAAAATCCAGTGGCGAAAGCGGAGCGGATTTGTCCTGAATTGGCGTGACGTTTTCATAAACTAGCGGCGCGTTGATGAACGGGTTCTCCCACGAGAGATGCCGGGGAACCCAATTGCCTACGACTGTGGCAAACTTACCGACCTGTACCGTCAACCGGCCATCCTCCCATGGTGTAACACGCAGCGCGTATTCATCGAGCCGCACCTGAGCGCCGTGATCACTCGGATCAAAACCGCGATCGAGCCGCGACTGCGCGAAGAAATAAATCTGTGATCCAATCTGGGCGTCGAGAAAAAGCGTCAATCGCGGATTGAAAAGAGTGTCGATGTCGCTGTTGATGAGGCCAGGCGCCGGCTGCTCGAAGTGATAGATTTCCAAA